>Ga0247727_10005706_pt1 | contig 25003 bp, 26 predicted proteins | sample WisWelCaveWW1625_FD_202498 | JGI IMG/M metagenome (GOLD analysis project Ga0247727, IMG submission 202498) | Biofilm microbial communities from Wishing Well Cave, Virginia, United States - WW16-25 | ecosystem: Environmental > Aquatic > Deep subsurface > Groundwater > Cave microbial mat | place...
TGAATTAATTTTACAACAATCGGGTTACATGGTTTTGATGACTGAAATCAACTCGTCGAAGGATTGGATGACGGTGCAGTCGGCTTCGGGGAAGAGTCCGCTTGGGTCGTAGAGCACAGGTCGAAGTCCCGCGCGACGCGAGCCAACCACGTCGGCGTAATAATTGTCGCCCACATAGATCGTTTCCTGCGCGGAGAGTCCCGCGACGCGTTGGAGGGCGTGTTGGAAGATTTCAGGCTGGGGCTTGAAAGAGTCCACTTCGCCGCCCGCCAGGGAGAACTCGAAGAACTCACTGATGCCGTGCGATTCGAGAACGTCGTGAAACGGCTTGTCGCGATTTGAGATCACAGCAAGTATATATCCCGCTTCTTTTAATCCGAGGAGAACATTGCGGACATCGTCTGGGACGATGCTTTCGGGTTGGTAGGCTTCGCCCATATACGCAGAGACTTTGGGCGCGAGTTCGGCAGATTGATCGTGAGAAATTCCAAGCGCGAGCAGGCGGCGCTGACTATATTGAATCCAAAATTTTTCGTTTTCGCCCTCGTGAGTTTTCAAGTCATCGAGCAGGTCGTCTGAATTTGCCCAGTATAAAAGTTCCCAACGCAGGGCGCGCACGCGATCCTCTTCGTTGAGATCGATTCCAAGTGTGCGAACATAGTCTGTGGAAATATCGCCGCCGGATGGAATGCTGTGACGGAGCGTGCCGTCGAGGTCGAAGAAGATGGCTTTGATTCCGTTTGAAGGCATGAAGGCTCCGAAAAATATTAACCACAAAGGACACAAAGGTCACGAAGGAAAAGATTTAAAAACCTTTGTGCACTTTGTCCCGCTCGCATCATGCAAACTTACAGTGCAGCGAGCGGGATTGTGCCCTTTGTGTTTAAAAAGAATTTACCCGCCGATGTGCGACATTTCAACTTTGGGCAGTGCTATCGTGTTCTCTGAGCGAAGTTCAGAGTAGCGATCCGTGCGTTTGCCCCATACCCGCGCAACCTCTTGTGATATTTCATCATCGGTGGCGCCGTTGCGAAGCAATTCACGGAAGTCGTGTCCTTTGATGGCAAAGAGGCACGTATATAACTTTCCTTCGGCAGAGATGCGGGCGCGGTTGCAATCGCGGCAGAATGCATGTGTCACTGAAGCAATGACGCCGACTTCGCCACTACCATCCTTATATTGCCAGCGTTCAGCCACCTCGCCGCGATAATTCGGGTCAGCTGGTTCGAGCGGCATTTCGGCATTGATCCTACTGACAACCTCAGCCGCTGGGACGATGTCATCCATGCGCCAGCCGTTGGTGTGACCGACGTCCATGTATTCGATGAAGCGCAGGATGTAGCCCTTCTCGCGGAAGAAGCGCGCCATCGGCAGGATGCTGGATTCGTTGAGTCCACGTTTGACTACCATATTCACTTTGATGGGTCCCAAACCCACTTGCGCGGCGGCGTCCATGCCCTCCAACACTTTCTCCACCGGGAAGTCCGCGTCGTTCATGGCTTTGAAGATTTCATCGTCCAGTGAATCAAGACTTACGCTGACTCGTTTCAATCCCGCGTCTTTCAACGCCTGAGCCTGTTTCGCCAAAAGCGCGCCGTTAGTCGTCAACGTGAGATCGAGATCCGGAATCTCAGCCAGCATTTTCACGAGGAGATGCAGGTCGCGTCGCACCAGCGGCTCGCCGCCGGTCAGGCGGATCTTTTGCACGCCATGCTCCACAAAAATGCGCGCCAGACGCGCGATCTCCTCGAAGGTGAGGATCTGGTCGCGGTGCAGGTATTCGTAATCAGGACCGAAGATTTCCTTGGGCATACAGTACACACAGCGGAAGTTGCACCGGTCGGTGACGGAAATCCGCAGGTCGCGCAGGGGGCGGTTGAGGGTGTCGGTGAGGGTCATCGCGATTTGTTCAGAATCAATTGGCGGCTAGGAAAGAGGCGGATTTTCATTTTTCCATTATAACAACTTTATAAGAGTGCCCGTTTGCCCGATTGACTTGGCTTCACAGCCATGCTATCATGCAGTCATTGTTCTTTTTTTCGCACCTTACAAAGGAGTTTTTATGAGTGTTGAATTTATTCTTCGTATTTTTGGCATGTTTTTCGTTGGAACCATCGCTGGCATTTGGGGGTATGGTTTGGGCGGGCAAAATTTTACAGAATCAGTGCGGTACGCGGCAATCATCGGGTTGCTCGGAGGGCTGACAGGGCTGGTGCTCACGCCCTATGTGACCACGCGCCCGGCAGGCATCATTCGCGGGAGGCTGGGTCGTCTTTCAGCTGAAACGCTCTTTGCCGGCTTGACGGGCATGGTTGTCGGGTTGCTCACCGCCGCGTTGCTGTCTTTTCCAATTTCATTGTTACCCGAACCGTTTGGGCAAATCCTGCCGTTCGTCGCGGTGATCGCATTTTCCTGGCTCGGCATTTCGTTGTTCGTGATGCGGCAGGGAGACATTATGGGGCTGATGAGCACACTGAGCGGACGCGGCGGCGAAAGCGGATCTTCGTCCTCATGGACAAACCTCAACCGCACCATCTTACTGGATACAAGTGTCATTATTGATGGGCGCGTCGCGGACATTGCCAAAACGGGATTCCTGCCCGGCACGCTTCTCATCCCACGCTTCGTGTTGAACGAGCTCCAATATATCGCTGATTCCCCTGACGGTTTACGCCGCCAACGCGGACGCCGCGGCATGGAAGTGCTCGCCGAACTGCAGAAACTACCGAACATCCTTGTGCGCATCAGCGACATCAACGCCGAAGGCGTGCGCGAAGTGGACGACAAACTTGTTGTGCTTGCGCGTCAATTGAAATGTCCGATCCTGACCAACGATTTCAATTTGAACCGCGTGGCTGAAATACAAGGCGTGACGATTTTGAACATCAACGAACTCGCGAACGCGGTAAAGTCTGTTGTTCTGCCAGCCGAGCGCATGACCTTGAACATTTTCCAGGAAGGCAAGGAACATGGACAAGGCGTTGGCTACATGGACGATGGCACAATGGTGGTCGTCGAGAATGGGCACGATTTCATCGGCGAATACAAGGAAGTGGTCGTCACCAAAGTCCTCCAAACCGCCGCGGGACGCATGATCTTCGCCCGTGTGGAAGATGACAACGGTCGCAAGAAGAAGTAAAACCCATCCGCAGATTGGGCAGATTTCGCAGAAAAAACAATGAAAATTGTTGACGAGCGCGACCCGCAGACATATGCCATTATTGGCGCGGCAATGGAAATCCATCGTCAGTTGGGTCATGGTTTTCTTGAGGCTGTGTATCAAGAAGCGGCAGTAATTGAATTTCCTCTCAAGCAAGTTCCGTTCGAAAGAGAAGTATCTTTACCAATAAAATACAAAAACATTTTGCTCCCAACTCATTATCGTGCAGACTTTGTTTGTTTCTCTGAAATCGTCGTGGAATTCAAAGCCTTATCCCGACTATCCAGTGTGGAAGAAGCACAACTTCTGAATTATCTCAAAGCCACGGGATTAAAGCGCGGATTGTTAATCAACTTCGGCGCTACCAGCCTGCAAACCAAACGTCTCGTCTGGGGCTATGAACAAGCTATTAATAAATCTGCGCCATCTGTGTAATCTGCGGATAAAGTCAAGGTGATTATATGATACGTCTTTACAACACCCTCACCCGCAAGAAAGAAGAATTCGAGACCCTCGAGCCGAATGTCGTCAAGCTCTACGTCTGCGGCGTGACAGTTTATAACGACGCGCATGTCGGTCATGCCATGTCTGCGCTTGTGTTCGACGTCATTCGCCGTTATCTGGAATATCGCGGCTATAAAGTCAATCACGTGATGAACTACACCGATGTGGACGATAAGATCATCAACCGCGCCAAACAACTCAATGAAGATCCGCTTAAACTTTCACAGCGTTACATCGAAGAGTATGCGAAGGAACTTGCCAATCTCAATATCCTTCCTGCCACATCGAATCCGCAGGTGAGCAAGACCATGCCGCTCATCATAAAATTTATCGAGGGCTTGATCCAAAAGGAAGCTGCGTACGCCGCGTCCAATGGTGATGTTTATTTCAGCGTCACCAGCGACGACGATTACGGCAAACTCTCCAGCCGCAAACTCGATGACATGCAGGCAGGCGCGCGCGTCGAAGTGGGTGAATCCAAGAATCACCCAATGGATTTCGCCTTATGGAAAGCCGCGAAGCCCGGCGAAATTTCGTGGGAAAGTCCCTGGGGCAAGGGTCGCCCCGGCTGGCACATCGAGTGCTCGGCAATGAACCTTGCCGAACTCGGCGAACAAATTGACATCCACGGCGGCGGCAACGACCTCATCTTCCCGCATCACGAAAACGAAATCGCGCAGACCGAATCCTACACGGGTAAACAATTTGCGCGCTATTGGATTCACAATGGCATGTTGCAACTCGGCGGCGAAAAAATGTCAAAGTCGGTGGGCAACATCGTCAGCATCAAAGACTTTTTGAAGACGCGCGACGCAGACGTGATGCGGATGCTCGTTTTGACCAGCTCTTATCGCGCGCCGCTCATGTTCAATGATGAGACTCAAGATGCCGCCGAAAAATCCCTCGAGCGCCTCAAATCCGCCTTTCGGCTTGCTTCGCCATCCTCAAAAGGACTCCCCGCTGGGAGCGCCGCGGAACTCATCACGCAAGCTGAATCCGCAAAACAATCCTTCACCGACGCGATGGATGATGACTTCAACACACCGCTCGCCATTGCCGCGATCCATGAACTCGTCAAAGCCATCAACACCGCGCGTGATAGTGGCGCAACCGATGAGCAACTTGCATCTGCACAAGCAACTTTACGCGAATTAACCGGTGTCCTTGGCTTGCAACTGAAAGAAAAGACAGGCTCCGGCGATGCGGATAAGTTTATTGATTTACTCGTTGAAGTGCGAAACGAAGTCCGCAAGCAAAAACTTTGGGCAATGTCCGACCTGATCCGCGATAGGTTGAAAGAACTTGGCGTTACAATTGAAGATAGCAAAGACGGCACAACTTGGAGATGGTTGTAGAGCGGTAAACAAGGAAACAAGTAGACACGTAAACAAAAACTTCCGAGATAATCGGTCTCGGAAGTTTTTGTTTGACGAATATATTCAACAATTAAAGTGCTGTTTGAAACACTACGAACCAACCATTCAATGGGTGTTTCAAGGAAAAGACCTTGAATTTCTGCGTACCGTTCTTGCTTATCACAGTTTCCATTTTTTGGATTATTCCTACTTTTTCATCCTCGTTGTGATAAGGGATTAAGAAGTTCAAAGAATCATCAACAATTTCAGGATATTGCCTTGCGTTCAGTATATTTCCCTCCGGCTTTACTTCGGTCATAATTCTGAATCTCAGTTTTACAGATGCCTTATCTACATTCCGCACGCGGCTGAAATCCTCCTGCTCCGAAAAAATTGCTTCCAGCCGCTCTTTATCTTCATTGGAAATATTAGAACCTGAAAATTTTTCTCCCAACACCTGAGCGAAAGATTGGCGAATCAATTCGTTTTCGCTTATAGTCTCAAAGAAACTGCCATGAACAAGACATATTTTTTGATGGCCTTTGTTTCGTCCACGAACTAGGTAATAAACGTCGCGCTCTTCTAAAGAAAATACATCGTCTCCGGCATCTTTCATTTGCAAAAATGTTGTGCTATTTTCAGAATGAATAACCTTTCGAATGTTTTTCTTTCCAGTGGGAATTGTTGAATTGAAAGATGTAACAACATATGATTTACTGTCTTTCAACTCGATTAGTTCTCCACCAGTAAACAAAGAACGATCTTTATTTAGCTTTATTGCCAAATCTGGGAATACGCCTTTATTTTCGCAAGAAAGCATATCGGCATCAAATGCAAATTCATCCAAATTGCCTTCACGCGAGAATGACTTCTTGTTGCGAATAAGATTTTTCCAGAAATGGAATATAGAATACATAGTTACCCAAAGAGTGATGGTTGTTTGTCTTTAGATTTAGCAGATAGATTAACAAGGGATTTCGTGCCCCAAATTTCTGCCAATCCTTCCGTGTTGCTGTAATCCTGGTAGTATTTTCCAATATCATCAGAATCACGAATTTCCTCTATACGACTTTCGATCATCTCAACATTTTTGGGGTCGATCTCAATTCCAACGCTATTTCTCCCTAGCTGATATGCAGTGACAAGGGTGGTACCAGTACCTGAAAACGGATCAAACACTGTGTCATTAGGTTGTGATGACGATAAAATAATGCGCAACAATAATGCAATTGGTGATTGCTGTTTGTGAAAACGCTCCCCGTTTTTTGAACGTATAGCTTCATCGCCAGCAAAGTAGCCAGAAGTCAGTTCACGGATATCATCCCAAACGTCGGTTACAAAAACGCCATTTTCGCGTTCAAACTTGTAATTTGCGGGTAGCGGCGGTGAAATTCGTAAACGATTAAACACATGTGCCTTCTCACCTTTGGTTGCATAGGCTAATATTTGATAATGTTTTCCAAACTTACTAGCAACAGGTACAGCAGATGTTTTCTTTTTCCAAATAATCAGGTTTTGCAAAGTCCAGCCTGTCTCTCTCAGGCAACGCAAAACATCTTCTGTGTTTTTCTCTCGTTGCATGAAATAAATCGCACCGCCTTCGGATGTAATATCAAATGTTTTCTGACAAATAGTCTTCATCATGTCCCAGTAATCATCTGGGGACAACTTGTCATCATGAAAAGCATAATCTTTATTTTGATTAAAAGGAGGGTCAAGGAAGGTTAAATCAACAGACGCTGAAAATTTCTTGTTATTCAGAATCTCTAAACAATTTCCTGTGTAAGTCTTATATTTGGGCATATCTTTACCTTTACTGGGAAAACAATCTATAACAATATTATATCTTCAAAAGGATGGTATTGGCGCATATCAAATTACTTCCCTGCCTCGGGCAACACCAGCGGAATATCCAAAAACGGATGCTTGACCACCTGTAGGGCGGTCAAAAGTTCACAAGTCAAGTTGAAGCGATGACAATGCTATAATACAACTATGAACAAGGAAGAAATCCGTTATCATTTGCGCGGACGCTGGAAGGAGGTGGAGGAAATCGAACGGCGGGAATTGCGCGCCATGTCCATGGAATCTCGTTTGAGGCAAATGAGCGCAATCTGGGGGCTTGGAACAGGGCTGGGCTTTTCTTTTGAATCAGACGAAAGCGAACTTGAAGTTTTTATGAAATGGGCAAAATTAAAGAGGGAATATGAGCCTTCCTGAAAATCTCACTCCATTAATTGAGCCACTGAAGGCTTTGCAAAACCTGTTGGACCGATTCGAAGGACGGGGCGTAATCATTGGCGGGATTGCAACTGGTTTTTTAGGAACACCCCGTTTTACAGTTGACCTGGATGCAATGTTTCTCGCATCCCTCAAAGACATACCTCATATCCTTAACCTTGCAAAAGAAGAGGGGATTGAACCACGCACACCAGACATTGCAGAATTTGCCAAAAAGAGCCGCGTGCTTTTATTACGCCACAAAAACAGCGGGATAAAAATTGACATTTCTCTTGGCATTTTACCTTTTGAAGAGGAAGTTGTCGAACGAAGCGCCAGGCATAATGCTGGCGCACTGACGGTGCAATTACCCACCCCGGAGGATTTTATTATTCTCAAGGCAATTGCGCACCGCCCAAAAGATTTGTTGGATATTCAGGAAGTGAAGGCAAACCACCCTAATCTCGACATTGCCCGCATAAAACATTGGGTTCAATCGTTTGCGGATGTGTTGGAGATACCTGAATTGTGGGAGCAAATCGAAGCGATCTTGAAGGAGTGAACGCGGACGCGACTCTTATTTCCCCGCCTCCGGCAACACCAGCGGAATATCCAAAAACGGATGCTTGACCACCTGCACAGGCAGGCAGTAGGCTTCTGCGATCAGTTCAGGTAGCAATACTTCCTTCGGCTTTCCCATTGCTTTTATATTCCCCGCGACCATGAGGGCTATACGGTCTGCATAATGCGCGGCGAGATTCAAATCATGTAACGCGATCAACACGGCAAGATTGTCCTTGTGCGCGAGTTCAGAGACCAATTCCAACAAACTGACTTGATATTGCAAATCCAAGTGCGCGGTGGGTTCATCGAGCAACAATATCGGCGTGGACTGGCACAACGCGCGCGCGAGCAAGACTCGTTGCTGTTCTCCGCCGGAGAGTTCGCCCACGCGCCTTTCCGCAAAGGGAAGCGCGCTCACTCGTTGCAAAGATTGACGTGCCATGTCTTCATCTTTTTGCGATGGCTGACCAAGAAAACCAAGATACGGTGTTCGCCCAAGCAAAACTGTTTCCCAAACCGTGAATGCGGGAGGCAATGAGACAGCCTGCGGAACAGTGGCAATATACCTTGCGCGTTGCATGGGAGTCAGCGATACAAAGTCATCTCCGTTTGTGCGGACGTGACCAGTGTATGGAATGACTCCGCTCGCCGCGCGGATGAGAGTTGATTTGCCCGCGCCGTTCGGTCCGATCAGCGCGAGGATTTCTCCGCTTTGCACGTTGAGGGAAACATCATACAGGATGCGGCGGGAGGCATAAGCGACGGATAGATTTTGGATTTTGAGCATATTCGTTTCTCGTAGGGGCAGGGCTTGTCCCTGCCCAATCAGGGCGACCACAAGGGTCGCCCTACGAATTAAAACATCAAATACCAATACAGCGCAATTTCATCGGTGGACGGATTCAGCGCTTTGTACAAATTCATGTCGAAGCCGCGTAATTCAAAGCCGCAACTCTCGTACAGTCGACAGGCGGCCGCGTTGTTGTTTTGAGTTTCGAGCATCATGCCGGGGAGTCCTTTTGACCTTGCCCATTCAACGGCGCTTGAGATAAGGGCGCGCCCGACACCTTGCCTGCGATGTTTTGTATCCACGGCAAGGTCGTCAATGTAGGCATATCCATTCCAAAACTTCAAAACTCTGATCTGCCCAGCTAATTCGTCACCGGCATAAGCAAAGAAAATAATTTTATTGGGATTGGAAATATAGGTGCTGGAATCAACTTCTTCTGATTGATATTGCTTTGTATATTGCGGTACATCAACAACGGTATAGTTTATCTTTCCATTTTCTGCGTGCAACAAGAGTTTCGAGTCGACGGTAAAAGAACTATCGCATTGATTGACATGATGAACATTGCTCTGATCGACTTCGTGGATGGCGATTTCCATAAGAACCTATTTAATGATAGTCGGAATGCCCGCCACCATGAAGATGACTTTCTCCGCTTCACGCGCGAGACGTTGGTTTGCCCAGCCGATCCCATCGCGGTATACACGCCCCAGCTGATATGGCGGGACAAGACCCAGCCCGACTTCATTCGAGACGATGAGCCAATGTTGATTCGAGGTGCGGATTGCTAACAGTAATTCGTCCACTTCCTTTTGAACAGATTGCATAAACGACGTTTCATCCACACGATCATCTTTTACAAACTGCATGAGTATATCCGAGAGGAGCAGTGTGATGCAATCAAGAATAACAACTTCCGATTGTATCTGCTTTACATGCGGCGCAATGCCAAGCGGGACTTCAAGCGTTTTCCAATGGGCGGGGCGTTCTGCACGATGCTTTTGAATCCGTGCGGACATTTCCTCATCGAGTGCCTGTGCAGTGGCGAGAAAAGTCACGGACTTACCCGATTCTTCTCCAAGACCTTGCGCGTACGACGATTTTCCACTGCGCGCGCCGCCCAAGATGAGGGTGATGTGGTTGGGATTTTCTGCCATTACGATAATCTCTCGATCACTTCCAGCGAAGAAATAAAATCCTCTTCCGAAAAAATCTCGAGAGTCAGCACGCCTGCGTACTTCACGCGGACGAGTTCATCCCACACCGCGCGGACTTTATCCTCCGGCATAAACGCCAGCGAGCGATGGTCACGTTCAGCAAGTCCGTGAATATGGACGACGCGCGTGCGCGGCAAGGCGGCTTGCAAATACGGGATCGGGTCATGCCCATCCAGCCACAGATGACCAATATCCACACAGCGGCTGACGGGAATACGATCCAATACAGGTTGAATGAAATCGAGCGGATAGGTTTCCAGATTCTCGACAGCCAATTTTTCTGCGCCGCCTGCCCATTCCGAAACGATCTCCAATGCGCGCACGGATTGATGCTGCCAGTGTTTAATTACCTCTGCATCTATCGAAGTACGAACCGATTTTCCATCCAGATGCAGTACGTATGCCCATGGGTTGAGTCCGCGTGTGCAATCAATCACGCGTTTGGCTTTGACCAAAGACTGGTCTTGTGCTGAACCATCGTCACCTAGTTTAAGATCGAGCGGCAAATGGACGGTGTAGGTCATTTCGTGCTCATGCGCGATTTGCTTAAGTTCTTCGATTACTTCAAACGATGGCAGGTTGTTAGGACCATCGTCTACTTCAAAGAGAATCAACTCAATATCCTTGACTTTATCCGCGAGATAACGTGCATTGGGCAGGATGCCATCGGGAATGATGTAAGAGGTTGTGCCAAGTCGAAAAGGATAAGTCATAATGCTCCAACCAAAAACGTCAGCAAAACGACCGTTTCAACAACTTCAACAACCATGCCAAATACATCGCCTGTCACACCACCAATGCGCGATTTTGCCAGCCATAAGACTAATCCCGCCGCGCCCAAGCCTGCAAGGGTGGATAGCACCCCACGTGCGCCGAGCATGATCGCAATAGCCAATGGAATGATCGCACCCCAGAAGATAAATGAGCGTCGAAAACCCGATGCAAAGTCTGCGCCCATGCCTGATGGACGCGCGAGTGGAAACAACCCTGCGGGCAGGATGCACCAGCGCGCTAAACTCGCCGCGAGCAGGGTGCTAAAACTTGAAGCAGGAGTGAAAGATGCTAATGTCGCGGCTTTGAGAAATAAAACCAAGATCAATCCGATGACGCCGAACGCGCCCATGTGCGGGTCTTTCATAATTTCGAGTCTGCGCTCCACCGATTCGCTTGCCAGCAACCCATCGCAACAATCGGCAAGACCATCGAGATGCAGTCCGCCTGTTAGCATGACCCAGACAATAAGTGTGACAACGCCTGCTACCAGCGGAGGAAAGAAAAACATTGTTGCTTTCCATGTTAACCATGTCAACGCGCCGATGACCAGTCCCACGAACGGATACCAAACAGACACGCGTCCGCTATCGCCCGCAGACCAATCTTCGGGGAGTCTGAACGGGAGTGTGGTCAACAATCCAAAAGCGACGCGTAAACTTCGCATTTATTCCTTATCACTCACACACGCTTCATCGAACGTTGCCATCTCGCGCAAGATACGAGTCGACGCATCGATCAAATGAAACGCCAGCGCAGCGCCCGTGCCTTCGCCGAGCCGCAGGTTCAAATCGAACAATGGATTCAAGCCAAGCCATTCGAGCATCAATTGATGTCCGCGCTCCTGTGAGATGTGCGCCGCGATCATATAGTCACGTGTGGCAGGAGCAAGTGAAACCGCGATCATTGCCGCCGCAGTGGAAATAAACCCATCCACCACCACAGGCTTGCGATGAGCCGCTGCCGCAAGCATCACACCCGCCAGCCCGCCAATCTCAAAACCGCCCACCTTCGCCAGCACATCAAGCGCGTCCTTCGTATTTGGTTTGTTCACATCCAACGCACGCGCGATTACAGTGAGTTTTCTTTTCAGCCCATCATCATCCACGCCCGTGCCGCGCCCTGCAATATTTTCAGCGGATTGATTCATCAACGCGCAAGCGATCGCCGCAGACGACGTGGTATTGCCAATACCCATATCGCCTGTGCCGATGATGTCTGCGCCTTTGGATATTTCTGCTAAAGCGATTTCGATTCCGCTTTGGATCGATTCTTCCGCTTGTTCACGCGTCATGGCAGGACCTTGAGCCAGGTTCGCCGTCCCCGCGCCGACTCTACGCCGAATCAATTGTCCGCTTGGGTCCTCCACTTCAGTTGCAACACCCATATCTACCACAACGACACGCGCATTTGCCTGACGCGCCAGCACATTGATCGCCGCGCCACCATGTAAAAAATTCAACACCATCTGCGGAGTCACTTCCGCAGGGTACGCACTCACGCCTTCGCGCGTCACGCCGTGATCTGCCGCCATCACGATGACAACTTTGCGTTCTAACGATGGAAACGGATTCGCCATTATCCCTGCCAGTTGAATCGAAAGTTCTTCCAGGCGACCTAAGCTACCTTGTGGCTTGGTAAGTTTATTTTGACGCTCCCACGCGGCTTGCATGGCGGTCTGATCGAGAGGATGGATTGTTGGTAACTTCATATCTCTCACTAAAAATCCACACCTGCCTGCGCCAGTATGCCTTCATTGAAGGGATGTTTTACTTCTCGCATTTCAGTCACAAGATCCGCGTATTCAATCAACTCCGCAGGAGCATCACGTCCCGTAATGACAAGGTGCATATCTTCAGGCTTGTTGGCTTTGAGCCATTCAATCACTTGTGTTGTGTTTAACCAGCCAAAATGCAGTGCGTAAGTAAATTCATCCAGAACGACTAAATCATAATTTCCGCTTGTAATTTTTCCCTTCGCGACCTCCCAGCCATCCACAGCGCGAGCGATCGTTTCATCCATATCTTTGGATGTCCATGTGAAGCCATCGCCTTTGGCAAACCAATCTATACCAAGTTTCTTTGCGGCTTTGATTTCGCCCCATTGACCTGTTTCTGCTTTAATAAATTGCACAACACAAATACGAAAGTTTCGTCCCCATGCACGTAAAACCACGCCAAATGCGGCAGTGCTCTTGCCTTTGCCATTGCCTGTGTTGACGATAACCAATGCTTTTTTGACCTTATTGCTCATTTTACTTTTTGCTCCAAACTTTTTGAATTGAATCGCTCAACCATTCTGCTGTATCCATCATGGATGGACCGTCATGAATAAGATTGTGATTAGGCTGTATATCTGCTTGTATCACGGGGAATTTCCAGCCGCGTTCGGCTTGCAGGGCAATGGGATCGATTGGATATTCAGGTTCCGAATAGATAAGAAATATATCAGGCTTCATTCTTTTTACTTCATCGAAGTCAAGCGGTAGATACCCTGTGCGAACATGCACGAAAATATTTTCTCCGCCCGCGGCTTCGATCAAATCGTGAACGAAAGTGAGACCACCCGTCATACGTGGGTGTTTACCAAACCAAAGTTCGGTGTAGATACGAGGCTTGGTGGTCGGCGCGGCAGACTTGAGATCAAGGAAGAAACGATTCCATTTTTGAGTCAAAGCACGTGCGGCGGGTATATCATCCACTAGTGCGCCCAGCGCCATCACGTTTTCCAAAATCCCGTGCAGGCTGTTAGGCAAAGGCAACACATAAACAGGAATACCTTGTTTCAAAAGTTTGCGAGCCAATCCACGTTGAACGCCAGTGGTGATGAGAAGTAAATCGGTCTGAACGGCGCGGAGTTGCTCTTCATTCACCGTAAGATAATCACCAACGATTGGAACTTTTAAATCAGGAACAAAGTTTGAACACCACGAGGAAATGCCTGCAATCGAATCGCTGTATCCTATATGAACAAGCGCTTCAGTAAGACCCGATGCAAGGCTCACGATGCGTTTGGGTTTTATAGGCAATTCAACAAATGCGCCGAGAGGATCACAATATACGCGATGAGTTTCAGGCATGACAGAGTTACCATAGCCCTTGCGTCTTGGATCGCCTCAAGACCCACAGGAAAAACGGTGCGCCAGCCAATGCAGTGACAATGCCAACTGGCAACTCTTGCGGCGCAAGTATAACGCGCGCAAGGACATCTGAAATTAATAATACCGTCGCGCCGCCGAGAATGCTCAAGGGGAGAAGCCGTTTGTAATCGGGACCAAACCACAGTCGAATCAGATGCGGGACGACTAGTCCGATGAATCCGATGATTCCAGAAAAAGCCACAGCGGAGGCAGTCGCCAGCGAAGCGGAAATCAAAATGATCCGTTTGGCGCGCGTGGTATCCAAGCCAAGTTGTTGCGCCTGTTCATCGCCGAATTGAAGCAGGTTCAAGGCGTGTCCGCTAAAGATCAACACGCCAAGACCGATCAGAAGATATGGCAGGATCGCGAACGTGAATGACCAGCCAAGTTGAATCGAGCCACCCATCAACCAACTCATTGCGCGGCGGAGTTCTCCATCTGAACGTAACATCAGAAACGACATCAACGAAGTGGCAAACGATGAAACCGCCACGCCTGCGAGAATCAAATTTGTGATGGGCGTGGTTTGACCGACGCGCGCAAGAAAATAAACAATCGCCACCGTGAGCAATGCAGAGATAAACGCCGCGAGTGGAATCGCGATCAGCCCCCAAAACGAATATGGCCATTGAACCGTCATGGCAATCACCGCGCCCAAGCCCGCGCCTGATGCAATGCCAATTAGAAATGGGTCAGCCAGCGGGTTGCGAAACAAACCCTGATACGCCGCACCGCTTCCGCCTAATGCCATGCCGGTCAACGCGATCAACACCGTGCGCGGCAGGCGAATCTTCCATAAAATATTTTCTGCCAACTGTGTGCCGTTGCCTTGAAGAGTTGCAAAAATTTCTTTCCATGAAATGAACACGGAGCCAATTGCCAAACTGAGAAGCAAAGCAAGCAGAAGAAAGAGGAAAGAGAAAAGAAATGGGAAACGACGCATGAGAGATGTAGAAAGATAAACACGTAGACAAGTACACAGACAATGCGTTTCTCGTCTACGTGTTTCCTAGTTTACTGTACTACTGAGCAGGCACCAATTCAGGGTGCAGAATCTTCAACAGTTCTTCCAAGCCATCTACCAAACGCGGACCTGGTCGGCTGGCAAGATTATCATCGAAGGCAAAGATTTTACCTTCTTTTACAGCAGTGAGATCACCCCAACCTGCGCGCTCAGCAATCGACTCAATCGTCACGCCATAAAGCGTATCGCCCAGAACAATAACGTCGGGGTCCTGCAAAACGATCTCTTCCACGCTAATCTGCGCGTATGAATCGCTCAACACGCCGCCGATATTCACGCCGCCAGCCATCGTGATCATCGTATCCATAAATGTGCCAGGACCCGTCGTCCACGGTTTGGCAGTATCCGTGCCATCAATTTCGTAGAAGACGGTCGGCTTTTCAGTAACATTCGCCACGGCGGCTTCCACCGCCTCCACGCGCGCGGACAGCGACTCAACCAACGCCGCCGCTTCGTCTTCGTGACCTGTCAATATGCCCATTGTTCCGAGATCTTTATACATACCTTCAAAATCGGTGGGGTTCTTAAAGTAATAGACTGTAATCCCCAGATCTTCGAGCGACTTGACCTGTTCAGGCGTATTGATCTCTGCCGCAACGACCAAGTCGGGTTCGAGCGCGACGATTGCCTCCACGCTATACTCGCCGAACGATCCACCGACGCTTTCAAGAGATGCAGCTTCTGCGGGATAATCGGAAAACTCATCGCGTCCGACCACCTGCGAGCCTGCTCCTACTGCGAATAAAATTTCCGTGTTGGACGGCGCGAGCGAAACCACGCGTTGCGCGGGACCATCGAGTGTTATCTCACGGTCAAGTCCGTCAGTGAGAGTCAAGTTTCCTGACGCAGGCGGCAAGGAACCACATGCTGTCAGTAACAGCGCAAACAATAAGGTTAATAGTAAGGTCTTACGTAACATTTTTAATCTCCTGATTAGTTGAAATGCAAATCCCCTGCCGAAATGACAGGGGAGATAGAGGCTCGCTACAGTAGCAGTCTCCACCTCCTTTCTGCGAGAGTGTGGTGAACCGACCAGAGCGGGCGACCTGACTTCTTAGTCTGCTAGTCGGCTAGTCCGGTAGTCTGCTAGTCGTTTGTTTTCGACTAGAAGACCAGAAGACGAGGAGACTATTTGACTAATTTCACAGTTGCGCGACAGTGTTGGAATTGCACCAACTTCGCCGCTTGCTGATCGTGTTAATTGTTTGTATTGTATGCCGCGTGCGCGGGAACGTCAATGCCCGAGTTTTTAGCGCGGATGTAAAGAAGAGAAGTAATAATTATCGTGGCTAGGATCAATGAAATATTTCCATCCCTTCCATAAAATACAATTGAAGTTGTTGGAACGAGATAACAAATCACAACAATGATCTTTTGCAAAATGTTGCCTTTCACATGGACAAGAATTGCAAATGGAGCAAGCAACAAAATAAAATCATAATTATAGAGATATGGGCTGACAAGCAACGTAACCAGCAACGCGGACGTCAAAAACGATTCAGGTGTTTTGAACAATGCTTTTCGCACCACGAAGAATAGCCCAACAAGAACAACCAATAGCCCAACCGCGATCATTGCGGCTTTCGCAAGTGACCCATCGAACAACCATCTTGATAACCATACGGGCAAGCTTGCACACTCGGAGCATGAAGAAACATTCCCTTCCCCTTGATAATTCAATAGCATCTTTGGATAACTGACAATCCACGCAGGGTCAGCCACAAAGCCGGTGATAAAGAGAACAACTCCTACGATCAAAATAGACCGCATCGCGCGTCGTCCAAAGTTGTTTCGGCTTGCGATCAAATACACTAACATAGACAGCAGAATCAGCGCGCCGACATGTGGCTTGAACGTGAGCAGAACCGCACCGAGCGTAGTCAAAGCGACGGTTTCTTTTCGCAATGAATAAACGAGCAAAGATGTGCCAAGCAATACAGGGAAGTCATACTGCCCAACAGACAACGCTCCCAACACGGGAAGGAACATCAAGGAAAGCGGAAACGCGACTAACCTCAATCGTCCATCCCAGCCATCCGTGAGAAACCAGATGGACAGGAACAACATCACGAGATTGAGTTCAAACCACAACGTCGCGGCGGCTTGGGCGGGGAGAAGTCCTAGGTAGAAAGTACTGAGCGCATACCAGGGTGGGTACGGGAACCGCGCCAAAAAGAATTTTTCGGGCGGGATGCCCGATGCCCTCACCGCCACCGCTTCCACAGCATTGAGATCATAGATCGGCACGCCGTTCACGAGAGCCAAATCCGTGTTATAGAGCGCGCTGAAATCGGAACCATCTGGCAATGAATTTGGAATGTAAATTGCAATCGCCACCATCGCGCAGATCACAACAATGGCAATCATCAAGAAAAGAAGGATGCGCTTTATGGGCATTCCTGAATTTTATCCTCCTCTCCCGAATTTATGCTATGATGAAAGTTAACGAGTGAACTAAAAGTTTGCTCCCTGCGCCGTCCCCGGCGCAGGGTTTATTTGAAAAACGCCGCCGAGGACGGCGGCTTGAGCCTAGTAATCAACAAATTTTGAGCGCTCTCAAGTCAACCAATGCAAGCGGAAAATTCTTCCCCAACCAGCCGCATACAGGAGCAACTAACCACGCGACTCCCGCTGGTCTGGTTTTCACTTGCCTTCCTCGCGGGGATTGTCTTGGCAAGCCTCGTTTCCCTTTCAATTTGGATCTGGGTTGGGCTTGCAATTTTTGCCATCGTCTTTACTTTTCTCTCACGCATCCTTTCTTCACGACTTCATCCTTCATCTTTCATCCTTTCCCCCTTCTCCTTCATCCTTATCCTCTCCCTCTTCCTCGGCGCGGCGCGCTATCAACTCTCCATCCCCAACTTCGACGCGTTCCACATCGCCTTCTACAACGACCGCAATTACGATTTACTGATTACCGGTTATTTGGTTGAACCGCCTGATTATCGCGATGGCTATACAAATCTCCGTTTGAATGTCACAAACGTGGATACTGGCGACGGGAATCTCAAAGCAAACGGATTGCTCCTCGTCCGCGTCTCTGACAATCAAACTTTTCATTATGGAGATACACTTCGTCTACGCGGCAAACTAAAAACCCCACCCGAAAACGAAGACTTCTCCTATCGCGATTACCTCGCCGCACAACATATTCACTCATACATGTCCAGCGCGGTAGTGACGATACTCCCCGGCAGGGGCGGCAACCCGATCAGCGCCGCGTTGTACGCGCTCAAGGAAAAATCGCTCACCAACATCTATCGCATGTTCCCCGATCCCGAATCATCCCTGCTGGCAGGCATCCTCCTCGGCGTGGATACCGGACTCACAAAAGACTTGCAACAAGCCTTCAAAAACACAGGCACAGCGCATATCATTGCGATTTCGGGTTTTAACATCAGCATCATCGCGGGGTTATTCGTCACATTCTTCAGCCGCTTTCTCGGTCCGCGGCGCGGCGCGGTTCTCGCGATTCTCGGCATCATTTTTTATACGGTTCTCGTCGGCGGTGAGGCGGCTGTTGTCCGCGCCGCGATCATGGGAAGCCTGGCGTTGTTTGCGAGACAGGTAGGCAGGCGTCAATTCGGGTTGAACACACTGCTGGCGGTTGCGTTTTTCATGACATTGTGGAATCCTCTATTTGTCTGGGATGTTGGTTTTCAGTTATCATTCTTTGCGACACTCGGTCTTATCCTTTATGCAGAACCCTTTTCGCAATTCGCAAATCAAATCATTCTGAAATATTTTCCAACATCCACGGTTGAACGGTTCGTAGAACCCTTTTCAGAATTTGTTTTACTCACGTTCGCCGCGCAACTCACCACCATTCCGATCATGGCATATCACTTCCAACGCATCTCGCTCGTATCGTTCATCGCCAACCCGTTCATTCTGCCCGCGCAACCCGCAGTGATGATCCTCGGCGGTCTCGGGGTGATGCTCAGTCTCGTGTGGCTTCCGCTGGGTCAACTCGCGGCGTGGATCGCGTGGCCCTTTGCCGCGTACACAATCCGCATGGTGGAATTATTTGACCGCGTGCCTCACGGGACTCTTTTTCTTGGGGATTTCTCCATCTGGTTCGTGATCCTGTTCTATGTAACGCTTCTTTCTTTAACTTTTGGCTGGTCCAATTTCAAAGAGTGGATTCGCTCCCTCGGGCAGAGAGCAGGCTCGGTCGGAGTCGGAACCGGGGTCATCGTCCTGGTTATCGCGTTGTTATTGGTCTGGCGCGCGGCGGTCGCAATTCCTGATCAACTCCTGCACATCACATTTTTGGATGTCGGTTCGGCAGATGCAGTCCTCGTCAAAACGCCATCGGGAAAATATGTGTTGATCAACGGCGGATCAAGTGTGACGACTCTTTCTGATGAATTGGGAAGGCGCGTCTCGGCGTTTGATCGCAAATTGGATTGGCTCGTGGTCGCCGCGACGGATGAAGACCAGGTTGCCGCGTTACCGCGTGTGATCGAACGTTACCCGCCCGATAATGTTTTGTGGAGCGGCAATGAGCAAGGCTCGTTCTCCGCGCGCGTGCTGGATGAATATTTAACTCTGCAAGCCATCCCAATTACTTTGGCAGAGAAGGATCAAACGCTGGACTTGGGCGATGGCGCAACCTTGCGCGTGCTCACAACAGGAGCGCGCGGTTCTGTGTTATTAATTGAATGGCAGAACTTCCGCGCCCTCCTGCCAATTGGCATGAGCTTTGAAGCATTAGACGAATTACGCAACGGCGTGAGCGTTGGACCAGTGAGTGTGTTGTCGCTGGCTGATTCGGGATATGCCCCCTCGAACCCGCCTGAGTGGATCGTGAATCTGAACGCGGAGTTGGTTGTGTTAAGCGTGGCGGCTGGCGATATTGATGGAATGCCCGACGGCGAAGTGCTCGAAGCCGTGAAAGATTATTCATTACTGCGCACAGACCAAAGCGGCTGGATCGAAATCACAACGAACGGGGAGGAAATGTGGGTGAATGTTGAAAGACAAGGAGAATGAAACATGAGCGAACTATCCATTACATCCTCTCAAGTTCAAGGAAAAGTGTCCGTCACCATCCTGCATCTGAACGGACAGTTTGATCGGGTAACGTCCAATCAAGCCCTCGACCGCGCTCGTCAAGCACATGAAGACGGCGCCAAGTATCTCCTACTCGATCTCTCCGGTGTGGATATGCTCACCAGTTCGGGCTTGCTTGCCATTCAATCCATCTTTAAATTGTTCACACCGCAAAGCGACATGGAAATCATGCACCAGCATCACGAGGAACCGTATAAATCCCCATACTTCAAATTGGTTTGCCCCAACCCGCAAATTTATTATGTGTTGAACATCGCGGGCTTTTTGCAGAACCTGCTGATCTACAACAACATGGATGATGCGATCAAGTCATTTGAGTGACAAAGTTGACAGTCACCTTAATGTATTCAACGCTGTCACAAACACATCCACCATCTTTTCGATATTGATCTCCTCCCTCACGATTCGATACGACTCTTCGCCCATCTTTCGCAGGCGCGCTACATCCGATAGCGCGTCTTTCATTGTGGAAACAAGCGCGTCAAAATCATCAGGCGGGATTTGCCAGCCATTTTCTTTGCGGACTAAATCCTCCTGCGTCCCATCGCCTTGCGCGACGATGACTGGAAGCCCATAACTCATCGCTTCCTGGACGGCAAGCCCGCCGGTTCCAGGCAGGACAAAGAGGTCTGCTTCTGTAAAATAGGCTTTTAACTCAGCCCCATGCTTTGCCCCCACAAACTCAGCGGACGGATAGATTTCCATTGCAAGCGATTCGAGCGCGCTACGTTCAGGTCCATCACCGACGATGACGAGTCGCGGTTGTGACTCCATTTCAGCGCAGGCGCCCAGTAACAAGTCTACATTTTTGCGCAACTGCAATCGCCCCACAAAAAGGATGCAGGGTTTATCACGAAAAGAATTTGGACGATCCGGCAACTCCCAGGTTGGCGACGGGGAAACGGAATTATGCGCGACGAAAATGTTATCCAGTGGGAAGCCCAGATTGGCATATTCATCCGCGCCGCGTTGACTGTAGCAGATCATTGCGTCAAATTGCCTAAGGAAATTAATTCTCCCTCTCTCACGAAATCCACTGACAGGAGGCGCACCAAGTCCCCAGCCGATCACAGGTTTATTTTGTTTGTGCATCCACTTCACGGCAGAGGGCGTTGAAAGATAACGCGGATTCGCTTCCACGATCAACGCATCGGGATTCCAATTTTTCAGCCAATCCATTAACCCTTGTTGATAGCAGAGATAAATAGAGCCGCCGAAGAGGTGAATGTTCTTGCCTAATTGGTAATTTGCATTTCGTAATACACTGGTTACATTGATTCCCTCATTTGTGCGCGGCGAACCTGTGAATAGACTCATCCCACCGTCACAGGCAGAGGCGAGCAAGTCAAAGAATGGCGCGCGATAGCTGGGGAGCACGCGTTGTTGGAGGGCGAGTTTGCCTGCGAATCGTTTCATGGGATTGGTTCACATCGTGAGAAGATGACCGCGTCCTTGTCGCGGTATTGTTCACACCACAGAATCGAGTTTTCAACTGCGTCCACTAGAACTGGTTGGGTATGCACAGAGAGGAACAACAAGTTGACTCCACCCGCGAAGAGCAGTAAGTCCCAGTCAGGCGCAGCGGATGTAATCTTTTGATATTTTTCCCAGTGTTCGGGCGGGTAGGCGTTGAAGCGGTTATCAATCCACAAGAGGCGCGAGGGCAAGGCAAAGGTGAGATAACTGCCGAAGGTGTACTCTGCAAATAAAGGTCCCGCGAGATTCGGATGCGCGGCGAGCCATTCCGTCCCCGCGATGGGAGTCGTCGCTTCGTGATAAGGCGGCGGGCTGTCCTTCCACCAGCCTTCGCGGATACCGGGCAACATCATCACAGGGAGAATAAGCAATATCATTCCGAGAGAATAATTAAGTTTCGGATTCGAGACGACCACGGAGGTTTGTGATTTTATCAACGCGGTGAGCAACGCGCCGCTGTACACAGCCATGATGAACATGAACCAGATCACGTAACGAAGACCGGAAAGCGCGAGCCAGCCGAAGCCGATGAACCAGATCCATTCGAGCCGTGATAATTTTCGCGGGGAGAATGCAACGAGTGGAATGAAAAGAATCAGCCAGTCGAAAAAGATATTCATCTGCCAGCCCGCGTTGACGGGAGGACGCCATTCGGTTGCAAACAGTTGATCGGAAGGGGAAGTGAGCATATCTGATACAAACTGCCACACGAAAATACCGCGCGGGTTGATGAGTGTCGCGAGGAGTGACAGACTGAGCCAAATGGCAAGTTTTTTACGATCTCCTGCGCCGAAGACCAGGGCGGAACCCATCAACACAAACGCCAGGATGAACGATCCGTGCAGGTTTGCCCACAATAAACTTGCAAGTGGAAGCATCCACATGAATTTTGCGCGCCCGTTCTGCCAATGCCATAGAATCCATAACGTGAGAGCAAACAATGGATAAACTAGGAGTTGCGGGCGCATGGACCAGTTTCCACTGCTTGATAATCCCATGAGAATAATGAGGAGCGTGGCAAGTTTTGGTTCCGTGCCGGCATCGCGGGTGAGAGTCCAAACGATTCCGTACGCGATGGCAATGCAGATTCCTTTTATGAGGTAGGTGAAAGTCGCGCCTCCGGTTGAATGGGCAAGCCAGAAGATCACAGCCGAGAGCCAGGGTTGATAAAAGATCGGTCTGCTGGGATAGGTATAACTTAACGTATCCACGGTTGGCACCGCGCCAGTCTCCAGAATGTCTTTTCCGATCCGCACATAAAACCAATAATCATGCGGAGTAATGGACAGAAACAAGGCAACAGGCAACAGAATCAACAATGCCATGTTGAGCCAGAGAAAATCGTAACTGCGCGATGAGGAGGAATTCATACAGGAATATGCGGAGCCTGCCACGCGGGGGATTTATGCACGTGGACAACTTTCCACGTGCCGTTTTGTTTGACGATCACGCGGCTTTCATTGTGCGAAGCAACTTTTACACCTTCAGCCGATGCCGTGCTGATGAGCAGGGTATAACTGGCGATGGCAGTGTCTCCGTAATTTTGAATGTGTAGATTCGATAAATCGAATCGCGTCGTGGCTTTTCCTTTTCCCTCCGCGCCGAAGACTGTCCCGCGCTCGGCGTTGGATGTCATCATAAATTCGTGGAAGGGAAGCCCGTCAATGCGATGTGGGGTGATCCACCATTCATAGAGGGTCAAGTCCTCGGCAGTGGATTCAGCGTATGTTTTTGTATCATTCTCCTGAATGGATTGCAAATGTTTTTTCAGGAAGGTAGTGATTTCGTCGTTGGACATGGATTCTCCTTTTCAAGTATGCTCCGGTGGTTGAGACGCAAGCAGTCGAAACAACCAAGTAAGCGAAAGTACTCTTGTTGCATGGTGGTTTCGATACGGGCTTCGCTCTACTCAACCACCGGGTTATTCCAACAACACCTTCAAATATTCATCCACCATTGTATCCAAACCAAACACAGACTCCGCCCGTTCGCGCGCGGACTTTCGGAAGTGCTCGTTGTTTCGTAAAATTTCCTCCGCCGCATTTGCGAGAGCGGGAATATCTGGCTGTTCAAGTTTCCATGGATCCGCACCATATCGAACAAGCCGCCCCGCGTCACCCTGCACAAGTTCGGAAAGTGAGCCGGTATCAAAGCCAATCACGGGAAGTCCACAAGCCAATGCTTCGATCACTGAATTGGGGCAGGGCGGATTCACTTCCGCAGAAAATAAAAGATGCGATGATCTCTCGAGAAATGGAATCTCCTCACGCGGGATAGAATCAATGAAACGAATTCTAAAATATTTTTGTTCTTGAAGTTTCCTTTTCGTGTGCGCATCCACGCGACCAACGATGACCAGTTCGATTTTGTGTTTCTTCGATAATTGCCTTGCGAGATCAACCGCGTAAAACAAACCTGAGTCCAAGCCGCCCGCGAGGCTTCCCTCCACAACGAGCAAGCGATAAAAATCCGTTGGGCGTTCGTGCGCTTCATTAGGCGAATATTGATTCAAGTCAACACCGTTCAAGATGACCGATGATGGAACAAGCGCGGGCTTATACCAGTCCTCCCACCAGCGTTTGATGAACTGGCTTTGATAAATGACATGGTTTGCGATATTGGAGCGGATTATGGAGAGATTGCCATTGCCATAGATCGCGCGAAGCGTGTAGCGCAATCCAGCCCACCTCACGCGGTGCACCCAGTTGATTCCATCGAGTCGTTGTACGATATGCTGTCCGCGGTCGCGTGCTATCCATAAGGGACGAAAGTTTTTCGTCCCCGCCAGAACAAGAACGGCATCCGAATGATCGTTCAGGCTATACGTCACATCCTCGCCGCGGGCGCGGAGTCCCTGTTCAAATTTGAGTCGAAAGGACGTGACACCGCCGAGTCCTTCCACGCGAGGCACAATGCAAATGCGAGGCATGAGGGTATTATAGCCTTCCCCTCGTCATTGCGAGGAGGGCGTAGCCCGACGAAGCAATCCCTGCACGATAAGGGAGATTGCTTCGACATCCTTCGGATGTCTCGCAATGACGCGGTTTTGTGGTTAAATTGAACTGGAGGCACGCCATGGACAAACCCGATGTTGAATTTGTCAATTTTCTGAAATCATATCCGTCCTATCCAACCACCCACATCATTGATGATTTGCGCGCCGCGGAATATTCGCGCCTCGATCTCGGCGGGCATATTTATCTCGATTACACCGGCGGCGGGTTATATGCCGAGTCGCAGTTGCGGCGTCACAACAAATTACTTTCCGAACACGTCTTCGGCAACCCGCATTCGAGCAACCCCACATCGCAGGCGGCAACCCAGCTCGTCGAACACGCACGCGAATATGTGTTGAAATTTTTCAACGCCGACCCCGATGAATATCTTGCGATCTTCACATCCAATGCGAGCGGCGCGCTAAAACTTATCGGTGAGTCCTATCCGTTTTCAAAGGGACGCTATCTTCTCACCTTTGACAATCACAATTCAGTCAACGGGATTCGTGAATTTGCGCACGCGCGCGGCGCACAGGTGACCTACATCCCGATTGCGTTACCCGACATGCGAGTGGACGCCTCGGGACTCAGCCGCGAGTTGTCTCTGCCTTCGAAAAACGGACACAACCTGTTTGCCTATCCCGCGCAATCGAACTTTTCCTCTGTGCAACATCCGCTGGAGTGGATCGAGCAGGCACACAAACACGGCTG
>Ga0247727_10005707_pt1 | contig 25002 bp, 15 predicted proteins | sample WisWelCaveWW1625_FD_202498 | JGI IMG/M metagenome (GOLD analysis project Ga0247727, IMG submission 202498) | Biofilm microbial communities from Wishing Well Cave, Virginia, United States - WW16-25 | ecosystem: Environmental > Aquatic > Deep subsurface > Groundwater > Cave microbial mat | place...
AGTTGATGAAATCCGGGTCGTTGTACGTGCAGCGCATCCCGTTGGACGCCGAGTTGGTCGCGATGTTGACGTCCATGTTGAAGAACAGGAAGTTCCCGAACCCGACCTCGAACCCCTCGGTGAACGAGGTGGTGTTCACGACCGGATTCGTGGAGTCCAGATCGATGTCCAGGGCGATCTGCTGCGCGTCCTGGTTCAGGTCGAACTGGTCCGCGGACATCGTGAGGCTGAAGATCGCGGCGAAGACGTCGTCGCGCGTCTTCTGACATTCCGCGACCGCGGTGCACGAGCCCGCGCCGTTGGAGCACACGGTCGAAGTACAGGAGACGGCGGGGACGGTCCCCCCGCGGTCCGCGAGACCGCTCACCTTGAACCGGAACGGTCCCACCTCGACCGATGTGAAGGCGGCGAGCGAGGCGACCGTGCGCACCGGCGAGAGCAGGCACTCGATCTTGGGGTCGCCGACGCTCGTCTGCACCACCATGTTCGTCACGGCGAACGCGTTCTTGTTGGAGACGGTCACGTACAGGTCGACCGTCTCGCTCGTGTCCGGGTAGCCGTCCCCGTCGCTCGTGTTCCCGGGCGGCTGCGCGATCGCGTCGTCGATCCGGAAGCAGGTCGCCACGACGTTTCCGCGGTCGCCCAGGACCAGGTCGATCCCGGCGTCGACGATCCCCTGGTTCGCCGGATCCGAATCGTTCTGGCACAGCGCGCCGTTGGCGGAGCCGTCCCAGTCGTCCTCGTAGCGGACCGTGAAGTCCGAGCCGATCGCGCCTCCGGTGTCGATGATGAAGAGGACACCGGCGACGTTCCCACCGATCGAGACCGGAAGCGTTCCGCGGTACGATGCGGTGCTTCCCACCTTGTTGAGCGTCACCCACTCGCTGTCCTGGGTCGCGCTCACCTGGAACGCCCTCACGAGGACGTCCGTCACGCCGTTGTTGTCGCAGTCGTTGTCATCGACGCCGATGTCGCCGAAATCCCCGTCGTGGTTGCAGTCGTTCACTCCCTCCGGCGTGCACGCCGGACCGCCGGTGCACCGGTAGGGGGAGGCGTCGGTCACCGTGATCGTGACCACGCCGTTCCCCTCGTAGAGCGAGCCCGATTCCACCTCCACGGTGGCACAGACGGACGTGCTCGTCCCGCAGGTCGTCCCGTCGGCGACGGTCCGGTACTCGCGCCAGCTCACCACCTGGTCGTCGAGCGACGTCCCGAAGCTGGTCTGGGACACCCCGTTGGTCGTGTTCCCCTCGAGGACGCGGAACCCGATCGCCGTCTGGAAGTTCTCGGCCGAAGGGACGCCGTAGACGTCCTCGATCGTGTTGAAGCGATAGTCCGCCGGAGGATTGACGTTCTGCGCCGTATCCAGGTTGCGCAGTGGACCGTTGGGGAAGACGCTCTCGTCCACCTGACCGTCGCTGTCGTTGTCGAGATCGTCGTCCAGCGGATCGGGATGGTGGAACGGCCCGATCAGGGGGTTCACTTCGAAGTAGCAGGGGTTCTGACCGACGCGGTTCTTGCCCACGGTGCCGTTGACGGAGGCCCCGCCGGAGGTCGTCGTGAACGGTGCGAACACCTGGAAGAAATCGAGAAGCGGCGAGTTGCCGTTACTGACCGGTCCCTGGGCGCCCGTGGTCGCGTTGAGCACGATGGCGTCGTTGACCAGATCGATGGGGGTCAGGGAGTTCGCGTCGGTATCGAGCTCCCAGCGTGTGGAGGCGAACCGGTCCTTGAGGTCCATGGCCATGTTCCAGCCCCAGCCGGTGAACTCCACCGTCCACACCTTGCGGGTCGGGGTGTCGAACACGCCACCGCAGACCGCCGGAAGAGGCCCGATGTCGGTGTTGCACTGGTTGACCTTCTGGAAGATCGGGCTCATCAAGAGCTCGTACTCCACCTTGATGTTGGCCGTTCCGGTGAGAGTCTCGTAGTCCTGGCAAGCGCCTGTGCCGCCTCCGGAGAAGAGGCACGGTGCCGCTCCATCAAGGTCGATCCGGCCGGTGTGGAAGACGCCGCCCGTCACGCTGGGGTTGTTCGTCGTGCCGTTGGTCTGCCAGCCGCAGCCGCCCGCGGTTGACCAGTTGTTGTCCAGGAGGCCGTTCTGCGGATCGCGGTCCTCGTCCGAGAAGCAGGTGCCGAGCGCCGTGGACACGGCGCAGGGAGCGTTCGGGCCGCAGTCGGCGTTGTCCGTGCAGATGGTGGTGGTCGAGAGGCTGCACCGGCCGCAAAGGTTGAGCGGGAACTCGCCGGGGCATGCAGTCGTGGGGCTCAGGGTGCAGGAGTAGTCGAGGGCGCCGTTGAAGTTCTTGTCCTCGCCCCAGTTGGCGATCGTCTCCGTGAACAGCCCGACGGTCGTCGTGTTGTTCCAGCCCACCGAGAAGCCGTTGTTCGACGAGTCGAAATTCCACGGAGCCGCGCCGAGGTTCCGGCCCGTCGCGGTCAGCGGCGAGTACGTGATCTGGTCGTACCGGTGGTCGGAGTTGAAATCGCCGGCCTGGGTCTGAGGATCCGGACGGCCGTCGAGGTTTGTGTCTGCGCTTCCGTTCCACCCGGGCTGCACGGACGGGCAGGTCCCGGTCCCGAGGCAGCCGTCGACGAGCTCGTTGCTGGGGTTGTTTCCGGAGCTGGTGATCGGATAGTCGAGCCATTCCGTCCCGCCTGCCGGATAGTCCGTGGAGTAGTACGCGGACTCCTCGTCGGAGTTCAGCTTGTTCCGCGTCGCGATGAGCTTGTCCACCGTCTTCCCGGACTTCCGCGCCGACACGCCGACCAGCATGTCGACCTCCGGGCTGCCGGTGATCGCCCCCATCGTCACGGCGAACGTTGGCGTGGCCACCTGGCCGGCCGGGAGGTCGCCGATGTTCTTGGGCGAATCGAGGATCGTGATGTTGACCCCGCAGGTCCCCGGTCCGCAGGCCGCGTTGTTGAGCCGGTTCGGGTCGGCGCACTGGAGCGAGCCCGGCTGGCATTCCGCCGGGGAGTCGGTGTCGGCGCAGACGCACCGGAGCGAGACGTCCACGTCCGTGAGATCGTTGTCCGCGGACTGGAAGACCACCCGATAGTTGAACCTCTCGCCGTCGTCCATGTACTTGTCGGGATATCCGAAGGTGAACAGCCCGCGACCGTCCCGCTCGCAGCCGCCATCCACCAGCTGGACCGCATCGAGCCCGAACTGGCCGAACTTGACCCTGCCGACGTCGATATTGGGCTGGCAGTTCACGGTCGAGATGCTCGTCCGGAGCTTGTTCGCGTCTGTGACTCCGCTCGTCTCGTCCCGATAGGAAACCTTGACGATCTCGTTGTTGCGGACGTCCAGGATCCCGTTGCCGAAGCCGCCGCTCCCGACGCGGGCGGTGGAGTCGGTCAAGGTGAGGGCCGCCGAGGTGTACTTGTTTCCGGAAGCGGTGATCCCGAAGTTCGAGGTGCTCGAGGAATCCTCGGTGTCCACGACCACGTCATCGCCGGTGCCGTAGATGCCGTCCGTCCCCTTGGAGACGACCTGGAGGAGCGTCCGCGAGGCGACCTCCCCGACGCTGATCGGCGTGGGATCGACCCCCTCGGTGCTCTCGTTGACGACGAGCGTCACGGGCTGGTTGCAGACGTAGCTGCCGGAATCGAGCTGGACCGCCGAGGCGGCGCAGACGCCGCCCGTGACGACCACCGCGTACCGCTGGACCGCCGCGGTCGTGGGAGCGCCCGTGCGGACCCGGACCGTCCACGTGCCCACCTCGGTCTGCTTGTCCGCCTCGAAGCCGGACGCTCGCGTGTCGTTGCGCGCGTCGGGGGAGAGGTAGACCGCCTCGGTGGGGTTCGCGTTGTCGCGATCGGAGTTCGCGCAGGTCTCGAGGCTCCAGGGAGACTCGTCGAGGCTCGTCACCGAGCCGGTCAGGTGAGAGTTCGGGCAGTCCTCGAGCGCGTCGATCACCTGGTTCTTGTTGTCATCGTCCGTGAAGTAGTTGCCGTAGTAGATCTTGGCCGACGGAGCCTGCACCTCGAGATTGAGGTTGCGGTTGAGAAGGTTGCCGCTCGAGTCGATCCACACGAGCGAAACGCGCAGCTCCTGCGCGTCGTTGCACACGGTGAACGTCCCCGTGTCGGTCTCCGCGATCCCCGTATCGATGTCGCCGCTCAAGCCGGCGATATCCAGCCGGCCGCCCCCGATCCCGCCGTCGGCGATCAGCATCCCCGTGGGGCTCGGATTGTAGTTCTGGAGAGGCAGGGCGTTGTTGAGCTGGACCCGTCCATACCCCTGCTCGTTGTTGAACCGGTAGTTCGCGAAGAGGTTGCCTCCGTGCCGGTTCGACGGAACCGCCGGGGTGGAGGCGTCCATCCAGTCCGCCGACGCGATGAGAACGGCCTTGACGGCGGCGCCGGAAAGCGCGGTCACGATATCGGAGGCGTTGCTGGGGTTGTTGGACGTTCCGTCCGGGTAGAACCCTTGCCGGAAGTAGTCGCGGACCAGCATCGCGGCGCCCGCGGCCGCCGGAGACGAGAAGCTCGTTCCGTTGAGTCCCTGGGAGACGTCGCACTCGGGGGTCCCGATCTGGTTGTTGTCGCCCGAGCGGCAGGCGTATTCCCCGTCGAAGCCGAGGTTCCCGCCGATCCCTCCGAAGTCGATCCCGGGGGCCATCAGGATCGGGGCGACGCGTCCCGAGGCGGTGTTCGCGGGACCGACGCCCGAGTTCGCGAAGCGGTCCTGCTCGTTGGCGTCGTTGAACGGCTCGGACGTGTTGCCGCTCCCGCCCATGACCACCGCGTTCTTCGCGGTCGCCGGCTCCGAGATCGAGCCCGGGTCGGGCACGCCGTCGAGGTCCGTGTCACGACCGGCGTTGCCCGCGGCGAGGAAGAGCATCGCGTCCTGGTGGGCCGCGTTCGACAGGAAATCGTCCACTGCCGTCGCGTTCGTCCCGTACGCCGGGTTCCCGGTCGTCCCCCACGAGAAATTGAACGTGCGCGCGCCATGGGTGTGGAACGACATCTCGAGCGAGCCCGCCGCTCCTTCGCCGGCGTAGACGGTACCCACCGTGAGAGAGCCGTTGAGCGGGCTGGTGCAGGCGCCGGAAAGCGGGGTGATATGGGCGTCGTAGGCGACGAGGACCGCTCGCGGAGCAACCCCGTCCACCGGGCGCGGCACGTTCGTGATGTCGAGCTTCTGGAAGCCGGTGCCGTAGCGCAGCGGAACGACGGAGGCGTTTCCGAGCGCGGTTGCGGCCACGACGTGGCCGTGCGTGAACCCGCCGTTCGTCTGGTCGTCGCACCCGCGGTCGTCACCGGAAGGAAGCAACGAGTTGAACTGATCCGTGGTCTGGTTGATCCGGACCTTCCGGTGGGTCGAGGACGCGGTGCCGGCGCTCGTCCGCGTGTCCGAAAGGTCGCCGTTGTCGAGCTGGATCCCCGAATCGACCATGGCCAGCACCTGGGCTGGGCCGCCGAGCGGGCACGTCCCGCCGGTCACCAACGGGCTGTTGCAGTCGTCGCTGCTCTGGCACGCCGCGCCAGGATTGGCGCCGCCCGTGCAGGTCCCGACCCTGCCGCCGCCGTTGATCCTCACGTCGTGGAACGGCTTGGCACCGCCGTGGTAGCTCCCGGTCTGCATCACCGTCACGGTGTCTTCACCGAACGGGAGGACGGGCAGATCCTCGAAGACCGCCGCGACGGCGGTGATCGACGCGATCTGCGGAAGCGCCGAGCGGGGAGCCACGGCGTAGACCGTGACCGGATCGAACCGGGTCACGCTGCCGCCCAGGCCGGCAAGCGCCTGGGCCACCGCGCCGGCATCCTCTCCCGGGTGCACCCGGATCGCCAGCCGGTAGGTGTCCGACATGGCGTCCGCCTCCGACGGAAGCGGTGAACGGCCGATGTTGGGCGCGAGCTTGAATGCGGGGTGGTAGGGCTCGAGGGCGAGTGTTGCGCCATGGCCGGCGATCGAGGCATGTGCCGCGGCGTTCAGCCGCACGAGGTAGGCGCCGCTCCCCATCTCGGCGACGAACGCTCCACCCTGGCTCACGATCACATCGCGGTAGCCGTCAAACCCACCGGCCCTCACGTCGTCCGGGTCCGGGACGAGGAGGAAATACTGGAAGCCAAGCGCCCCGATCTGGGGCGACGCCCGCAGCTCGGCGGGAAGATCCGCTGGGGTTCCGCGTCTCAGGTCGAACGTTCCGACCTGGGTCCGCACGATTCCCGGCTCGTCCACCACGGCGGCCGACCCGAGCTCCAGGCCGTAGCTGGGGCCCGTGCGGAACGGCCACTGGTAGTTCGCCCTGGGAAACATCGCCTGTGGCTCGACCGAATCCTCGGCGAGCGCGCCGACGCCTCGAGACGGCGAGTCGGCCGGGGTCCCGTTGGAACGAGACTTCATTGCCGCGGCGCCGGTTTCCATTGCCGGAAGAAGGATCAGGCCCACGATGGCTGCGATCAGAAGCAGCGCGCGGGTCGAACCAGCGATCGTCCGGATGTGCATGCCCCCTCCCTTTCAACTCTAAGGTTTACGGAAAATCTTTCGAACAGAAAAAGACATCTACAATCTGCCCCCTTTTCCGGGTACGCAACATTTACGGTGACCTCCTTGGGTTGTCAAGAGAGAGTCGAGAATCCGCTGCGGTTTCTTGAACCGCACGGGACTCGGCGCGGAGTGGTAGTATCCAGGTCCGAGTGGACCCCGGAGGCGGGCGGGGGAAGCTTTTCCCCCTCCCGAGGGATCCTGAAGATCGAGCGGAACGTGGCCGAGAATCACGCCAGTTTGACGGACAAGAAGCAAGCGGCGCTTGCGGCGCTCCGGCAACACGGAAAGCTGGTCGTGGCGCTTTCTGGTGGTGTGGACAGCGCGGTGCTCCTCGCCCTCGCCGTCGAGGCCGTGGGCCCCGAGCGCGTGCTCGCGGTGACCGGCCGCTCCGCGTCCCTGGGCGACGATGATCTTGCCGACGCGCGGGAGGTTGCCCGGCATCTTTCGGTTCGACACGAGGTGCTCGAGACCCGCGAGATGGACCGGGAAGGCTATCGAGCGAACCGGGGAGATCGCTGCTACCACTGCCGCTCCGAGCTTTTCGACCTCCTCGTGGGGCTTGCGCTTCGCCGCGGGTTCGACGCCGTGGCCTACGGGGCGATCCTGGACGATCTGGACGACGCACGGCCGGGGATGAAGGCGGCGTCGGAGAGAAGGGTGCTGGCGCCTCTCCTGGACGCCCGCCTCCGAAAAGACGAGGTCCGCGCGCTCGCGGAGGAGGCGGGGCTTCGGCTCAAGGACAAGCCCGCGAGCCCCTGCCTGTCCTCGCGAATCCCGGTCGGAACGGAGGTCACCGAAGGCCGCCTCGATCAGGTACGCCGGGCCGAGTCGGCGCTGCGGTCCCTCGGCTTCCGCCAGTTCCGCGTCCGCCATCACGGGGATGTGGCCCGCCTGGAGCTCGATCCCGAGGGAGAGCGCCTGATCCTGGATCCGGGCGTCCGAGCCCAAGTGGCCGCCTCGGTCCGAGCCTCGGGGTTCCGCTTCGTGACGGTGGACCTCGAGGGGTACCGCTCCGGAAGCCTCAACCCGGGAATCCCCCTGCTTTCTCAGCGGATTGGACCCAATCGGTCCAGCGGCCAGTAGCGGAACACGATCCGCCCCCGGAAGAAATCGCGGGGGACGGCGCCGAACTGGCGGCTGTCGGTGCTCTCTGCCTCGTTGTCCCCGCGGACCACGAACCACATCTCGTCGGCCGCCGCGGGCGGGGCCCCAGGGCCGTCCCGGGTCTCCGGGCGACTCGCGGTCCCGGACGCCACCCGCTTGACCAGGTAGGCCCGCCCAGGACCCTCGAGGAGCGCGATCTCTCCCGACCTGGGAGGGCGCCGCCGGTAGGTCCACAGATCCACCACGATCCGGTCCCCCGGCGCGAGGGTCGGCTTCATGGAGGGCCCGAGCACGACCCAGGGGATCGCCACGGAGCGCGTCACGTAGAGCGCTGAGGCGGCGAAGACTCCGAGCATCACGACAAGGTCAAGGAGAAACCGGGGGAGGGTGGTGCCGGTCACGGGCGCCTCGCGGATCTCGGATCCAGAAAATCGCGCATCCCCTCCCCGAAGAGGTTGCAGCCCAGGACCGCCAGGAAAAGGGCAAGGCCCGGGAACAGGGCGAGCCACCAGGCTCGCGAGACGTGATACCGGGCCTCGCTCAGGAGCCCCCCCCAGGTCGGCGTCGGGGGGGCAACTCCGAGCCCGATGAAGGAAAGCGCTGCCTCGAGGAGGATCGAGGCCCCGACGGTGAATGCGGCCGTGACGAGAACCGGGGCGAGGGCGGAGGGGAGCAGGTGGCGGGCCACGATCCGCGGGCTCCCGGCGCCGCAAGCCCTGGCGGAAACAACGAGATCCGATTCCCCGAGCCTGAGGAACTCCGCCCGGAGATACCGCGCGACCGGCGTCCAGCCCGTGACCCCGAGGACGAGGGCGATTCGAAGGAAGTCGGGGAGCAGTCCAAGCCAGCGCGGCTCCGCCGCGAGCAGTGCGAGAGCGACCACGAGCGAAGGGATACAGAGCACCGCCTCGACGCATCGGGACACGATCCTGTCGGCGATCCCACCGCAGTAGCCGGCGATGACCCCCAGGGGAAGGCCCACGAGGAGGGACAGGCCGGCGGCCATCAGACCCACGGTCAGGGAGATCCGGGCGCCGCACAGGACCCGCGCGCCCAGGTCTCGCCCGAGCCCGTCGGTTCCCAGGGGGTGAGACCAGTCAGGGCTGCTCAGGATGCTGTCGAGATCGACCCGGTAGGCGTCCTCGCGGACGAGCGGGGTCGCCACGATGGCGATCAGCCCCAGCGCCAGCAGCACCGCGGCGCCGGAGACGAGGCTTGCCGGGAGACGCCGAGCGCTACCCGGGGGCACGGCGGACCCTCGGATCGGCCAGAAGGTAGCCAAGATCGGCCGCGACCACTCCGACGAGCGTCATGACGCTCGTGATCAGCGTGAGCCCCATGACGACGGGGACATCCCGCTGCAGCACCGCCTCGGTGAACAGACTTCCGAGCCCGGGGATGGAGAAGATCGTCTCCACGATCACCGATCCGCTCATGAGGGCGGGAAAGACGAAGCCTGCGAGGGTGAGCATCGGGAGCGCCGCCTGCCTGAGCCCGTGGCGGAACAGGAGCCGCGCCACGCCGACGCCCCGGGCGCGCGCCGACCGCGACGCCTCGCCGAACGCGTTTTCCAGGAGGCTCGCACGGACGAACCTCGAGAGATACGCCAGGCCGCCGTAGCTCAGGCAGACCACGGGTAACGCCAGGTGCGCCGCCCGGTCCACGAGCCGCGCGAGGATCCCGAGCCGCTCCCCGCCGTCCGAGATCAGGCCGTACAGCGGCAGCCACTGGAGCTTCACGGAGAACACGATCTGGAGGAGAAGCGCCGCCCAGAACGCCGGAATCGCGTACAGCGCGTACACGACGGCACCCGAGAGCCGATCCCAGGCGCCGCCCGACCTCCACGCGGCGAGCCCGCCAGCCGGGAGGGCGAGGAGGCCCGTCAGAACCAGCGCGACGAGGTTGATCCCCAGGGTCGTTCCCAGCCTCTCGCCGATCTTCTCCCGCACCGGCCGGCGGTCGTGGAACGACAGGCCGAGGTCTCCGCGCGCGACGTCCTGAAGCCACCGAGCGTACCGACGGTGGAGAGGCTCGTCCAGGTGGTAGAGGGCGCGGATCTCCGCCTGATGCTCGGTGGTGAGGGTGAGAAACCACCTCTCGTCCTCCGAGCTCCCCGAGGTCAAGGGATCGCCGGGCGCAGCGTGAATCAGGGCAAACGCGAGCCAGGAGACGAGGAGCAAGGTGACGAGACCGGACGCCAGGCGACGACACACGCCCAGGATCACGTCCTCAGTCTCCACCGGGAGGCGGCGCCCAGCGCCAGCGACGGGGCCCGGGCTCGATCAGCCAGATCCCGCGGGGCGACGGCTCGAGCCCCTCGAGGCGAGCGTCGTGAAGGACGGGCGAAGCGAAGTGAAACAGCGGCGAGATCGGCTCGAGATCGTGGATGCGCCGCTGGATCCGGTGGTAAATCTCGAGGCGGGCCCTGGAGTCGAACGTCCGCCGGCCCTCCACGAGGAGACGATCCACCTCCTCATCTCGAAACCCGACGTAGTTGAGGCCGCGCCCGCGGGACGTGGAGTGGTACAGCTCGAATTGATCGGGGATCGGAGTGAAGTGCAGGGATGCCATGGCCGCCTGAAACCGGTGTGTGCTCCGCCGCTCCTGGAACGCCTTCCACTCCAGCCTCTCGATGGTCATTCGGACCCCGACCTTCGCGAGCGATTCCTGGACCCACGCTGCGATCCGGCCGGTCATTTCCTGGGACGAGGCGGCGATCATGAGCTGGAACGAGAGCGGGGCGCCGTCGCGGTCCCTCACCCCGTCCCCGTCGGAGTCGCGCCATCCGGATTCGTCGAGAAGCGTGCCCGCGGCCGCCGGATCGAACGGCCACGGCGTCAGGGAGCTGTCGAACCAGATCGAATCCGGATGCCAGGTCCCGACGGCGGGCCGGGCCAGATCCGAGAGGACCCGGGAGACGAAACGGGTCCGGTCGAGGGCCAGGACCATCGCGCGGCGGACCCCGGGGTCGAGGAAGAATGGATTGCTCCCGTCCTGATTCCAGCCGATGTACCACGCGCTGAGAGGATAGGTCACGAAGCGCGCGAGGCGCCGCGCGCGGGGGACGACCTGGGCCTCCCTCCAGAGGTCCGCCGTCACGCTCATCAGGTCGAGATCCCCCAGGAGCAGCGCCTCGAACGCCGTCCTTTCCTCGGGCAGGACCCGGAGCACGATCCCGTCGAGGGCGGGGCGACCTTCCCAGAACCCGTCGTTGGCCTCGAGGACGATCTCGCGTCCGGGGTCCACGCTCTTGAGACGGAATGCGCCGCACCCGATCGGATGCCGCGAAAACTCGCCGGTCAGCAGATCCGGATCGGCTCCCGCCCGATGTCGGGGGATGATGGGCAGGGTCCAGGAGTCGAGCGCGTCGGCGTATGGGGTTCCGTAGCGTGCGCGGACCGTCAGGGGATCGACGGCCTCGATCGAGACCAGGTCCTGGAACTGGCTGAGGTAGGAGCGGGATTGGGTGGTGGGATCGCGCACCTTCTCCACGGTGAACACCACATCCTCGGCCGTCACGGCCGCACCGTCGTGCCATCGGACCCCGTCGCGCAGGTGGAAGGTCCACGTCAGGCCGTCGGGGCTCACGTCCCACGAGCGCGCAAGGCGAGGCTGAACGCCGAGCCTGGCGTCGTAGGCGACGAGCCCTTCGGTGATCAGCGCGGCGATCATCTCCGAGTTCCGGTCCGTGTTCCCGATCAGCGAAAGGGACGCGGGGTAGGACTGCAAGCCGGCGCGCAGCGGACGCGTTGCGCGTGCCGTTTCCGGCGCGCGGGAGCACGCCACGGCGAGGACGAGCAGGATCCACGCCGGGAAGAGCCTCAAGGGCCTGCCGCTGCATCTCACCGCGGCGGCACCTCTCGAGTCGTCGCGTTCCCCGCCGAATCCACCGCTCGAAGTTTCCGGGTCGCTCCGTCGCCCGCCTCCTCGAGGCTCAGCCGGAACGTCTCGTGCCTGGAGTCGCAGACGCCGTCGTCCGGGCGGACCGTGAAGAGGGCGCGGTCGGCCTCGGCCACCTCGAGACGGCCGAGGGGCGAGAGGTGGTCCGTGACGACGACCTCGACCCTACCGTCGGGCAGCCGGCGCGCCTCCACCTCCGGGCTCGTTCGATCGATGGCGATGACAAGGCTCGGCTCGGTCACGAACTCCCTGCCTTCCCCGCGGGAGTTGGCCTCGTGGTCCGATGCGACCGCCCGGACCTCGTACCTCCCCTCGGGGACGTCGGAGGTGCTCCAGGTCACCTTGCCGTCTCTCCACGCATCCCGGGTTTCGGATTCGTCGGCTTCGCCGTCCATCGGGTCGGCCCGGACCGCCGTCTTCCATTCCGCCGCGCCCTCGGGCCGGTACTCGACCGCGACGCGCAGCGGATCGCCGTCCGGGTCGGAGCAGTTGTAGCGGAACTTGATGGGGCCCGAGAGTACGGCACCCGCGGGCTCCCCGCCGAACCCCTCGATCGTGGGCGGACGGTTCTGCGTCAGGAAGCTGACCGTGACGTCGCCGATCCGCACGTGCTCCGCGGCCTTTCCACGCAGCCGGGCACGCCACTGCAGGAACCGCCCGTCGGGCACGCCAAGCGGGCCGCCCTCCGGATCGGTCACCTCGGATCCCCAGCTCGACCAGGTGGAGTCCGGGACCGCGCTGTTTCCGGTTCGTGCCTCTATGTCGACTCCGCCGGGGGCACCGTCCCCTTCGACGCGCCACCGAACCTCTCCCCAGCGCGCCGGGCCCTGCGCGTCGAAGGGCCGCGACACGAACCAGCCGCCATTCGCGCTCGCCTGCTCGATCCGGTACGCCCCGGCGGGATTGCTGGAGAAGGCGAGAAGCAGCGACCCGCTTCGAAGGAGCGCGGTCACCTGCGCCTCCGCCAGGGTCGCGATCAGGTCGGCGCCGGCGTCCTTCTCGATCCGGTAGAGCCGACCGGGCTCCCCGGTGCCGAACACAGGGCGCCCTTCCCCATCGAGCGTCAGCGAGAGAGGAGCCTCCGTATCGGAGCGCCAGATCTCCGTCACGGATCCGTCCGGGGCGACCCGGACCACACGACCCCTCACCGCACGACCTCTCGGCTCGGTCCCGGTCGCGAGCCCCTCGATCACCCCTTCGAGGGTCGGCCCGCCGCGCTCGTCGATCTCACCCACGCGGTCCGGACTGGATCCGACGGCGGCCGCTTGCGGAACCTGGATGCGCACCGCGGGCGGGCGCGGATCGGGCTCCAGAGACGAGACCATGGCCGCGACGACGGAGCCGTCCGCCTCCAGGACCACGTCGGAGACCTCGGGCATGCCCGTATCGTAGAGGACCTTGCCGACCCCCTTCCGGTCGATCCGGTAGAGCAGGCCGCGCCCGGCGCCCCCGGCGATGAGCCCCCCATCCGGCAGGATCGTCAGGGTCGTGATGTGAGACTCGTTGCTGTCGAAGAGCGGCTCGGCGACCCCCGTGCCCGCGATCTGGAGCACGAGTCCGTTGTCCCCCGTTCCCGCGAACACGGTCCCGTCCTCGGCACGGGCCAGCGCCCACACGTAGCGCTCCTCGGAAGCGCTCCAGACCTCGCCGGTTCCGTCCGCGCGGATCCGGTAGATCTTCCCCTCGGGGGACGTCCCGGCGAGGAGGCTCCCGTCCGGAAGGGCCAGGAGCGCCGTGACCATCGGCTCGGCCGTCGTGAAGAAGACGCTCGCCGTCCCCGAGGGGGCGATCCTCATGATGCGCCCCTCGGGTCCGGTTCCGAGATACACGTTCCCCCTCGCGTCCGCCGCCGCCGCCCAGACGTGGGCGGCCCCGCTCGCTCGAAACTCCGGACCGATCCTCGAGAGACGGGGCGCGAGAAACAGCCGGCCGCGATCGGCCACCGCGACCCCGTCGGACTGGCCGCGCCGGAGCTCTCCCGGCGTCTCCGTCCACGTCCGCGTCCGGACCGCCAGCGCCGCGTCCGGCGCGAGAAGGACGAGCACAAGCGCCGCGCTCCGGATCATGGGGCCTCCACCTCAAGCTGAACCCGGGCGAACCCTTCCACCGCGTAGTCGACCGGGATCTGCTCTTCGAGGATGTTCCGATGAGGGATCACGGCGAAGTTCCCGCGACTGCGCGGGCGGGCCAGCACGGCGTGAACCGACGGGGGGAGGTTCGGCATCCTGCGTCCGCCGAGGAACACGCCGGCATCGTCCCGGGACGCGAGGATGTAGACGCGATCGTTGCGCGGCACGCGGTTGATGAGAGAGATGAGCTGCGACAGCTCGCGCGGAAGCAGCGGGGCGTCCCCGTCGTCCGCGCGGGCGACCGCCGCGGCGTCCCCGAAGCTCACGAGGAGAGGGCCGGGCGGGGTCTCCGCGGGCAGGTGGATCCTCCGGGTCAAGACGATGTCGTCCCCCCGGAACGGGCTCAGAATCACCGTTGCCTCCAGGTCGTCACCGGGTCGAGCCCGGTATCGATCCAGGCTCACGCGTCGCACGCGGGCGGTGAGCGGCTCGTCCCGGTACTCGAGGATCAGGTTCACGCCGCCGATCCTGGGCGGCGTGAGGTCGTTGTTCATCAGAAGGTAGAGAAGGAACGCCGAGGTGCCGGTGGCGAAGTACGGCGCGGTCGAGCCCGCGAACAGGTTGTTCAGAAGGACGTCCTCGTGGCCGTCCATCTTGATCACCGACCCTTCGCGGAGTCGAAGGGTGATGTTGCCGTACACGCGCCCGGCGCTCGCGAGGATTCCGTTCAGCGAGCTGTAGAGGAGAAGCGGTGCGAGCAGAGGGTCGTCGGCCAGGTCGAAGGAGAACGACTTCTTGTCCTTTCCCTCGACGGACATCTCGAGCCGCACGGGGATCATCCGCGTGGGCGCGCCGAGCCTCCCGAGGATTCCGGCGTTCCGGTCCTCCACGATGGAGCCGACCTCGGCCAGGGGCGTCGCGAGACGCACCGACCGCTCGAGGCTCGGGATCAGCGCCTCCACGCGAGCCCCCGTGAGGGGGAGATCGACCGTCCCGAGACCGAAGAGCGGATGGCCGAACGCGAGGACCCGGTCGCCATCCACCCAGGTCACGGTCCCGGTCGCCGTCATCTCGATGTCTCCACGGACGAGCTTGGCTCCCACGGCGGAGCCGGGCTCGAGCGGGGGAGAGGGAGCGGGCTGGGATCCGGCGCTCCCCCCCTGAACGGGCAGAAATCCGGCGCGTGCCAGGTCGGGAAGGACCTGGCCCAATCCCTCGGGTCCAAGCCCCGCCACCGAGATCGGCAGGGTGAACGGCAGGGCCGACGCCGGTGAGGCGACCCGGCGCGGGAGGTCGTGAGAAAAAAACGTCACGATGCTCGCCGGGGAGCGCAGGAGGGCGACGTCCTGGGGCTCGATCCCGGCTCCCGCGCGCGTGCGGCGCGCTCCGCGTTCCACGCGACGGGCGACGGCGAGCATCTCCTCGATCGGCGTGATCCCGGCGAATGCGTCCTTCGAGAACCCCCAGTTGTACGCGATCGCCCCCACGAGCTTTCCGTCCACGAACACCGGGCTCCCGCTCATCCCCGCCAGCACGCCGGTTCGCTCGAGAGGTCCACCCGTGCAACGAGCGAGGATGAGATTCTGCTCCGGCCCGACACGGGGCAAGGTTCCCAGGATCTCGACGTCGAAGGTCTCGATGCTGGTTCCTTCGAAGACCGTCCTCCCGGTCCCCCGCATGCCGGGCCGGACTTCATGGAAAGGAAGAATGGGGACCTCCGCCGCCCGTCCCGGGCTCAGGAGGACGGAAAGCAGGAGGATCGCGAGGGGTTTCTTCATGACTGTGGATGCGAGACGACGCTCTTAGCGAGCGGACGGAGGAGCATAGCACGGCCGCGATGCCCGGCCTTTCGTCGGTGGAAAGCCTGCTGCACCCGCCGCGCAGCCGTCGTGCGACGGAAGGAGCCTAGGACGAGGCGAGCACGCGTCGTTCCACCGCCACGCGGGCCCCCCCGGCCGCTCGGGCGGCGCTCACGGAGTCCTCGGCCAGGAGAAGAAGATCCCGGGGCGTTCCCACTCCCTCCCGGGGCCCGTCGGCCACACCGATGCTCGAGGTCCCCTTCATGGGCAGGACCGGACGCGCGCATGGCGAGGACGGCTTGAAGACCAGCCGGGCGGTCTGGGTCAGGAATCGCTCGGCGACCACGGTTGCGCCCGGTGCCGGCGTCTCGGGAAGGATGGCCGCGATCTCGCCATCGCCGATCCGAAACATGAGGTCGACGTCCCTCAGGCCACGGCGAAGCGCTCCCTCGAGCAGGGAAGCGAAATCCGCGACCGTCTCCTCTCCGTAGATCTCGGCCAGCCGGTCCCGATCGTCCAGGCGCAGGAGGATCAGCGCGACTGGATGCCGGAATCGAAGGGCCCGGGAGAACTCGTACTCCAGGCGCTGCAGGAACACGCCGAGGGCTTCGCGCGGCACCGACCGGGTCCGGACGGCCCGATCGGCCTCGAAGGGATGACTCAGGGCGCGTCGCATCCGCGCGAGCCGGCGCGCGACGCGGAGGACCTCGCTCCGGCCCAGCCTCAGGAGCAGAAGATCGAGATCCGCGTCCGGGTCCTCGCCCACGGCAACGACCGGCACCGGTTCGTCGAACTCGTAGGCGCACTCCGCCAGATCCCGGGCCGCGAACGGCGCCGAGTCTCCCAGGACGACCAGGTGAGGCCGGCGCGCGAGGACCGCGGAGGGATCGGTGTCGCCCTGGTCGATGAGATCGACCGCGGGGTCGAGCGAGGCCAGCTCCCTTCGGAGATCTTCCGGGATCCGGCCCGTGATGACAACCCTGAGATCCACGCCGTCACATCCGGTCCGGGACTTCGATTCCCATCAGGCCGAGCAGATGCACCATCCGGTCGTGATACAGCGTGACGAGAGCGGTCCGCACTCCGCGGACCGCGGCGGCCTCCTCCTGAGCCACCGGATACCGGTGATAGAAGGTGTTGAAGGCCTGCGCGAGGATGTAGGCGTGCTTGGCGACCCCGGCCAGCTCGAGGCCGGCGACGGCCTGGTCCACGACCCCATGCACCCGGGAGAGGAGCAGGGGCAGCGCCCAGTGATCCACGACCGCCTCGGGCGACAGGGCGGTCAGGTCGAGAGCGGACCCGAGGCGCGCTCGGTCGAGCTCGCCCGGCCCGTATCGCTCCCGGACCTTTCCGAGAATGTTCCTCGCCCGCACCACCGAGTATTGAAGGTAGGGCCCGGTCTCTCCTTCGAAGGCGAGCGCGTCGTCGAGGTCGAAAGCGACGACGCGGTTGCGGGTGAACCGGAGCATGTAGTATCGGAGCGCGCCCACCGCGATCCGCTTCGCCGTTTCCAGGATCTTCTCCTGAGGCATCTCGGGGTTGCGCTGCCGCACTTCCGCATGCGCCCGCGCGAGGAGGGAGTCCAGGAGATCGTCGGCCCTCACCCCCAGGCCCTTCCGTCCGCTCATCTCGAGGTACGGTTTTTTTCGCTCCGCGTCGCTGAGCGGCTGGTCCGGGAGCAGATGCTCCACCGCCCGCGGCGTCAGGGCGACCATCTCGTAGCCGAAGTGGATCGAGCGGTCTGCCTGCTGGGGGTGGCCGAGGCTCCTGAGCCCCTGCGCCACCACCCGCTGGAGGTAGCTCTGCCGGGTGTCGATCACGTTGTACACGCGATCGGCTCCTCCGAATCGAGGAGGATCGGAGGACCCGCCGCCCGACGTGGTGGTCCACACGGGATAGAGAGGTGGGGCGGGCGACCAATCGAAGGGCCGGTAGCGGAAATCGAGGCCGAGCACGCCGAACTTCCAGGCCTGATACGCGATGTCCTTCCCGACATAGGTGACGGTTCCGTTGGACCGCACGATGATCTTCTGATCTTCGCCGGTCCCGGGGTCCGTTCCGGGAAGGTCCATCACCCAGCAACCGTCGTGCTTTCCCCCGGAGACCCTGTGGATGGCACCGGATGACTTGAGGCGAGCGAACGCCTCGTCCCAGAAGCGCAGCGCCAGGATGTCGCTCTCGCGCGGGAGAAGCTCGTACCGCACGCCGATGCGCTCCATCGTCCCGAGGTGATACTGCAGCATCCGGTGGGCCACGTGCGCGGCCAGCTCGGCGATGGGATTCGAGCCCTCCTCCATGGCCAGGAGGACGGCGTCGCGGTGATGGCGTCGGTTCGGGTCCTCCTCGTAGAAGCGCGTGACCTCGGCGTAGAGGTCCCAGGCCACGTAGTCGAACCGCACGCCCCGGGAGCGCATCGTCTCTTCGGGATACCGCTCGCGGACCTCGGCGATCCCCTCGCCCCGGAGGACCGTGAAGCCCACGACGAGGTCGGCAACCTGGACGCCGGTGTCGTCCACGTAGTTCTGGACCTCCACACAATTGCCCATGTGACGTAGGCACCGGACGAGGGTGTCGCCCAGAACCGCATTGCGCAGATGTCCGATGTGGGCCGCCTTGTTCGGGTTGATGTTGGTGTGCTCGACGATGACCTTCCCGTCGCTCGCCGGAGCGTTCGGCGACGGTTCTTCGCGGAGCCAGCGCTTCAGGCAGGCGTTGCGATCGAGGAAGGCGTTGAGGTACCCGCCCCCGGCCACCTCGACCCTCGCCACGTCTCCCGCGGGCTCGAAGGCGGCCGCAACGGATGCGGCCAGGTCCTGCGGGGACCTTCGAAGGGAGCGAGCGAGCTCGAAACAGACCGGCGAGGCCACGTCGCCCAGTGCGACGTCGGGTGGATAGGTGAGCGGGACCACGAGGAGGTCGACGTCCAAGGCCTTCCGGGCGGCGCGTCTCAGGGCGTCTTCGAAGTCGTGCTCGGATCTCACTCGGCACCAGGCTCCTTGGGGTCGCCGGCGAACTATAGTGCACCGCGAGAAGGGGGTTCAAGGCGGGACCGGCGCCCCGCAGCCCAGGGGCCTATATTTCCCGTTCGATGGCGAGCAAGCCGGGCAGGGGACGAGCGGAAGGAGCGCTGGACTCCGTGCGAGGCCGGACCGACGGCCCCGCGGAGCTGGACCGCAATCTGTCCACCGCGCCCCCCACGTACCTCCAGGGGGCGCTCCAGAACCCCGAGCTCGACACGGAGAGGGTCGTGCTGCTTCTGCGCAACCGATCGACCACGCCGTCGCTGCTGATGACGGTGGGCCGGGACCGGAGGTGGACGCGGTCCTACGACGTCAAGAAGGGGTTAGTGCACCACGCCCGGACACCCGCGACCCTCGCCCGGAGTCTTCTCCCTCACCTCTACTGGAAGGACCTCGCCGACATCACCGAGGCGGCGAGGGTCCAGCCGGGAGTGCGTCGTCAGGCGGAGGAGGTCCTCAAGAGACGGCTCCCGGAGATGACTCAGGGGGAGCGTGTCGCGCTCGCTCGCCGAGCGAGGCGCGGGGTGGTGGCGGCGCTTCGCGACTCCAGCGAGGCGCGCGTCCTGAAGGCCCTTCTGGGGAACGTTCAGCTCATGGAGCACGACGTGTTGCGGATCGCCGCGAGCCCCACCGCCCCCCGCGACGTGCTCACGAGCCTGGCCGAGCACCCCACGTGGGGCGACCGCCACGGCATCCGGGTCTCGCTGGTGAGCAATCCCCGGACGCCCGTGCCCGTTGCCCTGCGCTTGATGGAAGGGCTGCCGGAGCCCGAGCTGAGAATGCTGTGCCTCGATTCACGTGTGCCCAGGATCATTCGGGTGGGTGCGGGCCGGCGCCTGGAGTCGGGCTCCACCCACGTCAGGAGCGGCCGTCGCGGTTGACACGATTCCGGAGGAGTCCATAGAATCGGGCGGAGTCTTCGCGGCTCCGGCCCGCCACTGGGAATTCTCATGCCCTCGTTCGGTGAAGACATCAGGCGCGAGCGCGAGCTCCGCAACATCACGCTGAGGGAGATCTCCGAGGCGACGAAGATCAGTCTCCGCTATCTCGATGCTCTGGAACACAACGACTTCCGCCACCTTCCCGGAGGGGTCTTCAACAAGGGGTTCGTCCGGGCCTACTCCGAGTTCATCGGCGTCGATCCGGAGGGGATGGTCAACGCCTACCTCCTGGAGGAGCGACATCAGGAAGCTCGCGTCGGACCCAAGGCGCACCCAGGCGCCGGTCCGGCGGCCCCGGCTGTGCGTTCGAGCCATGGGGGAGAGCGGGCCCGGGTTCGATCGGGGGCCTGGACGGTCGTCTCGGTGCTTCTTCTCCTTGTGGCCGCGGGGGTTCTGGCGGGGATGTTCGTGCTCTGGGTGAAGCGAGGATCGACGGGAGCAGGAAACGGGCCCTCCCTCCCTGAGAGCGAAACCACGTTTCGACCCGCGGGGCGTCCGGAGGCCGAAGCGTGAGCCCGGCCGGCGCGTTCGACGGCATTGTCCAGAAGGTCCTGGACGGCGAGGCTCCTCTCCAGCTGCGCCAAGTGGCCGCGCGCGGCGCCCTGCCGCTTCCCCGGACGGAGCTCGTGCGCCTGTTCCTCCACCTGCGGGGAGATCCTGACGAACAGGTACGGGCACAGGCCCAGGAGAGTCTCGCCGCCCTTTCCCCCGAGGCGATCGAGGAGATCCTCGGGGATCCCGTGTGCGCCCAGGAGATCCTCCGCCATTTTGCCCCGCTGGCGGTCAGGGACGTGTCCCTCGCGGAGCGAGTGGTGTTCCATCCCCGCGCCCCCGTCGCTGCTCTCGCGACGCTGGCGGCGGCGGGGAGTCCGGCCGTGCTCGATCTGGTCCTCACCAACCAGGAGAGGCTCCTCAGGAGCCCCGATCTTCTGAACCATCTCTCGCTGAACCCCGCGCTGCGGGCCGACCAGCGTGGGCGGGTTCTCGATATCCTCGAGCGTCTCTCGAAGGAGACGAGAGGGACCTCGCCCGACGGGGGCCCCTCGGCGGCGATTCCGGAGGAGGCATCCCCCGCGGAGGCGGCGCGGCTCCTCGAGGTGGAGGTCGGAGATCTCCTCGCGGCGAGCGAGATCCTGGGAGGCGAGGAGTTCGAGCAGGCGGAGGACCCGGAGATCCGGACGGCGTATCGCAGGATCCTCGGCCTGAGCCCGATGCAGAAGGCCATGCTGGCCATGAAGGGCGGGCGCAGCGAGCGAATGATCCTGGTTCGCGACACGAACAGGGTGGTCGCGCTCTCCGTTCTGAGGAATGCCCGGATGACCGAGCAGGATGTGGAGGAGATCGCCCGGCTTCGGAACGTGTGCGAGGAGGTCCTCCGCACCTTGGGGACGACCCGGGAGTGGGCCGGCCGGTATCCCGTGATGGCGGCCCTCGCGCGCAACCCTCGCACGCCCCAGGGAATCGGCTTGAACTTCGTGTCCCGGCTCACGGTACACGACCTCAAGGACCTGGCCAGGGACAGAAACGTGCCGGATCTGATCCGAAGGATGGCGAAGAAAACCTACGACCTTCGGACGCAGAAGGCCGCGCCCTTGCTCCGGAAGAAATGAGCGGCGCGGGGAGCCGACGATGCGTCTTCTGAAAGAAGCCCGGAGCATGAGGGGAAGCTACTACGTAAAGTCCGGCATCTATCACTACTATCGGAACGAGTTCAAGCAGGCGGTGGATTTCCTTCGCCGGGCGCTCGCGGATGCGTCGAGCGTGAGCGAGAGCGACCGAAAGACGGCGCGGTTCTATCTCACCGAGACTTTTCTGGCCTCGGCGGGGCACCTGGAGCGCAAGGGAGACCTGGAGGCGGCGGCACGGGATTACGCGCGGGCCAGCGAAGTGGAGCCGAACTTTCCGGACATCCGGTTCCGGCGGGGTCGTGTGCTGCAGCATCTCGGACGCTACGACGAGGCGATCGCCGAGTATCGCATCGCGGTCCAGTGCAACCCGGAGTACCTGGACGCTCGGGTCGCGCTCGGCTTCTGCCTGCTCCGGCACGGAAGACATTCCGAGGCCGCGGAGGCGTTCGAGGACGCCCTCGTGCGAAAGGTCCGTCAGGTGCGGGAGCCGTGCGAGAGAGGGCTCGACCGCCTCAGCGAGGGCCGCGCGGGCGAGGCGGAGGTGGCATTCCACGCGGCCTTCCTGCAGGTCCCCCATCGTTTCGAGGACCTCTACGGTGCGGCACTGGAACATCTGAAGGCCGAGGAGTACGATGACGCGGTGGAAAAGCTCCAGGGCGCCATCGATCTAGACCCGAACTGCCCAGACCTGCACAACTTCCGCGGCGTCGCCCTGTGCGAGCTCGGGCGGGTCGAGGAGGGGATCGAGTCGTTTCGTCGCTCCTTGGACCTGAAGCCGGACTATCAGGTGGCCGAGTTGAACCTGGCCTTTTCGCACCTGCGCCTGGGCAGGCTCAAGGAGGCGCAGGCGCATCTCGAGGCGATCCTCGCGCGGGATCCCTCGCAGCCGACCGCAGCCGCCAAGCTGGCCGAGCTGGGAAGCGACAGCGCCCAGGACCCGAGGCAGCCGGTGTCTCGCGGAGGGACGCGTTGAAAACCCAGGCCAGAGCGGCCGGGTTGACCGACATCGGCCGGGTGCGGGACACCAACGAGGACCAGTTTCTCCTGGACGAGGAGTTCGGCCTGTACGCGGTCGCCGACGGGATGGGAGGTCACGCGGCCGGGGAGATCGCGTCGGAGCTGGCCATCCAGTCGCTGGCGGAGAAGCTGCGCGGAGCTTTCTCGGTGGGAGGCACGCGCACGGTGGAGGAGGCCCGTCGCCATCTCGCGGAGGCGGTGGGCGCCGCCAACCGGAAGATCTGCGAGTCGATCGCGGACCACCACGACCGGAGGGGTATGGGAACCACCATGGTGGCTCTGCTCGCCCTTCCGGATCGCGTGGTGATCGGGCACGTGGGGGACAGCCGCGCCTACCTCCTGCGGCATGGGAGGCTGACGATGCTCACGAGCGACCACTCCTGGGTCAATGAGCAGGTGCGGCTCGGCCTCCTGTCCCACCAGGAAGCGCATCGGCATCCCATGCGCAACGTGGTGACTCGTGCCCTCGGAAGCCGAGGGGACGTAGCACCCGAGCTGACGGAGGAGAGAATCGAGCCCGGAGACGCGTTCCTGCTCTGCTCCGACGGCCTGAACGTCATGCTGAGCGATGATGCCATCCGTGAGACGCTCGTGTCACGCAAGGACGAACCCGAGGAGGCATGCAGGGCGCTGATCGAGGAAGCCAACCGCAAAGGCGGGGAAGACAACACGACGGTCGTTGTCGTATCGATCCCCTGAGCCGCCGAGAAGTCACCGCACGATCGCGGGTAAGTGATTCGCCGACAACAAGTTCGCCTTGACTCCGGCCCGGCCTCCGGCTATATTCCTGGGATCGCGACCGGGTGCGGTGCGAGGAGTGGAATGAGCTTCTTTCGGTTCGGCAGGTACGTCCTGGCCGCAGGAATCGCGGGGCTCGTAGCCCCTGATCTGGCCGTTGCCGTCGAATCGTTCCCGCAGGTTCGCCCCGCGACCCGCGCCCAGGCGGTCACCTCCCTCACGGCGGGAGGGAGGCTCCCGGTCCCCTGCTTGAGCCCGATGGTCCAGTTCCTCCTGGACACGCCCACCGGCGGGAACGTCGTCGCGAGCCGGGGGATGCTCCTTCTGCAGATGGCCACACACGTTCCGGGGGAGCGCCGCGTCGTCGAGCAGGACGGCACGACGGTTCGCTATTCCCTCCAGCGGGGCTCGTTCGATCGTCTGGAAGGGACCGATGAGAATGGGGACGGTCGTCCCGATCTGGTGGAGGCCGTTCTCGAGGGGTTTGCCCAGGCGAGAGGGATCCTCGCGGGCCAACTCGGGCTGAGCGCCGCCGAGCCGGTCGAGGCCCTCCTGGTGAAGATCGGGTCGAACGTCGACGGGTACACGATCCCTTCGGGGGGAGCGGACGGCCGGCCACTGCTGGTCCTCGATGTCTCCGCCGGAGGCCCGGCGGCCGCGCGGAAGATCGCCGCGCACCAGTACGCCCACGCCGCCTCCGCGCTCGCGGGCGGCGGAATCGGCCCGGACTGGGCCGAGGCCCTGGCCACCTGGACCGTGCTCCGGATGGGCGCCGAGCCCGACCCGGAGACAGCCGAGCTTCTTTCCGCGCGCGTTCGCCGTCTCTCCGAGGGACTGCTCTCTGACGATCTCGGTCTCGCCGCGGGAAACGCGGCGTGGCTGTCCTTCGTGGAAGAGGCGTACGGTCCCACCGCGCTCCGGCTGACGGTCGAGGAGCTCTCCCGAGGGGACTCCACGGCTGCCGCACTGGAGCGCGCGCTCCTTCGCGCCGTGGGCCAGACGTTCTCGGCGGCCTTCCGCGAGTTCCAGCTCTGGTGCCTGCTCGTCGGAGACCGCGCAGACGCCCATCACTTCTCCTTCGCGGCGGCTCTGGCGTCGCCCGCGCCGGCGTCCACGAGCGAGGGCCTCCCGCTGCTCTCGGTGCACAGGGAGCCCGCCGTGGCTCCGCTGGGCTCCTCGACGATTCTCCTTCGCCCTGGCGAAACCGGAGGAGGTCTCTCGGTGCGGTTCGAGGGGGAGCGCCCGGGGCGATGGGAGGTCGACCTCCTGCTCGTCTCGGAGGCCGGGGTGCTCCATCGAGTTCCGATGCAGGTTTCCTCCGAGGGCCGGGGAGAGGTGAGGGTTCCTCTCCGGGGTCTGGCGGAGGCCATCCTGCTCGTTCGGAGCCCGGATGCGGAGCCGCGGGCCGCCCGTCGCTACAGCTGGTCCGCGTACGCGGTGCGGGGGTTTCCGTTCGAGCTGGCGTCGTTCGAGGCGGTGGCCAGAGAGCGGGCGGCCGAGGGAGTGGTCGTGACGTGGGAGACGCGATCGGAGCGAGGCGTCCTCGGGTTCAACGTCTTGCGGCGGGAGGAAGGAGCCGCGGCCGCGAGCCGGATCAACCCCGTGTGGGTACCGGCCCTGGGGGAGGAGTCCACTCCCGGCGCCTATCAGTTCGTCGACGTGACGGCGCTTCCCGGCGTCTCCTACCTGTACCAGATCGAAGCGATCACGGAGGTCGGCCTCGCGAGCGAGTCCGAGCCGGTGAGCCTCTCGCGAAAGCCTCTCGCCTCGCGGTAGAGGTTCCCGGACTACCCGAGACCGCCGCTCGCGGACGCCAGGAGCAGCGCGGCCAGGTTGTTCGCCGCGTGAATCAGGATCGCGGCGCCCAGGGAGTCGGTGCGGAGGCGAACGACGGCGAGCACGACGCCCATCGCGGAAAGCGCCAGGAACAGCAGCGCTCCGCCTGCCGCCAGGTGGAGCGCGCCGAACCCAAGGGAAGTCACGAGGATCGCGAGGGGCCTCGGAGTGGCGACGAGCACACGACACAGGAGCGCCTCCCGGAAGAACAGCTCCTCCGCCACCGGCGCGAAGGCGGCCCCGACAGCAATCACGAGCATTCCCATGACGCCCGGGGGGATCTCCGGGAACCCCCGATAGTCCTCCTGGATCTCCTTGATCCCCCACGAGGCCAGCGCGTTGATCGACAGAAGGCCGAGCAGGCCCAGGCCGCAAAGCACGAGACCTCGCCGACCAATCCGGAGTCGAATGCGACCCGGGCGCGCGAGGAGGAGGACGCAGCTCA
>Ga0247727_10005708_pt1 | contig 24998 bp, 23 predicted proteins | sample WisWelCaveWW1625_FD_202498 | JGI IMG/M metagenome (GOLD analysis project Ga0247727, IMG submission 202498) | Biofilm microbial communities from Wishing Well Cave, Virginia, United States - WW16-25 | ecosystem: Environmental > Aquatic > Deep subsurface > Groundwater > Cave microbial mat | place...
AGCGTCATGCCGATCTTCGAAGTGAACGACCTGAAGGAGACGGCCAAGGACCTCAAGAAACGCGGCTGGCGGCCCAAGGGCCCGAAGTTCGAGATCCCGAACGGGCCGTGCTATGTGTTCGAGGACCGGAGCGGAAACGAGTACGCGGTTTTCGAGGACGTGCGCCCCGACGTGTTCGCTGACGAAGTCAAAGCTTGAGGAAGGATGCGCGCGCCCGGCGCGGGGCTCGCGCTCCTCAGTCGTGTGGCTCCACGGCAGTCCCCTTCCGTTCGGGCTCCGGGGGAGGCGGGGCGCGTGGAACCGCCTTCGACCGCGCCTGCGTGATGATCGCGACCGCGACAATGATCACGATCGCCGCAAGGAGCGTCCGGTCCGTGACGGGCTCCGCGAGAATGGCCGCGCCGAGCATGATCGCGATGATGGGGTTCACGAACGCGTAGGTCGTCGCAAGTGCGGGGGGCACCTTGCGCACGAGCCACAGGTACGCCGTGAACCCGATAAGGGCGCCAATGAGCACGAGGTACACGAACGCGACCGCGGACCGCTCCGACACGGCCCCGAGGTTTAGGCGGCTCCCCTCGCCGAGCGCAAGGCCCGTGACGACGAGCAGCGCGCCCCCCGCCGTCATCTCCATGCCGATTGCGAGCAACGGCGGCTCCGGGAGCTTCGCCTTCCCGCTGTACAACGTGCCTACAGACCAGATCGCCGCCGCGGCAAGCAGCGCCGCCGCGCCAACTGGGTCGATCGCGTCCGCGCCCACGCGCGTCGGGTCCACGAGCAGGGCGACCCCGGCCACGCCGAGCAGGACTCCCGCGAGCACGCCCCAGGTCGGGCGCACCCGCCACGGGCCCGCCCAGTCGAACAGCACGACCCACAGCGGCACGGTGGCGACGACGAGCGCCGCGAACTGCGAGTGCACGCGCACCTCGGCCCACGACACGAGGCCGTTGCCCCCCACGAGCAGCAGGCCGCCCGCGATCGCCGCGGGTTTCCAATCCGACCGCGCCGGCCGGCCCGCGCCGCGCCACCGCGCGAGCGCGTAGATGATGCCGCCCGCGAGCAGGAACCGAAAACCCGCGGATAGGAACGGCGGAATCGTCTCGACGACGATACGGATGCCGAGGTAGGTCGACCCCCAAATGATGTACACCGCGAGCAGCGCCGCGGCCACTTGGAAGCGCGGCGGGCCGACGGTTTCCGCCAGGCGCGCCTCCTCCCGGGATCGCTCCACGGACGGCCCGGGGTCGAGCGTGCCGTGGAAACTTTGCAGTAAGCTCCGTGCCCGCTTATGAACGGGGTGCCGCCCCAGGGCGAAATTGGCGCCCGCTGAGAAACCTCAGGCACACACTTATGGGGGTCTTGCGCCCAAAGAAGAATCGAACCCGATGGCGCCCACCGCACTCGTGCTCAACATCGAGAACCGGGTCGGCGCCCTCGCCTCGGTGGCCAAGATCCTCGCGGAAGCCGGCGTCAATGTCGCGGGGCTCCAGCTTGGCCGGGGGCCCGACCAAAAGAACCTCCGCCTCGTCGTGGACAACCCCGAGGTCGCCCTTGCGGCGCTTGCAAAGCGCGGCTTCGACGCGAAGCGCACCGAGGTGCTGTCCGTCACGGTGCGCAACATCCCCGGCGCCATCGCGAAGGCTGCGGAGCGCCTCGCGGCGCACGGCGTGAACATCGAAGCCGTGTTCCTGTCGGCCAAGAGCACGAAGCGCGTGGAGATGATCCTCCAGGTCGACGATGTGGCCGCCGCCCGCGCCGCGCTCAAGTCGTCCGACGAAGAGGAGTAGTGGGCGCACCCCGGCGCAAAAGGTATAGGCGCGCGTTCCGAACGCCCCCGCCGTGCGACCAATCCTCGGCGTCCTTGGCGCTGCCTTAGCCGGAGCGGGCTCCGCCCTGCGCCGCATCCCCGTGCGGGAGCACCCGAAGGCGAGCGCCATCGCGCTTGCGCTCGTCGTGCTGCTCCTCGTCGCCGCCACCGGCGGCCGCGTCATCGGACTCGGCCCCCCTCCCCCATCGCCCGCCGCACAGTTCGCGGACCAGGACTTGCGCGGGGGGGAAGTGAATTCGATCCGCATCACCGTCCGCGACCCCGCAGCCTCCATCGAACTGCCCCGCGGGTTCCTCCCCGTCCTCCGCGGCGAAATCACCACGCGCGCGAGCGTGTCCGACGGCGACTTGGTCGACGGGGTGCTGAACGTGCTCGTCCCGCCCGTCAACGGTTCGTTCGAATTCGCCGTCTCCTCTCCCAAAGGTCGGTGGACGCATACCTTCGAGGTTGTGCAGGGCTCCGAGCCCGTCGTCTCCGGCGAGGGCGCGGTCGGCAACCTCGAGATGATCACGCAGGCCTACCAGTTCCGCTTCTCCGGCTCGCCCAAAGTGCTCCGCGCCGCCGAGCACTTCCGCGACCTCTTCATCGGTTGGGGCCTCGACGCGCGGATGTACTTCTACCCGTGGGAGGTCTCGTCGCGCCCCACCATCTTCGACACCTCGATCAATCTGATCGTCGTGTGCGGCTTCCAGCAGGGCGCCGTCGAGGCCGGCGAGTGGATTGTGCTCGGCGCCCACATGGACAGCGTCCCCCAAGCCATCGAGGGCGCCTACGACGACGGTTCGGGGACCTCCTCCCTGCTTGAGGTCGCGGAGGGCCTCTCGCAGTTCAAGACGCGCCACACCATCGTCTACTGCCTGTGGGGCGGCGAGGAGGAAGGCCTCTACGGCTCCAACCGCTGGGTCGCGGAGGAAGCCGACGGGGACATCCGCCTCTACGTGAACATGGACATGGCCGGCCTGTCGTGGCCCGCTCCCTTCAATTTCACCGCGTTCGTGGGCCCCGACGAGGACGAAGCCGTGGCGGAGCACCCCGGGCTCTTGTCGCTTGTCGAGAACATCACCGAGAACGAACTGCGCTACCCCCGCGAGGGCAACTTCTCCATCCTCGAGGACCCGTTCGGGCGCAGCGACCACGTGAGCTTCTGGAGCACCGGCGCGCCCACGGTGTTTTTCTTCGGCGCCGACGACGTCGAGTACCCGGACTACCACTCGCGCGCCGACACGGTCGCGACCATGGTGAGCCTCGCGGGCGGCCGCGATGTGCTCGTGGCCGGGTTCGACACCCTCGTGTGGGAGTGCCTCTACCTTACGGTGCACGCCGACCAGGAAGAGTTCGACTGAAGCGTCGAAGGTGAGCATTATCCCCGGTGGGGATCCCTCACGGGTTCCGGAGACCCATGCGACTCGCGTTCTTCATCGCCGGCCTCCTCGTGATGCTCATGGGCACCGGCTGGGCGCTGCAGGGCGCCTATGTCGTCCCCGCTACGTTCATGCGGGGGCCCGAGTGGATCGCGATCGGCGCGGCCGTGGCGGGGTTGGGCGGGTTGCTCGTGTGGCGCTCGTTCGCCAAACGCGCGGGGGAAGAGCCTCCGACTACGCCGTCACCGTGACTTCGACGCTATCGTACCCCGATGCGCCATTCGGGAACGGGTCCTCCTTGCGTGATTCCTGAAGGGTTTCGCCCGTGCCGGTGCGTTCGTAGGCCCTCGCGACGAGACGCGCGTTCCCCTGCGCCGCCGGCGTCCAATCGTAGGTCCAAAGCGTCCAAGCGTACGGCGAAAGAGGCGCGCGCACCGCCGCCTCGGCCCAGGTGGTTCCCCCGTCGTCCGACACCTCGACGCGCGCGATCGGGCGGTCGCCCGCGAAGGCTACTCCCCCGATCTCCGCGCGCCTCAGGGCGCGCGTTGTCCTCGGGGCGACCGCGATGATCGCGGTCGCGCGGATCTCGGCCCCGTTCGTCCACCCCTTCTGCTGCCAAAACCCCTCGACCTCGTGGTCGACAAGGGTGATCTTCGTCAGCCATTTTGCATGCATCATCCCGTAGAGCCCGGGGACGAGGACGCGCGCCGGAAAGCCGTGGTCGCGCGGCAGGCGCTCGCCGTTCATGTACAGGGCGAGCATCGAGCCCGCGGCGTTCGCTCGGAGCATCGGCACCCCCACGGTGTACCCGTCCTCGCAGGTGAAAAGCGCCCACGTTGCCTCCGGCCTCGGGGCCGCCTCCCCAAGCAATTGCGCAAGCGGGACGCCGCGCCACAAACCGTTGCTGATGAGTTCGCCTCCGACAGCGTTGCTCACGCACACAAGCGTCACGTGTGCTTCCGCGAGCGGCCGATCGATCAGCTCGTTGCTCGTGAAGGTAAGCGGGCGGTCGACGAGGCCGTCCACCGTAAGCGTCCAGGTCGAGGGGTCGACGGGCGGCGACATCAGGTTCTTCCCGACCGTGTAGAACTCGGCTGTAGGCGTGACCTCCGCCGACAGCATCGCCCCAATCGAGCTGAAGGCCAGGCGACCGCCGCGGACGATGGACGAGCCGAGGAGCGCGCTTCCAACCGCGGCGGCAAGAAGGATGACCATCGCCCCCTGTATGGCCGTGCGGCGCGTGAGATCAATTCCCGCCGGGTGGGTCCGGTTGAATTCACGGTAGGCAAGGTCAAGCACCACGGCGAATACCGCCGAGCCTACGACCGCGCTGAAGGTCGCGGCCGCGGCACCTGCCGTCGAGCCTGCGCCGGCGAGCCCCTCGCCAAGCAGCGGCAGCACGACGAAAAGCGTCAGCAGGGCGGGGGCCGCCACAAAAAGCCCGTCTGTTTTCCAGCGAGTGTTGAGGAGCGCTCCGATTCGAGGGTAGTACAGCGCGAAGATTGAGTGGACGGCGAGGAAGGCCGCGATGGCAATGGCAAGCGCGAGCACCTTGGCAAAACCGCCCATTGCGCCGATCGCGGAAGCCTCGATCTCCCCGGGGATGTGGTCGACCACCCACTCGACGGCTACCTCGGGGATGAAAACACCAAGGCCCTGGAAGCGCAGGAGCAGGACGGCAAGCAGCGCGGTCGTGGCGGCGAGCGTCCCCGCAACGCCGGCCACGCGGCGCCTGGGCTTCGTGAACTGGGCTCGATCCAGGGGCGGCCCCCAGGGCGATAGCGGCGCGAGCCGGGCAAAGAACGGGGCCAACGGGGCAAATCGCGGACGCTTCCGCGCCTGCGCCCCGGCATCCCCGGACATCCCTGCCGCCCGCCTCCGGTCAGCCTCCGCCCATTTCTACTTTCAGCAAAATTGTCGCGGGCCTCGGGGGGCCACCGCCTCCGGTCTCCCCCCGCGCTAGTCGAGCAGGAACGGCGGGAACTCGCGCGTGAGCTCCTCGCTGACCAGCATCCCCACGAACCCGTACGACTCATACACGGCCTCCGCGCCCACCCCCGCAAACACGCGCGTCACCATCTTGAAGGCGTGGCGCGCGTATGCGGCTTCGCACGCCGCGTGCAGGAGCGCACGCGCCACCTCGCGCCGGCGGAACGGCGCCCGCACCGCTAGGCGGCGGATGGTGCCCACCCCGTCGTCCACCGCGACTTCGCAAGCTCCGGCCGGCTCTCCGAAGTAGGTCGCGAAGAGCAGCGCGTGCCCCGGCGCCCTCGCCGAGCGCTGCGCAATCTCAACGAGCAGGTCGAGCGCGTGCGGGGCCTCCATCCCCTCGGCCACGACCCGCGCCCAGCTGCCGGCATCCTGCGGCTGCGTGACCTCGATCCGCGGGTCGTCGGGCGCCGTCGGCGGCGCCACCATGAGCTCCATCCATGTCCGGCGCGACGCTACTTCGTACCCGCGCGCGCGGATTCCATCCGCGAGGTCCGCCGGCCTCGATATCGGCGTCGCAACGAACTGGAAGTGCGCGCGCTCGCGCGCGAAGATCAGCTCCACCCGGTGCACGAACTCGGTGGTGTCCTGCGCCTCGGCGTCGAGCCCGAACGCGGCGTTGAACGCCGCATGCGGAAGCGCCCCGTTCACGACGCACGTCGCGCCGATGGCCTGCTCCACGCGCGCGCCCATCGAGCGGTGGTAGGCAACTTCCGCCCGCTCAAGCTCGATCATCTTGCCCGTCACAGCGTCTACAAACGTGCCGAGCGGCCCATCGAGACCCATAATCGCCCCCCTCTCGCCCGACCGCCCCCCTTGTTGCTCTACGCGGGCAAATCAATCCTGCGCCCCGAGGCACCCCGCGGCGATTGTTCCCCACCGGCAACAAGGATTTATTCCGGCCGCGCTTGGCTGGTCTGGTCGCAAATGCCCGGCACGTTCACGGTGGCCAAGCTGGGCGACCTGCCCGAGGGCAAAGCCAAGGTCGTTGACGCCGGCGGCACGCCGGTCGCGCTCGTCCACGGCCGGGGCGTTTACCGCGCGTTTTCGAATGTTTGCCGGCACCGAGGGGGGCCCATCGGCGAGGGCGAAGTCGACCTCGACGACGGCACGGTGATCTGCCCCTTCCACGGCTGGCAGTACGACCTGAATACCGGCCAGGCCCGCCTCAACCCGCTTGCGAAGCTCGAAATGTACAAGGTGGACGTGGCGGGCGACGAGATTCGCGTAACCGTGTGACGCCGGGGGGCCGCACGCTGCATGATCCCGTCGGTGCGTTACTACACACTCCCCGAAGCGAACGCCAAGGTGAAAGCGCTCGAAGAGCGTTTCAAGGCCATCGAAAGCCACCTCCCCGCCGGGGCCACCCTCAAAGAGCAGGTGAACGACCTCGAAATCGTGTGGGGCGCGCGCCTGCTCGACGCCGACTGCCCCGGGCGCGAGGAGTACTTCCGGTACAAGACCGCGCTCGATGGGCACGAGGCGGCGGTGCGCGAGGAACTGGCGGCGATCCACGCCGACGGCATCGAGGTCAAGGACCTGGCGACGGGGCTGGTCGACTTCTACGCAAGGCGGGGTGCGGAGATCGTGCTCCTTTGCTGGAAAAAAGGCGAGAAGGAAATCGGCTTTTGGCACACGCTCCAGGGCGGGTTCGCGGGGCGCAAGCCCATGCGCGAGTTCTAAGGCGCGCCACGCCCCCGGATTCTCGTTTCCTATAAGCCGCCTCCGCCGGGCTTATCTCGGGCCTTGCCGTTTGCGCCGTCGTGATCCTTGAGGCCCTGATCACCGCGGGTTTCTTCGCGCTTGCCGTGCCATTCGGCTACCTCAGCCGCACCGTCAAGCGTTCGTCACTACCCCCTGCAAAGAAGTGGCCGCTCTTCCTTGGCGTCGTCCATACGCCGGTGCTCCCGCTCATCGCCTTTGCAAAGCTCGGCGACCTCACCTTCGAGTTCGAGGCCCTGCTCGTCGCGTTCGTCCTCACGGGGCACGCCACGGGAATCCTCGTGCACCGCCTGCGGGGCGGCTCTCCCGGCCCCGCGCCCGAAGCGGCCGCGGCCGCAAGGCCGTGAGGGCCCCGCCTACGAGCCCTTCGCCTTGCGGCGGAAAAAGTCCGCGGTCTTCCGCAGGCCCTCGTCGAGACCGGTCGATGGCTCCCACTTCAGGATTTCCCGCGCCCGTGTGATGTCCGGCTGGCGCCGCTCCGGGTCGTCGGTGCGGTCGGCGGCGTGCGCGATGGGGGAAGACGAGCCGGTAACGTGCTTCACTTTCTTTGCAAGCTCAAGCACCGTGATCTCGGTCGGCGACCCGAGGTTCACGGGCTCGGGCTCCTCGGATTCCATCAGCTTCACGAGGCCGTCCACGAGGTCGGCGACGTAGCAGAATGCGCGCGTCTGCGCCCCATCCCCGTGCACCGTGATCGGCTCGCCCCGGAGCGCCTGCGTGATGAAGCTCGACACCACCCGCCCGTCCTCGGGCATCCGCGGCCCGTAGGTGTTGAAGATGCGCGCGATCCCCACATCCACCGCATGTTCCCGGAAATAGGCAAGCGACAGCGCCTCGCCGAACCGCTTCGACTCGTCGTAGGGGCCACGCGGCCCGGTAATTGACACGTTTCCGCGGTACGATTCGCGCTGCGGGTGCTCCAGGGGGTCGCCGTACACCTCCGAAGTGGACGCGAACACGAACCGCGCCTTCTTCGCCCTCGCAAGCTCGAGCAGGTGGTAGGTGCCCACCGAATTCGGCAGCGCCGTCTCCACGGGCTTCTTCTCGAAGTCCGGCGGGCTTGCAAGGGACGCGAGGTGATAGATCTGGTCGACCTCGCCCGCAATCGAGAGGGGCTTTTCCACCTCGTGGCGCTGGAAGAAGAAGTGCGGCTTGCCTTCGACCTGCGAAAGGTTTGCGCGCGACCCGGTGGAAAGGTTGTCCACGCAAATCACTTCGTTCGGCCCGCTCGCCAGCCTGTCGCAGAGGTGCGACCCGATGAGCCCGGCGCCGCCGGTCACGATGATTCGCGCCAAGGCACGCCTGCGATCGCGGAGCGGGGCTAATGAGCCTTCCCAACCCACCCCGCATCACGGGAAGAAGACCTCGTCCACCATTTCGAGCGCCCGTTTCAGCACGTACGCATCCACCTTCCGTCCCGCCGCGGCGCTCGCCTTCCTCGGGTCGCCCTGCACGCCCGATTTCCAACGCTTCTCTGGCCGCCCCACGATCTCGAACCGGTTGTAGGTCGGCCAGTCGGGCTTCACGCGCGTGTGGCCCTTCACGAGCCGCGGCGCGACGGCGAGCACCCTCGAAGTTTCCACGAAGCCCGCGTGTCCGTCTTTGGCCGGGACCTCGCCCTTCCCGAGCAGCTCGTACGCGAAGTCGTAGTCCGTGAGCACCGCAATCCTGCAGTCCTCATGCCGCGCCGCGACCTCCTTCGCCCCCTCGCGCAGCGCCGCCATGTGCCCGGCGCCCGCGTGGCCCGAGAGGATCAGCAATTTCCGCACGCCGTTGCGATAGATGTCCGCCACCAGGTCGCGCGCCACGAGGCGCAGCGTGTCCACCTCGATCGAGATTGTCCCGGGGAAGTTCCGCGTCGACGAGCAGTAGCCGTACCAGAACGGGGGGAGGATCAGCGTGCGGCGCCGCTTCGCGATGGCCCGGGCGAGCGCCATCGGCTGGAGGATGTCTGCGGCAAGAGGCAGGTGCGGCCCGTGCTCCTCAAGCGCCCCCACAGGCAGGATCACGAGGGGGTTCCCCCGCACAGCCCGCGCGAATGCCGAGGAAGTCATCTCCTCAACAAAGCCCGATGCCACAGCGCCCTCACGCCCCCCCTGAGCTCAAGAATTCTCGCTTCCCGACCGTTAGCCAGACCGCGGCTGCGCCATTACTTTCCGCAGATAATTCCTCCACGGCTCCAGCGTGACGCGCGTCCCCGCCCCGGTCGCGTCCTTTCCGAGCCCCCGCTCCGGCAGCACCCAGATCAGCCCGCCGCCCTTGGTCCGCCGGTGCGCGCCGGCGCCAGGCGTTTTCAGCGCGGACTCCAGCCACCCAATCCAGTCGGGCAACGCTTCGATGGCGCCACCCCCCACCGAACGTAGCGCGCCCGGCGCGAGGTATCCCGCCCACGGAAGCCACGGGATCCGTCCCGCTTTGAGGCGCTCCACGCTAATCTCCGGTTGCTCCGTGTCCACGAACATCGCCACCGGTGCGAAGTTGTCCTGCAGCCGGTCGATTGCCTCCACGGCGTGCGCGGCGCGGTCGACGGCCGTGCGGTCCTTGACAAGCAGGCCGGGCTTGCGGAACAGGATGTGCACCGAGAAGAGGGCGGGCGAGTTCATCGAGAAGGGGCACACCGCCACCGTCACGTTCTCGAAGTGGCCGCCGATCGCAAAGCGCCCCCGCAGCATGATCTGCCCCCAGTAGTCGGCCGACACACGCCGCAGCAGGCCGACGGCCTGCGCGATCGAGACGGCGCCGTTGTAGGTGCGCGCGCCCGGCGTCTCGCCCGTGATTTCGGGGATGCCCCGCGCCATGGCGATGCGCAACTGCCCGGCCGCATCGACGATGAACCCCGAACTTTCCGTCGCGTAGAACGCGTCCTCGACGTCGCGCGTGATGAGGTCGTTGCGCCGCGGGATGTAGACCGCTGCCGACAGGAACGCGTACGCGGCGGCCATCGGGTTCGGCCCCAGTTCGGGCGCCGGGAGAGATAATCCCTTTGGGGGCGTTATTTCCGCGCTGGCGACGATTCAACGCCCGCGGATTTCGGTGAGGCCGCCCATGTACGGGCGGAGAGCTTCGGGGAGTTCGACGCTCCCGTCCTCCCGCTGATAGTTCTCAAGGATAGCCACGAACGTTCGCCCAACCGCGAGCCCCGAGCCGTTCAGCGTGTAGAGGAATTTGCCCACCTGCCCGTCCTTGTCGCGGTACTTCAGCCCCGCGCGCCGCGCTTGGAAGTCCGTGAAGCACGAGCAGGACGAGATCTCCTTGTACCCGTTGATCGAAGGGAGCCATACCTCGGTGTCGTAGGTCTTTGAGGCCGCATAGCCGATGTCGCCGGCGCAGAGCTCAACCACCCGGTGCGCGAGCCCGAGCTTCTTGAGGAGTTCCTCCGCGTCCCGCGTCAGCGATTCAAGCTCGGCCCAGGCGGCCTCCGGCGTTGAGAGCTTCAGCATCTCGACTTTGTTGAACTGGTGGACGCGCACGAGGCCTTTCGTGTCCGTGTTGCGGCCGGCCTCGCGCCTCCAGCACGGCGTGTACGCGCAGAGCTTGATCGGGAGCTGCTCCGTGAGGATCACCTCGCCCCGGTGGAACGATGTGAGCGGCAACTCCGCGGTCGGGATGAGCGCCATCTTGTCGCGCTCGATGAGGTACATGTCGTCCGCGTTTTTCGGCAGGTGCCCGGTGCCCGTCGCCGTCTCGTTGGTTACGATGAACGGCGGCATCACCTCGAGGTAGCCCTTCGCGGCCGCCTCGTCAAGGAAGAATTGGATCAGCGCGCGCTCGAGCCGCGCCCCCGCGCCGACGAGGACGTAAAACCCCTCGCCAGCAAGCTTCACGCCCCGCGCGAAGTCGAGGATTCCAAGCGATTCGCCGATGGCGCCGTGGTCCTTAGGCTTGAACGCAAAGGATGGCAACGACCCCCAACGTCGCTTTTCGACATTGTCCTGCGGCCCCGCGCCCGGCGGCACCGAGTCGTCGGGGAGGTTCGGGAGTTCCATAAGGAGCGCATCGCGGCGGGCGTCGAGGTCTTTCAGCTCCGCCTCAAGCGCGAGGAGCTTGTCCTTCACCTCTCGGATTTCCTCCACCTTGGCTTCTCGCAGCGTGCGGTCCTTGATCTGCCCAATCTCGACGGACGCGCGGTTGCGGGTCTCACGTAGCGCGTTGACCTGCCCCGTGACCTCGCGCCAGCGCTGATCGACCTTCAGGACGTCTTCGAGGGCGCCGGCCCACGGCCCGCCGCGCGCCTCCAGCCCCTTGCGGACCTTCTCCGGATTCTCACGGAGCATCCTAACATCAAGCATGGCGCAGGCCCGCCGTTTCATCCGGCGCGCGCTATTTTAAGGGTGCGCACCCGGGGACGTCATTCTTCCCTGTCAAGCGGCCGCGCCTTCGCGCCGCCGTTTTCCGCAACGAGCTTCTCGATCTTCAACTCCACACCTTTCAGCTTTTGCTGGCAGAGCTTCGAGAGCTTCATGCCCTCCTCGAATCGCGATAGCGATTCCTCGAGCGAGAGCCGCCCGCTCTCCAGCTCACCCACGACTTCCTCGAGGCGCTTCAGCGCCCCCTCGAACGACATCTCATCGCCCCCGTCCGCCGTCGCCTCCCGTGCCCGCTTGTCCGACATCGCCGCCGCCCCCCACTCGTCCCAGGTTTCCTGTCCATGGCAAGGAGTAGTTCATGTGCCCTTCGCCGGGCGCGGCCCGAGCCGCCCCGCGCGCTTCCCGTGCACCTTGGCGGCGAGTTCGCCTTCCGAAAGGATGACGTCCACCGTATCGCCGACCTCGACCGCGGCGGCCGAACGGACGACGGCTCCTTTCAGGTCGAGGGCAATCGCGTAGCCGCGCGCGAGCGTCTTCAGCGGGGAGAGGACATCGAGCGCGGCCATCTGCCGGTCGAGCCGCGCGGTTGCGCGCTCGACCCCCATCCCCGAGGTGGCCCGAAGACGTCCCGCAACCTCGTCGAGCATCTGCTGGCGCGCCTCCAGCAGCGTGCGCGGCAGGCGCAGCGCCGGGTGGTGCGTGAGCCGCTCCAGCCCGCCCGCCGCGCGGTCGCGCGCGTGGAGCAGCGCGCGCGTGAGTCGCCCCTCCTTCGCTTCGAATTCCCCGAACACCTCGGCCGCGCTCGGCACGACGAGCTCGGCCGCGGCCGAAGGCGTCGGCGCCCGCAGGTCGGCCGCGAAATCGCAGATCGTGAAGTCCGTCTCATGGCCGACCGCCGATACGACAGGCACGTTGCTCGCGCGCACGGCGCGCGCGAGCGCCTCCTCGTTAAACGGCCAAAGGTCCTCGATCGAGCCGCCGCCCCTTGCAACGATGATCACCTCGACCCCCCCGAACCGGTTCAGGGCCTCGATCCCGGCGATGACTTCGAGCTCGGCGCCATCGCCCTGAACGCGGGCGGGCGCCACGAGCATGCGGATGTGCGGGAACCGCCGCGTCACGACGTTGATGATGTCCCGTATCACCGAGCCTTCCGTGGAGGTCACGACGCCCACCGTCCGCGGGAAGCGCGGCAGCGGCCGCTTCAAGCCCTCGTCGAAGAGCCCCTCCGCCGCGAGTTTTTTCTTCGTTTGCTCAAACTTGAGGAACAGCGCGCCGCGCTTGTCGGTCGGCTGCACCTCCGTGATGCGCAGCTGGTACTGGCCCCGCTGCTTGTACACCGTCACATCACCCCGCGCGATCACCTCCGCGCCCTCCTTGATCTGAGGACCCACCTCGCGCGTCGCGCCGTAGTTCCAGCACACGCACGAGATCTGCGCGTCCGCGTCCTTCAGCGTGAAGTACCACGCGCGCGGGTACTCGCGCAGCCCCGAGACTTCCCCCTTCACGAACACGCCGCGCAGCCGCGAGTCGCGCCGCAGGTCATCTTCGATGAGGTCCGTGAGCTCCGCGACGGAGAAAAACGGCGGCCGGTCCAGGTGGGGCCGGGCCCCACGCGGCTCCGGCGCCATCCCGCCTTCCCCTTCGTCCCCGCCTTCGCCCCCTCGCTCGTCGCCTTCTGCGAATTGGTCGAGGCGCATTCCTTGCCTGCGGGGAGCCACAGTTCTCTCTCCTCAACGGGGCCGCTTTCTGGGCAGCCTTCGCGCCCTTTGCGATTCGATTTGCGCTATTTAAAGTCGGACCGGGGCTCGTCAAAAGCGCTCGCAGCCCGCCAGAGTTTATCTCGCGCCCCTCGTTCGAGCGGCCGGAGCCGCCGCTTTGGAGCTCGTGTGCCCGCGCTGCCGCTTTGTCGTGCCCTTCACAGGCGCGTTCGAGTTTGTGATGTGCCCGAATTGCCGGTCGGTCGTTCGCGTCGCATTTGCCGCCCGCGCGCCTTCGGGGGTGGCCGGGCCGGCACCCACCGCCTTCGCGCTCCCTCCCGCGTACGCCATCGAAATCCCCGCCTTTGCCCCCGCTCCGCCGCTCCACATCGTTCGCCGCGTCGCCCGCGCTTCCACGGCCGCCGGGACGGCCTTCGTGCTGTTCCTCCTCGTCTCCAACCTCGCCGCACTGCTTGTGGGCGTGCCCGTTGCGTGGGCCTACGCGACTTCTGCGTCGGACGCATTCCTTCCCATCTACCTGGCCTTCCCCTTCCCCATTGTTCTGTTCTGGATCGGAGGGCTGGTCGCCGCCGTGTGGCACCTCGCGCTCGTCGCCGTGATTCTCCTTAGCGCCGGGTTTTTCCTGCGCGAGCACCTCGGCGGGGCATGGGCCGCCTTGCTACGCGCCCTCGAGGGCCGCGGGGCCCCCCCGCTCTCCGACTCAAACGGGCTCTTCGCGGTTACGCGCCTCTTCACCGCTACCCTCCTCGTCGCTTTCGCGGTGAACGCCTTCGCGAGGGCCTTCGGGCAAGAGCCCGCGGTGCCTGCCTCCTTTGAAAACGAGCCCTTCGGCGCCACCCTCATCGCGCTTGCGCACGCCTCGGTCTGGGAAGAGCTCGTCACCCGCGTCCTCCTCCTCGGCGTGCCCCTCCTTGCGATTCACGCGGCCGCGCGCGGGCGGCTTGAGGCGCGGCCCCACCAGTACCTGCTCGGCGGCCGCTTCGCACTCGAAGGCCCGGCCCTCGCGCTCCTCCTCTTTCAGGCGGCCGTGTTCTCGGCGGCGCACATCCCCGGTTGGGATCCCTGGAAAATCCCCGGCACCTTCGTAACCGGCATGGCGCTCGGATTTCTGTTCCTTCGCTACGGCATTGCCGCCTGCGTCCTCCTCCACTTCCTCAACGACTACCTCGGCCCTTCGATCGTGCTCACGGAGCAGACCGCCTACCCGCTCCTCATCGTCCTGTGCTTCTATTTTCTCCTCGTGGTTGGCGTCGTGAACTTCGGGCGCTACTTGTTCGTCCTCCGGGAAGTGCTGTCTCTGGGGCGGATTCCCGAATACCTCGGCGGGCCGGCCCCCACTCGACCTGAGGCCGGCGGCCCGCTTGCGGGTGCGCCTCCTCCCCTCGCTTCGCCCGCCGCGGACGCGCGCGCGGTACCCGACGATCGCTCCGCCCCTCCGCCCCCCGGACCGGGGTGAGCGGGACCGCCTCATTTTTGCTCGTCATCGCGGAACGATGTCATTCGCATCGCCGCGCCCTTCGGCACGCGCACTTTGCGCCCCGTGCCCGCCGCTTGTGACTTGGCCTCGGGCCTCTCCGTCCGCGGCTTCACCGCGGGCGCCGATGCGGCCGGGGCGCGCCCCGCGACCGCCGACACCCCGCTGTAAAGCACCGCCCCGCCCGCCATCCCAAGCGCAGAGCCAACGAACATGTCGCCAAGCGCGGCATCCACTAGTCCGGCCGCGAGGACCAGGGCACCCGCGAGGACCTGCACGGTGTTTGCGATCCCCGCTCGCGGCAGTCCGGCACGCGCCACGAGGAACGCCACGGGGAAAAGGGCCGCGGCCGCAGCGACCACCGGCACCACCGCCCACGAACCTACGAGGTCATCGCCTTGAGCCGCCGGTTGGGCGGCGTAGGCTCCCGCACCAAAACTCGAAAGCGCGAGGGCCGCCGCAAACATGATCCATCGGGAAGGCCCGGTGCCAAGCCGCCCCTTCGAGTACCGCTGATGCAGCCCCGAAAACGCCGCAAGCAGGCCCACGCACGCCCCGGCACCCGTGGACGCCACCACAACATCCCCGGAGTCCGTCCACCCCGCCGACCCGGCGGCGAGCAGCCCCGCAAACGCCCCGGCGCAGAGCAGAAACGCGACGACCCAATCCATCTCCGCGCCGCCGAGTGTCGCGCGCCTTCGGAGGACCCCCGCGGCGAGGCCCACCAGCGTTACGGCCGCAGCCGCCGGGAAAATGGAGAACCAGGGCTCCAGCGCCACGGACGAGCGCTCTCCCCGCCCGCCTCATAAAGGCTTGCGGCACAAAACCGCGCCCGCACCGCGCGCCCGCAAACCCTCTTATCGCTCGGTCGGTGATCGGCGTGGAAGGCGGTGCAAAGCATGTCCCAGCGCGAACCCGCACTCGTCGTCGACTGGAAGCGGCCTCCGCACCCGCGCCCCCAGTCTTCGCTCGAGCCGTACTCCCCCGACCTTGCCCTTGCGGCGGCACGCCGCTCGCGAGCCGAGTCGCGATCGCGCACGCGTCCCCCCGCGCTCCGCCAACTTGCGCTCGATTCGCCGGAACCCGCCGTCGCCAGGGACGTCGTCGAGCTCGACCTCAAGGGCGCCTCGCGCCTCAAGTCCATCTACATCAGCGAAACCGGCCCCGCGAAGCCGGCGCATCGCGTCGACGAGCAAATCCGCGCCGCTCTCCTGCGCGCGTGCGAGAGCGGTTCCTCCCGCGACGATGCGGTGATCGTCGCCGCACGCGAATGCGCTGTGCCCTTCGGCTCGCTGCCGCTCGTCGAGGGCCTCCTCGACGACCTTGTGCTCGAAGGCGCCGTCGCCGCCTACGGGAACGCCCTCTATTCACGGCGGCGCACGGGCAGAAAGGTCGTCGCCGTTGACGTTGGCGAGGACGACCTCATCGAGCTGCTGTCGAAGGGGCACCGGGTGCTCGAACTCAAGTGACCTCGGGCGATACCCTCATCGGCCCATTTCTCGCCCCCTTCAAAGTGGTTGATTGGCCGCCTGCCCGCACCGGAGGGCCTACGTTCCAAAAGCCTTAAGGCTCGGGCGCCCAACCGCACAAAGCACTGGGCTAGGGTGGAAGGTTGAGTTCTTCAGGTGAAACGCCGCGCACGCAAATCCGAACGCTTTGGGCCGGAACTGCCCTCCTACTGCTCCTCGGCACCGTCGTCGGCACCGCCTCAGCACCCGCCTCCGCCGGCCTCGTCTACAATTCAGTCCACCAATTCACCGGCGGCCTCAACACCACCACCCTCTCGTTCCCGACCTGCACCATCGTGGACAACTCCGCCAGCGTCACCCTCCCCTTCGACGCGCAGGTCACCGACGCGTGGGTCGACGTCTATTTCGCTAACTGGTCCAACTCCAGCAACGCCACGGGCTGGCTCACGGTCGACGTCGGCGCGGACGGCTCCATCGAAGTCAACTCGACCTTCATGGGGTACGACACCCTCAACCTCACCGCCGACGGCTTCAACGACTACCTCGACGCGCAGAACATCACCTCGGGCACGGTCGATGTCCCGCTCCTCATGGAGTCGTGCCCGCCGGCCAACGGGTGGGACCTCACCTTCTACAACCTCGACATCTACTACGCGCGCAACGTCTCGTCCAACGCCAGCGCGCCACAGTTCTCCGGCCCCATCTCCAACCAATCGGTCAAAGTCAACGCTTCCGGGTACTCCAACGTCTACCTCCCGTGGTACTTCTCGGACGCTGACGGCGACACGCTCAACTGGTCCATCGTCAAGGTCGCGCCCTCCGACGCCGGCTGGGCCAACGTCAGCGTGTCGGTGACCTTCGACACCCTCTACTTCTCAAGCACCAACGGATGGCTCGGCAACCTGTCGTTCCGCGTGAACGCCACCGACCCTGCCGACCAGACCGCGTCCTCCAACAACATTACGCTCCAGGTCTTCGCAAACCTTCCCCCCGTTTTCTACTCCAACATTTCCGACATGTCGCTCCTTGTGAATACCAGCGACTACCTCGACTACATCTTCGGCTATGTCTACGACCCCGACCCGTCCACCAACGGCAGCAACAGCTCCCTCATGCTTTCCCTCTACAAGCTCGTGCCCTCGGACCCCGGTTGGAGCAACGTCTCGCTCACCTTCCAGTCGGGCTACCTCTACGCAACCTCTTCCAACGGCTGGCTCGGCAACCTCACCTTCCGGATCAACGCGACCGACGACGCCGGCCTCACCGCCTCCTCCAACGACATCACGCTGCGCATCCGGCCGAACGGCGCGCCCGTGCTTGTCTATGACATCGCCGACGTCGACATGGAAATGGACACCGACTGGTGGGTCTACCTTTGGAGCACCTTCGAGGAGCCCGACCGCGAGCAAATGACTTACAGTGCCATCAAGAGCGACCCCAACGCCACCGGGTGGTCCTACGTCGGGCTCGAGCTCGGCGGCAACGCGTCGGGCTACCTCGTCGTGTCCCACCGCGGCGCGTGGGCTGGAAACGTCTCGATGCGCGTGCGCGCGAGCGACCCCGCCGGCAACTTCGCGGACTCCAACGAATTCACGATCTTCGTCCGCAGTTGGCCGGGCTTCCTCCTTAACGTCCCCTCGCTCACGATCAACCGAGGATCGACGAACTACAGCGCGATCAACCTCACGGCCCACTTTAGCGACCTCGACCGGGACGCACTCACCTATTTCGTGTGGGACTCGGGCTCTCCCGGCTGCTGCGGGGGCGGAGGCGGCGGCAACAATTCCTCGAACATCACCGCCCTCGCGGTGAACCCCATCTACTTCGCCCTCAACGGCTCCACCCTTGATGTCGGCTCCAATGACACCGCATGGACGGGCGCCGCCCTGTACTTCATCGAGGCCTGCGACCCGACCTGGCGCTGCGTCCAGAGCAACGACTTCCGCGTGTCGGTCGTCGCGCCCCCCAACAACGCGCCGGTGTTTTCGGGGCCCATCGACGACCTCTACATCGTCCAAGGCACCGACCGGTTCTCCGTCGTCAACCTGGCTTTGCGCTTCAGCGACCCCGACGGGAATCCCATGACCTACGGCATCCAGCGCATCAACGCGAGCGCCCCCGAGTGGGCGTACCTCTCGCTCTCCTTCAATGGCAGTAGGGCCAACCTGCGCTCGCTCAACTCGACATGGGTCGGCACGCTGCAGGTGCAATTCTACGCGCGCGATTCGCTGTTCGACCAGACCTTAAGCAATGTCGTGACTATCCGCGTCGTGGCCACCGACCGGCCGCCCCTCGCGGTCGGCACCGTGCCCTCGATCAGCCTCGAGGCAGGGTCGTCGCTCTCGCCGGCCCTCGACGCGTCGCTGTACTTTTCCGACCCCGAGGCGCTCCCCCTCCTGTTTGAGGTCGTGAACCCCTCCGCCTCCGAAGGGTGGCTATGGCTCGACCTCGTGTTCACCGGCGCGTCCCTGGAGGTCGTGAGCCGGGATGTCGAAGGGTGGTTCGGGACGGTCACATTCGTCGTGCGCGCGACCGACGTGGTCGGCTCGTGGGTCGATTCCAATGTCGTCAGCCTCGAAGTCCGAGCTCCTCCGAACGAGCCGCCACGGATGGTCCAGCCGGTGCCGGAGCTTTCGGCTTCCGCAGGCGCTTCCGGCATCGTCCTTGCGAACCTCGCGGACTACTTCACCGACGACCGCTACGCGCACCGGCTCGTGTTCCAGGTCACGGAAGGCCCGGAGGCGTCCTGGGCGACCGTCGACCTTTCCGCGCCCGGCGGGCTCCTCACGATTGCCTTCACCGGGGCCACCGCGCCCGGCGACCTCACCTACCGCATCGGCGTCGTCGACCTGCGCGGCGCGATGACCGACTTCGGCCCGTTCACCCTCCACATCACGGCCAAGGCCGGCAACCGCGCGCCCACCCTCTCCGGCCCCGCGCTCGTGCTGCTCGAAGCGTCAGGCACGCAGGGCCTTCAACTCGTGGCGTCGGACCCCGACGGCGACGCGCTTCGCTTCTCCGTAACGGGCGCGCCACCAGGCCTCTCCGCCGCATTCGGAGGCGCGCCGGGCGCGCTGCAGCTCACGCACAATTCGTTCGACTCCGGCATCATTGCGACGCTTGAGGTCGTGGTCGACGACGGGTGGGGCGGCTCCGCGACCCTCACCCTGGTCGTCGCCGTGTTCGAGCCTGGCCGCGTGCCCCATCTGCAGGCGGGCGCGGATGCCGACCGTGCGGGCATCGTTTGGCTCAACGGGACGGTCAGCGCCTATTCGGCGCCGCCCGGCGCCGGCCCGCTTTCCCTCCTCTTCGTGGTTGACCTTGTGACGAGCCACAGCACCACCGCAGCGGCAGGGCCGTTCAGCATCCTAATCCCGCAGATTCTCTCGGTCGGCAACCACACGGTCGACATCACGGCCACCGACGGCTTCGGCCGCGCCACCACGCTCCGGGTGCGATTCGCCGTGCTCGCCCCCCCCTCGCCGATCCCCGAGCTTACCGCCATTGCCCTGAACGGCGCGGTCGCCTCGGAGGTCGACGCGCATGTGCGGCTCGCACTCGTCCTCGGCGCGGCCTCCGCGCTTGCGCAAGACGTCCAGGTGCGTTGGTTCGTGGACGGCGTTTACGTCGGTGCCGGCCAGGGGTACACCGTCACACTCGACCCCGGGGCGCACACGATCCGCGCCGAGGCGACCAACGGCATCGAAACACGCACCTTGGAGACGCAGGTGACCGCCACGGCGGCGCCGGGCGGTACGCCGCCACCACCTCGAGGCGCGGACCTCGGGCTCGTGGTCGCCGCCGGCGCGGTGGGCGCTGGGCTTGCCGTCGTCGGGGCGGGATGGTTCCTGGCGCGCAGGCGCGCCAAATAGGAGGGGCTGCCCGCGGGCGCGATCGGGCCCCGGCCACCGCGCCCAGCACGCAAACCTTGATCCGCGGGCGGCCCGCCCACTTCGAATGGCCTAAATAGGCCGCGGTGCAAACGACGGTAGGGGCCAAGATGACTGTGGCTTTGACCGCTCTGCGGGCGCCCCTCGCTCGCCTTCCACCGTACGCCGCGCTTTCGCTCGGCCTCCTATCCGGACTCGCGTTCGTTTGCGCCGCCATCGGTGCCCTCCCCGCCAGCGCCGCCCCCACCATCACGATCGCCGAGCCCGCCCAAAACCCTTGGATCACGAACGTCTCCCCACTGACGATACAGGGCCTCGTCTCTCCCGAGAACTCCACCCTCACCCTGAACGGCGCAACCGTCCCCCTCGGCGCCAACGGTACGTTCACCGCGACCGCGTCCCTCGCGGAGGGGCCGAACAACCTCACCCTCTCGGCCCTCGACTGGACGGGCGCCCCCTCCAACCTGAGCTTACAGGTGATCCTGGACACCGTGCCCCCGTCGCTTTTCCTCACCTCGCCGACGGAAACGGAGACGCTCACAAACCGCCCCGACTTCATCGTCCGGGGTCGCGTCGATCCCCCATCGTGCCTCGCCGACCTAAACGGAGCCGCCCTCCCCGTCGACGCCGCGGGTGACTTCGCGCTCACCCTGACGCTAAGCGACGGCCTGAACCTATTCCGCTTTGTGGTCACCGACCCGGCTGGCAACCAGCTCGTGCTCGTCCGCCGCGTCACCTTTGACCGCTACCCGCCCTTCCTCCAAGTCGACGCGCCCGTGAGCGGCCTCCTCACCGACCGCACCGCCCTCGACGTCCTTGGCCGAACCGAAATGGATGCGCGGGTCACCGTCAACGGTTTTGCGGCCGCCGTCGACCCCAAAGACGGCACCTTCACGCTGTTTAGCCTCGAGCTTGACGACCTGTTCGACCAAACTGAGAATTTGATCGTCGTGCGCGCCGTCGACCGCGCGGGCAACGTGGCGTTTGAAAACCGCTCAGTCATCGTCGACACGCGCTCCCCATCAATCACCCTCGACCTGTCCCCCGAGGTGCGCGCACGCGTCGAGGCGGGGCTCCCCCTCAGCATTACCACCATCGCGGTGTCTGGCTCCACCGATTCTATCGACGCCGTCGTTACGATCGCAGGGCAGGAAGTCCCGCTCTCTGGCCTCTCGTTCACCCGCACCCTTGTGCTGCGCGAGGGCCCCAACATCATCTCAATCCGGACTGAAGACGCCGCGGGCAATTCCCGCGAGGTGTTACTCCGTGTGATTCGCGACACGGTAGCCCCTGTGCTCTCGCTCGAGGCGCCCCCTGAGGGCACCGAGCTTCTCACCAACCAGGAGGTTGCGGTGGTCTCGGGGCACACGGACGACGGCGGCTCGATCGTGTGGATTCTCTACGAGGACGCCCGAGGCATCATGCAACAGGAGGCGGTCGTAACCTCGGCCATCGGCTCGCCAACGGTCTTCCGCTTCGAATACGCCCTGCTGCTCGTGACCGACGGCGAGCCCCATGACGTCGATGTCCGCGCCGTCGATTCCGCCGGCAACCCGGCGGAGAGCCGCTTCTCCTACACCTGCAAGGTGATCCCGCCCTTCCTCGAGATCCTCGGCTTCCCCCGGCAAACCGCCGACACGTTCGTTTGGGTAAACGGCACCACGGAAGCCGGAATCGACTCGGTTACGATCAACGGCCAGCAATTCGACGTCGTCTCCCAATTCTTCTCCGTCCGGTGGAATATTCCCGCGGGCTTTGACCGCTACCGCATCGACGTCGTTATCCGGGACGCCTGGGGAAACATGAATCGGTGGTCCGGCGAGGTTGAGCTCCTCGGCGCTCCGCGCCTTCCCGAAGACCTGCACATCGAATCGGCTGCCCTCAATGGCACCCAGGTCGCCGCCGACACCCCCACCGTTTTCCGCATCGCCACCAACGGCACCCTCCCCGCCCTCACCTTCGTCGAGTGGTTCGTCAACGGCGAGCCCGCTGGCACCGGTGCCCAACTTACCGTTTCGCTCGGGCGCGGCCCGCATACCATCAGCGCCACCGTGACCTCCGGCGGTTCGGTGAAGACCGTCGAATACGTCGTGGTCGCCACCGGCGGCGGCGCGCCTCCGTCCAACGTTGGCGCCCAGGCGCTTGCTGCCGGCGCCATTGCGGCGGCCATCGCCGCCGCCGCAGGTTTCCTCCTGTGGACCCGGGCGCGCAACCGCGGGCCCCCTTGAGGCTCCACCGCGAGGATCACCCGTCGAGCGCAATGGCCTGCTTCAGCAGCGCCGCGAACTCCCTCGGCTTGATGTCACCCTCCGCGTAGACTTTGATGTGCCTCAGTTTTTTCCCGGTTCCTTCCAGCAGCCCCTTCGGGTCCTTCAATTCCGCTCCTGCGAAAAAACCGAAGTCCACATGGTCGCCATACACGATGACCCAGCACACATTGCCCCTCGCCGTCCAGGTCAGATTTCCCCACTTGATCTTCTCTTCGAGCTGCGGCGCGGCGTTCGCGACGAATTTCCTCAGCCCCTCCACGAGCGCCCGCTTGCCCCCCTCGATGCCCCGCAGGTACGACTCCACATCGTGCCCCCTTGACTTCACGCTCGCCATGAAAGGTCGGACGCGCACGCCGGTATTTGGGGTTGGCGCGCTTCCCCCGCCGATTTCGCGAAACGCTCCGCCGGAACCCAACCCCCAGGAGTTTACGCCGGCCTCCCCCCCCCGCCATTTTTGCCTCCGAAATGGCCCGGGCGCAAACCTTATGCGCGGCTTCCTTCAGTGGTCGCCTTCACGGGAGGGGTGCACGCGAGCGCAAGCGATCTTCCCTCCGACCGCATCGAAACCCTCGCTTCGGTCCGCGACGACCTCGGACCGCCCGCCCCCGCCGAACCTCTCGACTTCACGGTCGTCGGCATCGGCGGCGGCGGCTGCAACGTCGTCCACCGCGTGTTTCAATCCGGCCTTCCCACGGGCCGCCTCTGGGCCCTCAACACCGACGCCCAGCACCTGTACTCGGTCAAGGCCCACCACAAGATGCTGCTTGGCCGCAACCTCTGCCGCGGGCGCAGCGCCAACAGCGACCCGCGCGTCGGCGAGATGGCCGCCGAAGAAGCGCGGCTTGAACTTTCCTCGGCGTTTCGCGGCGCGAGGCTCGCGTTCCTCATCGCCTCCCTCGGCGGGGGCACCGGCTCCGGCGCCGCCCCCGTCGTCGCCAAGGTCGCGCGCGAAGAGCGCGTCACGACCGTCGCCCTCGCCGCCCTCCCGTTCACGGTCGAAGGAAGCGTCCGAACCGCCGCCGCACGGAACTCCCTCGACCGGCTCCGCGCCCACGCCGACTTCGTGTCCCCCTTCCCCAACGACCGCCTCCTTACCGAGCACCCCGGCCTCTCCTTCCGCGACGCCCTCATGCGGGCCGACGACGAACTCTTCCGACCGGTTCACGCCCTCTCCCGCGCAGCCTGCCGCGAAGACTCCTCTCCCCTGCGCCGCCGCCTCCGCCGCGCCCGATTCTCCGGCGCCGCCTCAGCCACCGCCACCCGCCAGCGCGGCTACCCACACGCCGCGGAAGCCGCGCTCGCCTCCCTCTCGCACCTCTCCCTGCACTTCCCCAACGCTGCCGTCGTCACCGTCGGCACCTCCGGAGACCTTGCGCCCCACGACCGCGACGCCATCCTGCGCCTTGCACTCGAAGCCGTCCGCCCCAACGGATCCATCCTTTGGGGCTACTATCACGATCCCGCCCTCAAAGGGCTCTGCGAAGTCTCCGTCTTCCTTGCACGCACCGACTCCCGGGAAGAGCCGGCTCCAAACTCGTCGTAGCCCCCGCCGCCTCCGCGCACGGTCATTGCGGATAACCTTTCTCCCCGCCCCGGACCTCCTCATCTCAATCTTTATTTGGCCTCCGCCGCGATTGCTCGGCCCGGGTGGAGCGCCATGGCGTCCAAGAAGAAGTCATCCAAGGCCAAACCAAAGAAAAAAGCAGCCGCATCGTCCGGCCCGAAGAGGATCGCCCCCACGACCGTCATAGTCCAGGCCGCGCCTCCCCCCAAGGTCGTCAAGCCCGAAGGCCCCCAGTACGAAGACGCCCGCGTGTTTCTCGAAATGGTCGGCCTAACCTTCACGCCCCACTTTGCGACCGCCCGCGACTGGTTCCTCGGCCGCTTTGAAGCCAAAGACCTCGCCGAATTCCGCACCCGCTACCCGGACGACTCCGACGAGTACGCCCGCTTCTGGACCGTATCCGGGTGGTTCGAGACCGCCGGCGTCCTCATGAAAACCCGCCTCCTCAGCCCCGACCTCTTCTTCGACCGATTCGCGGTCGGCCCCTTTTGGAACAAATCCAAAGTGGTGATCCATGGGCTCCAGAAGGAATCCGGCGCCAAGGAACTCTTCGAGAACTTCGAATGGCTCGTCCGAAAGGAGCAGACGTGGCACAAGGGCCGCGAAAAGGCGTGAGGCGCGGCACGCCCCGTACGGCCCGCACGGCCCTCCACCTCGCAACGAGCATCCCCCCAGGGGAAGCCCACCATTTTTTTATAGGGCCTGCAAGTTGGCCACCATCCTTGCCTCGTTAGTGTAGCGGTCCATCATCCTAGTCTGTCGAGCTAGGGACGGGGGTTCGAATCCCCCACGGGGCGCTCCTTTTCTTGAAGAATAGTCCGCCCCTTGCGCGCCTCGCTTACATGAGCGAGTAGCTGTAGGCGCCATGTTCACCTTTTCGCGCCACGCGCATGTCGGCGGCGATGGCCCAAACGTTGGCCGGGGGGCGCCAATTGGGGTCGCCGCGTTCGATGTCGGAGAGTTCGGCTTCGAGGTACTCGGCGTCGGTTTCCACTTCGGGGGTGAGGGCGCCGTCCGTGAGGAGTTGGGCGATGAGGCCCATGCCGGGGGGCTTGCCGCGCCACTTGACGGCGAGGAAGGTGCGGCGGACGGCGGGATCCGCGATGATGAGCTTGCGCAGTTCGAAGTAGGGCGGGGAGCGGCGGAAGTCGGAGGGAGGCGCGGGGAGGCGTTCGCGGCGGCGTTCGATTTCAGCGAGGGCTTGGGCCCAGGCGCTGTCGCCGATGGAGTCGCGTGACCAGAGGGCGGCGGTGATTTCGGGTGCTTGGTCGGAGACGATGCGGGCGACGGCGGTGGGGAGGGCCGCGCCGTCTTGGGCGTGTTGGGGGAGGGCGGTGTCGGGGGGCGCGCAAAGGATTTCGTAGGCGATGGCCGCGCCGGTGGCGCGTTGGGGAGGGGGGCGG
>Ga0247727_10005709_pt1 | contig 24995 bp, 22 predicted proteins | sample WisWelCaveWW1625_FD_202498 | JGI IMG/M metagenome (GOLD analysis project Ga0247727, IMG submission 202498) | Biofilm microbial communities from Wishing Well Cave, Virginia, United States - WW16-25 | ecosystem: Environmental > Aquatic > Deep subsurface > Groundwater > Cave microbial mat | place...
TCCTGCTCTCCCCACGCAAATGCCGAAGCCAAACGGTGATGAAGAAATTGGCGGGAGTAGCTCAGTTGGTAGAGCATCAGCCTTCCAAGCTGAGGGTCGCGAGTTCGAATCTCGTCTCCCGCTCAAAGTAAATGCCCAGTCCTGCGCTAAATGGTAAAGGCAGGAATTAAACATGGCGGTTGAAGTACACAACAATAGCCGGTGTAGCTCAGGGGTAGAGCGTTTCCTTGGTAAGGAAGAGGTCATGGGTTCAATTCCCATCATTGGCTCTTACTTTTGGAAGGTCGGCGGATTTGAAGCGAGGAGAGATGGTTATTTTTGGAATTGTATAATTTGAGATAAACACGATAAGTAAATAAATAATTATGGCTAAGGAGAATTTTGACAGAACCAAACCCCACGTAAACATTGGAACAATTGGTCACGTGGATCACGGTAAAACTACGCTGACTGCTGCTATCACCACGGTTTTGGCAAAATCAGGAAAGTCTCAGGCACGCGCATTCGATTCAATCGATAACGCGCCCGAAGAAAAAGAACGCGGTATTACCATCAACACCGCTCACGTGGAATACGAAACAGATTTGCGCCACTATGCGCACGTCGATTGTCCAGGCCACGCGGATTACGTGAAAAACATGGTTACGGGTGCTGCCCAAATGGACGGCGCCATTCTTGTGGTCGCTGCAACGGACGGTCCAATGCCTCAGACACGGGAACACATTCTTCTCGGCCGCCAGGTAGGTGTTCCACGTATGGTTGTCTTTATGAACAAGGTGGATATGGTGGACGATCCAGAACTTCTCGAGCTCGTCGAAATGGAAATCCGCGATCTCCTTAGCTTTTATGAGTACGACGGAGTAAATACTCCAGTCATTCAAGGATCGGCTCTCGGTGCCTTGAACGGTGAACCAAAATGGGAAGCCGCACTTCTTGAACTTATGAAGGCAGTGGACACTTGGATCGAAATGCCAGTGCGCGAAATTGACAAGAATTTCCTTATGCCAATCGAAGACGTGTTTTCGATCACAGGCCGTGGAACGGTAGCTACAGGTAAAATTGAAACCGGTGTAATCAACTCTGGCGAAGAAGTAGATATCATTGGAATGGGTGAAGAGAAACTGAAATCAACCGTTACAGGTGTTGAAATGTTCCGCAAGATCCTCGACAGAGGTGAAGCAGGCGACAACGTAGGTTTGCTCCTTCGCGGAATTGAAAAAACGGATATTCGTCGTGGAATGGTGGTTGCAAAACCCGGTACCGTAACGCCGCACAGAAAATTCAAAGCCGAAGTATATATCTTGAAAAAGGAAGAAGGCGGTCGCCACACTCCTTTTCACAATAAATACAGACCTCAATTTTACCTCAGAACAACGGATGTTACGGGAGAAATTGTGCTCGAGCAAGGAAGAGAAATGGTAATGCCCGGTGACAACGTGTCCATTGTGGTAAATCTTATCGTACCTGTTGCAATCAACCAGGGTCTTCGTTTCGCGATTCGCGAAGGTGGCCGTACTGTCGGTGCAGGGCAGGTAACCGAAATTATTGAATAACAAACATTCGAAGAATCTGGGAAAATCCCCGATTCACGGGTGTAGTTCAAGGGTAGAATAGCGGTCTCCAAAACCGTTGATGGGAGTTCGAATCTCTCCACCCGTGCTAGAGAAATTGACAAATGGCGAACATTGTAAAATACTTCGAAGAGTCCTTCACCGAACTGGTTCACAAAGTGACCTGGCCGAAATGGGAAGAGTTACAAAGTAGCGCGATTGTTGTGCTCGTGGCATCACTGATTTTTGCACTGGTGATTTTTGTGATGGATTTTATCTTCGGTATCAACGTGAAGTTTAATGAGGAAGGACAGGCGCTGCACTCCTTATGGGATGGCGTGTTGGGGTTGTATTACGGATTAGTGGGGGCGTATTAGAGCAATGCAAATGACGGTTGACTTAAGTAAAAAACTTTGGTATGTGGTCCGGGCTGTTGGTGGCAAGGAAAAAAAGGTTCGTGAGTACATCGAATTGGAAGTAAAGCGCCATAAACTTGAGCATCTGGTGGGACAAGTATTAATACCCACAGAAAAAGTGTATCAAATCAAAAACGGCAAAAAAGTCAGCAAGGAAAAAAACTACTTACCAGGATACGTATTGATTGAAGCGGTTCTTGAAGGTGAGGTACAGCACGTAATAAAAAGCGTTCCGAACGTCATTGGATTTATGTCTGCGGTTAAAGGTGGCGATCCCACGCCAATGCGTACCAACGAGGTGAACCGCATTTTGGGTAAGGTAGATGAACTCCTCGTGCAAGAGGAAGAAATGAATATTCCGTTTGTGGTTGGCGAGCCGGTCAAGGTAATTGACGGCCCTTTCAATGGCTTCAACGGTGTGATTGAAAAGATCAATGAAGAAAAGAAAAAATTAGAAGTGATGGTGAAGATCTTCGGCCGTAAAACGCCGCTTGAACTGAACTATATGCAAGTTGAGAAGAACGGATAAGATTTTTTAACGTGTAGGAGCGTCTCCGGCTGTGATTAACAGCTTCCCATAGTCGGATAAATGGCGCGATTGAACTACAAAATACAATCAAAATGGCTAAACAAGTAGAAGGATTAATCAAGCTTCAAGTAAAAGGTGGAGCAGCTAATCCGGCACCTCCGATTGGACCCGCACTGGGTGCAAAAGGGGTTAATATTATGGAGTTCTGCAAGCAATTCAATGCGCGGACCCAGGATAAAGCCGGCAAAACGCTGCCAGTCGTAATTTCGGTGTACGCGGACAAATCTTTTGAATTCGTTATCAAAAGTCCTCCCGTTGCCGCTCAATTACTCGAAGCTTCAAAAGTGAAGTCTGGCTCTGCCGAACCAAACCGTACCAAGGTCGCGAAAGTTTCCTGGGAACAAGTTCGCACCATTGCCGAGGACAAAATGCAGGATATGAATGCATTTAAACTCGACTCTGCGATGCGGATGGTTGCTGGAACGGCAAGAAGTATGGGCATTACCGTAACCGGGACATTTCCCACAATCTGATCGCAATGGGACGACTAACAAAGAAAAGAAAAGCCGCCCTGGCTAAGATTGACAGAAGCAAAGCGTACTCACTAGAGGAAGCCTGTCATCTGATAAAGGAAATTTCCAGCACAAAATTCGACTCGTCGCTCGACGTCGCAGTTCGTCTAGGTGTGGATCCGCGTAAAGCCAATGAAATGGTCAGAGGAACCGTTGCCTTGCCTCACGGAACAGGTAAAAATGTACGAGTCCTCGTACTTTGCACACCTGACAAAGAAGCCGAGGCAAAAGCAGCGGGCGCTGATCACGTCGGACTTGACGATTATATCGAAAAGATCAAAAATGGTTGGACAGACATTGATGTCATTGTTACCCTCCCTTCTGTAATGGGAAAAGTTGGTGCCCTGGGCCGTGTTCTCGGCCCGCGTGGCCTTATGCCAAATCCCAAAACAGGAACCGTTACGATGGACGTTGCCAAGGCAGTGAAAGAAGTAAAGGCGGGTAAAATTGACTTCCGGGTTGACAAAAGTGGAATCGTTCATTCAAGTATCGGAAAAGCATCGTTTGATGCAGCGAAAATACAAGACAACCTCCGCGAATTTATGTCGACAATTGTCAGGCTGAAACCTACGTCCGCCAAAGGAATCTACATTAAGAGCATTTACCTGAGCGCAACAATGAGCCCAAGTATCTGCATCGATTCGAACGCTTACGCCAGTTAAATCTCAGCAGTATGAACAAAGAAGAGAAAACAAAGTATATCGACGATCTGACTGCTGAATTGGCCAACAAGAATATCTTTTATCTGACCGATACCGCAGGACTTGATGTTGAAACCATCAATCAGCTTAGACAGCGTTGCTTCCGGAACAATATTGAAATGAGGGTTGTAAAAAACTCGCTCTTCAAGAAAGCTCTTCAACGCATCGAAAACAAGAATTACGCCGATCTGTACGACCTGTTAAAAGGACCTACTTCGGTGTTGTTCTCAGAAGTGGGTAATTCGCCCGCCAAGCTGATTCTCGATTTTCGCAAAAAGTCTGACAAGCCCCTTTTGAAAGGAGCCTATGTCAACGAATCTGTTTTTGTTGGTGAAGCAAGTTTGAAAACACTCAGTGAACTCAGAAGTAAAGATGAGCTCATCGGAGAAATTATCGGACTGCTCCAGTCACCTGCCAAAAATGTTATTTCCGGCCTTAAATCCGGTGGTGGCAAATTGGCCGGTATTATTAAAACGCTTTCGACAAGGGCGAAGGCATAACCAATTAATCTAAACTTAAAAACAAATAAAATGGCTGATTTAAAAGCATTCGCGGAACAACTGGTCAACCTGACCGTTAAAGAAGTGAACGAACTTGCCAGCATTCTGAAAGACGAATATGGTATTGAACCTGCTGCTGCTGCTGTAACAGTTGCTGCACCTTCGGGTGGTGGCGGAGACAGCGCTGCTGCTGTTGAAAAAACCGAATTCGATGTCATTCTTAAAGCCGCTGGCGGCGCAAAACTCGCTGTGGTAAAACTGGTAAAGGATCTCACAGGAAAAGGCTTGAAAGAAGCCAAAGACCTGGTGGATGCAACACCTGCTACGTTGAAGGAAGGCGTTTCCAAAGACGAAGCCGAAGGTCTCAAAAAGTCTCTCGAAGAGGCTGGGGCCGAAGTTGAAATCAAGTAAGCGTCAAAAAAATTCAGGATGGGCACAGCTATTTTTTAGCTTGTGCCTAATCCTGTTTAATGAGGAGAATGATCGGATTGATTTTTGTAACTAAAAACATTAAGTCTTGGGCACAATAAAAAAAACTACCGAAAGAATCGATTTCAAAGGCCAGTCGGCCGATTTTGAATATCCCGATTTTCTGGAAATTCAACTGGAATCATTCAGACAGTTTTTTCAACTTGAAACAACTCCCGAAAACCGAAGCAATGAAGGGCTTTACCAGGTTTTCAGTGAAAATTTCCCCATCACGGATACCAGAAATCAGTTCGTTCTGGAATTCCTTGATTACTTCATCGACCCGCCGAGGTACACAATTCAGGAATGCATCGATCGCGGATTGACGTATAGCGTTCCGCTAAAGGCAAAACTGAAATTGTATTGCACCGACCCGGAACACGAAGATTTTGAAACCATCGTGCAGGACGTATATCTGGGAACTATACCATATATGACGCCGAAGGGTTCGTTCGTCATCAATGGTGCTGAACGTGTTATCGTTTCTCAACTGCATCGTTCCCCTGGTGTGTTCTTTGGTCACAGCCGCCACGCAAACGGAACAAAACTTTATTCCGCACGAATTATCCCGTTCAAAGGTTCGTGGATTGAATTTGCAACCGACATCAACTCGGTGATGTATGCCTACATCGACCGGAAGAAAAAATTACCAGTCACAACATTGTTCCGCGCGATCGGTTTTGAAAGTGACAAGGATATTCTCGAAATATTTGATTTGGCCGACGAAATAAAAGTGTCGAAAGTCGCGCTGAAAAAAGTAATTGGCCGGAAGCTTGCCGCAAGAGTGCTCAAGACCTGGGTTGAGGACTTCGTCGACGAGGATACAGGAGAAGTCGTTTCCATCGAACGGAACGAAGTTTTACTCGATCGCGAAACAATTCTTGAAGATTCACAAATTGACTTGATCGTCGATTCAGGTGTGAAAAAAATAATCCTTCACAAGGACAGTGGCAATGCCGCGGATTTCTCGATTATTTACAACACCTTGCAAAAGGATACGTCCAACTCCGAGAAAGAAGCAGTTGAACACATCTACCGCCAATTAAGAAACGCCGAACCACCGGATTTTGAAACGGCCCGCAGTGTATTTGAAAAACTATTCTTCTCCGATACACGCTACGATTTGGGAGAAGTTGGCCGTTACCGGATCAACACCAAATTGGGTATCAACACCAGCATCGAGCAGAAAGTGCTTACCAAGGAGGATATTATTCTCATCGTAAAATATCTCATCGAGCTCATCAATGCGAAAGCAGAAATCGATGACATCGATCACCTTTCAAACAGAAGGGTTCGTACCGTTGGTGAGCAGCTGCACAATCAGTTTGGTGTGGGTCTTGCACGTATGGCAAGGACAATTCGCGAAAGAATGAACGTTCGGGACAACGAGGTGTTTACACCGATCGATCTCATCAACGCCAAAACGCTTTCGTCGGTCATCAATTCGTTCTTCGGAACGAATCAGCTGTCCCAGTTTATGGATCAGACCAACCCACTTTCCGAGGTAACGCACAAGCGCCGCCTTTCAGCTCTCGGGCCCGGTGGTCTTTCCCGCGAACGGGCAGGTTTTGAAGTCCGAGACGTTCACTACACACACTATGGTCGACTCTGTACAATTGAAACGCCAGAAGGTCCTAACATCGGTCTGATTTCATCGCTTTGCGTGTACGCCAAAGTGAACAAACTTGGCTTTATTGAAACGCCTTATTGGAGTGTTGAAAAAGGCGTGGCGAATCTGAAAGGAAAACCAACCTATTTGTCGGCCGAGGAAGAAGAAGGAAAAATTATTGCGCAGTCGAATACCCCGATTGATGACAAAGGAAAAATCAAGAGTCCGCGCGTGAAAGTACGTCGCGAAGGAGATTTCCCAGTGGTTGAACCGAAAGACATCAGCCTGATGGACGTTGGTTCGAATCAAATTGCATCCATCGCAGCGTCGTCCATTCCTTTTCTCGAACACGATGATGCCAACCGGGCACTGATGGGATCGAATATGCAACGTCAGGCCGTTCCGCTGTTGAAACCAACAGCTCCGATTGTCGGAACAGGAATTGAAAAACTTGTGGCTATCGATTCCCGAGTTTTAATTAACTCAGAGGGAGATGGCGTAGTTGAGTACGTCGATTCAAATCAAATCAAAATTCGCTATACACTTTCGCCAGAAGACAGACTAGTCACTTTTGACGGTGAAGTAAAAACCTACGACCTGATTAAGTTTCAGAAGACCAACCAGAGTACAACGATCAACCTGCGACCGATTGTTGTCAAAGGAACCAAGGTTAAAAAGGGTCAGGTACTTTGTGAAGGATTTGCGACGCAGGATGGTGAACTTGCCCTCGGTCAAAATCTTATGGTTGCGTTTATGCCGTGGAAAGGATACAATTTCGAAGATGCCATTGTAATCTCCGAAAAAGTAGTGCGCGAAGATGTATTTACTTCTATTCACATCGACGAATACACGCTTGAAGTCCGCGACACAAAAAGAGGACTTGAGGAATTGACTTCTGACATTCCGAACGTTTCGGAAGAGGCAACGCGGGATCTGGATGAAAATGGAATTATCCGTGTTGGAGCTGAAGTGAAGGAGGGAGATATTCTCATTGGTAAAATTACTCCGAAAGGGGAAACTGATCCATCTCCTGAAGAGAAACTCCTTAGAGCGATCTTCGGCGATAAAGCGGGTGACGTGAAGGACGCATCGTTGAAGGCACCCCCTTCACTGCGCGGTATTGTCGTCGACAAAAAACTGTTCTCGCGTGCCATCAAAGACCGTAAAACAAAAGCGAAGGACAAGCCAATGTTAGCTCAACTCGATGCCGACTATGAAAAGGAAGCGTCCGAGCTGAAGATCGTTCTTGTTGACAAACTAATCAAAGTACTTGACGACAACAAATGCAACGGTGTCTATAACAACTTCAAGGAGGAAATTCTCAAAAAAGGAATCAAATTAACGGCGAAGGCGTTGATGACTGTGGATTACACCATCGTCAATCCATACGATTGGACAACAGACAAAGCGACAAATAAACTGATTCAGCGTTTGCTTCACAACTATTCAATCAAGGCAAATGACTTGCTTGGAATTTACAAACGAAAAAAATTCCAGATTTCCGTTGGGGATGAACTGCCGACAGGCATCGTGAAGATGGCAAAAGTCTACATCGCTAAAAAGCGCAAGCTGAAAGTTGGTGATAAAATGGCCGGACGTCACGGAAACAAAGGTATCGTTGCAAATATTGTGCGTGAAGAAGATATGCCATTCCTCGCAGACGGAACACCGGTTGACATCGTATTAAATCCACTTGGTGTGCCATCCCGGATGAACCTTGGCCAGATTTATGAAACCGTACTGGGTTGGGCTGGACAGGAACTCGGTGTGAAATTCGCTACGCCGATTTTCGACGGAGCGACGATCGACGAGATCAACGCATACACCGATAAAGCAAAATTGCCGCGTTTTGGACGTACCTATCTCTACGATGGTGGAACAGGAGAAAAATTCGATCAGTCGGCTACCGTAGGCGTCATTTATATGATGAAACTCGGGCATATGGTGGATGACAAGATGCACGCACGATCGATTGGACCGTACTCGCTCATTACCCAGCAACCGCTTGGTGGTAAGGCGCAGTTTGGTGGACAACGTTTCGGAGAAATGGAAGTCTGGGCGCTCGAAGCCTATGGTGCAGCGAATATCCTGCGTGAAATACTTACCATCAAATCGGATGACGTTGTGGGCCGTGCGAAAGCGTATGAATCCATTGTCAAGGGAGAGCAATTCCACGAACCGGGAATTCCAGAGTCGTTCAACGTACTCTTGCACGAATTGGCAGGTTTGTGTCTCAGTGTGAAACTTGAAGAATAAATTAAATTTTTGAATATCAGCCGGCCGAAATCCAGGTTTCGAATGGCGTGAAAAAAGGAGAAAAATGGCGTACAGAAAGGAAGTTCAAAGTACCAGTGCCTTTACGAAAATTACGATCGGTCTTGCGTCTCCAGAGTTAATTTTGGAGAAATCGCACGGCGAAGTATTAAAGCCAGAAACCATCAATTACCGTACGTATAAGCCCGAACGAGATGGTTTGTTCTGCGAAAGGATATTCGGTCCGGTTAAGGATTACGAATGCCATTGCGGAAAGTACAAGCGCATCCGGTATAAGGGAATTGTGTGCGATCGTTGTGGCGTTGAGGTGACAGAAAAGAAGGTGCGTCGCGAACGTCAAGGTCATATTTCTCTTGTGGTCCCTGTGGCACACATCTGGTACTTCCGCTCGCTGCCGAATAAAATCGGTTACTTGCTTGGAATGCCTACCAAAAAACTCGATCAGATTATTTATTACGAGCGTTACGTCGTCATTCAGCCCGGAATCGGAAAACGCCCAGATGCGTTACCGATCAATGGAATGGATTTCATCACCGAAGAAGAATACCTTGACATTCTCGATGGCCTTCCGAAAGAAAATCAGTACCTCGAGGATACCGATCCGAATAAGTTCATCGCCAAGATGGGTGCCGAAGCATTGCACGATTTGCTGAGCCGCCTTGACCTTGATGGCTTGTCTTATCAGTTGAGAAACCAGGCAAGTGTTGAAACGTCTCAGCAACGTAAAAAGGAGGCCCTGAAAAGGCTACAGGTGGTTGAGTCGCTTCGCGAATCACGAGCCCGCGTCGCAAACAAAGCCGAGTGGATGATCGTGAAAGTTGTTCCGGTAATTCCACCGGAGTTGCGCCCGCTTGTTCCTCTCGACGGCGGTCGTTTTGCAACGTCCGATCTAAACGATTTGTACCGCCGTGTGATCATCCGGAACAATCGTCTGAAGCGACTTCTGGAAATCAAAGCACCCGAAGTGATTTTGCGCAACGAAAAAAGGATGTTGCAGGAGAGCGTCGACTCGCTGTTTGATAATTCACGAAAATCATCAGCGGTAAAAACCGAATCCAACCGGCCACTGAAATCACTTTCCGACTCGTTGAAAGGTAAACAAGGACGATTCAGACAGAACCTACTCGGTAAACGGGTGGATTATTCTGCGCGTTCGGTAATTGTTGTCGGCCCTTATCTGAAACTTCACGAATGCGGTTTGCCGAAAGATATGGCGGCGGAGTTGTTCAAGCCATTCATCATCCGCAAACTCATCGAAAGAGGAATTGTAAAAACAGTGAAATCGGCCAAAAAAATGGTCGATAAAAAAGAACCCATCGTTTGGGATATTCTCGAAAACGTATTGAAAGGCCACCCGGTTTTGCTAAACCGCGCCCCGACATTGCACCGCCTGGGAATTCAGGCGTTTCAGCCAAAACTCATCGAAGGAAAGGCAATCCGTCTTCACCCCTTGGTTTGTACCGCATTCAACGCCGATTTTGACGGTGACCAGATGGCGGTTCACGTGCCATTGAGCAACGCAGCGATTCTCGAAGCGCAGATTTTGATGTTGTCTTCGCACAATATCCGCAACTCGGCCAACGGTGCGCCAATCACCGTTCCATCGCAGGATATGGTGTTGGGATTATACTACACCACCAAGGAGCGCAAAAGCACAAAAACGGTGAAGGTGAAGGGTGAAGGAATGATCTTCTACTCGCCCGAAGAAGTGATCATTGCAAAAAACGAAGGCAAGTTGGATCTGCACGCAGGCATTAAGGTTCGTGTCAATGCCTTTGACGCATCCGGAAAAAAGATTAAGAAAATTGTTTCGTCAACTACAGGTCGGGTAATGTTCAATGAACTGGTCCCAGCCAAAGTGGGATTTGTCAACGACATCCTAACGAAAAAGGCCCTGAGAGACATCATCTCAAATGTCTTGTCGACCTGCGGGACAGCACAGACGGCGAAATTCCTCGATGACATCAAGGAACTCGGTTACTATATGGCCTTCAAAGGGGGATTGTCATTCGTTCTCGATGACGTAATCATTCCGGTTGAGAAGGACGAAATGGTTGACAAAGCCGTCAAGGAAGTGGATGAGGTTTTGATGAACTACAATATGGGTCTCATCACGAACAACGAACGATATAACCAGATCATTGATATCTGGACGCATACCAACACAAGGCTTACGGCCAAATTGATGGATAAACTCAGCGCCGATCAGCAGGGATTTAACTCCATCTATATGATGATGGATTCAGGCGCCCGCGGATCGAAGGAGCAAATTCGTCAGTTGTCTGGAATGCGGGGATTGATGGCAAAACCACAAAAATCAGGTGCATCTTCTCAGGACATTATTGAAAACCCGATCCTTTCAAACTTCAAAGAGGGACTTTCGGTTCTCGAGTACTTCATCTCTACACACGGTGCCCGTAAAGGTCTTGCCGATACGGCTTTGAAAACAGCGGATGCCGGTTATTTGACGCGTCGACTTGTTGACGTTGCTCAAGATGTGGTGATCAACGGAAATGACTGCGGCACGCTTCGCGGTTTGACGGTGTCGGCCTTGAAAAAGAACGACGATATTGTCGAATCGTTATATGACAGAGTGCTCGGACGCGTTACGGTCGAAGACGTTTACGTTCCTGGAGAAAAAAAGAAACTCATTGCTTCGGGTGTGGAAATAACGGAGGATTTGGCTTCCGCGATTGACGCTGCTGGAATTGAAGCGGTGGAGGTTCGTTCGGTACTTACCTGCGAAATGAAACGCGGTGTTTGCTCGAAATGTTACGGCCGAAACCTGTCAACAGGTGTGATGGCGGCTAAAGGGGATGCAGTAGGTGTTATCGCTGCACAGTCCATCGGAGAACCTGGAACACAGCTTACACTCCGTACGTTCCACGTGGGTGGTACAGCGTCCAACATCGCCGATGAAGCGGATTTGAAAGTACGCTACGATGGTAAACTCGAAATTGAGGAACTGAAAACCATCGCCAGCAAGGATCCCGCAGGCAATGCAGTAAATGTGGTGATTGGCCGTTCCGGTGAAGCAAAAATTATTGATGAGGAAAACGGCGCGATTTTGCAAACGGCAAACATTCCCTACGGATCGTATCTGGTAAAATCCAAAGGTAAGATGTCCAAAGGGGATATCATCTGTAAATGGGATCCGTACAACGCGGTCATCATCTCGGAAGTAAAAGGAAAAATCCAGTTCGAAAATATCATCGAAGGTGAAACGTTCCGCGAAGAGATGGATGAGCAAACGGGATATACCGAGAAGGTGATTACCGAAAACAGGAACAAGAAGAAAATTCCAACCATCCGGATTGTGGATGCCAAAGGGAACGAGTTGAAATTCTACAACCTTCCGATGAACGCACACATTAGCGTAAATGAAAAGGACAACATCGAAGCCGGTCAGATCATTGTGAAGATCCCACGGGTTGCCGGAAAAACCGGTGATATCACGGGTGGACTTCCAAGGGTTACCGAGTTGTTCGAGGCGAGAAATCCATCAAACCCAGCAGTCGTTGCCGAAATAGATGGAATCGTGTCGTACGGAAAAATCAAACGTGGTAACCGGGAAATCAGCGTTGAATCCAAATCAGGTCAGATTCGCCGATACCTCGTTCCACTTTCCAAGCACATTCTTGTTCAGGAAAATGATTTCGTCCGTGCCGGACAGCCGTTATCTGATGGCGCAACAACACCGAAGGACATTCTCGATATCAACGGACCGACATCGGTTCAGGAATATCTTGTGAATGAAATTCAAGAGGTGTATCGCCTTCAAGGGGTGAAGATAAATGACAAACATTTTGAAATCATCGTGCGTCAAATGATGCTCAAGGTTGAAATTCTTGAAGCAGGCGACACGCGGTTCCTCGAAGGACAATCGGTTCACAAAGCAGATTTCTTCGAAGAAAATGATTCGCTCTTCGGAAAGATGGTTGTGCTCAACGCCGGCGAGTCGGAAGCACTCCACGCCGGTCAGATTATTTCTGCCCGCCGTTTGCGCGACGAGAATTCATTGCTCAAACGTAAGGACAAACAACAGGTTGAAGCCCGTGATGCGCTGGCTGCAACATCGCAACCTTTGCTGCAAGGGATAACCCGGGCTTCGTTGCAAACGCGCTCGTTCATTTCTGCCGCGTCGTTCCAGGAAACCACAAAGGTTCTCAACGAAGCTGCGCTGAATGGCAAAGAAGACTTCTTGCTTGGACTCAAGGAAAATGTAATTGTCGGGCATAAAATTCCGGCAGGAACCGGTTTCCGTGAATTCGAAAAAGTAGTTGTCGGGAACAAGGAAGAGTACGAAGCGCTGACCCAATAACAGCCACAGACGTCGATTTTGGTGTCTTTGCTGTTTAACGTAGAATAAAAAGTATGGCAGAACCAAAGCAGAAGCCGATGCCCAATCAAATCAGCATCGAGTTGCCAGAAGATATGGCATCTGGGATTTATTCCAACCTATCGATTATTACGCATTCGCCAAGTGAGTTCATCGTGGACTTTATTCAATTGATGCCTGGTGTTCCGAAGGGGATCGTGAAGTCACGAATCATCCTTACGCCAGACAACGCGAAAAAACTCGCCAAAGCGCTGCAGGAGAATATTGGCAAATACGAAGCCCACCACGGACCGATAAAGGACGTTGCGTCTCACGGCTCCGTCATTCCGATGAACTTCGGCGGGCCGGCCACCGAAGCTTAAACTACATTTATGAAAAAATTTTTCGTTCGGTTTCTCGTCGTTGTTGGGACGATTATTGGAATTTATTTCCTGCTCGGATTATTCGCACCTTCCGAATACAAGGTAGAGCGCAACCGTGAAATCACCGCAACACCCGAGGCTGTTTTCGCCCAGATTTCCACCTTCGAAGCTTGGTCGAAGTGGTCGCCCTGGAAACGCAAAGACCCTACATTGAAGGAAACCATCGAAGGTGAAGATGGAACCGTGGGTTGCATTCAAAAATGGACCGGTGACCCGGATATCAGTGGTAGTGGCCAGATCAAGATCACGAGCATTGAACCGAACAAAAAATTCGGATACGAAATGATCTTTGATGAATCGATGGTTTCCAATGGTTCAATTTCGTTAGAAGAAACCGAAATGGGAACAAAAATCATCTGGGTAAACGAGGGTGAAATCCCCTTTATGATGCGCACCGCAGCCTGGTTGTTTTTTGATATGGATAAAATGATGGGCCCCGATTTTGAATCGGGATTGAAAAGTATCGATTCCCTTGCGGTGATAACCCAGGCGGAGTTGGATGCGGCCGGCACTTATGAAATTACAGAAATGGATTTTCCCACCACGAACTACTACGGAATCCGGTCGGCGCTGAACATTGCGGATGTCGACTCGTCACTCTATGCCAGCACCTACGGCCAGTTGGGCGAATTCTGCGGAAAAAATAAAATCGCCCCCGCCGGTATGCCGGTTGGTTTTGGCTTCGAGTGGAATGAGGAAACAGGGACCTGTGTACTGATGCCCGCATTTCCGGTGGCTCAGGCTTCGGCCAAGGCAGTAGCACCTGTCGAATTGTATACGGTCAATGCCTGCAAGGCACTTGTGGTGGACTACTACGGCGAATACGATCAGACAGGACAGGCACACGGCGAACTGGAAGCGTATGTCCAAAAGAACGGTTTGGAGTACGTAGTGGTTATGGAGGAGTTCGTTACGGACCCTACCACTGTATCGACAATGGATTCGGTTCTGACGAAGATCTACTATTTCCTGAAACCGTGATTAGGAAGTCGCTTTGCCCTCATTGAAGTCGATTAGGGGCTGGTCGACCGGTTCCCACAACTCGATTTTATTTCCCTCTGGATCGAGTATGTGAACAAACTTACCGTATTCAAATTCCTCGATTTCGTCGCACACCGTGACACCCTCTGACTTCAATAATTTTACGAGTTCGGTCAGATTTTCTACCCTGTAGTTGATCATAAAGGGTTTTTCAGACGGCTCAAAGTACTTCGTCGAGTTACTGAAAGTGCTCCATTGAAGTGTGTTGATTTTCTCCCGATCGTGGAGGTTTCGGAACTCAAACATTGAGCCGTATTCGTTGGTAGCAAGGCCCAGATGTTGGGCGTACCATTCGCGGACCTTCACGGGGTCCTTGCACTTGAAAAATATTCCACCGATACCCGTTACTCGTTTCATAAAGTCATATATTGTCCTAAATTTAAGATGAAAACCGGACACGAAGAAAATTTATGTTAGCCCAATTCAGAAAGAATCTTGTATGGAACATTACCGTGGCTGTCGGTGCAATCGTAATCGGTGGTTTGTCCCTTGGTCTAATTGAATGGCTTGGTTCCAAAATGTATCCAGCCGAAAATTTGGACATTGCCGGATTATCCGCGTCCGAAATCGAGACAAAACTGAAAATGTATCTTCAAAACGCTCCGGTCGGCGCCCTTTTGTTTGTGGTTCTGGCCCACGCCGTCGGTGCAGTTGTTGCAACCGTTTTGGGCTGTCTTTTGGGAAGAGGAACAAAATTCCCGGGTTTTATCGCCGGCGGTGTACTTTGGGGACTGACCGTTTTGAATCTGTTCTCGGTGCCTCACCCGGTCTGGTTTATGGCACTTGATATGGCCATCGTCATTTTGGCGGTCCTTGTTCCTTTGAGCAAAATCAGAAAATGAAAGAGAAATTTCAGAAAGTGAAAAATTGGCTGGGATTTGAAAAACTGAATCTTCGAAGATTATTTGCTCAGGCGGTCGTATTGTCCCTGACCATTTATGCTCCGTTTTTTCTTCAAAACTGGCACGAGAAATCCGAGGAATCGCACCTGAACGAAATGTATAAATCCGTACTCGCCGACGATTTGTCCACCGACCTGAAAGTAATCGGAATCGTTAACAAAAGCATCGAGATTTACCTGGATTCTACGATGGCTGTTCTGCGCAACCCCGCGGACGACTCGTCTTCGCTCCATCGAAGAATTCAAACTACACTCACGCTTGGTTTCTGTGCCGATTTTCAGGCGGCGACCAACGCAGATGATTATATCCACCAGTTTCGGGATCACGGCGACGCGGGTGATTTGGACCTGATCCGGCATCTTGGGAATTTAAAATCCGGCTACGAAATTCTCAATATGATCGAGACCAGACGAATGGATTTTGTGCAGGAGCTTCACACACCACTATTTATTCATCAGTACAATGTCACGGGCAGTGGTCTGGAACCAGTGAATCCTGCGTATTTTAATTCGTCTGAATACCTCAACACCATCATCGTCTTTCAGCAATTGGCTACACAAGTTCAGATAATGAGCAAAGCCACACAAAAACTCATAGAATCAACGTTGCTGGCTTGCGAAGAGGATATTTTGAAAATTGCACCCGAAGCCCCTGAAGCCAATCAATAATAGGCATCGCAGTGAGGGATGCCTCGCGATTTGTACTTCTTTTTCTTGACACCGTATTTTCCTCCGCGCACACTTAAGCAGCGTGGACTGCGGAACAAAGGCAGTTTCAGCATAGCATAAATGTCTGTGCCATACATATCCGATTTCCAGATCCAACTTCCCAGTTTGTCGGTGCCAATGGTCAAGAAGTAAAGTCGGAGGCTGAATCCGAGTTGAACCTTGCGGTATTCATAAATCGAGAGCGGCAGTGCCACGTCCAGCCACCGTGTTTCGATGCGGGGAGTCAGGGCAAGCCAGTGTGCCCTTCGAGGGCCAAAGGCGCCACGGGTTGGCGGAATGCCGTGCAGCCAACTCAGGTTAAGGTACAGCCAGTTTTTTTTCAGGTTCCAGTCAATCTGGACCGATAAGGCACTGGGCAATTTCATTTTGTAAGGACGACGAATCAGACCCTGATTGGGACTGGTTTCGGCCTCGATGAGTATGTCCTGAAAATTGTCTGCCTCGACATCGACATCCGCATAATTAAAGAACTCGTAACTGTCTATATCGTACCCCACATACGCCATATTTTCGGGGTTGAATTTCGCATACCCGAGATCGAGCAACGAAACACCGATCTTCCATTCGTACGGATATTTTTTGCAGGAGCTTTTGCGCGAATTCGGATAATAGTGCTCGCAGTAGTCGTGCATTTTCTGGTACGTGAATCCGAGATCCCAGGCGCATCCTCCACGCCACGAAAACTGGGGTGTGATTGCACCCATCATATCCGCGGTGAGGTAAAAAATACTCATTTGCACATCGTCCCGAACATCATAACCCATTCGGTTCACGGAAACTCCGGCCCCGATGAGCGGAAAAATTTTCTTGAATGAAAATCCGGCGCTGAAAAAGTCTTTCCCACTTCGCTTAAAATTGTAGGCATAGCTGATCTGCGCCTGGGCCCAGGTAAGTGTGTTGACGCGCATCCGCCGGATTTCATAGTCCGTCAAATGTTGCTGGGTGTAATCGGTTACACCGTTTTCAATAAAGTGCGAAACGATGTTGTCTACCCGTCGGACGTCGGTGTAAGACCGGCCGCCGAAATGAATGCCAAAAGCGTGTCGTCGCCACGACAAAGTTCCAACAAAGGTGTTGACAAAGGTGCGGTTGTAGACGCCGTATTTTTTTCTGCTCTGATCAAAAAGTAGGTCGTTCTCCGAAATGGTTTTGTCTTTGATCAGTTTCGGGATTTTCGTGTGCCTCAGATAAAGCAAATCGTTGTTCAGATAAGTTCCCACACCGACAAAATCCAAATCCAGCCAGGTTTTGGCGTCGATGATCGAGGAAGGATTGAGAAGAACTTTAGAGCTTGGACAATAGTTGCTGAAGGATGGGCCGAATGTTTCCTGAGTCCGGACGAAACTCGCTGTTGAAACGAGAATCAGCATCAAACTGCAACCAACCGGGCTCTTCATTCTTCTAAAGGTACATTATTTATATGGGTTGCACCGCAACGAGACTGGTATGAAGTAAGTACAAAAAAAAACTCCCCTGCGTTGCAGAGGAGTTTTTCAATTGGGTTTTGGTCGAAATTACTCGCCGAGTTCTTCGTTGGCAATGGCTTCCTCATCAATGGTTCCACCAATTTCAAAGTTGTTCGCTGAGGCATATACATACTGAAAGTCAACCCAGCGGTTGTCTACATCAATATACAATTCGTAGGCTTCGGCATAGGCGTCGTATGCATCATTTTCTTTATCCGACCAGGTATCGTACGGACGAGACATTGGTTCGGCCAATCCTGAGATGTGGTCCGTGAAGAGCATTTCAACGGTGCTCATCCATTCCAGAGTAAGCTCGTGGAACTCTTTTCGCTGAGGCCAGTCTTTGTCCTTGTATACATTCAATGCCTTCCGGGCGTGCTCGATCTGGTAAAGTGCCGTGTCAATGACGGTGTTGATCTCTTCAGCCGTACCATCTGCTTCATCCAGTTTGTCAATTTCTTTCAGTTTTACGTCAACGGCTACAACTTCTGCAACCAGACCTGAGAAATAACTTTGTCCATCAACGGCGCCACCATCCGCAAAACTTACGGTTGCAGCCTCCATATCTTCAGCCGAGCTGATGTTTTCGTTGAGGGCCTCATCGGCTTCTCCTCCGCAAGATACCATCACCAGGGCTAGCGGCATTGTCATCAAAAATTTCTTCATTTTCTTGTGGTTTAAATCGTGGTTAATTAGATTTCAGAGGCGCAAAGATAGCGTAAATGCTTAATTGGCCAAGAATTCAGGTCCTTTTTGTGCAAAATTCCCACGTTTTGGGGGTGTCAATGAGTGCTTGGGAATCTCCGCTACAGTGTTCGGTCAGACAGAGACATTGACCTTGATCAACATATCTTCTTTGTCTTTCTTGTACACCTCGACAACAAATTCAGTCGCGGAAATTTGAACTATTCTACTCACCGTAAACTGAAAAACCTCAATGCCTTTCACATCGCGAACGTCAAAAAGGGATGCCTTGGAAACATCTCCGGTTTCGTCATCGATGACATAGGAAGTGAAAAATCCACCAGCGCCGTCGGTGTGGCCATAGGGCCGCTGGTCGAGAGTAAGCGATAGGTTTTTGACGTTGTCAAGAAACAGAAAATAATGTTTGTCTCCGCTATCAAAATAACTGAAGGACATTCCACCGCGACCTGCCCTGCCTGTCTGGCGTTTGCCCAGTTTTTTCATCCAGGCCATATCTCCGTTTGGATCGATTTTAAGCGCAAGAATGTCGTTGTAATGATACGTGTAGTAGGTCGATCGCTGGCCCTGGGCGTTGACCGTGGTGTGCTCGATAATGTAATACTGTTCACCGGTAAGTACGATACTTCCATCCTCATAAAGTATCATATCCCGCATTTCCAGTTCGGCAAATTCCGCCCTTCCGTCGTCGTCCTTTTTTTCGTTTTTTTCCTGCTGTCTTTCGCTCATATACATATTCAGTACTTCCACCGGAATTTCATAGGTTTTATAATCGAACAAATCACCCTCAGGTTCAATTTTAAACATAATCACGCCATCCGCATTGTCGAGATTTGTACTCTTGGTATAAAAGCCAGCACAGACAATGGCGTTGTCGGGCTGATTGAAGAGCGAAATTTTGTTGAGGTGTATTCCTTCAACCTTAATGGGCGTGTGAGAAACTTCGGTTGATCCGGACTCGATGCGAAGAACTTCCAGGTGATAATTTACTTTTCCATCGATCTGTAATTTCTGGCTGTCATCGTTATAGATTAATGTGACCGCGTAGATGTTGCCATCGGAATCGATGGTATAATCCAGATTGTTCATCTTGGATTCCGTGTAAGGCATTTTGATTTCGTTCAGCGAAACCTGGGCCATCGCATCGTCAAATACGCCAAATCCGATGATGTCGTAATTGAGGTCGTCATCCTTTTCTGTAGGTTTTTTCCGGTACTGAACCATAAGCAGCGATTGATCCCAAGAGGTAAAAAAATCGAACTTGGCTCCGCTTCCTCCAAAAGTCATCCTCGACCCGGTGAAGGAAAAACCGCCACCCCCAGCATTGATTTTCCCCTTGACTTTGAACAACAACCGCCCGGCGCCAGAGTATGTGCCTGATTCAAGGTTAATGGTTCGGACGAACAGTTGCTCGCTCTCCGTTGATTTGTCCCAGATATCATAAAAGAAATGAACGTTATCGCCTTGCCGAACCATAGTGTTTGTGCCGGTTCCTTTGGGATGATCTTCATACACCTTTCGGCTCACTTCCTTCAGTGTAGATTTTGTGAATTTCTGGATGGTTGTCACCGTACCCTCAATCTTTATTGCGATGACTTCATTCTCTGTGTCGTAATATTCTTTGATGGGTGCATCAACCACCTCGTAGGGAGCACTTATTTGCACGTCGAAGTTCTGAGAGAAGCTGAGACAAGAAGAAGTGAAAGATAAAAAAATGATTGCTCTGAGCATACGTGGTTTTTTTAAATTATGTGATTAATTGAATTAAAGTTCTTCTCTGAAGTACAAGTACCACGAGCTGATTTAAACTACTCAGCCGTGGAAATATTACCAGGATCACGATAGGTCAGATTCTTTCCGTCCTTAGTCATCATCCTCATCATCGTCCTCTTCTGAATCCTCGTCGTCATCTTCGTCATCCTCATCATCATCCCCGTCATCGTCCTCTCCACCGTCATCCTTGCCCGGTTTATCGTCGTCCTCATCGTCATCGTCGACCTCGGCCTCATCTTCACCCTCTCCGTCAAAGTCTGTTTCGATGTCCGCCATATCTGCCGATGAAGAATCATCATCCTCGTCGTATCCGACAATTTCGTTCGCTGTGTCGTTGATAATAAGATAACGTATGTCCTTCAAATTGAAAATGAATCCACGCTGGAGTTTCCCTTTGTATGGGAAGTCGATCCACTCCGGACTATTTTCTCTGAGAAAAGCTTCGACCTTTTCGCGGATCTTGCTTTCCAGTTTAGAGTAATGAGCTACGACACTTTTCATCGTTCTGAGGATTTCAGAATTTTTCCTTGCGCCAAATTTATTATAAAATCAAATATTCCAAACCAAGAATTAATCTGCTTTTATTCTTCAGGGTATTTCTGATCGGTGCTCCCACGGTAAATTTAATAAACGAGCCGAAATCAAAAAGGTATGTCAAAAGGCATTGATTATTACTTCGTCAGACAAGCTACAACCTCTGCTATCCGATGGCCCGCCTTCGAAATCTGCTCATTGGAAATTCGAATAATTCGCTTTTTCCAATCGGCTACAAATGACTTGTCCATAGTCAGTTTGAGTGGATTTCCGAATTTGTACTCCATAATTTCAGAAATCCGGATCAGATTCAGCAGCTCCTCGGGGTATCCGAATTCCCTCGCCAGCTTGTGGCTCTCCAGCATCCACGTCCCATACTGGTCGGGGACCGTGCTGGAATTTATTTTTCTTTTTGGATCGAAAAGGGCGGTGTCGCAATAGCTTATGAAGTCAGTGAACGACCACTTGTTGCTCTGAGCATTGTAAGTGGCGTGATCCCAGGTGACGTGCAAAACGCCCATTCCTTTTACGGTTATCGAATTGCCACCGGCATCACCCTGAAGAAACCGTCGTTCATTGAAGAGTGCGCTGGAGTGCAGCGGTTGCGCCAGGTCTCCAATCAGGTGAAAGAGCCAGCACAACATAACGGCCTTCACCGAATCAGGAGCCAATTTGTAATGATCCGTTTGGTATTTCAACGCCTGGATAATGTTCCAGTTCTCTTTCTTATCTGTTGGAAGGTAAACCGTGTCGATGTTCGTCTGGGCGTTGTTTTTGTAAAAGCGCTCGTCCGATTCCGCGAGCAGGAGCGGCAAGTTGATGTAGTGCCATTTTCGCAGCTGAGGAGAGTAATGGAACTCAGGTCTTTTGATCAGATCGGGCCAGCAGGCCATCTGAGAAAAGAGCCAGATTTGTTGTGTAAGAGTGTCCGCCGATTTGACCGCTGAGGGCATCTGTGCGATAAAATGTTCTTGATAGTCTGGGTGATGGGTCAGCACCGCCAGAACGATCTTCGATTTTTCCTCTCCCAGGTACCGATGGGCAATAATACCGGTATAGCGGTGGCCCATATCACTCCAGGTTCTACCCGTTACCGGAAGCAAAAACAATGTAAAAAGGATCAGGAGCTTCATATCATTCGACGTGGACAAAGTTCAGGTTTTCTTTTTTGGATAAAACGACATAATTGTGAATAATCGCACGAATCAAATATGAATCCAACAAATGAACACAATTCGTTGATTCACAATAATATATTTAATTATTTGGATAAATTCTGCTGATGCGGCGCCTCCTCGTTCTAAAAATCGCTCGAATTTGTCGGCATTTTTGCCCTGTTTGTCGAATTACTTTTTTTTTCTAGATCTACTGGCAACCCAGTGGAAAAAGACGCGTCTTCTCTTCAGCTTGTCTGCTTTTATGACGGGTCTGCGACAAAAAAACTGATTCTAAATCGGTGAATGTTAAGGGCCTAAAGAAAAGCAGCAAACCGCAGAGATACCTGAAAAATCGCTGCAAAAAATTAAGACCCGTAATGAAAACAACCCTATCAGGCATTAGTGCCCTTTGCTGTGTTGTTGCTGGATTTTGGATGTCATCGAAAGATGGGGTCCACAATACTCGTTTTTTTCATTTCGGTGAAATGAATGGTGATGCGACAAAAATGTACATCACGAAAATTAAATCGACCTATGCGTAATTTTACATCTATGAATCTATTCGGAAAAACCCTTGCTTCCTCCCTTTTGTTGGCGGGAACTCTTGCCACTGCTCAAACGACAGTGACATTTAACTATACAGGTGCCGCCCAACTGTGGGTTGTTCCTCCGTGTGTTACAACTGTCTTTATCCAGGCCGAAGGCGGTCAGGGTGGTGGTCCTCCCGCTGGTGAGGGATCATTGGTCAATGGAAACTTTGCCGTTGTGGCCGGTTCGACATTGCAAATCAATGTGGGCGGTGCAGGTGCTATACCTGCCGGTGGATGGAATGGTGGTGCGAATGGTGGAAATGCAACCCTGGTCTCTGATCGTGCGGGTGGTGGTGGTGGCGCCTCAGATGTTCGTCTAACGCCTTATGCGCTGGGTAACCGGATTATTATTGCCGGTGGTGGTGGTGGTTTTGGTGGAGGTGATACCGATGCGGGTGGAGGAAATGCAATTTGTCCGAACGGAGCCGCGGGAGTTACATCCTGGGGAGTTGGCGGTGGTGGTGGAACTGCTGTAGCCGGTGGAGCTGGCGGTAGCCCTTGGGGCGGCGGTGGCTGGGGCGGTACGGGTGTATTGGGTAATGGTGGTCTGGGTGGTGTTGACGTTTGCTTCAACAGAGGCCCTGCTGGTGGTGCCGGTGGCGGTCGTTACGGCGGCGGCGGTGGCGGATCGGATTGCTGGGCCGGTGGTGGTTCCTATGGTGGCGGTGGCGGTGGTGCCGGATCGAGCTTGTATCCAGGTGGCTGTGCTGCTGGTGTAGGTGTTGGTTTTGTTTCTATAACCTATACTCCTGATGTTGTCGCAGTAGGTGGCGTTGCAAACGTCGCTCCGAACCCAATTTGTCAAGGCACTCCTGTTACGCTGACACTGGCTGGCTACACAGGAACGATTCAATGGGAATCCGGTCCAACAGCAATAGGACCGTGGACTCCGATCGCAGGGGCGACAACAACCCCTTATGTTACGGGCCCAGTAATGGCCAATACCTGTTATCGCGCTGCGGTAACTACCCCTTGTCCTCCGGTTGCGTATTCAACCGTAGTATGTGTTACGGTGGTTATGCCACCGAACGCCGGACCGGACAACAACGTCACGCTGTGCAACAACGCAGGATCGACATTTAATATGAATACCTTGCTTGGAGCCGGCGTAGTTGGCGGAGTCTGGGCAGCAGTTCCTGTACTTGGTGCATTCAATCCCGCAACCGGAGTGCTTACTACGGGCGGACTTGCCGCAGGCGTTTACAACTTTACCTACACGGTTTCCGCGGCACCTTGTCCGGCGGATGTAGCCAACTTCACGGTTACGATAAACAACATGCCGAATGCCGGAACCGAAACAACGTTACGCTCTGTAACAACGCGGGCTCGACATTCAATATGAACACCTTGCTCGGTGGAGGCTTTATGGCCGGCGGAACCTGGGCTGCAGTACCTGCGCTGGGTGCATTCAACCCGGCCACTGGAGTTCTCACAACTGGTGGACTAGCAGCAGGCGTGTACAACTTTACCTACACTGTATTTGGTGCTGCACCTTGTCCAAACGATGTGGCCAACTTCACGGTAACGATCAACAACATGCCGAATGCCGGAACCGATAACACCGTTACTCTTTGCAACAACGCCGGCTCAACATTCAATATGAATGGCCTTTTGGGCGGAGGTGCAATGGCAGGTGGAACCTGGGCAGCAGTGCCTGCACTGGGCGCATTTAACCCAGCTACCGGAGTTCTGACTAGCGGTGGACTTGCCGCCGGCTCGTATAATTTTACGTATACCGTTTTCGGTGTCGCACCTTGTCCAAACGACGTAGCGAACTTCACGGTGACAGTAAACAATATGCCGAATGCCGGAACCGACAACAACGTTACGCTGTGCAACAACGCCGGTTCGACGTTCAATATGAACACCTTGTTAGGTGGTGGCTTTATGGCTGGCGGAACCTGGGCTGCAGTACCAGCACTGGGCGCTTTTAACCCGGCCACTGGTGTTCTGACTTCCGGTGGACTTGCCGCGGGCGTATACAACTTTACCTATACCGTATTCGGTGCTGCACCTTGTCCAAACGATGTGGCCAACTTCACGGTAACGATCAACAACATGCCTGTCGCTGGTCCGGATGGAGGAACAGTACTTTGTAACTCCGCTGGCTCAACGGTCGATCTTGACGGTATTCTTATTGGTGCAATGGGCGGTGGTACCTGGGTTGAAACGACAATTCCTGCTTCCGGCCAGTTTACCCCTGCGACGGGCGTATTCAATGCTGCTGGACTCGGTGCTGGAGTGTACACATTTACGTATACACTTACTGGTGTAGCCCCTTGTCCAAATGATGCGGCAACGATCACCGTTACAATCTCCGACCTTCCCGTTGCTGGTCTTGATGGGAACACACAGATATGCAATACAGCTGGCTCGACTGTCAACCTGAACACGTTATTGTCTGGAGCAGATCCGGGCGGAACGTGGGCAGAGACCTCAGCTTCCGGTTCTTTTACTCCTGCAACTGGAATTTTGAATACAGCTGGATTAGCGGCCGGTGCATATACATTTACTTACACACTGGCTCCAGTTGGACCGTGCCCTGGTGATGTTGCCAACTTTACTGTAACTGTTCAGGATGAAGTAAACGCCGGTGCGAACGGCGCAACACAAATCTGCAACACGGCAGGCTCGTCAACTGATCTTGATGCACTTCTTTCCGGTGCTGACGCCGGAGGTACCTGGGCAGCTGTGCCGGTAATCGGCGCGTTCAACCCAGCCA
>Ga0247727_10005710_pt1 | contig 24987 bp, 20 predicted proteins | sample WisWelCaveWW1625_FD_202498 | JGI IMG/M metagenome (GOLD analysis project Ga0247727, IMG submission 202498) | Biofilm microbial communities from Wishing Well Cave, Virginia, United States - WW16-25 | ecosystem: Environmental > Aquatic > Deep subsurface > Groundwater > Cave microbial mat | place...
TTTAAGCAAAGACAATGCGATGCGCATTATTAAGGACTTCGAAATCATTTTGGACGGTACGGATAATTTTCAGACAAGGTATCTTTTAAATGACGCGTGTGTCTTTTTGAAAAAACCTTTTGTATATGGAAGTATTTTCCGGTTTGATGGACAGGTGACCGTTTTTTATCCGGGCAAAGGGCCCTGCTACCGCTGTCTTTTCGCGGAGCCGCCGCCGCCCGGCATGGTGCCAAGCTGTGCGGAGGGGGGTGTGCTGGGAATCCTCCCGGGTGTCATCGGGGTGGTTCAAGCGACGGAAGTGGTGAAACTTATTCTCCAGAAAGGCGAGCCGCTTATCGGAAGGCTTCTGCTTTACGATGCGCTCAGGATGAATTTCAGGGAAGTGAAATTCCGCAGGAACCCGAAATGCCCCGTGTGCGGTGACAATCCGACGATCAAAGAACTCATCGATTACGAGGCCTTTTGCGGCCTGACGCGCGGTGAGGAAGCGAAGCCCGCAGCGGCCAACGGTGTTCCGGAAACGACCGTCAAGGAATTGAAGCAGATGATAGACCAGAAACGCAAATTTGTGCTGGTGGATGTGCGAGAGCCGTCGGAATTTGCCATCTGCAAGATCGCGGGCTCGCGCCTTATCCCTCTGGGGGCGGTGGCGGAGCGCGCCAATGAATTGGACACGGCGGACGAGATTGTCGTGCACTGTCATTTCGGCGGCCGGAGCGCCAAGGCCGTGGCGCTTCTGCAGAAGATGGGTTTTAAGAAAGTAAAAAATTTAAAAGGCGGGATTGACGCTTGGTCAACGGAAGTAGATCCCAAGTGTCCGAGGTATTGAGTAAGGATGATCACCAACACCGAGGAAATTCAGCAGAATTTCCAGAAGATGGAAGAGGCGCTTAAAGACACGAGGCGCCTCGTTGTTCTCACACACGACAATCCCGACCCAGATTCCATTTCAAGCGCGGTCGCGTTGGCCTACATCGTAAAAAATAAATTTAAGAAACCCGCGGCCGTGAAATACGGCGGCATCATCGGCCGGGCCGAGAACCGCGCCATGGTGCGGCTCCTTGGCCTGCATGTCCTGCCGCTGTCTGAGTCTGATTTTAAGCCGGGTGTTGATTTTGCGCTGGTCGATATGCAGCCCTATACCGGTAATAGTTCCTTTCCCAAAAAGCGGAAGGCGCTCATCGTTATCGATCACCATCCTTTAAGAAAAACAACGAAGGCCGATTTCATCGACATAAGGACGGATTACGGGGCGACGGCGACCATCCTGACGGAGTATCTTCTGGAAAGCGGGCTTGAGATCCCTTCCAAGATCGCCACCGCCCTTTCGTACGGCATAAGTTCGGAAACACAGGACCTGGGCCGCGAAACCGCCGAGAAAGATATCGAGGCATATCTGGCGCTTTTCCCGCAGAGCAATAAAAAAATGCTCGCCGCTATCGAGCATCCGCGGCTTTCCCGCGACCATTTCATCACATTAAACAAGGCGCTTCATCACAGCTATATTTACAAAAACGCGGTCGCGGCCTCTCTGGGCGAGATCGAAAATCCGGACTCCGTGGCGTTTATCGCCGATTTTCTCCTGCGGCTTGAGCGCATCAATTGGGCGATGTGCCTCGGCCGCTACAAAGACAAAATCATCGTTTCCATCCGCACCACGCACCGCAAGGCCGAGGCGGGGCGTTTCCTAAGGCAGCTCATCGGCAAAAAAGGCACGGCGGGCGGCCACGGGATGATCGCGGGCGGCCAGGTCCCGTGCGCTACCATGGAGCATGACCACTGCACAAAGCTTGAAGAGGAGCTTGTGCAGGACTTCTTGAAGAAATTGGGTTACAAAGAAGCCGGCGAGATGACGCCGCTTCTCATGGCGGAGCCCGTTCACACGTGAATGGGCTTGTGCTCATCCTTCCCTTTATATTATAATCACCCACGCAAACAACAAGGGAGAGCAAAATGGCCGATTTTCTGGAAAGTGAAAGCTTTGTCCTGCCGCGTGACGTCAAAAAAGATTTGGAAAGCCGCCTGAAAGAAACCAAGAGAGTGAAGAGCCTGGAGTTTCATTTCAAAGGCGATGATCTCGAGGGCGCTAAAGAATTTGCCAAGATGCTTCTCGCCCTAAGAAGGCAGGGAGTGAAGATTTCCCATCAATTTTCCATCCGGCTTGATTTTCCCCGCACGATTTCAAGGCAAAAAACCCTGGCGCTTGTCGAAAATATGCCCAAGCCTGTCAATGGCTCGATGAAGGCCGGCGCCCACATGGAGAATTAAAAATGAGAATCGATTCGAGCCTCTCCGGAAAAGCCCTCAAACCGGCGGATCTTTTGGGTATCGGATGTTTTGAAGGCGACAAGCATTTCCAGAAATTTCTCGCGGGCAAGGAATTCTCGGCGAAAAAAGATGAGATCTTGTTCGTTCCGGCGCCGCCCTCGACGGAACGCGCCGTGGCGATTTTGCTGATAGGCTTGGGAAAAAGGGAAAAGGCCCGACTCGAAAATGTCCGCCGCGCCGCGGCGAAGCTTCTTTGTCAGGGGAAAAGTTACCAGTGCGCGTCCGTGCGCTTTGATCTGGACACCTTCGCCGGAAAATACTCTTTGGAAGAGGCGGCAGGCGCGGCAGTGGAAGGCGCCCGGCTCTCTGATTACCGCTTCGACAAATATAAATCCAAACCCGGCAGTAATAAAAAAGTCGAGACGTTTAATCTTGTTTCGAAAAATGACGGAAAGGCCGCGGCGGTGCGCCGCGCGATCGCGGAATCCGAGATAATTACAGGCGGCGTTATTTTTACAAGGGACCTCGCCAATGAGCCGGCCAATGTGATGACGCCCGTCCGCTTGGCCCAGGAGGCCAAAGCGATGGCGGCGAAAAATAATTTAATCTGCAAGGTGCTCGGCAAAAATGAAATCCGGCGGCTTAAGATGGGCGGCATTTTGGCGGTTTCTCAGGGCTCGAGCTTCCCGCCCCAGCTCATTATTCTGGAAAATAAGGTGAAAAACGCTTCCCATCCTATCGTTTTAGTGGGGAAAGGCGTTACGTTCGACACGGGGGGCATCTCGATTAAGCCCTCGACCGACATGGACAAGATGAAATTTGATATGTCGGGCGCCGCGGCGGTGATCGGGACGATGAAAGTGATCGCGAACCTTAAGCTTCCGGTAAAGGTCGTGGGCATAGCACCCGTGGTGGAAAACATGCCGGGTTCGAAGGCGCAGAGGCCGGGAGATATTATCAAGTGTTATAACGGAAAAACGGTTGAGGTTTTGAATACCGACGCGGAAGGGCGGCTTATCCTGGCGGACGCGCTAAGCTACGCGGCGAAATACAAGCCCAAGGCGCTTCTGGATATCGCCACGCTTACCGGCGCCTGCGCCGCCACTTTTGGTGACCTCGCGATAGGTCTCATGGGCACGGACCCTGACCTTGTGCGCCGCGTGAAGGAGGCGGGGGAGCATACCGGCGAGCGCTGCTGGGAACTTCCTTTGTGGGACGAGTATTTTAATTTTATCAAGGCCACCTACGCTGATATTCAGAATATCGGCAAGAAATACGCTGGCACCATTACGGCGGGCATGTTTTTGAAAGAATTTGCCGATCACACCAAGTCCTGGGCGCATCTGGACGTGGCGGGCACGGCGTGGAATGAGAGCGGGCCTAAGCCTCTGTCTCCCATCGGCTCGACGGGTGTGGGTGTGCGGCTTTTTACGCGGCTTATTCAGGGCTTTCTTCATAAATGAGGGCCGTTTTCTTCGAGAAACACGGCGGCCCCGAGGTTTTAAAGTACGGCAATTTTCGCGATCCTTCCCTTGATTTCAATGATGTCCTGGTCGGCATAAAAGCCTGTTCCTTAAATCATTTGGATATTTGGGTCCGGCAGGGGCTTCCGGGTGTCAGCATTCCCACGCCTCATATTCCCGGCTCTGATGTTTCCGGCGTGATTCTTGAAACCGGCAAAGCGGTCAAGCGTTTCAAAAAAGGCGAGCGCGTGGTGGTTTCTCCGGGCCAGTTGCCGCACAACACTGCCGAGGCGCTTGAGGCACGGGACAGTTTCTCGCCTGATTTTCGGATTTTGGGTTTGCAAAGCCAAGGAGGATACGCGGAGAAGGTGGCGGTGCATGAAGATTTTGTGATCCCCGTATCCGACGGCCTTTCATTCGAAGAGTGGGCCTCGATTCCGCTTGCGTCTTTGACGGCTTATCACATGCTTGTGGGGCGCGTGAACCTCAGGCCGGGTGAGACGGTGCTGATTCAAGCGGCGGGCTCGGGTGTGAGCAGTTCAGCGATTCAAATCGCGAAGTTTCTCGGTGCGACGGTTTTTACGACCGTGGGGGACACTAAAAAAGTAGCTCGGGCCAAGAAGCTGGGAGCGGATGAGGTGATCCTTTATAAAACGAAGGACTTCGCCGAGGAAACGAAGAAGCTGACAGCCGGCCGCGGCGTGGACGTTATTTTTGACCACATCGGCCCCGATACCTGGCATAAAAATCTTTCGTCTCTTGCCCGCGGGGGACGGCTTGTGACATGCGGGGCCACCTCCGGCCCTAAGGCGGAGATAGACATCCGCTACCTTTATTCGAAACAGATCAGTATTTTTGGCTCCTATATGGGGAGTTTCGCGGAACTTCTCAAAGTTTTGGAGTTAGTTGAGAAAGGTGTTTTAAAACCCACCCTCGACCAGGTTTTTCCTCTTAAAGAAGCCTCCGAAGCCCATCGCCGCATGGAAAGCCGCCACAATTTCGGGAAGATCGTGTTGAAAGTCTAAGAGTGTCATTGCGAGGTCGCCGCGGCGACCGAAGCAATCTATGTCAAGCAGAGATTGCTTCGTCGCTACGCTCCTCGCAATGACACCTATTTCACTATTTTTCCTTTGAAATCATAAGTCAATAATTGGTATACTTAAAAGTTAACTTTATATAAACAAAGAGGATAGCGGAATCCATCTATGAATGGTTTACCCAAAAAACAAGGGCTCTACGACCCGGCTTTTGAAAAAGACAGCTGTGGGGTAGGCTTTGTCGTCGACATTCAAGGCCGGAAATCCAATAAGATTGTCCGGCAGGCTCTCACGGTACTGCTCAACCTCCGTCATCGCGGCGCCTGCGGCTGTGAAGCCAATACCGGTGACGGCGCCGGAATTCTCCTGCAAGTGCCGCATGATTTTCTAAAAGAAGAATGCCAAAAGGCGGGCATCCAGCTCCCCTTGGCCGGCGAGTATGGCGTCGGAATGGTTTTTCTTTCTCAAAATACCGGTGAGCGGCAGGCCTGCGAGAAAGCATTTGAAAATATTGTCAAGGAAGAGGGCCAGTATTTTCTGGGGTGGAGAACGGTCCCCACCGTTAACGGCTCCCTTGGCCCCACCGCGAAATCTTCGGAACCTTTCGTGCGCCAGGTTTTTATCGGCAGGAATTCAAAAATGAAAGAGGAGCTTGATTTTGAGCGCAAATTGTACCTTATCCGCCGCCGCGCCGAAAACGCCATCCGCTATTCGGGCATGAAAGGCGGCGCATCCTTTTATATTTCAAGCCTTTCCTGTAAGACGGTTGTCTATAAGGGCATGTTGATGTCGGAGCAGGTAGAATCATTTTATCCTGAGCTCTTAAATCCCAAGGTGGAAAGCGCCCTGGCGCTTGTTCACTCGCGTTTCAGCACAAACACGTTTCCCAACTGGGAGCGCGCGCATCCCAACCGCACCATCGCGCATAACGGCGAGATCAATACCCTTCGCGGTAACATCAACTGGATGCACGCGCGCCAGGCGATGTGTGAATCGGAGTTTTTCGGCAAAGACATCAAGAAAGCCCTGCCGGTGATCTGCGACGATGGGAGCGACTCGGCGATGTTTGACAACTGCCTCGAGTTTCTCGTGCTCTCGGGGCGCTCACTGCCGCATGCGGTCATGATGATGATCCCCGAGCCTTGGTCCAATCATGAAAGCATGAGCGATGAGAAGAAGGCATTTTATGAATACCATAGCTGTCTCATGGAGCCGTGGGACGGGCCGGCTTCCATCGCGTTTACGGACGGGGTGAGGATCGGCGCGGTGCTCGACCGGAACGGCCTCCGGCCTTCGCGTTATTATGTCACAAAGGACGGCTTGGTCATCATGGCTTCCGAAGTCGGTGTTTTGGACGTGCCGCCCGAACAGATTTTAGAAAAGGGGCGTTTACAGCCGGGAAGAATGTTCTTCGTGGATACCGAGGAGCGCCGCATCGTCGCCGATGAGGAGATTAAGCAGAAAATCGCGACCGCGCAGCCTTACCGGGAATGGCTCAATAAAAATCTGATGCCGCTTGAGAATCTGCCCGAGGCACCTCATGCGCATGAGCCCGACCACAAGACCGTCCTGCTTCGCCAGCAGGCGTTTGGCTATACTTTTGAGGACCTGCGAATTATCATGGCCCCGATGGGGCAATATGGCGTGGAGGCTGTCGGCTCCATGGGCACGGACACCCCTTTAGCTGTTTTGTCTAATAAGCCCCAGCTTCTTTATAATTATTTTAAACAGCTTTTCGCGCAGGTCACGAATCCGCCGATCGACTGCATCCGCGAAGAGATAGTAACGTCCACCGAGACGACCATCGGGCCTGAGCAAAATCTTCTTTCGCCCGAGCCGCGGAGCTGTCGTCAGATTAAATTAAAAAGCCCTATCCTCACGAACGAGGAATTTGAAAAGCTCCGCCATATCAAGAGCCCCGATTTTAAATCCATCACACTTTCGATTCTCTACCGCGCCGACGGGGGCCAAAAAGCTCTTGAGGCGGCGCTGGAAGAGCTTTACAAGAGCGCCAGCCAGGCTATTAAAGAAGGCGTTAATCTTTTGATCGTATCGGACCGCGGCGTCAATCACGACCTGGCGGCCATCCCGGCGCTTCTGGCAATCGCAGGACTTCATCACCACTTGATACGTGAAGGCACGCGCACCCGCGTGGGGATTGTGTTGGAATCGGGCGAACCCCGTGAGGTGCATCACTTCGCGCTTTTGATCGGCTACGGCGCGGGCGCCATCAATCCGTATCTGGCTTTTGAAACGCTGGATGACATGATTCGCCAGGGAATTCTCACGGATATTGACCATAAGACGGCTGTGAAGAATTTCGCAAAGGCGGCTGCGAAGGGTGTCGTGAAAACCATGTCCAAGATGGGCATTTCCACGATACAGAGCTACCGCGGCGCGCAGATTTTTGAGGCGGTCGGTTTAAACAAGAGTGTGGTTGATAAGTATTTTACGTGGACTGCCTCCCGCGTGGAAGGCGTGGGGATGGAAACGCTCGCGGAAGAAATGAAAAGGCGGCATCGCCACGCGTTTCCGGACCGCCAGGTGAATGGCAGTGTGCTCGACCCGGGCGGCCAGTATCAGTGGCGCCGGGATGGGGAGTTTCACATGTTTAATCCCGAGACGGTGCACAAACTGCAGCTTTCGACGCGGACTAAAAATTATAAAGTGTTCAAAGAATACTCCGAGGCTGTCAACAACCAGTCAAAAAATTATTGCACGATGCGGGGACTCTTCGAATTTAAATTTACGCCGAAACCCATTCCCATAGAGGAGGTGGAACCCGTCAGCGAAATTATGAAACGCTTCAAATCGGGCGGCATGTCGTATGGTTCTATCAGCAAAGAGGCGCACGAGAGCCTGGCCGTCGCGATGAACCGCATCGGCGGCAAAAGCAACACCGGTGAAGGCGGCGAAGATCCGATCCGTTACAAACTTGAGCCGAACGGCGATTCGAAGAACAGTGCCATCAAGCAGGTGGCGTCGGGGCGTTTTGGCGTGACGAGTCTCTATCTTACGATGGCCCAGGAATTGCAGATCAAAATGGCCCAGGGCGCTAAGCCAGGCGAAGGCGGCCAGCTTCCCGGCGGCAAGGTGTATCCGTGGATTGCCAAGGTGCGTCTCTCGACACCGGGCGTGGGTCTTATTTCGCCGCCGCCGCATCATGACATTTATTCGATAGAGGACCTGGCCCAACTTATTCATGACTTGAAAAACGCCAATCATAAAGCGCGCATCAGCGTGAAATTAGTGGCCGAGGTCGGCGTCGGCACGATTGCCGCGGGTGTCGCGAAGGCACATGCCGATGTGGTCCTGATCAGCGGTTATGACGGGGGGACCGGCGCTTCCCCCCAGTCCAGCATCAAGCACGCGGGCGCTCCGTGGGAGCTTGGCTTGGCGGAAACCCACCAGACGCTTGTGCTCAATAATTTGCGCAGTCGTATCGCGGTGGAGACGGACGGCCAATTAAAAACCGGCCGGGATGTGGTGATCGCGGCCCTTTTGGGCGCTGAAGAATTTGGTTTCGCGACGTCGCCTCTCGTGGCGCTTGGCTGTATCATGATGCGTGTTTGTCATTTAAATACGTGCCCGGTCGGTGTGGCGACACAGGACCCCGAGCTTCGCAAAAAATTTACCGGCGATCCCGCCCATGTCGTCAACTTTATGCAATTTATCGCCGAGGAAGCGCGGGAGTTGATGGCCCAGCTTGGGTTTCGCACGGTGAATGAGATGATCGGCCGCACGGATAAATTGGAAGTCAACAAGGCCGTTGATCATTGGAAGGCGAAAGGGCTCGATTTTTCCAATATTCTCTACCAGCCGAAGGTGGCGGCGGATGTGGGACGTTATTGCCAGATGCCGCAGGACCATGGGCTGGACAAGGCGCTCGATAATACGACGCTTTTGAAACTGTGCGAGCCGGCGCTCTCAAAACGCCAGCCTGTCAAGGCCTCACTGCCCATTAAAAATACCAACCGGGTGGTGGGGACCATCGTAGGAAGCGAGCTTACCCGCCGGCATGGCGCGGAAGGCCTCCCCGAAGGGACCATTCATCTCAAATTTACCGGTTCCGCCGGACAAAGTTTCGGCGCGTTTATGCCGCGCGGCATGACACTCGAGCTTGAAGGGGACGCCAACGATTATGTGGGCAAAGGACTTTCGGGCGGCAAAATTATCGTTTATCCATCGCCCAAGTCAACCTTTAAGCCTGAAGAAAATATTATCATTGGCAATGTGGCTTTTTATGGCGCCACCCAGGGCGAGGCTTACATACGCGGGATGGCCGGCGAGCGTTTCTGTGTGCGCAATAGCGGCGTGCGGGCGGTGGTGGAATCCGTGGGCGACCATGGCTGTGAATACATGACGGGCGGTCGGGTCGTGGTACTGGGGCCCACGGGCCGGAATTTCGCGGCGGGCATGTCGGGCGGCGTCGCTTATGTGCTCGACGCCAAAGGGGATTTCCCCAAACGCTGCAATAAGCAGATGGTGGATCTGGAGTCTTTGAGCGAGCCGGAAGAGCTTAAGGAAGTAAAGGGGATGATCGAGCGTCACGCGGAAGTCACCTCCAGCAAGCTTGCCAAACATATTCTCAATTTGTGGGATGACATGGCGCCGAAGTTCGTCAAAGTCATTCCGAAAGATTACAAGCGTGTGCTCCATGCGCTCGAGCGCGTCAAGAGTTCGGGTTTAAGCGGCGATGAGGCGATCATGGCCGCTTTTGAGGAAAATGCTAAGGATCTCGCGCGTATCGGTGGAAACTAATGCGAACGCAATAAGTCCTGTGTTATTGCGAGTGAGCGATGTGAACACAAATGTCATTCCGAGCGACCGATGAGCGATGTGAACACAAATGTCATTCCGAGCGACCGAGCCGAAGGCGAGGGAGTCGAGGAATCTAAACCGGTCTAGATTCCTCGACTCGTTCGCTGCGCTCACTCGCTCGGAATGACAGAAGGTTCCGCTCGGAATGACACATTACCTTCTGCATTTGTTATAATCAGGTAAAAATTTATGGGAAAACCAACAGGGTTTAAAGAGATAGAAAGAGAACTTCCTAAAGACCGGGAACCAATCGAGCGGCTCCGCGACTGGAATGAGTTTCATCACCACATGCCCGAGGAGAAGCTCCAGGCGCAGGGCGCGCGCTGTATGGATTGCGGCATTCCTTTTTGCCACAATGGGGTTTTGCTGGCCGGCATGGCCTCGGGTTGTCCCGTCAATAATCTGATCCCCGAGTGGAACGACCTGGTTTACAAGGGGTTGTGGGAAGAGGCCCTCGAGCGTCTTCACAAGACGAATAATTTTCCGGAATTTACCGGCCGGGTTTGTCCGGCCCCCTGCGAAGGCTCCTGTGTGCTGGGCATCAACGAGCCGCCCGTCACCATCAAAAATATTGAGTGTTCGATCATTGATAAGGGTTTTGAGGAGGGCTGGGTCAAGGCCCAGCCGCCGGCGGTGCGCACCGGCAAGAAGGTGGGGGTTGTGGGCTCCGGTCCGGCGGGCCTTGCCGTGGCCGCTCAGCTCAACAAGGCCGGCCATTCGGTGACTGTTTTCGAGCGCGCCGACCGCGTGGGCGGGCTTCTCATGTACGGCATTCCCAACATGAAATTGGACAAGAAAATTGTTCAGCGCCGCGTGGACCTTTTAGCGAAAGAAGGGATTAAATTCGTCACAAACATGGAGGTCGGGAAAAATTACCCGGCCGAGAAACTCTTGAAGGAATTTGACGCGGCCGTTCTTTGCGGGGGCGCTACAAAGCCGCGCGACCTGCCGATTGAGGGGCGGGATTTAAAAGGCGTTCATTTCGCGATGGAGTTTCTCCATGCCAACACGAAGAGCCTTTTGGATGGCCGCAAGAACGAAGACTATATTTCCGCCGAAGGCAAGGACGTCATCGTGATAGGCGGCGGTGATACGGGTACGGACTGCGTGGGCACCTCGATGCGTCATAAGTGCAAGAGTTTGATTCAGCTTGAAATTCTTCCCAAGCCTCCGCTCGCGCGCGCGCCGGACAACCCATGGCCCCAGTGGCCGAAGGTGTATCTCCTGGATTACGGCCAGGCGGAGGCGAAGGCGGTTTTTGGGGATGACCCGAGAAAATATGTGGTTACCGCGAAGCGCTTTATCGGAGATAAAAACGGCCATGTTGCGCAAATTGAAATTGTGAGCATCGAATGGCAGAAGGACGCCAATGGCCGTTTTGTTCCCAAAGAAATCCCAGGCTCTGAGAAGACCCTGCCTGCCCAACTTGTGCTTTTGGCAATGGGATTCCTGGGACCCGAAGAGACGGTTTTAAAAGGATTGGGTGTTCAACAGGATGAGCGCTCGAACGCCAAGGCCGAATACGGACAGTACGCTACGAGTGTGAAAGGTGTTTTCACGGCGGGAGACATGCGGCGCGGGCAAAGCCTTATCGTGTGGGCTATTAATGAGGGACGCGGCGCCGCCCGCGCGGTCGATGAATACCTGATGGGTGCCAGTGATTTGCCGTAGCCCTCGGTTTCAACCGGGGGAAGACGATTTGACAGTAGCATTAATTCTTGATAATCTGATGGCTCCTGAGGATGCCAGATAGATCCCTCGTCGATTCTAGGGAATCTCCTCGGGATAAATTCGCACGGACGACTTGACGCTCCCTTCGGTCGCGTAAGTCGTGTGCTCATTTAGGAGGAAAGCATGGCAAATAAGGAAAACAAATATCCAGACAACGCGGCGGGGCGTTATTACGTCGATACGCAGTGTATCGACTGCGACCTTTGCCGCCAGACCGCGCCAAACAATTTTGACAGAAATCAAAGCGGCGGATACTCTTTCGTGAAGAAAGAACCCGAGACTCCGGAGGAAGAGGCGCTCTGCAAGGAAGCCAAGGAAGGCTGTCCGGTAGAAGCCATTGGTGATGACGGGGCTTGAGGTTGCAAATTAAAGTGTATTAAGAAAATGACTGTCGCGCAAGTGACAGTCATTTTTGTTGAAAGGATAGTGTCATTGCGAGGAGCTTATTCAGGGGACACAATACTTAATTCATTTTTATGAATTAAGTATTGTGTCCCCTGCTGGGAGCGTATGAGCGAAGCATATAACGTCATCATTATCGGCTCCGGTCCCGCGGGATACACGGCGGCGATTTACGCCGCGCGCGCCAATTTAAAGCCGCTTCTTTTTGAGGGGCTTGCGAAGGGCGGCCAGCCGGGTGGCCAGCTCATGTTGACGACAGACGTCGAAAACTACCCCGGTTTTCCGGAGGGGATACTGGGGCCGGAGCTTATGGAGCTTTTCAGGAAACAGGCGGCGCGCTTTGGCACGGAGCTTATCCGCCAGGACGTCTCCGCCGTCGATTTTTCCAAGAAACCTTTCAAAGTAGTCGCAGACGACAAGGAATATTGGGCCAAAACGGTTATTATTTCGACAGGCGCTTCAGCCAACTGGCTTGACATCCCTTCCGAAAAAGCACTTCAGGGGTACGGCGTTTCAGCGTGCGCCACCTGCGACGGTTTCTTTTTTAAAGGAAAAGAAGTGATGGTGGTGGGCGGCGGCGATTCCGCGGTCGAGGAGGCCACATTTCTTACGAAGTTTGCGGCGAAGGTGACGGTGGTTCACCGCCGCGATGCCCTGCGCGCGTCAAAGATCATGCAGGAGCGGGCCTTCAGCAATAAAAAGATCGATTTTATCTGGAATTCGACGGTGACAGACATAAAGGATCCCGCGCAAAAAAAAGTGACGGGCGTTGTTTTGAAAAATCTCGTGAACGGCCAGATATCTGAAAAAAAATGTGACGGTATTTTCATGGCAATCGGGCATACGCCCAATACAGAAATTTTTAAAGGAAAAATCGATCTCGATGCCAAAGGCTATGTGAAAGTCCATGACGGCAGCCTCACGAACGTGCCCGGTGTTTTCGCGTGCGGGGACGTGCAGGATTTTAAGTACCGCCAGGCGGTGACGGCGGCCGGGTCGGGCTGTATGGCCGCGCTTGACGCGGAAAAATATCTCGAAGGCTCGCATTCACAGCTTGCCAACCTTTAATCTACGTCATCCTGAGCGAAGCGAAGGATCTCGTGTCAGAGATTCTTCGGTCGCTTGCAGCGACCTCAGAATGACGGAATTTGGGTAGTTATGCTATGACTTTAATTAAAAAGCCCCGTTTTTTTCCATTTTTCCAAAAAAAGCAAAGCCCGCTTCCCAAAAACTTTCTTCCCAAAATAAGGACTAAAACAGTCCCCGGGCCCGCGTCCAAAAAGCTCACGGAGTCGCTCAAGCGCTTTGAATGCCCGCAAATTACCTTTGTAAGCGAAACCTTCCCCGTTTTTCTTAAAAAAGCGTTTGGCATTAACATGATTGATGTGGATGGCAACCGTTTTATTGATTTGACGAGCGCTTTCGGTGTCTCAGGCGTGGGTCATGGCTCTCCCGCGGTGCTGGGCGCCGTCAGGGAGCAGTCAAAATTCATGATCCACGGCATGGGGGATGTACATCCCAATGAAGTAAAGGTCCTTCTTGCCAAGCGTCTCTCCGAAATCACACCGGGCAATTTAAACCAAACCATTTTTTCCTCCACGGGGGCGGAGGCCGTCGAAAGTGCCCTGAAGACCGCGGTGATGCACACCAAAAAGACGGGAGTCATCGCGTTTGAGAATGCTTACCACGGCCTGGGCTATGGCGCGCTTTCCGTCACACACCGCCAGGATTTTAAAAAACCGTTTTTAAAACAACTTGGCGGTTTTTCTTATTTTGTGCCATTTCCGGACGCGCGCGTTTATGGCAGTAAGGCCGGCGTGATGTCGCTGAAGGCCATCAAAAATACGATAAAGAAATCCCGGCGTTCCGCCCACAAGGTGGGATGCGTGATGATTGAGCCCATTCAGGGGCGCGGCGGCATTGTGGCGCCGCCTCAAGGGTTTTTGCAGGAATTACGCAAGCTCTGCGACGAAAACCAGATCCTGCTTATCGCGGACGAGGTGTTCACGGGCTTCGGGCGGACGGGGTCGATGTTTGCCGTGGAAAAGAGCATGGTGGTGCCGGATATACTGTGTATGGGAAAGGGGATGGGCGGCGGTTTTCCTATTTCCGCGTGCATCGGGACAACGAAGGTGATGTGGTCCTGGGGCGCGTCGACGGGGGACGCGGTTCACACGAGCACTTTTCTGGGAAACCCTTTGGGCTGCGCGGTGGCGCTTTCCGTGATTAAGGAGATAGAGGAAAGAAAATTGGTCGAGCGGTCAAAGGAGATGGGGGACCATTTTCGCCGCGAGCTTTATAAATTGAAGGAAAAATATTCGCTGATCGGGGATGTGCGCGGCGCGGGGCTCATGATCGGCCTAGAGTTTGTAGAAAGCGTTTCGTCTTTCGGCCGGCGGCAGTCAAAGGCAGCGATTCAGCCGGCAACCGCCAAGGCGAAAATCTTTATTGAAGAATGCCTTCGAAATGGAGTCGTTGTTATCCCTTCCGGGCCTCATCACAATGTAATCTCCATCACCCCGCCCTTTGTCATTTCTGAAAAAGAGATCGGTTTTTGCGTGAAGCTTTTTGACAAGATCTTACAGAAGATCAACTAAAAGGAGGAAACAAGATGGAAACAAAGGACCTGGGCAAGACGTCAAGCGGAATGCAGCCGAACATCGCCGCGCTTTTAAGCTATGTGCTGGGCATCATCACGGGCATCATCTTTTATCTCATTGAAAAAGAAAATAAATTTGTCCGTTTTCACGCGATGCAGTCCATCGTGGTTTTCGGGTTTCTATTCGTTTTGGGCATTGTCTTAAGTGTCATCCCGGTGATCGGCTGGGCGCTTTTGCCGGTATTGTGGGTCGTGGATTTGATCGTGTGGGTGCTGCTCATGATCAAGGCCTATCAAGGCGAGTACTTCAAACTACCTATTGCCGGTGACATTGCTGAGAAAAATTCGTAAAGTTGATGTTGGATGTTGAGACAAAAAAGCTCGACACGGAGATTCTAGGGTTTATCCGGAAGTATGGCAGGGACGCGATTCATCGCGCCCATGCGGGGCAAGCGTTCCAATCCCTCGCTTTTAAAATATTCGAGTATCAATTCCGCCGGAACTTAAATTATCAGAAGTTTTGTCAAGAAGCGGGTGCGTGGCCGGGTGCGCTGAAAAGCTGGAAAGAAATTCCAGCGATGCCGACGACGGGGTTTAAAGAGCTTGTCCTTTCCACGTTTCCTCCCCGCCGTGCTGTAAAAATTTTCAAGACAAGCGGCACGACACGGCAAAACCACGGAGCTCATTTTTTTGATACCCTGCGGCTCTATGACGCCGCGGTCATTCCGGTTTTTAAAAAATATCTTATACCGGGCTCTGTGGATTTCTCTTTTTTCTTCCTGATGGCTTCTCCGAAAGAAGACCCCGCCTCGTCGCTTTCCTATATGATGGGTGTGGTGAATAAGCGCTTTGCCGGCGGCAGGGGGAAATATTATGCCTTAAAAGGAGATATCCGCGGCGCGGCTCTTCTGAAAGATCTGGAGGCCGCCGGCCGGAAGAAAAAGGTGATGCTCTGCGCCACGGCTTTTTCATTAAAGAGCTTTCTTGATTTTTTAAAGTCAAAAAAGGCCTCGCTGCGCCTTAAGGCGGGAAGCCGTTTGATGGAGACGGGCGGATTTAAGGGGCGGATGAAAGAGATTTCAAAGGACGCGCTTTATGCGGAGTGCGAAAAAAGGCTTGGGATAAAAAGGGATTTTTGTGTCAGCGAATACGGAATGACGGAACTGTCGAGCCAATTTTATGACACGACGCTTTATGACCATGCGAAGGGAGCGAAACGAAAACCTTTTAAGGCAGGCCCGGCCTGGCTCAGGACAATGGTGATCGATCCGCGTACAGGACGGGAAGCGCGGCGAGGTTCTATCGGGATCTTGAGACATTTCGATTTGGCGAACCGCGGGTCGGTGATGGCGATCCAGACTGAAGACCTGGGGCGCGCTGTGGGCGAGGGTTTTGAGCTCATCGGCCGCCTCCCCGGCGCTGACCTCCGTGGCTGTTCCCTCAACTACGAAGAATTTCTGGCTAGGGCGTCATGAGACTCAGCCGGCCTTGGATTGCTTTTCTCGGACACGCGCATTTCCCCTCCGAGGAAATGCGCTCGATGAGAATGCTCGCTGGTCAAAAAGGAATGGTTTCCATGGGCTCGCATTCTCAACGGTCCGAGAAAAGCAATCCAAGGCCGCCTCATAGGTTGGTTTTGGATGGCTTGTCGCAGCATGTTGAAAATGTGAGCGGCCACGGAGTCCTCCGAAGCGAGCACAGCGAGCGCAGGAGGACGAGCGAACATTTTCATCAAGTAAGATTTTCCTCGGAGGGGAAAATCTTACGGTGCTGCGACAAGCCATCCAAAACCAGCCGTCACGGCAGAGAAACGTGCGTGTCCTCGAAAGACAATCCCAATCCATTCGCCTCGGGCGGGAAAATCCAGGATATGAATCAATGAATAAACTTAAACAGCGGTCGGTGAAGTCGGTAGTGAAGTCTCTGGGGAGGCTGTCTTCGCTGTGGTTGAAGAAGGACTATTCTTACAGGAAGAAGGCGGTACAGAGGCTCACGATACAGTCCGGCTATTCAGAGGCGATGGCGCAGGCGCTTTTGGATTCACTTTTCACGGAGCTTACCGAGAAGAAGCTCTGGCAGTTGCTAAAGGTTGAGCTTGGGGATCCTTTGACGCTGGATGGTTTTAGAAAGGATCCTTTAACCAAAAAATTTGTCCGCGCGCAGGGCCCCAAACGGATTTTTCACATCTTCGCGGGCAACGTGCCGAACCCCGCCATTTTAAGTTTTATTTTCGGAATGATCGTGAAAAGCGTCAACGTGGGCAAAGTCTCGAGCAAGGACCCGGGTTTTCTGGATATTTACCTTGATTCGCTTCGCTCTGTGGACCCGCTTTTGGCGCGGACAAACACTCTCGTTAGATCTAAAAAGCTTATTCAGGAATCGATGAAGAGTTCAGGCTTGGTGGTGGCTTATGGCAGTGAGGAGTCGCTGGCGCAGATTCAAAAGGATTTACTACCGGGCAAGGTCTTTTTCGGTTACGGCCACCGGATGAGTTTCGGATTTTATACGCGGGAGGCCTTGTCAAAGAAGGGCGCTGCCGGTTTGGCCGTAAGAACGGCGCGCGACATTTGGATGATGGACCAAAGAGGCTGTCTTTCACCGCTTGTGATTTACGTTGAGAAAGGGGGCGGGGTGAGCCCAATTCGTTTTGCGGAACTTGTGGCAAAAGAACTGAAGAAGCTGGGGCCCTGGGCTGTCTATTTCGCAGAAAGCGGAAAAAACTCCCGGCAAATCGTGGCTTTGCCGGCCCTTGCGGCGCATCGCTCAATCACCGTCAGGGCGTTTGGATCTCTGGCACAGGTTTATCGTGCGTTTTCGCCTGTACAAAAATATTTGCAAGCCGTCGCGCTTGAAACCTCTGCTGGACGAAGCCGCCAAATCGCGGAAGGTCTCGCGCGCCTGGGTGTAAACCGTATCTGCCGCGCCGGGAAAATGCAAAGCCCGCCCCTTACTTGGCATCACGACGGCAGGTTTAATCTGGCCTCGTGGGTGACGTGGACGGATCTGGAGATTTAGGGTAAAATACGCCTCATGAAAAAATTTATCTGCATACACGGGCATTTTTATCAGCCGCCGAGGGAGAATCCTTGGACAGGGGAGGTGGACAGGGAAGACTCCGCCAAGCCCTTTCATGACTGGAATGAGCGGATCGCGAAAGAATGCTATGAAACCAACGCCGCCGCGCCGATTTTAAATCCTAAAGGCCATGTAGTCGAGCGCGTCAACAATTATACAAAGATCAGTTTTGATTTCGGTCCCACGCTTCTTTCCTGGCTGCGCCGGAAAGACTCTCGTACGTACAATGCCATCGTTGAAGCGGATCGCCACAGCGCCTTAGAACGGGGCGGGCACGGCAACGCCATGGCCCAGGTTTACAACCATATTATTATGCCCCTCGCGACGAAGCGTGACAAAATCACACAAGTGGTCTGGGGTATCCGCGACTTTGAATTTCACTTTAAGCGTAAGCCCGAAGGCATGTGGCTTTCAGAGACGGCGGTCGACCGCGAGAGTTTGAAAATCCTGTCGGATTACGGCATTGTTTTTACGATCCTGGCGCCGCATCAGGCAAGGCGGGTGCGTCACTTAGGTTTCGGTGAAAAATGGCAATACCTTCCTCACGAATCTATTGGCACCCAGCACGCCTATCGAATCGTGTTGGATCAGGGCAAACAGTTCAACATTTTCTTCTACAGCGGGGGGCTCTCGCGCGGGATCGCCTTTGATGGGCTGTTGTTTAACGGCGACCACTTTGCCAGCAAACTCGTGGGTGCTTTCGGCCATCGTGACCGCGAACAGCTTGTCTCCACGGCGACGGACGGAGAGAGCTTTGGACACCATCATAAATTTGGGGAAATGGCCGTAGCCTATAGCCTCAAAAAAATAGAGGATCACAAGCTTGCTCAACTGACGAATTATCCTCAGTTCTTGGCCCGCTTTGGCTCGTATTGGGAGGTAGATATTCAAGAGAACAGTTCCTGGAGCTGTGCGCATGGGGTGGAACGCTGGCGCTCCGATTGCGGCTGCCGCATTCATTACGGCGAGGGATGGAACCAGAAATGGCGTACGGTGATGAGAGATGCTTTTGATTTCTTAAAAGGCATTGTCGATGAAGTATATGAAACAGAAACGCGTCTTTTCTTGAAGGATCCCTGGCAGACACGCAATGAGTATATCGACATCATGCTGGATAACTCAAACGATTCACGGCAGAGATTTTTGTTTAAGAATGCCCGGAGGCCGCTGAATGCCGTGGAAGAAAAAAAGCTTTGGGATCTTTTAGAGGCGGAAAAATTCTCTCTTTTTATGTACACGAGCTGTGCTTGGTTTTTCGACGATATTTCCGGCATCGAGCCCGTGCAAATCATGAAATTCGCTTTGAGGGCGATGGAGCTTGTTCAGCCCTATTATAAAAAGAATATTGAAGAAGCCTTCCTGCGCATTTTGAAAACCGCCAAGAGCAATATCCAGGAGCAGGGCACGGGCGAGGATATTTTTAACCGTTTTGTGAAACCGGCGCGCGAGGCGGGGGTGCGGGTTTAAATGGGTTTCAAGTGCGGCATCGTCGGCCTGCCCAATGTCGGAAAGTCGACCATTTTCAACGCCCTGACGCGCGGCTCGGCGGCCGCCTCCAATTATCCCTTCTGCACGATTGACCCCAACGTAGGCATAGTCGCTGTCCCCGATAGCCGCCTGGGCGTCCTAACGGAAATAGTCCCCACCAAAAAAGTGGTCCCCACATCCATCGAGATCGTGGACATCGCGGGTCTCGTAAAGGGCGCCAGCCAGGGCGAGGGTCTCGGCAACCAGTTTTTAAGCCATATCGCGGAAGTGGACGCCATCATTGAGGTGGTGCGCTGTTTCGAAAATAAGGACATCGTGCACGTGAGCGGGAGCGTGGACGCTTTGCGCGACATTGAAGTGATAAAAATGGAGCTTATTTTAAAAGACCTCGACATTTTGGCCAAGCATAAGGCGCGTCTCGAGAAGGCGGCGAAAAGCGGCGACAAAAAAGCGATCCAGGTCATTTCTCTGTTGGAGCGCACTGAAAAGGGCTTCAACGAGGGAAAGACCGCCAGACAGATTCCTTTTGCCGAGGATGAGAAAGCCCTTTCAAAGGATGTTCATTTTTTGACAGACAAGCCCATTCTCTACGTTGCCAATGTTGCTGAGGAAGAGCTGGGCGGCCCGGACCCGGTCCAAGTGGCGGCCGTGAAGAAGAAGGCCCGGGAAGACGGTTCCGCTGTGATTATTATTTCCGGAAAAGTCGAAGAGGAGATCTCAAAGCTTGATTTGACGGAGCGCGAAGAATTTCTAAAAGCGATGAATCTTTCGGAATCGGGCCTTGATCAGCTGGCGAGGGAGGGGCACAAGCTCCTTCATTTGGTCACTTTTTTTACGGTGGGCGAAACGGAAAACCGCGCATGGACCACGGAAAAAAATTCGCGCGCGCCTCAGGCCGCCGGCAAGATCCATTCTGATTTTGAAAAGGGGTTTATCCGGGCCGAGGTTGTTTCCTACGGCGATTTCGTCCAGTACCGCGGAGAGCAGGGGGCCCGCGAGAAAGGCAAGTTTCGCCTGGAAGGCAAAGAGTATGTGGTGCAGGACGGTGATATCATGCATTTTCGTTTCAGCGTGTAATGTGTTAAAATAAAAAAATTCTAACAAAGGAGTTCACAGTGGTCACAATTTCTGAAGGGAAACTGAAGAGTTTAGAGGCTGTATCCAACCAAAAAGGCGTCATCACCGCCGCCGCGATGGATCAGCGTGGTTCGCTGCGCAAAGCGATCGCGAAAGCCAAAGGCGTCACCGAAAGTGATATTACACCACAGATGATGTCCGAATTTAAAACTGCCGTCACGAAAGTTTTGACGCCTTACGCCAGCGCCATTCTCCTGGACCCTGAGTTTGGTCTGGAGGCCGCCAAGCAGCGCGCCAAAAACGCGGGTCTTCTTTTGGCCTACGAAAAGACGGGTTATGACGCCAGCGGCGCGGGGCGCATCCCCACTTTTCTTGACGGGTACAGCGCCAAACGCCTGAGACAGGAAGGCGCCGATTGCGTGAAAGTGCTCCTTTATTATTCACCGTTTGACGATCCGAAAGTTAATGAGAAAAAGCATGAAATCATGGAGCGGATCGGGAAAGAGTGCGAGGAGGAGGATATCGCTTTCTTTCTGGAATTCGTCGGCTATGACCCGAAGGGCGGGGATGAGAAGGGCTTGGAGTACGCGAAGCTGAAGCCCGAGATCGTGATCCGGAGCATGGAGGAATTCACGAAGGACAGATACAAAGTGGATGTCTTGAAAGTGGAAATTCCCGTAAACATGAAATATTTGAAAGGCTCAAAGGCCTTCAACGGCGCAGACGCGGCGTATGACTGGGATGGCGCCAAGGCTATTTTCAAACGTCAGGACCAGTGTACCTCGAAGCCCTTTATTTACCTCTCGGCGGGTGTGACGGATGAGATTTTCAGGGAAAACATTGAGCTGGCGACGAGTGCTGGCGTCAATTTTGCCGGCGTTTTGTGCGGCCGCGCGACCTGGCAGGATGGCATCCCTGTTTACGGAAAACAGGGTGTAAAGGCGCTTGAGGCGTGGCTCTTGGACCGCGGCGTGGCGAATATCAAGGCGCTCAACGCTGTTTTGGAAAAGGGCGCCAGGCCATGGCATGCCCGATACGGCGGACGTGACAAAGTCCAGGTGAAAGCGAAGGCATACAGATAGGACCGAATGGTTTATATTCGAGGAAGAAAAGGGGAAAAGGAAAGGCGCACGGAGGTAAAGGAGGAGCGCAAGCCTCCGGAACGCCTCGATATTGATCTTGAGAAGCTGAAAAAAGCCTACAAAGACATCGAAGAAGCCAACCGCCAGATTCGCGAATCGCATATGGAGATGATTTTAAATCTCGCGATCGCCGCCGAATACAAAGACCCCGACACAGGCAGTCATATTCTCCGCATCAGCGATTACGCCGCGGAAGTGGCCCGCGCCCTGGGCCTTGCCGCGGAAGAGGTCGAGATTTTGCGTTACGCGAGCCCCATGCACGACATCGGCAAGCTGGGCATCCCCGACAAAATCCTTCAAAAGCCCGGCAAGCTCGATCCCGACGAATGGGAAATCATGAAACAGCATCCGCTGATTGGCGCCAGGATTTTCCAAAATTCAAAATCCCCGCTTCTTAGGGCAGCCTCCCAAATAGCGTTGAGCCACCACGAGCAGTATGACGGCAACGGTTATCCCAGCGGCTTGAAGGGCGAGGACATACCGCTTTTCGGCCGCATTGTCACGATGGTGGATATTTTTGACGCGATCGTGTCGAAGCGTTGTTACAAATCCGCGGCTTCATTTCGCGAAGGAATGGATTACGTGAAATCATTGTCGGGAACGTATCTGGATCCGAAGCTGGTGGATCTCTTCGTCCGGATCGAGGGAAAGATCAAAGAGATTTATGAAGCCAATACCACCATCCAGCAGTTTTTAAGCGAGTTTGGAGGGGAGGAGTCCTTGCGGGATGGCGGCTAAAAAAGATTATTACGAAACGCTCGGCGTCAGCGAAAAGGCGTCTCCGGATGAAATTAAAAAGCTCTACCGGAATCTCGCCAAAAAATACCATCCCGACGCGAATCCCAACAACAAAGCCGCCGAGGAGAAATTTAAAGAAATCTCCGAAGCGTATTATGTCTTGAGCGATCCTAAAAAGCGGCAGGAGTACGACGGCGGGGGGTTTCAGGGGGCGCAGGGTTTTAATTTTGACGAGATCCTTCGCGCGTTCCGCGGGTCACAGCAGGGTGGGGGCGGCGGTGGTGCCAGGCGCATGCATGTGCGCTTCGGCGGAGGGATGCGGGGTTTTGAGGATGTGCTGGGGGATATTTTCGGCGGCGGAGGAGGGTTTGGCGGGCGGGAGGTGGAAGAAGAACCGGAGGAGTTTTCATCAGATACGGCCGCGTCGCTTAAGATTTCAAGGCAGAGGGCTCAAAAAGGCGGTGAGGTGAGTTTTGCGACCCGCGAGGGGAAGAAGATCACGGTAAAAATTCCCCCGGGAATTACTTCTGGCAAGAAACTGCGGTTGGCGAGGCAGGGACTGGACTGTCCGACCTGCCATCATCCCGGAGATCTCATTTTGACGATAAGGGTGGAAAATGTTAACTTTTAGCGTAGGAGGTCTGTGTGGGAGCCATTAAGTTTTTGATACTTGCATTTATGTTGTTGGTGTCAGGTTGCGGGCCGAAGCAGGAGGCAGCATTAGTGGAAGAAGCGGGTTCTCCGGAAGTAAAGCCTGCGGCAGTGGTTAAGCAGGCGGTGGATCCCGCGACGGCGGGTGGCGTTAAAGGCAAGGTGACGTTTTCGGGCGAGGCGCCGCCGCCTCAAAAAATTTCCGTGCAGGGAAATCCCGAGTGCGCGGCGTTTCATGCGGACGGAAGCATCGCCTCGGAAGAGCTTTTGGTGAAAGGCGGCCTCGTGCAGAACGCGTTTGTTTATATAAAGGAAGGTCTTGAGGGGTCTAGCTTTGAGCCGCCAAAAGAGGCCGCGACGATTGATAATAAGCAGTGCATCTACGTCCCGCATGTGACGGGCGTGCAGGTAAACCAGCCCGTTATTTTATTAAATAGTGATCCCACACTGCACAATGTCCATTCGTATTCCAAAAATTCAAAAGCGTGGAACGTGGGCCTGCCGATTCAAGGCATGAAGCAGACCAAAAAGTTTGAGGCGGCCGAGATCATGGTGGCGTTAAAATGCGATGTGCATCCCTGGATGAAGGGTTATATCGGGGTTTTGCCGCATCCTTATTTCAGTGTCACGGGGGAGAGCGGCGAGTTTGAGATAAAAAATCTGCCGGCCGGCGAGTACACGATCGAAGTGTGGCATGAAAAACTTGGGGCCCAATCCCAGAAAGTGAAGATTGAGCCCCAAGCCGAACAAACGATCGAGTTTATTTTCCCACGTTAAAGTATGCCGCAAAAAACGCGGCATACTGAAACGTGGGCTACATTTAGACGTTTGTGCCCACCTTGGACGAAAATTTGATGAAGTGCCAGATAGCGGCCAGCCCGACCACTGTCGTCACAAGGACTGTCACGGGATTGATCGCCCCGTAACTTTGGGGAGCCAGCATCGCGAAGAGGAGCGGGCCCGACAAATAAGTATTGAGACGCGAGGTTAAAAGCGCGCGCTTGCGGACGGCCGGGAGATTCTCCGCCGGCACTTTTCCCTGCAGCATGGACTTCTGCGCGGGCCAGATAATAAACCAGACGTTAAACCACATAATTGAGCCCAAGAGCATTCCAAAAAGGATCCACAGCGCTCTTGCCGATATGCCTTCGGGGGTGGAGAAAAGCGCGCTGGGGCCGAAGCCGGCGTCCGGAGTATACATATAGACAAGTGTAAAGGTAACCCATCCGGAGATAAAGGTGATCATGGCGCCCCAGCGGAACCACCAGAGGGCCCGCGGCATCAGCTTTGGGTTCACGAGTTTTTTGCCGGCGTCGTCCAGTGTTCCTTGAAAGGGCACATTCACAAAATTAAAGAAATAGAGGTGCCCAATCCAGATAATTCCGAAAATGACGTGGAGCCAACGCAGGAAAAACAGGGCGTTGGTGTACCAATCCGTTAAAGCCATAAAACCTCCTGTGGGTTGAAAATTTGATTTCATTCTAGCAAGAGAGGCCCAAGAAAGCAATGCTGAGAGTGTCATGACACCAAACTTATGAGAATAAAAGTAGACAATTTTAATTTGGAGGCGACCCTCGAGTCGGGCCAGGTGTTTGGGTTTCGAAGGAATGGTGAGGATGGATTTTTCGGTGTTATAGGGAAAACACCCGTGAACCTTTGCCAGCGCGGCTCAGCTCTTGTCATTTCGAGCCCGCCGGATGGCGGACGAGAAATCTCCGACATTATCCGGTATTTCGACCTCGATCGGGACCTGACGCCTGTTTACAAAATTTTGCAAGAAGACCCTCGCTTGGCAAAGTGTTATGACGTTTTTAAAGGCTTAAGACTTATCCGCCAGGATCCTTGGGAGGCCCTCGCGTGTTTTATACTTTCATCCAATAATAATGTGAAACGGATTCAGGGTATTTGGCGGAATCTGTCCAAAAATTTGGGCGAGCGCGTCACGGACGGTGATTTTTCATTTCCGCAAGCGCGGCAAATCGCCGGAGTCCATGAGCGGACGCTTCGGGAACTTGGCTTGGGTTATCGCGCCCCTTTTCTGCTTCACACGGCGTGTTTTGTGGCCGCCAACCCCTCTTATCTTGAGGCGGTCCATGAAGCCCCGTATGAAGGAGCCAAATCGCGCGTGCTTGCGTTTCCGGGGATAGGGGAGAAAGTGGCGGACTGCGTGCTTTTGTACGGCTTTCAAAAATACGAGGCCTTTCCGGTGGATGTTTGGATCTTGCGCGCGATGCGAAAGCTTTATTTCCGGAGCAGAAAGGTTTCGGAAGGGAAAATTCATGCGTTTGCCCAAAAGCGCTGGGGCGCTCATGCGGGCTACGTCCAGCAATATTTGTTTCATGGCGCCCGAACGGGTATAATATCCGCCCAAGGAGAAGAAAAATGAATGATTTTGAATTACACATCCAAAAGCTCTACTCAGGCCTTGAGGCAAAAACGGCTTTCTTAAGAAAGAAACTTGGCCGGCCGATTACGCTGTCGGAAAAAATTTTGGC
>Ga0247727_10005711_pt1 | contig 24982 bp, 28 predicted proteins | sample WisWelCaveWW1625_FD_202498 | JGI IMG/M metagenome (GOLD analysis project Ga0247727, IMG submission 202498) | Biofilm microbial communities from Wishing Well Cave, Virginia, United States - WW16-25 | ecosystem: Environmental > Aquatic > Deep subsurface > Groundwater > Cave microbial mat | place...
ACGCCGATGATGTCGCCGAGATCGAGCAGGCCGAAAAGCTCGTAGCCTTTTTCGCCGACCGCATCGAATTTGACATAAATTTGAATGCGACCGGAAGAATCTTCGACATGCGCAAAAGTGGCTTTGCCATGTGGCCGCAGCGCCATGAGTCGCCCGGCGATCGACACTTCTTTTTCAAAGTATTCATCAAAGCGATTGCTGATGTCGCCGGCAAAATGCGCGCGATTGAAATCATGCGGATACGGATTCACGCCGAGCGCTTGAATTTTCTCCAGCTTCTCCCGCCGCGCGCGCATGACGGAATTGAGATCGTCAAGTTGGGGTTCCATAGTTTGTTAGATTTTTAATGTCGAACAAGTGTCAAATCAGTTTTGGGATGTATATCGAAAGCTTGTTGCGAACGGTAGAAGCATACGTCAAATTCCATGAAGAAGTTCACTTGACCGAGTGATCGGCAATTGTGGCACGAGGCCGATTTCACCGATTGCATTATTGGTTATGGCGTACGCGAATCGTTCTGCATTAAGCATGTTGATTGCGCTCTTCAGCTTTTAGCATGGTGAGTAAAGCGTCTGCTGCTCCGAACGCATCGTAAGGCGACCAGACAGGAAAAGATGTACCCGGTTGAATCAGGATATCTTCTTCTTTAGCAAGCTCAAACACTAAGAATTGCATCACGCGAAACTTGTCCGCGCGGTTTAGTGTTTGCAGCTCTGGGAGTAGTTGTGTTAGAATCATATTGAGTTCCTCGAGAAGTTTTTATGTTGCAACAAAACTTTTCTTTACTGCGCGGCGCTTTTTGTTATTGCCATTGGCCGCATTCCTTTTCAAACCCTGAAAGAGGCTGTCTTCGAGCTGCAGACGTTCCCTCACAATCTTTCCGATCCAATCGCGATAGTCGGAGAAATTATGGAGGGTTGCCAAAAACTTGGCTTTCTCTAGCCATTCCACGGACAGATTCAATGTCAAAACTTGTTTCCGAAGACTTTTGGGTTCTCCGGCTTTACAAAGCTCGTCAGCCTCTTGCTCCAGAATTTTGTCGATTTTCTCTTCGGATAATTTTTGACGGCGAAGCTCGTTGGCCCGTCGACGAAAGGCTTCGTCTTCAGCAAGAGCTTCTCCCTCGGTTTGATTGTCGTAGTGATCTATGATTTCTCGTACCCGCTGCGCATTCAAGCCAGGAGGGTATTTGTTGGGATCTTTGCTTCTCATGATTTTTTTCTCCGCCTTCTCTTCAACGCTTTTAATGGTTTTCCTTGAAGATCGTATGCCGTGATTACAAATACTGAATCAGGTTCCGGATCGCGCTTGTAAATAACTCGCAAATAACGCCCGTCTCGCGTTTGACCGACTGCCGCCCGCGCGTTGTTTTGTGCTTGACGATCTTCAGCAGGATTTTGCAAAATGTCATGAACTTCATCTTCGTCAACCCTGTGATCATAAATATGAGGCTCTCCGGTGCCAGGGTCAAGAAAAAACCTAATTTTCATTTATGCCTCTTCTCTTTTTTCTGCCCTCAAAGCCTTGAGCAATGTGTTACCATATTTGATTTCCCTGTAAAATTTATCTTACAACAGAAGTCTTTCTTATTGCACGGCGCTTTTTGTTATTGCCATTGGCCGCATTCTTTTTCAGACCGCGAATCAAGCTTTCTTCGAGCCGAAGCCGTTCTTTCACAATTTCGGATAGTTTTTGACGGCGAAGCTCATTGGCGCGTCGATCGAACGCTTCGAGTTCAGCCGCAGCTTCTTCATCGGTTTGATTGTCGTAGTGCTCGATAACTTTTCGCACCCGTCGCTCATCCCAACCAGGGGGAAATTGATTTAAAAATTTGCGTTTCATAAACAGGTTTTTCAAGAATATCTCGAACCTCATCTTCATCTACTCCGTGATCGTAGATATGAGGTTCACCAGTCATCGGATCAATGTGAAACCGAATGTTGCGAATTTTCATATAAACGACCGGCCCATAAAGTTGTCATTCTGTAAGAATCTTTTTAGAAACCAGGAGAGTTGCTGGAACTAAAAAAGATGCCTTCGGAATGACAGCGTGTTTAATGATGCTCACATTACATACACCCTCGGCACCCGCTTCGAAACCCCGCACGTCACCTCATACGGAATCGTCTCCAATCTCCTGCACCATTCGTAGATCGAAATCTCTTCCTCGCCCTGCTTGCCGAGCAAAACCACTTCTTCGCCAGTCTGCACATCTTTCATATCGCCGAGATCAATCATGATTTGATCCATGCACACGCGACCAACCAACGGACAGCGGCGGCCGCGCACCAACACTTCAAAATTGTTCGAGAATCGGCGCGAGATGCCGTCGGCATAGCCAATCGACAACGTCGCAATCGTTGTGGCTTCGCGAGTTTGAAACGTGCTGTTATAACTAATGAACGTTCCGGCGGAAACGCGTTTCACGTGCAGAATCTTCGTTCGCAACGTCATCGCCGGTTCGAGCGGAATCGATTCGCTCGTCTCGGTGCTCGGATAGTAGCCGTACATCATCACACCTGGCCGCACGAGGTTAAAATAGCTCTGCGGCAGATCGAGAATCGCGCCGCTGTTCGCGGCGTGTAAATATTTAAAACGTAAATCGTCATGCGTAAGTTGCTGAACGATGGATTTGAACTGTTCGAGTTGCCGATTGGCGTAACTTTTGTCGCGACTATCACTGCTCGCGAAATGTGTGCAGAGGCCAACCAATTCAAGATTCGGCAATTTCACCATCGCGAGAATAGCTTCGATTGCTTCAGTCGGCAGCAGGCCGACGCGCCCCATGCCGGTATCGATTTTCACGTGCGCCTGCGCCTTGCAACCCAAAGCCTGCGCGCGCCGCGAAACGAGTTCCGTCAGGCGTAAATCGTAAAGCGTGAACTGCAAATCGTTCGCGATGAAACTGTCGATTTGTTTTTCAAAGAACCCGCCGAACACGAGAATCGGTGCGTTGATTTTATTGCGGCGCAGTTCGAGGCCTTCTTCTAAAAGGGCAATCGCCAATTGCGACGCACCCGCAGACAGGGCCGTCTGCGCTACGGGAATCGCGCCGTGCCCGTAGGCGTCGGCTTTCACGACGGCCATAATTTCGGCAGGATGGACCCGATCACGAATGCGCCGAACATTTTTCGCAATGGCAGCAAGATTGATCGCGGCGATGGTGGGCCGCTGCACTTGGTTGTCTTCTTCTACGACAAGGCTTTTTTCGTTGCAACTGAGCCTGTCGAAGTTCCCTTTTCGTTGCAAACTTTGAAAGCCGTCCATCATCGTTGCGCCTTCGGAATGACGAAACGATGCGCGGTGTGTGTTTCGGAAAATTTGACCACTTTCACGTCGACCAGCCCCGCTTTTTTGCCGGCGGCGAGAACATCATTCTCATTAAAATTCTTTTGGCCTTTGGGATTCACGACCCAGACGGCGCCATCTTTTTTGATCGAGGTTTTGCAACGATCCAATGCGGCCAAATCCGCTTCCCTGTCAGCGCCGAGAAAAATCACATCACATTCGGCAACGAAGCGGTTGCTGATTTTCGCTACGCGCTTTTCTAGATCTTTCAAAAAATTTTCATCATCAACTTTCAACACGCACACTTTGTGCTCCGGCTTGACGCCGAGTTTATCCAGCAGACTTTTCGGGTTGAGAATTTTCAGCAGCCATTTCTCGGATTGCGCGCCAACGTCGAATAAAGCGATGCGGCCATCGAATTTTATCTGCAATGCCTCTTTCGCCAACGCCGCGCTCGTTATTGATTTGAACGGAATCTTGAGCCGGAGATCGCCTTTAAATTCGAGGTAATCCGTTTCGAGCAAAGCCTTGCCGGAGTAGGATTTGCCTTCGTATTTGAGTTTGCAATCGGCGGTGTAACCCATAAATAAAAGTCAAAATAATTTAAGTTTCCATAATCACTTCATAGTAGTTGTCTTTGGCCACACAAAAAACTTCTTGAGATTCAAGCTCCAGCCCGGCAAAAGCTCCGGACAAGTCAAGGTTTCATATTCCCAACGTTTTTCCTCCGCCGTCCACACTAACACGCTGGCCTTGGATGGAATAAAAATCCACACGACTTTGCTGCCGGTGCTGAGATAAAGATCGGCTTTGTCCAAAAGCGCGAGAAAACCCGGATCGGGCGCAAAAATTTCAACCGCTAAATCCGGCGGTCTTGTCGCCGGTTCATCGCGCGTCGGGGCATTTTCATTCAGATAAAAAGCCAAATCCGGACGTCGCAGATTTTGCTCGTCGTCCGTTGCGAGACGTACGCTGAGATCCGTCATAAGCGTTCCGATGGGATTTTGTCTAAGGTAAATCCCGAGGTCGATTGTAATCTCGGACAGGAAAGTTCCATGTTTCGGGTATGCCATTTTGAAAATTATCCTCCCGTCAATGAGTTCATACGGCTCCGTAATTCCCAAAGCCTCGACTTCCGAGATCGTCAAATCGGTGCGTTCTTCCAACGGAAGGGTGCTTTGGTTGTGCCTTGCAGTTCCGCCGTTTTTTGACGCAGAAGGTTTTTGGGTGACAATTTCTTGTGTAGCGAGGGCTTCCATGATTTTAGCCTTTTACAAATGTGATGATGAGTTTTCAACCCAAATTGGCTTACGCCTCGATCTCATATTCACTGATTGTGGAAAAAAATTCTTTGAGATCCAGGCTCCACCCTGGCAACAATTCCGGACAGGTCAACGTCTCATATTCCCATCGCTGTCCACTTGCGGTCCATATCCACACGCAAGCTTTCGCAGGAATGACGATCCAAACCACCTTGCTGCCTTTTTCGAGATATTGATCCGGCTTCGCCAATGTCTCGAGTAGTTTGGAGCTATCCGTGACGATTTCAATCGCCAGATCCGGCGCTTTCGTGTGTGGCCTATCGATTCTCGGGCGATTTTCATGAAGATAGAAGGCCAAATCCGGACGCCACAATCGCCGCGCATTGTCCGGAAACAATTTCAAGTTGAGGTCATCATAAAGCTTGCCAATGGGATGCTCTTTCAGATAGAGGCGAATCTCAAAAGCAAGCTCGATTTGAAAATCTGCATGAATTGGATTTGCCATTTTGAAGATGATCCTCCCGTCAATGAGTTCATACGGATCTGTCACGCCTAACGCCTCGACTTCCGCGATCGTGAGATCGGTGCGTTCTTCCAGTGGGATTTTGGCTTTGGGGGCACGCCAAACCAATCCGCCATTTTTTGACGCCGCAGAGCTTGGCCTGACAATTTCCGATGTGGTGATGACTTCCATAATTTTCGCCTTCTACTAATGTGATGATGAGTTGTTTCAACCAAAAGCGGTTTACGCCTCAATCTCATCTTCATTGATTGGGGGAAAAAATTTTTTAAGATCCAGGCTCCAATCCGGCAACACTTCCGGACAGGTCAAGGTCTCATATTCCCATCGCCGCCCGCGCGCCGTCCAAATCCAAACACAGGCTTTCGCCGGAATGACGATCCAAACCACTTTGCCGCCCTTGCTGAGATAGAGATCGACATTATCTAAAATATAGCTGATAAAAAAAGGATCGTCGTGTGATAAAATTTCAATCGCCAGATCGGGTGCGACCGTGGGGAGTTCGTCGCCAAGCTTCGGGCAATTTTCAGTACGATAAACTGATAAGTCCGGCGTTCGCAATTGCCGGTCATTATCCGAAAATAGGCGCAAGCTTAGATTCACGAAGAGCATCCCAATCGGATGCTCTTTCAGAAAGGAGTTGAGCGTATAAATCAGCTCGGTTTTGAGATGGGCCAGTTTAGGTTTTCCGCCTTTTAAAATGACTTTCCCATCGACGAGGTCATAAAGACCGATCACTCCCAACTTGTTCAATTCCGCGATGATGCGATCGCGCTCCTCTGCGGATTGAGTGGCAATTGGATTTTGCAAAGTTCCGCTTGTAGAACTCATAAAAGTTATTCCTCAATATCCAAATCATCCACAACTTCCGCGCCCGCTTTTTTGTTATAACGCTTGCCCATCAGATACGCTTTGATGAACTCCTCCAGCTCGCCGTCCATCACCGTCTGCACGTTGCGCTCGACCACGCCGGTACGGTGATCTTTCACGAGCGTGTACGGCTGAAAAACATACGAGCGAATCTGGCTGCCCCACGCAATGTCTTTTTTATTTTTCTCCAGATCGTTCAGCTTAGCCTTTTCCTCGTCGAGTTTGCGCTGATAGAGTTTCGCCATCAACAGCTTCATCGCCAGATCGCGGTTGCGCAGTTGGCTGCGTTCGTTCTGGCATTGCACCACGATGCCGGTCGGAACGTGCGTGAGCCGAACCGCCGAAGAAGTTTTGTTCACGTGTTGGCCGCCCGCGCCGCTGGCGCGATAGGTGTCAATACGCAAATCTTTCTCTTCGATTTTGATCGTGACGTTGTCGTCGATTTCCGGCAGCACGAATACCGACGCGAACGAGGTGTGCCGCCGCTTGTTCGCATCGAACGGCGAGATGCGCACGAGACGATGCACGCCCGCCTCGGCTTTCAAATAACCATACGCATTTTTGCCGCGCACTTCGATGGTGGCATCTTTGAGCCCCGCTTCTTCACCGGCCTGCAAATCGATGATCTGCGATTCGAAGCCCTGCCGCTCGATCCAGCGCATATACATGCGGAACAGCATCTGCGCCCAGTCCTGACTCTCCGTGCCGCCCGCGCCTGGATGAATCGTGATGATCGCATTGCGCTCGTCGTCGGGGCCGGAGAGCATGCTGCGGGATTCGAGATCATTCACCGCGACCTCGAGACCGGCCAGATCTTTTTCCGCGTCGGCAAAAGCGCCGCTGTCGCGCGCTTCTTCGGCGAGATCGAGCATCACCATCGTGTCCTCGCGCCGGCGATCAACCTTGCGCCACGCGTCAATCCACACGCGGCGCTGCGCCAGCTCGCGCATCACCACCTGCGCTTTTTCATTGTCGTTCCAGAAATTCGGCGCCTGCGTTTGCGCCTCGAGCTGCGCCGCTTCTTTTTCCAATTTGGAGACTTCAAAGACTGTCCCGCAGGGCAAACACACGGCGGGACAGTTCCTCGAGTTTGGTATGCAATTCTTCTCGCATGAATGAAAATCCTTTGCTAAAAAAGATTCTTACAGAATGACATGTTACTGGGAAGCAATTAATTAAGTATAAGAAAAAAATGACAAGCCTACAAGAGCTTTTTTCAAACAGGAGGGAGAGGGCGATCAGGCGAGGAATTAAAAAAATCCCAGCGGCAAAGAGATGGCCGTGGTTGCGAGGCTACTCGCCTCTTGAGTCTTTGCCGCTGGAATGTTATGGGAGGGAGGAGGCTAAAAAAAAATTCAAGCGTGACCAAAAGCAGTGCAAATTTAAAATTGAAAACTTGCAATTTAAAATTCTCAATGCTTATGCCGCTTGCCGTAGGTCGGGATATTCTTCTTCATGCAGTGGAACGGGCGGGCGCGCCTTCGCCAACGCGCGTTTTTCCTGCTCGCGCACGGCGCGAATGCGGATGTATTTGGCATAAGCGATTTCGTGCTCGGTTTTGGCCTTCGCGTGCCCGCGACAGACGGCGACAAAATGCGCCTGCGCGTCCGTTGCCGATTTCCGCAGGCCGGTTTCGAGCGAGCGATAAAATTCGTAATGCTTTTGCAGCAAAATTTTTTCTTTTTGCGTCAACTGAAAGGACATTTTGGACATGGCCAGGCCTCCGCGCAGCTTGAAGTGAAAAACTTGGGATGGCACAGCGATATAATTTACTTCCTGTAAATCGACAAGCTGTGCCATCCTGTCCTAATCATAAGTGGATGCGGATGGAGACGCATCCGAGGCGTTAGCGCCCATTTAATGCACTTGATCGCGAATCAGCGCAACGACTTTGCCCTGAATCGTCCACGCTTGCGAGAGCGGGATGGGCGCGTACGCCGGATTTTCCGGTTTCAAATACATTGTCTCGCCGTGCGCCATGAAGCGTTTCACCGTTGCTTCTTCGCCGGTGAGCGCCACGACGATATCGCCGTTGGCCGCCTGCGTGGTGGAGCGCACGATCACGAGATCGCCTTCATAAATGCCGGCGTCGATCATACTGTCGCCTTGCACGCGCAGCGCAAAATAAGAGCCGCCGCCGCCGGTCAGATAATCCGGCACCGCGACATAGCGCTCGATATTTTGCTCCGCGACAATCGGGAAGCCCGCGGCGACGCGACCGACCACCGGAATATTGTCGGCGTGCGTTTGATACGGGAGTCCCATCGGATGCAACACCGTGATGCCGCGTGCCGCGCCGCCGCCGTGACGCTGAATAAAACCTTTGCTCTCCAACGCTGCGAGATGTTTGAAGATCGCATTCTTTGAGCGAATGCCCAGCTCGTCCGCAAGCTCCTGCATCGTCGGCGGAAAACCGCGCTGCTTCACATGCCGCCCGATCAGCTCGAGAATCAGCTTTTGTTTGTCCGTTAGCTTTTTCATAAGATTGATCCCTAATTTAGCCGAACGCTTTCACAAGCTCTCATTATTATCTAATTTGGCGATTTGGCGAAGTCCGACTTGCGCAGAACAATCTGAAAAACATTCAAAGCTCCTTTGCGCAAGTCGGACTTCACTTCCACCTGTGAAAGCGCACCGGCAGTTAGTGACTTTTTGTTAGGTGCTTTAATGTACACCTATAAAGTAATACACGGTGAACGAAAAGTCAAGAACTTTTTTTAGTTTTTTTAAAATTTTTTTGATTTAGCAAAGCCCGATTTGCGCGCGACGATTCTTCTAAACTTTAAAAATCGTGCTGCGCAGTCGGACTTTGCTTGCGTTACGGCGATTTTTTTTCTATCTTAAATGGAACATATTCAACACCTCAAGTAATCACCTAACCCAGGGAGAGGGACAATGAAAAAAAATTTTATTCTCAACCCCGCCGTTTTTGCCTTGAGCGTGCTGCTCGCCGCAACGAGCTTCGCGCAGCAAAAAAATGATGATCGTTTGTATCAACAAATTTTTGCCCGCACGCAGGAGAAATTGAATGAAGCGAAAGCGGCGCAGGCGGATGTGCTCTCGCCGGATATTTTCAGCCGTGCCGTGAAAAAACTCGGCGAGGCCCAGGAAGATTTCAAGCGCAATCGCGGCATCGGCGACATCGACAAAAAACTGCGTGAGACTGATCTCGATTTCAATCAGGCCGCGCAAAACGCCCGGCTCGCGAAAACTGCATTTGCCAAACTTTTGCATTCGCGTGACGAAGCGTTGAAAGCCAACGCGCCGCAATACGCCGCGGAAAGCTACACCACCGGCGAGCAATATTTCAAAGAAGCGATGCGCAAATTGGAAACCGGCGACATGGCCGGCGCGAAGAAGCGTGGCGAAGATGCCGAGCGCCTGTTGCGCGACGCCGAGCTGCAGGCGATCAAAACGAGCACGATCGGCAGCGTGCGCGCGTTGACCGCGAAAGCGCAGGAAGCGAAAGTCGACAAACTCGCGCCGCTGTCGTTTGGTCGCTCGCAGGCCCTGCTCATCGATGCGGAAAATATTCTCAACACCGATCGGCGGGCCGCGGCCACCGCACGCGAAAAAGCCGAAGCCGCGGAATATGAAATTCGCCACGCCACGCATCTGGCCGAGCAAATTCAGCGCATGAAAGTGGACGAGCGCGAATTGGAAAAAGTTTTGCTCAATGCGGAAAAGCAAGTGGCCGAAGTTTCAAAGGAATTGAGTTTCTCGCCGCAATTTGACGCCGGCCTCGGCAAACCGCTCAACGACATTCGCAGCGCCATCCGCACGCTGCTCGAAGAACAGCGCCGTCTCATTGCGGAAGTGGCGCAGCGCGACAAACGCATCGACGAGCTGAATCGCGGCCTCGATGAGAAAAACAAAGAGCTCGGCGCGATGCAGGAAGCCAAAACCGGTCTGGAATCCGAGCTGGTGAAAAAGCAGCAGATTTTGCTGGAGAAGCAGCGGCGGGATGAAAAACTGCGCGGCGTCGAAACCATGTTTTCGCCGGCCGAAGCCAGCGTGATTCGCGAGAGCGGCAATCTGCGCATTCGTCTCGCCGGCCTCACGTTTCCCTCCGGCCGCGCGACGATTCAGCCGGAATATTTTTCGCTGCTGACGAAATTGCAACGCGCCATTCGCGAGTTCCCCGCGGCGAAGGTGGTGATCGAGGGCCACACCGACAACATCGGCAACGATGCGTATAATTTGAATCTCTCCGCCGAACGCGCCCGCGCCGTGCAGCAATATCTCATTGCCAACATGGGCCTCGCCGAAGAGCGCGTGCAAGCCCTCGGCTACGGCGAAGAGCGCCCGATCGCCAGGAACGAAGCCGAGGAAGGCCGGATTCAAAATCGGAGGATCGACGTTGTGATTGCCGTGCAGCAATAAAACACCGGAGTGTTGGATTGATGGATTTTTTGATTAATGGATTTGTGGAATAATGGATTAATGGATTGTTGGAATGCTGGATGATTGGATTTCTGGATTGTTGGTTAATGGGATTCATGACTCCAAAAATCCAATACTCCATCAATCCATTGATCCAACAATCCAGCCATCCACCGATCCATCAACGCTAAAATCCAGTCTTGCTTTCATTAAAAATACTGATTATATTTCGGATGATCATCTCCCAGGTATGTTGAAGTTTCTTCTCATTATTTTGCCGCGAGAACGGAGTTCAAATTATGCCACAAAACATTCGGATTGATTTGGAAATGCCGGAAGATTTGGAGCAATTCAAATTACCGAAAGCCGTTGATGCGCGGCTCCAATCTTTGCTTGACAAACAAGATCGCGGCGAGGACTTGACGGCGACGGAACGTCTGGAAGCCGAGGGATTGGTGAATCTGGCCGAGCTGCTCTCGTTGCTGCGTTTACGCACGCAGTGAGCTTTGCAATCAGCCGCCAATTAAGATGAGTTATATCCCCGCCCATTTGCGACAACTCGTTATTGCAAGAGCCGCATCGCGGTGCGAGTATTGTCGCTTATCGCAAGAGGGCAAGAAGCCACTTTTCATATTGACGGCAAAACCCCAACTGGACGGGCAACTGTCGCGGCATTAAACATGAATCGCCTTCTGGCGATCGCCATCCGTCGCGCCGAGATCGCATTGGGTCGCCATCCGCAGATGGATTTTTGAGGGTAATATTTTCAAGCCTGTTCCACGTTTCCTATTTCTAACACCCACGAGCATCAAGCATCCAGAATCAAGCATCGAGCATCAAGGATCAAGTTATGCCGGAACCGACGCCGAAAATTTTCATCAGCTACGCGTGGAAAAACCAGCCGACTGCGAAACGTCTGCAAAGCGATTTGAAACGCGACGGCGTGGAAGTCTTTGTCGATTACGAAAAAATCACTGGCGGGGACTCGCTGCCGGAGCGCATCAGCGCGGCGCTGGATTGGTGCAACACGCTCGTGCTGCTGTGGTCGGCGGACTCGGCCGAATCGTATTATGTGAAACAGGAATGGACGAGCGCGTTTCATTTGCAGAAAAAAATTATTGCGTGTGTGCTTGATGGCAAAAAATTGCCGGCGCTCTTGAGCGGAAATCTCTATCTGAATTTCTCGCCGTACGAAACCGGCTACGGCCAGCTCTGCCGCTCGCTTGGCGTGACGCCGAAACCGCGCGCCGAGAAAACCGCGCCGCCGGAAGTGACAACGAGCAAGCTGCCGCCGCAGCACGCGGAAATGCCGGTGCCGCAGTCGCCGGATGAAAAACGCGAAAGCCCGCCGCCCAAACGCAAATCCTTTGCCGAGACGTTCCGCCGCAAAACGAAACCGTCGGACCCCACGCCGGTGCTGAAACCGCCGGCAGACCAAGCTATTCTTATTCCAACCGAGGAGTTTAGCGTTGAATCGCCAGCGCCAGTTTGGTGGCGCCGGCGCCTGGCAATGAATATCGTCTTATTGATCATCATTGCGATAGTGGTTGCGATAGTGGTTTATATTGCTTTCCAATCAAAATGGCTTGAATCCGACGGGAATAAGTTGACGCCGCAAAAGCCGGTGACTATGGATTCAACGAAAGCGGACAGCACTAAATTGCCGGCGCAAAAACCGAAAGCGCAAAAGCTGCAAGCCGCCGCCGAAACACGTGCGCCAACCAAGAAGGGAGGCGAGCGTGCGAGTGAACCGAGGTATTCATTTCGAAAAGACGGCAAGGAACTTTCTGTTGATGAAATGAAGCAAATGCTCGTCGAGCGACGTTTCTTCGATAGCTATTGGCATAAGGATGGCAAAGGCATTAAACATCAGTATAAAGACACCACTCGTTTTGGCAAGAAGCTTGTGATTGATTATGCCACCGATTTGGTTTGGCAGCAATTCGGCTCGGAAGAAGAGATGACATACGAAGAGGCAAACGCTTACGTCGCGCAATTGTGTCGTGAGAATTACGGCGGCTATTCCAACTGGCGCTTGCCGACGCTCGAAGAAGCCATGTCGCTGATGGAGCCGAATGAGCCGGATGGTGATTTGTACATCGATCTTCTTTTTGATCGCAAGCAACGCTGGATTTGGACGGCTGATCAACATAGCGCGGGAGTGGCGTGGGTGGCCTATTTCGATCTCGGGCATTGCGGCCACACTCATGTCACCAATTACAACTTCGTGCGAGTTGTTCGCTGAGGACAATCTGGATCATTTGGTCATTTGAATCATTTGATCATTTAAAATGTTGAGTGATAAGGAAAAGGTTTCGCGCAGCCTGCACAAAGAGGCGACAGCCTGAAGGCCGTCGCCTCGAAAATTTTTTGAGAAAATTTGATATGGCGGAACACCGCCCTCGCCATTGAAATTTACAATCATTTCATCGCGTAAAACCCGCGTTTCAATTGCCGGTTTTCTTTTTCAAATTTTTCAGCACGTCCATCGGGTTCACACCTTCGATGATTTTCACGTCTTTCTGCAGCGTCAACTTTTCCTCGGGAACGTTCACGTTATCTTGCAGACGCACCGCTTCCGTCGTCATCATCTTGCCCATCATGTTGACTTCGGTTTTGAGCGTGACGCCCTGCCAGATCCATGATTTGGCATTCATGCTTTTTATCTCCCACACGTCGCACGTTTTGCCGAGCAGCGTTTCCGTGCCAATTTTGCGGCCGCCCATGCGTGTCAGCATTTCTTCGCCAATCTCGGTGGCATCCTTGCCTTCACGCTTCGCGGCTGTCGTCAATTCTTTCATCAGCGGCGTCGGTGTTTTCGTGCCCGTCTTTTTGTCCAGATCCACCGTGTAAGTCCATTCGCCGTCCAACAGTGAAAAGTGGTTCTGCTTGACGGACATGTTGGCCACTTTAAGTTCTGTTTGCGAATATTTCGCCTCGCGCATGCCCCAGCGGTCGAAATAAATCTTCTCGGTGCCGGTTTGCATGCCGCTCATTTTGTATTCGATGATGCCCGAGCGGATTTTGTAGCGGCGAAATTCCTGGCTGGAGCTACTCGCGCTCCAGCCGGCGATAGCGAAAATGGCAAGCCATAACCACAAATGTTCCATTGGATGTTTCATCAGATGGTCTCCTGAAAAAAAGTGCGTCGGATTATTTTTTGAAAGGAGGAATATCGACTGGCAAGCCGACGCGCATGAAATAGCGCGCAAAGGCTTGCCCCAAATGCTTGCGGTACGGCGGCAGCAAGCGGAGGCGCTTGCCGCGCGTTTGAGCCAGGCCGCGCATAAATTCCAACGGCATCGAAAAGACGCGATGGAAATCGACCAAACGAATGGAGCGTTCAAAGTTTTGCAACTGACAAGCGTTCAGCATGTGAAAACCTGGATGTTTGCCTTGCCGAATTTCTTCGCGGCTTTTCACCTGGCGAACATAATCATTTTTCTCTGAAAATTTGTCCAAATCCCAAACTGGACACAGGATGACTTCTTGCACTTTAGAATAATCTTTGACAAGATCGCAAGATTGAGTTATCGTAATAACATCGCGTTCTAAAACATCAAAAGGCGCGCTTGCCCCCGTGGTGCGATGCTGCTCAAAAGAGAATGGCGCAACAATAGCAAAAACCGGGCAGGCCTCAAAAATGTCGCCTTGTTCCAAATCATCACCTTCGACGATTTCATACCAGGGATAACGTTCGCGGCTCGACTGGTGGCCGTTCGACGTGTCGCTCATTTAGTCGTCCTCCGCTTCGTCGAAGTGATAAGTCGGCGGCTCCTCACGACCGACATAATTTAAGATGCCCTTGATGCGATAGGAGGGCACATCCGGTTCTTTGAACACGATATCAGCCATTTCCAATTCTTGTTCCCACCGCTCGGCTTCGAGCTCTGCCGCAGACTTTCCGACTTTGTCGCCGAGCTCCAGCAGACGTTCATCATATAATTCAACGAGATTGACCGCAACTCCCGCAGCCGTCGCTCTCGGTGTGGCGACTGATTCATGGACCGGCGTCGCAGGCAAAAAACTTTGCACTTGTGTTGTGCCGCCATAAGGAGCCTGATCTTCATGAATAACGCCGGCAGTTAGTGGCGGACGCGCGGCATCATAAGGCCGTGCTTGCCTTTCCCATCCGAAAAGGCGCCGGCTTTCATCCGTGAGGGTCGTTTCAAAAACCTCTTCGATGCGGCTGTGGGCGCGTTCTAAAATTTGATCGATTGCTTCCAAACTCGTTTCCGTGATTGCCGGCGTGCTATAATCGAGATCGAGAAAAAACCGTGAGAAGTCGCCTTCTTGATGCGGCACGTGCATGAGAATCATTGATAAATTTTCACGCTCGGCTGCAAATGGAAATTCCGTGCTCAAAAACAATTTGTGATAACCCTCCGGGCAGCCGCGCAGGTAACGGCCAATTTCAATTTGAGTTGCCGGAATATCAATCTGGTTGATGTAACGCAAGCCGAGGCGCGCGATACCGGCGGGGCCGGCGATTTCATGATAGGCGGAATAAGCCTCCAAAATCGTGCGCTTGAATTGTTGCCAGCTCGGATAAGGTTTTAGCTGGTTGAGGGCCAGCAAATGCGGCGCGACTTGCAACAATGCCGAGCCGTCACGGCGGTGAAACTGTGTCGTGGAAGGATTTTCTTGCCCGCCGGGCCGACGCTCGGGAAATCGCGATCGCACTTTTTCATAAATCCGCTCGGCAATCGCGCTAGCCCATTTTGTCGCCGCTGGGAAGCGAAATTCACCGACCGCCTCGAGCAGTGGCGGGGTTTTGTAATATTTGCCCATAAATACCCCTGGGTTTAGGTGAAGCCGGGCCAACGCGCGGCGGCTCTTTAACTTTGCCAAATTTTGCCGCGCGCGTCCGGCGGCGTATATTCATCATGAATATACAGCCTTTGCCGTTCAATTGCAAGAGCGCAGTTTTTTGAAAATCCCCTTGCTTCCCTCCGATTTTTTTTCTTTTTTGTTCACGGCGTTTAACTGCCAACGGCTTGAAATCAGTAACCTGTAACCAACTCGAGGTTGTTATGCAAAACTATGATATCGCTTCGGAAAATTTTATTGCCGATTCACTCAACAACTGGACGGAACATCTCAATCGCGTTTACGGCACGCGCACGATTTCGGCGAAATATAAAGCGATGGAATGGAGCGGGGAAGGGTATCTCATTAAGGACACCAGAGGGAAAGAATACATCGACTTTCTCGGCGGCTATGGCATTTTTGCGCTCGGCCATCGCCATCCGGCAGTGGTGGCGGCGGTCAAAGAACAGCTCGACCGGTTGCCGCTCGGCTCGAAAGAGTTGTTGCATCCGCAGGGCGGCATGTTGGCAAAAAAAATGGCCGAGATCACCCCCGGCGATTTGAAATACTCTTTCTTCTGCAACAGCGGTGCCGAAGCCGTGGAAGGCGCAATCAAGCTCGCGAGACTTTATACTAAGAAGCACGAATTTGTCTGCGCCGAAAATGGCTATCATGGCAAAACGCTCGGCGCGCTATCGGCAACGCATCGCCAAAAATTTCGTGATCCGTTCGAGCCGCTGATGAGCGGGTTCAAACATGTTCCTTTTGGCGATGCAACGGCGATTGATGCAGCGATCACTGACAAAACCGCGGCGGTTCTCCTCGAACCGTTTCAAGGCGAAGGCGGCATCAATATTCCGCCGGCAGGTTATCTAAAAAAAATTCGGGAGATTTGCGACCGGCGCGGTGTGCTGCTCATTCTCGACGAGATTCAATGCGGCCTCGGACGCACCGGCAAAATGTGGGGCTGTGATCATGACGGCGTTGCCCCGGATATTTTGTGCAGCGCGAAGGCGCTCGGCGGCGGCGTGATGCCCATCGGCGCGTTCGTCGGCACGGAAAAAGTCTGGACGCCTCTTAACGAATGGCCGACGATTCACACCAGCACGTTCGGCGGCAACCCGCTCGCGTGCGCGGCGGCGCTGGCGGCATTGAATGTTTTGGAAAAAGAAAATCTGCCGGCGCGCGCGGCACGAGTCGGCGATTATTTGCTCATGCGGTTGCGCGAGCTGGCACAAAAATATCCGCAGTATTTCAGGGAAGTGCGCGGCCTCGGCCTGTTTATCGGCATGGAATTTCTCACCGACGACATCGGCAATGCGTTGTATGATTTGTTTTTTGAAAAAGGCGTGCTAGTCGCTTCGATTCTGGCAAATCCGAAAATTATTCGTCTGGAGCCGCCGCTGATTATTGATGAAAGCGCCGTTGATGAAGTGATTGGTCGATTTGACGAGGCGTTGCGAGAATTAAAAATCAATTCATAACGCTGACAACCCGAAACCAAATAAGAATGAATTGCTCACGGAAATGGAACGGCTCACGGAATTTTTTTCAACAACTTTCAAAATGGAATCTGCACCGCAAAACCGACTGTTCCCATCATACTTGCAGGGGGAAATACCACGCCAATTTTTTTCGAGGCGGGTTCAACCCGAACAACGAAGGCATCCAAAACCGCTGCGCTCCACACCACGCCCAGTGAGAGCGCCAGATTGTTGCGCAGTTGATGATAGCGATTGAACGTGTCATACCGCGCGATGACTTCATTTTCGCCGGTGCGTAAATATTTTTTCTCGGCGCGGTCGCGGAGAATATGGCCGGTGAGGGTGGCGCCGGCAAGCCCCGCCGCGGCGATGGAAAAAATTCGCCCTTTCATTTTTTGCCCTTTGAAACGCTGCCCCCATCCCGGCAGCAGCAGCGAGCGCCACGTGGCCGCAATGCGCGGATCGGCGACCACGATATAACGTGTCGTTGGCGCCGCCGGATGGTTGAGCGTCACGATTTTCGGGCGCAACTCTTCGAGACGCTGTTGCACTTGCGGCGAGAAGAATATCGGGTCAAGCTGCAGATCGGGATCGAGCTGCAGCGCCAGCGCCAGATGCTCTTCGGCGCGTTCGCTGTTGCCCTGCTCGAAAAAAACAAGGGCGCGAAAAGAATGAATCTCCGCCAGTTGCACCGGCAGGTATTCGCGGAAATGCGCGATCGCGCTGTCGGCAAGAGCGGCGGCCGTTTGAAAGTCCGCCCGTTGCAGCGAGCGCTTGATCTCGGCGGCGCGATTTGTGGAAACACTCTGCGCCTGAGTTGAAGGCAGGAGGAAGACGAGCCAGAGAAATCCGAATAGGGCGCAGGTTCGCTGCATGAGTAGGGATTGCGAGCTATTCCAATTATCCTTTGACATCACAGAATAATTGAGACGATTAATTGGCCTTATTCCCATTGCCCAGTGCGGCGTCAAACGCGGCTTTCACCTGCTTGCGCGATTTGGCTTGCAGAACCGCGCGATAGATGCCCTTCAGTGTCGCCGGATTGTTGACCGTGTCTAATTGGTCAAGCCAAATTTTCTCCATGTGGTTAAATTTGGCCACGAGCAGATCAATAAGATCCTCGCGCTGTGTTTGCAGACTTCCCCAATCCCGACCCTTTTCGATTCCCTTTTCGATTCCCTCATCGATTCCCTCATCGTGACCTCGACGATAGCCAATTGCAATTAGCTCCTTGCCTACCTGTGTCTCTTCCATCTTGAAATCTCCAAACATTTGATTGACTGCTTCCAATGTTAGATCTTTGATACAATGAATGATAAAGCCGCCCAACAGCGCCAGCAAATTTTGCCGCACGTCTTCGGACAATTTCACCGCCGTCCTGATTTGTTTCGCCCATTGCGGCGCGGCTGTTTTGATCTGATCTGGTGAAACCTTGCAAAGCGGATAAAGCGGCACCAACCGGACGTCGTTAAGATGCTCTAATTCAGTCAATTCTTTCTGGTTGAGAATAATCACCGCCGGCTGAAAAGCGAGATCGGAACTGCCGTCAAAATGATGCGACAACTGTGTGGCCGCATGATAATGAGACGGCTCCAGAAAAATGACGACAACGCGTATACGCCCCGTGAACTTCTTTTGGATGCAGTACATTGCCTTCCCCCTGATGGCGCGATGGTATAAAAAAGTATCATTGTAACCTTGCACTTCCAGCAAGATCGCGTCTTTGCCATCGGCCTTTTCAAAGACGATGTCGCGTCGGTCTTCGATGTCTTTAAAAGTAAGACTGTCGGCTTTATACGCATTGCCGTCCGGAATTTCAAAGAGCTTCAAAATCGCGTCCGGATGCGTGGTTGACAACTTATGAATCAGTGCATCTGTCGCCAAATGATCCTCTCTTAAATAATTATCGACAGCCAACGAAATCCACCAGTGAAATTTACAAAAGTTTATGTCTAAAATCAAGCATGCTATTCACGCTTCGTCCCGTGAAACATATTGACCTCCAACCGCCGCGCCTCGCCGGCTTGCAAAGACAACGTTTCGTTTTTTTCGCCTTGCAGATGCACGAATCGGAAATGATGTTTGCCCGGCAGGAGATAGATCGTCGGGTTTTCGGCGGAAAGCTCGCGTTGCACGCCGTCCACATAAATTTCCGCCCACGGATAAATTTTGACCTCAACCTGCGCCACCCGCTCCAACAGCGAAAACGTGAGGGTATCCGCCGTTGTGGAATCCACCACGACCTTAAAAACAATCGGCGGAAATTGTGGTTTTTTGAAGACAAACGAATAAACGCCGGCGGCGAGTGTGACAGGCTCGGAGCGCGGCGTCTGACCGATGGAATCGCCGTTGACAAAAAGATAGGCCCACGGCACGTTGCGCACGATAATGCGTTTCATGAAAGGTTGTGCCGGCGGCGGTTCGCCTGCAACTGTGGGCGTGGGAAGCGGCGGCGTTTTTTTTGCATCTTCAATTTTAAAACCTGCGGATCGCTCCGGCGAGTTGTCAAGCACATTAATGCGGTTGAGCACGTGCGAATTCGAATCGTCGCGCGAAATAACCTCCGGCGCTTTTGGCGTTTGTTGGAGCGGCAACGTTGCCGGCGCATTATTATTTTTCAGAAACGATTGATAAATGAAAATCATTGCCAGTAACATGAGCGCTGCTGCTATCCGCCATCCTGGCAGCGTGCGCCGCGCCGTTGGTTTGATAACCGGCGAAATCGCCGCCGATAAATTCTCGCCCTGATAGCTCTGCGGATCACGCAGAAACGATTGCAGTTTTTCTGACTGCGTTGCAGGGGCAGGAATAATGAAACGCGTCGTGAGTCGCTTGCTGATTTCCGCGGCGCCGGCGGGCCGTTCGCTCGGCGATTTGGCCAGCAACTGATTGATGAGCTTTTCCACCTCCTCGGGAATCGCGTTGTTGAATTTTGCCGGCGAAAGGTGCGGCAGCCGGACGACGGCATTCATCTCGCCGGAAGCAGTGGGCGCGGCAAACGGTCTTGTGCCGGCAAACATTTCGTACAGAATCACGCCGGCGGCAAACAAATCGGCGCGGGTAGAAACCGGCTCGCCTAAAATCGCTTCCGGCGCAAAATAGCCGGGAGAACCGGAAAGCAAGTGATCAGTTGTCACTTGTCCCGCTTTTCCTTGAATAGTTCTGAAATGAGAAGGCAGGGCAGCTTGCTCTTTATGCCTTGTGATGGCCAGATCGAAATCGCAAATCTTCACGCTGCCGTCGTGGCCGAGCATAATATTTTCCGGCTTCAAATCGCGATGAATGATGTTATGGCGATGAATTTCTTCCAGCCCGGCGAGCATCGCGAGGGTGATATACGCCGCGATATCGTCGGGCAGCGGGCTGCGCTGTGCCAGCAACGCGCGTAAATTTTGTCCTTCAATAAATTCCAGCGCGAGAAAAGGGCGATTCTCCTCGACGCCGAATTTCACCAACCGCACGACATGCGGATGGTTCAAGCTCGCATAGATGGCCGCTTCCTCCCGAAAACGCGCGAGCGTCTTTTCATCCGGAAGATGCGCCGGCTTAAAAATTTTCACGAGCACAACCCGCCCACTCGCCGTATCAAAACCGCGATACGTCGCGCGATCGTCGCGGCTTTTGATCTCAGCAAAAAGTTGTATAGGCCCGATGCGGTTCATCAATAACGATAGTTTGTTTGCGAAATCAGAACGCATGGCGCATGGAGCATAGCGCATAGATCGTGGCGGCATTTGTCAAGGGGCTCGTTGTTGCGCCATGCGCTACGCCCTCTGCGCTCTGCTCTCGGCGTGCGCTAGGCTCTCCATTCTTTCAGCCGATAGTGCAGCCAGCGCCGCGAGACGCCGAGCGCTTTTGCGGCGTCGGTGATGTTGTCGTTGTGCTCGGCCAGCGCGCGCTCGACGATGCGGCGTTCATGATCCTGCAACGTTATGATCTCCTTCGCCGGTGTTGACGGGGCGAGGCGGAGATCGGCAGGAGAGAGAAATTCCGCTTTGGCCAGCAGCACAGCGCGCTCGACGGCGTTTTCCAACTCGCGCACATTGCCGGGCCATTCATGCTGCAACATGCTCTCAATCGCTTCCTGCGTAAACCCCTGAATCTGACGGCCGGCGCGCGCTGCGGTTTTGTCGAGAAAATGTTGCGCCAGCAGAATGACGTCGTTGCCACGATGCCGCAGCGATGGCATGTGGATGGTGATAACATTCAAGCGATAAAACAAATCTTCGCGAAAGCGACCGGCTTTGACTTCGGCAGGCAAATCTTTGTTGGTGGCGGCGATGATGCGCACCTCGATTTTGCGCACTTTATTTTCGCCGATGCGGCGCACCTCGCGTTCCTGCAATATGCGCAGGAGCTGCGTTTGAATCTTCGGGCTGATGTCGCCGATTTCATCGAGAAAGAAAGTGCCACCGTCGGCTTCTTCAAACAATCCTTTTTTATCGTGCGTCGCGCCGGTGAATGCGCCCTGCTTGTGGCCAAACAATTCACTCTCGAGCAGCGTCTCCGGCAGCGAGCCGCAAAAAAGCGCAATAAAAGATTTGTCTTTATACTTGCTGTTATAGTGCAGCGCTTTCGCAACCAGTTCTTTGCCCGTGCCGCTTTCCCCGAGAATAAGCACCGTTGCCGGCGTGTCCAGCACACTTTTGACGATCTCCAACACCTGCTGCACCGGCTGGCTCTGGCCGATGATGCCGCTGAACTCGGCCTTGTCGGCGAGCGCCTGCCGCAAGCGGCGATTTTCATTGCGCAGCCGATCGTACATTTGCGCGTTCTCAATGGCAATTGCGGCCTGATGCGCAAACGCATTGAGAAACGGCTCGATCTCCGGGCGAAACTTGCTGCGCGTTTCCGTGCTGTCGATATAAATCGCACCGATTTGCTGGGCTTTGATGCGCAACGGCAAACAGGCCGCGGCAATAATTTTCTGCTCGGCGACGCTTTGCGCGGAACTGAACCGCACGTCTTCCGGCACGTTGTACGAAATCACGGCACTGCCGGATTTCAATGCTTCGTCCACGACGCTGCGCGAGAAACGATCAATTGTTGCGATCGTCGTCGAATCGATGTTGTGCGCCACGCGAATCGACAGCTCCGCGGGATTTTCCGGATCGGAAGTTAAAACAAATCCGCGCTGCGCATGCACCGTTTTCAACGCCATATCTAAAATTTTTGGCAGCAGCTCGTCGATGTCGTAAATCGTGTTGATCGTTTCGCTGATGGCGGACAGCGCCAGCAGGGGATCTTCACTTTGGTTTTGTGGGATCATCGGAAATCAAACATTCTTTTGAACATTGAGCTGAAGGCCGGCAATTCCGAGATTTGGGGCGGTCTCGTGCAGTTTTTGTACCGGCATACCGGCGTCAACGAACGCGCCAAGAATCATGTCGCCACTGGCGCCGGCGACGCAGCCGAAGTAGGCGAGGTATGAAAACTCATTCGCTTTCCGGCATGATGTGGGATATTTTGAACGAGCCGTCCTTAGAGGTTCAAGGTCAATCGACTCTTGTTGCAATTCGTGATACTCCTGAAAAATCGTCACGAGTTATCCCAGGATCATTGCGCAAAAACTTCCAGATAGAATCTTGACGTTCAGTTTCAGACATTTTACTAAACGCCGAGGAGATAACAACAGGTACGATTAGCATATCAGGGAATTCCGCATCAGGTGTTATCTCAACAAATGCAGATGAATCCCCAAGTTCCTGCTGACAATAACGTTGTAAAGCCCGTTTGAGTTTTTCAGTTCGAGTTCTGGAAAAAGCTAAAGTCCCAACCATGTCATTACTCCATTGTTTGGGTCAAATAACCATTGGTTTAAATTATCCGAATCATTTTGATGAACTTGAGCGTGACATTTATATCGCCAGGATGAATCGGAATGAATCTGATTAATCTTCAAAAGATTGTCCTCAATTGCCGGACGAGCTTTTAGAGTCTTTGTAAGACCGGCGAAAATAATGAGCGCAAAGAGATTGTGCGTTTTAAAAACCGCCGGCAGATTATCCACCTCCAGCAATTCACAAATTTTGCATTTCAAACGCGCCTCGATAATGTACCCGCCGATATAAACCGAGGTCGTCCATTGGCCTTGGCTACGAAGCAGGTCAAAATCATTCTTGCAGTCACGCGCCAACTGCGCGAATTCATCTCTTGTCGTCGGCGTGAAAGCCGTCAATTCAGCCATCTTTGCCCTTCCTCCTCAACAATATAATCATTCACCAATAAATTGCAAAACGATTTCTCGGCGGCGCAGGCGATTGTCAAAATTGGTCAAAACAATCTGCTGGTTGAAACCGATTGCGCTGCACTCGCTGTTTGCGCTCATAATTTAAACTCTATCTTGTGAGAAACGGGCAAGCTCGACAAACTAAAGTTTGTCACTCCGTGTTTCTCTGAATCGCTCCGTTTTACTGCACCTGAAACGCCGCGGGTTTGGAACGGCTGGAATTGCCGAATGCATCCACGATTTTCACCGTCCAGACATAAGTGCCGGCGGGCGGCAAACCGCCGCCGGAATAACTTTTGACCGTGATGCCCATCGGAATGCCGGGCAAAATCGTTCTGAAATCGGGATCGAGCACGTCCTGGATTTCAATTTCCTGCGTGAATGGAAACGGCACGGCACCGATACGCCATTGAAAGAGCAACGGCGCCGAAGTGATGACGGCGTTATTGTTGGGCGCAATCACCTCCGGCGTTTCCTGAATGACGCGGGCAATGTAAAACGGGCCGGCAGTGGTTATGTGCCCGGGAAGATCTTCGAGCTGAATCGACAACGGATGGCCGGGCCACTCCGGCAAAGACGTTGCGCCGGGAAGCTCTTCCTGCCGAAACTGCCGCCGCCAGCGGCCGCGGGCGCGATCAACAAGTGTGAGCGTGTCGGCAAAATTGAAATCCGTGGCCATGAAAACGACGCGTTTGATATCGTTGATGCCGTCCGGATCATCAGCGATGACATTTTCCGCCAGCAAAAAATAGCGTGTGGAATTTGTTGACAGCACGCGGCGCTCGGTAATCACCGTGGCGGAATCGACGCGCGGCAGGCCGTTCAACGGAATCGTCAGCGCGAGAGTCTGGCGTTTATTCAGAAGAATCTTCTGCCTGCTGACGGCATAACCGGCAAGCGTCGCCTGCAGCTCATAATCACCGCTCCGCAAATTGGTTAGAAAAAAATTTCCTTGATTATCCGTAAAAGCCAGCGCCGGTTCCGAGGCGAGACGGATCTCGACATTGCTTAACGGTCGAAACGGCGCGTAGTAGCTCGTGACGGTTCCTTCGATCTTCGCGCTTTCGGAAAACGCCGGCGACAGCGGATCGAGCGGATTGCCGTGCTCGGCCGGCGTCGTGCAGGAAAGAAATATGATTGGCAAAATTAAAACCAAACCTAATGGCAAAACGCCAGCGTGTCGGTTGGCGGCAACCATGACGGAATGATGCGCGGCGCGTATGACATAAAATTGCTGCAACCTGGTCACGGATCTAAACATTCATTGCTTCGGGCTTGACTTTTAAAATAAAGTGCGGCGCTAAAATATAGCACAAAATAAGTTTGATACAAAAGATTTTTCTCTTGAAATTCGTGCAGAAATTCTCATACTTGTTTTCAGGTGAAATGTGCAGTGCAGGGTTTTCTCATTTGAATTTTATGCGAAGCGCAAAACTTGCGCGGGATAAACTAACTGCGTATGATAAAAAATTTTCCCCGAAGGGGAAAGATAAGAAAGCCAAGGGCAACGCCCTTGAAAATGACACCAACCGGATGATGATAAGCCCTGAAAGGGCAAAATAGAACTTTATCATGCACACCATGAAACATAATGCCCTTTCAGGGCTTAAAAATAGATATACTCTTCAACTTCAACCACAGGGCGTTGCCCTATGCTATCATATTTGTCCCCGTTGGGGACTAACTTTCGGCCTGCGCAAAAGTTAGTGACATTGGTCAGGATGACGGCGCTACGTTTTTTATGCAAGAGTGAAGCATTAGCTCGAGAGTTTTTAGATTGACGATTTAAGGAAAATGGCACGACGTTTGTAATTTTTAAAATACTATTGCAGATCACGGAGCATATTTAAATGACAATGAAATTGCAAAATACCAGCCGTCAAGTAAAGGGGCTTATTTTCTGGCTGTTGTCCGCGGTTACGGTTTTTGCCCAACAACTCGATCTCTCGAAGAAACCGGATTTTTCGACGGCGGACAACACGTTCACATTTAATGAAACGCTTTATGCGCGGGTAACCGCACCGCAGATCGATTTCAATAATCTTGATAAAAATGAATATCGTCTGAAATCGATTAATTTTAGCGACGACGTGCGCGGCGCTTTTACCAATAATCGCAACACCACTTACACCGTCGC
>Ga0247727_10005712_pt1 | contig 24982 bp, 23 predicted proteins | sample WisWelCaveWW1625_FD_202498 | JGI IMG/M metagenome (GOLD analysis project Ga0247727, IMG submission 202498) | Biofilm microbial communities from Wishing Well Cave, Virginia, United States - WW16-25 | ecosystem: Environmental > Aquatic > Deep subsurface > Groundwater > Cave microbial mat | place...
GTCCACCGAAAGCGCGCCTCCCGGCCTCCGCAAGCGCTCTTCCAGGAGCCGCCGGAAATCGGGATTGTGCTCGATGAGTTGCTCCACAAGGTCGTCGTCGTCCAGGGGTACTAGGTCGAACCGCGGCCTCCCGTTCACCGTGACTACCACCGGCTCCTTGCGACAGCGCCGCGCGTATTCGCTGAGCTTCGCCTTGGCCTCACGTAGCGGGATGATTCTCATAATGCGTGAACCTTTTCCCCCGTACAAATAGGCAGTGTCCTCGTTTCTCTCCGACGACGAATATCAAGACTCGCCGCTGGGCCTCGTTCACGGTGAACAGCACCCGGTATTCCCGAACAGCCGCAGTTCCCGTTGGGCGACCGGATTGGGGCGCAGGGTTTTCATGTTTCGGGTCTCCGGCCGGGGATCGGCGCTCAGCCGCTCCCGGGCCGCCCGCAGGATCAACCGGGCCTCTTTCCGGTCGATGGCGCGTAAGTCCTCCATGGCCCGGCTGTCCACTTCAACCCTCCACGCCTCCACCCGATCCATCGTAACCAAAATTGTGGTCCATGTCAATTTGCCTGCCGGCGGGATGACCTTCAAGGTCACGATGGTCTGCGACTCGTTCTGTGAGCTTGGCGAGGCCGAAATCCAGCACCCCGACGAGCCTGCTCCGCGCTGCCATCACGTTGCTGGGCTTGACGCGCCGATGGAGGTTTCCATGGCTACTCCCAGGTGGCCATCCAGATGTCGGATTCGACAACCACCAGGCCGAACACGATCAGGCGGTCATCTCGGGACAGCGCGTACCACTGCTGGATCTCGTTGGGCGCCGCCGAGAGAATTTCGCGGGTTCTGCGGGACTGACTATCCACCAAGTGGATCTTGCCCTCGTCGTAAAACAGCAGCCTGCGGCTGTCACTGAGCCAGCGCGGGCTGGCTCCGACTTCGGTCAGCCGCTCGTACTTTTGTGCCTCCAACGAATAGACCAGGATGCCCCCAAAACTACCTTGGCGGTTCAGGTGCCCGGCGAGTTTTCGCCCATCCGGAGACCAGGAGTAGGGCCAAAAATGCCCTTCCTCGGGGTCTTTCGAGACGCCGTATCTGCGGAGTCTGCTGGGCCGGCCCCCTGGTCACCAACGACCTCGCCGATGTCGTGGATGGTGCAGATGTTGGGATGATTCAAAGCGGAGGCGGTGCGGGCCTCGCGCTGGAAGCGGTCCAGGGCACGTCCTGGCCGAGCAGTCGTGCTATTAACCCTGCTGCGGCTGCCGATAAGTCTTCCATGGATGCCCCACTCGCGCAAATCCCGCGGCCCTCGAAAGCGCCATAGGCGGACACCGGGCCGGCAGCCGCCCCGCCGGCAGCGCGCCAACCAGCCCACCCTGGAAGCAGTGGTTAACTCGGTGGAGGGCATTGTCTGGGAAGCCGATCCGAACACGTTCCAATTCTCCTTCGTCAGCCGGCAGGCCGAGCGGATGTTGGGTTACCCCCTCCGGGAATGGCTGGAACAGCCGCAGTTCTGGATTCAGCACCTGCATCCCGAGGACCGGCAATGGGCGGCGGAGGTCTGTCTTGAGGCCACCCGGGCGGGGAAGGACCACGTCCTGGAATACCGAATGATGGCCGCCGACGGGCGCCTCCTCTGGATCCGCGACATCGTCACCGTCGTCCAGCAGTCCGGTCAGATCCTGGCGCTAAGAGGAATCATGGTGGATGTCACCGAGCGAAAGCTGGCCGAAGAGGCTCTTCGCCGCCAGGAGGAGCGCTGGCAGCTGGTCCTGCGCGCCAACAACGACGGCATCTGGGACTGGGACGCCCAAACCAATCAGGTCTTCTACTCTCCCCGCTGGAAGGAGATTCTGGGCTACGCTGACCACGAGCTGGCGAACACCTCCGAGGAGTGGGAGAGCCGCATGCATCCGGAGGACTTGCCCCGGGTCCTGCAACTGCTGGAAACCCACTTGCGGGCCGAGACCTCGTCTTATGAGGCGGAATATCGCTTGCGCGCCCGGGACGGCAGCTACCGGTGGATCGAGGCCCGCGGCCAGGCGCTGTGGGATGAGCGGCGTCAGCCGCTGAGGCTGGTCGGCTCCCATCGCGACATTACCGACCACAAGCGAACCGAACAAGCCCTGCTGGAGAGCCAGCGCCAACTCGCCATTTCGGCCGACGAGTTGCGGCGGAAGAATACAGAGCTGTCGGAGGCCCTGGCCGCCGCCCAGGAGGCCGCCCAGCTCAAGAGCCGGTTCCTGGCCAACATGAGCCATGAGATCCGGACTCCCATGAACGGCGTGATCGGCATGGCCGGCCTCCTGCTGACTACCAGCCTGACGCCAGAGCAGCGGGAGTACGCCGAAGTGGTGCGGAACTCAGGCCAACTGCTGCTGTCCATCATTGACGACATCCTTGACCTTTCGCGGATCGAAGCCGGGCGGCTGCCGTTGGAATCGCTGGAGTTCGACCTGCGGCAGACGGTCCAAGAACTGCTGGGGATGCTGGCGGGCCAGGCGCAACGCAAGGGCCTGGAGCTGACCGGCCTGGTCGAGAAATCGCTGCCGCGCCTGCTGCGAGGAGATCCGCGCCGTTTCCAGCAGGTGCTCAGCAACCTGGTGGGCAACGCGCTGAAATTTACCGAGCGCGGCGAGGTCGCCGTGACCATCTTGCTGGCAGCTGAAGACCAGGATCATGATCATCTGCTGCTGCGGTGCGAGGTTCGGGATACGGGCAGGGGAATCCCCGCTGAGACCCAGGGCAGGCTCTTTCAGGCCTTCACGCAAGCCGACGGTTCCACAACGCGCCGCTACGGCGGCAGCGGCCTGGGCCTGGCGATCTGCCGGGAACTGGTGGGGCTGATGGGCGGAGAAATCGGACTCCAGAGCGAGCCCGACCGGGGTTCCACCTTCTGGTTCACGGCGCGCCTGTTACGGGCCGCCGGAGATCCGGACTATCCCTGCCGGCAGCCCCATCTGGAAGGCCGCCGTGTCCTCATCGTCGACGACAACGCCAGCAGCCGGCGCGTTGTGCAGTATTACTGCCAGATGTGGGGCATGGTGGTGACCGAGGCCGGCTCCGGCCCCGCCGCGCTGCAACTGCTGCGGAATGCTTCTGCCGAGGGGCCGCCTGACATCGCCGTCATCGATTCCGAGATCCCCGGCATGGGCGGCCGGACCCTGGCCCGGCATCTCCGTTCCGATCCTCGTCTGGCGCCCAACCGCATCCTGTTGATGCGCTCCTTGGCCGAGCTGGAGCAGGTAGAGGCGCCCGAGACGGTGGCGGACGGCTCTGTGCGCAAGCCGGTCGCAGAGTCAAGCCTGCTGCGGGCGCTGCTGGACTTGCTGGGCGGCCCATCCCCCGCGCCACGACCGCAAGCCCAAGAGTATACGGCGCCGGTGGTCGGCGCCGTCCGGGTGCTGGTAGCCGACGACAACTTGGTCAACCAGAGGGTCGCCGCGCGACTGCTCCAACAACTGGGCTGTGAGACGGAGGTTGTCAGCAACGGGCTGGAGGCTCTCCAAGCCCTGGCCTCCAGTAGTTTCTCGTTGGTCCTCATGGATTGTCACATGCCGGAGATGGACGGTCTGGCGGCCACTCGTGAGATTCGACGGCGGGAAGGAGCCGGGCCCGGCGTGCCTGTTGTTGCCATGACCGCCAGCGTACTGGATGACGATCGCCAGCGCTGCCTGGCCGCCGGTATGAGCGACTTCCTTCCGAAGCCGATCCGCCTGCAAGACCTCGGCGGCGTCCTGCAAAAGTGGGCCCCGAGGGGGCTACCGCGCCCGGCTCCTAATGAGCTTCGCAAAACACAGTGACGGCCACGATGTGGGTGCACGCACTGGTGCGTACGTCGCTGAGACTCGTCTCGGCGCCCGCTGGCCCCGCTCGTCAGGCAGGCTCGTCAACCCTCTTATGGTATACTTTCTCGGAAAAGTACAACTATGCAGAAAGTTACGTCCAAAGGTCAGATTGTAATACCGGTGGCCCTCCGGCGCAAATACGGCATCCGGAGAGGGAACCGCGTTCGGGTTCACGAATCCAACGGGCATATTGTCGTGCAGCCTCTCACGCCGGAATACGTTCAGGCCAAGCTCGACCGGCTCTGCGGCGCGCTGAAAGGACTTCCCCTGGTGCAGGATCTGGCGGAGGAGCGGGCACGGGAAAGGGAGCGGGAGAATGCCAGCCTCACCGCTGGTCTTCGATAGCTGGGCGCTGCTGGCGCTGGTCGGCGGCGAAGCCCCTGGCCGGCGGGTCAAGAACCTGCAAGCGTCGAAAACCGGCCGCCCCTGTTGGATTACAACCGTCAACATGGGGGAAGTCTGGTATCAGATCGCGAAACGCCGCACGGAGGCGGACGCCGACGCCAAGGTCGCGGAGTTTCTCGAAGCCGGACTGGCCCTGGTCGAGGCGGATTGGACCTTGACGCGCCGGGCCGCTCAGTTAAAGTACAAGCACAAGCTCATCTATGCCGATAGCTTCGCGGCGGCTCTGGCGCTCCAGCGAGACGGCGAACTGGTCATCGGTGACCCCGATTGCAAGAAGCTGGGTCGCTCCCTGACGGTCCGCTGGCTGTAGGGCCTGCTGGTCTTTGGAGTACTCATGGGGGAGAAACTTCAGGGCGACGTGGCCACACCCCTACCTCCGACCACGTAGGTGTCGCCGGGTCGAGCCCGACGTGGATGGGCCGGCTACGGACAAACCCCAGCATCAGGCAGCTTGGGAATGGATCGGCTTCGGTGACGTAAGCCTGACTAAAGCCGGCGCAGCGCTTCGTCCACCGAAAGCGCGCCTCCCGGCCTCCGCAAGCGCTCTTCCAGGAGCCGCCGGAAATCGGGATTGTGCTCGATGAGTTGCTCCACAAGGTCGTCGTCGTCGTCCAGCAGCACTAGTTCGAACCGCGGCCTCCCATTCACCGTGACTACCACCGGCTCCTTGCGACAGCGCCGCGCGTATTCGCTGAGCTTCGCCTTGGCCTCACGTAGCGGGATGATTCTCATATTGCGTAAACCTTTTCCCCCGTACAAATAGGCACTGTCCTCGTTTCTCTCCGACGACGAATATCAAGACCCGCCGCTCGGCCTCGTTGACGGTGAACAGCACCCGGTATTTCCCGAACAGCCGCAGTTCCCGTTGGGCGACCGGATTGGGGCGCAGGGTTTTCATGTTTCGGGTCTCCGCCCGGGGATCGGCGCTCAGCCGCTTCCGCCAATCCGATAAAAACAGCAGATCCCTCGCTACGCTCGGGATGATGGGCTCTGGTCCGGAGGGGCCGCAGGCCGCTCCATCCAGACGGCCTCGGCAAATCCGGATATACTGGGGCTGAATGGAATACAACCCTAAGGAAATCGAGCCCCAGTGGCAGCAGCGCTGGGAGCAGGCCGACCTGTTCCGGGCGGTGGTGGATGCGGCGCGGCCCAAGTACTACGTGCTCGAGATGCTGCCCTATCCCAGCGGCACCCTGCACATGGGCCACATCCGCAACTACTCGATCGGCGACGCCCTGGCGCGCTACAAGTGGATGCGGGGCTACTCGGTGCTGCACCCCATGGGGTGGGACGCCTTCGGGCTGCCGGCCGAAAACGCCGCCATCAAAAACCAGCGGCCGCCGCGGGAGTTTACGCTCGCCAACATCGCCCACATGAAGCGCCAGCACCGGCGCTTCGGCTTCAGCTACGACTGGTCGTGCGAAGTCGCCACCTGCGAGCCCGACTACTACCGCTGGAACCAGTGGTTTTTCCTGAAGATGTACGAGCGCGGGCTGGCCTACCGCAAGCGCGCCCAGGTGAACTGGTGCCCCCAGTGCAACACCGTGCTGGCCAACGAGCAGGTGGTCGCCGGCTGCTGCTGGCGCCACGAGGAGACCCCGGTTGAGCAGCGGGCGCTGGAGCAGTGGTTTCTGAAGATCACCGCCTACGCCGAGCAGTTGCTGGAGGACATGAGGGGCCTGGAGGGCGGGTGGCCCGAGCGGGTCCTCACCATGCAGCGCAACTGGATCGGGCGCTCCGAGGGCGCCGGCATCGACTTCCGCCTGGAGACCACCGGGGAGCCCCTCCCGGTCTTCACCACCCGTATTGATACCATCTACGGAGCCACGGCGGTCTTGCTGGCCCCCGAGCACCCCCTGACGCCGAAGCTGGCGGCCGGGCGGGCCGATTTGGAGGCCGGCGTCCGGCGCCTGATCGACTCCCGGCAAGGACGCCATCCGGCGGATCTCGAAAAGGACGGCATCTTCCTGGGCTGCCATGCCGTCAATCCCTTCAACCAGGAGCTGGTGCCGGTCTGGACCGCCAACTTCGTCCTGATGGAGTACGGCAGCGGGGCCATCATGGCCGTACCGGCGCACGACCAGCGCGACTTCGAGTTCTGCGCCAAGTTCGGCATCCCGGTCCGGACCGTGATTGTGCCGGCCGACGACGAGAAGGGTTTCGAGGGGCCGGGCGCCTATGTCGACGACGGCGTTCTGGTCAACTCCGGCGAGTTTACGGGTTTGCCCAGCGAGGAAGCCCGCCGCCGCATGACCGCTCACGGGCGGGAGCGCGGTTTTGCCGAGGCCGCCATCACCTACCGTCTCCGCGACTGGGGCATCTCGCGGCAGCGGTACTGGGGCACGCCCATCCCGATCCTCTACTGCCCGCAGTGCGGCGTCGTGCCGGCGCCCGAGGACCAGCTGCCGGTCCTGCTGCCTCTCGACGTCGAGATCACCGGCATGGGCGGCTCGCCGCTCGGCCGCGTGCCCGAGTTCCTCCGCGCCCCCTGTCCGCGGTGCGGCGCCGAGGCCCGTCGCGAGACCGATACCATGGACACCTTTGTCGACTCCTCGTGGTATTTCTATCGCTACTGCGACGCCCGCAACGAGCGCGCCCCCTTCGACCCCGCCAGGATCGCCTACTGGTTCGAGATCGACCAGTACATCGGCGGCGTCGAGCACGCCATCCTGCACCTGATCTACTCGCGCTTCTTCACCAAGGTGATGCGCGACCTGGGGCTGATCACCAACGACGAGCCGGCCCGCCGCCTGTTCACCCAGGGGATGGTCATCAAGGATGGGGCCAAGATGTCGAAGAACAAGGGCAACGTGGTGGACCCGGACGAGATCGTCGAGAAGTACGGGGCCGACACGACGCGCCTGTTCTGCCTGTTCGCGGCGCCCCCGGAGAAAGATCTGGACTGGAGCGACGCCGGCGTGGAAGGCATGCACCGGTTCCTGGGCCGGGTGTGCCGGCTGGTGACCAAGGAGCGTCCGAACCCGGGCGACGGCACTGCCGACCGCCGGCTGCGGCGCAAGCTGCACCAGACCATCCGCCGGGTCACGGAGGACTTTGAGACCCGCTGGCACTTCAACACCTCCATCGCCGCCATGATGGAGCTGGTGAACCAGTTGCAACAAGACGAGCCGGCTATCTCGGTGGAGGCCTGGCAGGAAGCCCTGCCGGCCCTGGTCCAGATGCTGGCTCCCTTCGCCCCCTACGCCGCCGAGGAGCTGTGGGAACAGCTCGGCCGCCAAGGGCCGTTGCTGCGGGCCCCCTGGCCCGGCTACGACCCGGCCCTGGCTGCCGAGGAGGAGGTGGAAGTCGTCTTGCAGGTCAACGGCAAACTGCGGGGCCGGCTGGTAGTGCCGCTCCAGACGCCTCAATCGGAACTGGAGCGCCGGGCGCTGGCGGATCCCAAGGTCCGGGCTCACCTGGACGGCAAGCAGATCGTAAAGGTGGTGGTGGTGCCGGACAAACTGGTGAACGTGGTCGTCAGGTGAGCGCCCGGCGGGCCGGCTGGACGACCCTGGGGGCTTACCTGCTGCTGGCCTCCATATACCTGTTCTGCTGGCCCCACGGCGAGCTGGTGCTCGACGACTGGTTCCAACTGGTTTTCTACCAGGGGCATTCGGTCGCCGAGATCGCCCGCACCCTGGTTCAGAACAAGCTGTACTCGGTTTTCCAGATCTCCTGGCTGGCCCATTTGTTAGATGCCTTGCTGGTGAAAGCGCTGGGATACGCGCCGCGGGCGCTCTACGCGCTGGCGCTGCTCTGGCATGTGGTGACCGCCTGGCTTTTCTACCGTCTGCTGGAGAAACTGGGCGTCTCCCGCTGGACGGCGTTCGCCGCCGGGGCCTGCTTTGTGCTGATTCCCACGGCGCGAGGCTCGCTGTTCTGGTTCCTCAACAACGGGTTCGCGGGCCCGGTACGATTTCTCCAAAGATTTTCTGATCATCAACAACTGGAACAAGCTCCTGAAATTCCACCTGCCGGCTATGGCGGGCTTCGGGCCGGGGGCGTTCTATCGAATCCGGGCCAGCCGGGGCCAACTCGCCGCCGGCGCCCTGGCGGCGCTGCTACTGCTGGCTGCCGCCCGACAAATTCGGCAACCGACGGGTCCCAGGCTGCCGGCGGCGGCCTTCGGCGCCGGCATGAGTGCGCTGGGCTACGCCCCGCTGGTGGCGCTGATCGGAGGGACGATGCGTCACTACTACACCTTCAGCCCGTATCTGGCGTTGGTGCTAATCACGGTGCTGCCGCGGCCGGCGGTGGCCGGCCTGGCGGCGTGGTTCGCCATGGGCGTGGTCGCTGAAACCGAGCAGTGCTGGATTCCGATGTCCCAGCACCTTCAGGCCATCAAGGCCGGCTTGCGGGGGCTGCCGGATCTGCAACCGGGCGACCCGGTCGTGATCCCGGGCACGCCGGTGGGCCAGGGGATGGCGCCGAACTTCGCGCTGATCACTCCGCCTTTCGACCGGCTCTTCGGAGAGTTCGTTACGGGGGTGAAGGGGCTGGAGTTCTGGCGAGAGATCGTGGTCGAAAAAGGACGGCCTCGCTTCTACCACCGGCACTCTGTGCGCGATACCACGGCAGCGGAACTGACCCGCGCCCATGTTCTGATCGGCCCGACCGCCGGCCCCTACTTCCGGCGGCCGTACTGGGTGGAGCTGCTGGGACCGGACGACTACCAGGTCCACTGCCTGAATGGCTCTGGCTGCCTGGCCCCGCAGCAACCCGTCACGGCCGAGCAACTACAGGCCCGGCGGCACGAGATCTACCTGGCCAAGCCGTTCGAGCACGGCAACATCGATCATCTACACTATTGAAGGCTATGGAAGGCATACGCTTCGGTAAGGCAGATGATCTCGCCCGGCTGATCGAAGTTTCCCTCGCCAGTTTCGGAACCGTGACCTGGCAGCGGGAGGTGGACCGCCTCTACGGGCCCCTGAACGGCCTCGATTGGCGGGAGCGCTGGCGGCGGCGGGTCGAGCGCGCCATGGGCGAGCAGACCTTCTTGGTCCTGGAGCAGGACGGCGTAATCCAGGGCTATGCGTGCGGCGCGCTGGAGGCCGCACTGGTCTTGGTCATATTGACATTCTGGCCGTCGACCCCGCGGCGCAGGGCCGGGGTGTGGGCCGGCGCCTGCTGCGCGCCATCGAGGAACATTTCCGCTCCCTGGGCGCCGCACATGTTACCCTGGAGTCCCTGGTCGACAACGAGACCGCCAACTCCCTCTACCGTAAAGACGGCTACCGGGAGATGGCCCGCCACGTGAACTGGTTCAAGAGGCTCGATCCCCCGCGGCCGCGGAGATGATGCCAATGACTTCTGTTGCGGAAAAGATCGCATGGCGAGCCGGCTTGCTGGGGATGAAGTTGCGGGGCGCGATTCCCTACGTCGGCTGGCCGCGGCTGCTGGGGGCGATGCAGCCGGCTCCGGCTTCTTCTGATGACGTTCAGTTGCTGCACGCGCTTCTGCAGGTTCCGATTCGATCGAAAGGGCGAGTCGAAGATTCCTCCCTGGTTCTTTGGGAGACCCCGCTGGGCGATTTCTGGGGCCGAGCCGGGGAAGCGCCCCTGCTGGCCTACCATGTCAAAGAGCAACTCGACGGGGTCTACCAGCGCGAGCCGGTGGTGGTTCGGGCCGAAGATGTGGTCTTCGACGCCGGCGCCAACGTTGGGGTGTTTGCTCGCGTCGCCTTCCAGCGGGGCGCCCGCCTGGTGGTGGCTTTTGAGCCGGAGCCGACCAACGTCTGTTGCCTGCAACGAACCTTTCGCCGCGAGAGCGAGCAGGGCCGCTTCATTCTGGTGGAGGCGGCCCTTTGGGAATCCTCCGGCGCCAAGCCATTTCACCTGCATGGCTCCTCAGGCGCTTCCGGCTCGTTGCTCAACAGGGCCGGGGGCGCCGGAGTCATTCAGGTTCCGGTCACCACGCTGGACGAAACCGTCGAGCGCTTGAAGCTGGATCGCGTCGACTTCATTAAGATGGACATCGAGGGCGCGGAGCGTCACGCCCTCCGCGGAGGCTTCCAGACGCTCTCGCGCTTCGGCCCTCGCATGGCGCTATGCATCTACCATCGCGCCGACGATCCGGAGGCGGTCCCCCGGCTGGCGTTGGAGGCCCGGCCCCAATACCGGGTTTTCACGACCCCCACGCAGGCGTACCTGCACTGATTGGGGGATGGAAATCCCAGCACCCGCTACAGCCGGCGGATGGAGGCGCCGGCGGCGGAGAGCTTTCGCTCGATGCGCTCGTAGCCGCGGTCGATGTGGTAGACGCGATCGACCACCGTCTCGCCGCGAGCCACCAGCCCGGCCAGCACCAGGGAGGCGGAAGCGCGCAGGTCCGAGGCGATTACGGCGGCGCCGCTCAACGGCGTGGGGCCGCGCACCACCGCCCGGTGGCCCTGTGTCGAGATGTCGGCGCCCATGCGGGCCAGTTCCAGGGCGTGCAGAAACCGGTTCTCGAAGATCATCTCGGTGATGATGGAGGCCCCCTCGGCCTGCGTCATCAGGGCCATCCACTGGGCCTGCAGGTCGGTGGCGAAGCCCGGGAATTCCTGGGTGGTCACGTCGACAGCCTTCAGACCCGAGGGCGCCCGGACCCGAATGGAGCCCTCCGGACCGGCCGCGCAGTCCACGCCGGCCCCCCGGAGCTTGTCGAGCAGGGCGCCGAGGTGATCGGGGCGGGCGCCGCGGACCTCCAGGTCGCCGCCCGTGATGGCGCCCGCGATCAGGAAGGTGCCGGCCTCGATGCGATCGGGAATGATCCGGTGGGTGGCCCCGGCCAGCTCAGGTACTCCAAGGATACGGATAGTGCTGGTGCCTGCGCCCTGGATGCGGGCTCCCATCTTGACGAGCAGTTCGGCCAGGTCGACGATCTCCGGCTCGCAGGCGGCGTTGGCCAGCACCGTCTCCCCGCCGGCAAGAACCGCCGCCATCAACAGGTCCTCGGTGCCGGTCACGGTGATGCGCTCAAAGTGGATCTGGGCCCCGGTCAGCCCGCCGGGCGCTTGGGCCTCGATGTAGCCGTGCTCCTGGCGGATGCGAGCCCCGAGCTTTTCCAGGCCGCTCAGGTGCAGGTTGATAGGGCGGGCGCCGATGGCGCAGCCGCCGGGCAGTGAAACCCGGGCGCGGCCGGCGCGCGCCACCAGCGGCCCCAGCACCAGGCTGGAGGCCCGCATGGTCTTGACCAGATCATAGGGAGCCTCCGGACTGGTGATGCACCCGGCCTGGATCGAGTAGCGGGATCCTTGGGCCTCGACCGCCGCGCCGATGTCGGCCAGCAAGCGGCCCATGGTTCGGATGTCCCGCACTCCGGGCACGTGCTCCAGCACCACCGGCTCGTCAGTGAGCAGGGCGGCGGCCATCGCCGGCAGGGCGGAGTTCTTGGACCCGCTCACTTCCACGACGCCGCTCAGGCGCCGGCCGCCGTGGATCTGAAACTTCTCCATGTCAGAGGGGAACCTCGACGCCCCGCGCCCAGACGGCCCGGAGGTTCAACTCGGGGTCGAGCCAGAGCAGGTCGGCGTCGGCGCCCGCTTGCAGGATGCCTTTGCGATCGTCTATTCCCAGGAGCTGTGCGGTGTTGCGGGTGGCCATGGCCAGGGCCTGCTCGGGCCGCAGATTCAAGAAGCGCCGCATGTTCCGCACGGCGCGGTCCAGGGTCAATACGCTCCCGGCCAGGGCCCCCTGGTAGCGGCACACGCCTTGGTTGACCTCCACCATCAGACCGGCCACGGGATAGATGCCGTCGGGCATGCCGGCGCCGCTGATGGCGTCGGAGACCAGCACGATGCCGGTATCGCCTTTGGCCTGGTAGAGCACCCGGATGGCGGTGGGGTCGACGTGGACGCCGTCGGCGATCAGCTCGGCCTTGATGCGGGGGTCCGTCAGGACCGCGCCCAGAACGCCCGGGTCGCGGTGCGAGAAGGGGCGCATGGCATTGAAGGTATGGGTGGCCTGGCGGGCGCCCAGCTCCGCGGCCCGCTCGGCCTCCTCGAAGGTGGCGTCGGTGTGGCCGATGGAAGGCCGTACGCCTTCGCGAATCATCTCGGCCATGACTTCGGGCGCCCCGGCCAACTCCGGGGCTATGGTCATGATGCGCAGCTTGCCCTGAGCGGCGCGGGCCACCCGGCGGTAGGCATCGAGGGTCGGCTCGGCGATGCTCTCGAGGGGGTGGACCCCGCGTCGTTTCACGCTGATGTAGGGCCCTTCCATGTGGATGCCCAGGGGCTGGGCGGCCACGCCGGGGGCCCCAGCGGCGCGGTCGATGGCGCCGGCCAGGAACTCCAGGGCCCGCAGGGTGTCGGCGCCGGGCGCCGTCACCGTGGTCGCGTAGTAAGAAGTAGTACCGTGTCGCGCCAGAACCTTCGAGACGGTCTCGATGGCCTCCGGCTCCGGCTCCATCAGGTCGCGGCCGCCGGCCCCGTGGAGGTGCAGGTCGATGAAGCCCGGCGCCAGGACGCCGTCGCCGGCGTCGACGCGCCGGGCGGAGTCAGGTATGGAGACGGCGTCGCGGGGACCCACCGCCACAATGCGACCGTCCTCGACCAGCACAACCCCTCGCGGGATCGGGTCCGGGGTGTAGACGGTAGCGGCAAGAAAGGCGAGCCGGGACATTCAGGGTTCCAGGGCGGCCGAAACGCGGTTGCCGGCGACGGCCAGCAGCTCCAGGGCGCGCTCGCGTCCCACCCCCCGCAACAGCATGACGATGGCGGCGCGCACATGGTTGCCGGATTCTTCGAGCGCCTGCGCGGCGCGCTCCGGATCGCATCCGGCAGCCTGGGCGACGATCCGCCGGCCCCGGTCGCGGAGCTTCTCATTCTTCAGATGCAGGTTGACCATCAGGTTCCGGTACACCGCTCCCAGGCGGATCATGGCGGCGGTGGAGAGCATGTTCAGCACCAGCTTCTGGGCAGTGCCGGCCTTCAGGCGGGTGGAGCCGGCGATGATCTCCGGTCCGACCACCGGAGCGATCGCGATGTCCACTAACCTGGAGATCTCGGCGTCCGGGTTGCAGGTGACCCCGATGGTCACGGCACCCAGAGAGCGGGCGTAAGCGACGGCGCCGAGCACGTAGGGTGTGCGGCCGCTGGCCGTCAACCCGACCAGGGCGTCGGCAGGGGTGAAGCCGCGGGCGCGCAGGTCGGCCTCGCCGGCCTCGGGACGGTCCTCGGTGGCCTCCGTGGCGCGCGCCAGTGCAGCCTCGCCCCCTGCGATGATACCCTGGACCATTTCGGGGGGCGCATCGAAGGTCGGGACGCACTCGGCAGCGTCCAGCACGCCCAGCCGGCCGCTGGTTCCGGCCCCGATGTAGAAGAGACGGCCGCCGCCGCGGAGGGCCTCCACGATGGCATCCACGGCGCGGGCAATGCGCGGGATCTCTTTGGCCACCGCCGGCGCTACCTTGCGGTCCTCGGCGTTCATGACCTCCAGGATTTGCGCCGTCGCAAGCAGATCAATCCCGGCCGAAGCCGGGTTTTGCTTCTCGGTTGCCAAGTGATCCAGCATTGGGCAGGCGGATACCTTATAGTAACACTTGGAGGAACGATCCTGAGAGCGGCGAAGTGGGTGGTGCTAGGGCTGGTGGCGGCCGCGGGCGTCGAAGCCCAGACCCGGTGGCGCGGTTCGGCGGCTCTGGATCGCATCCTGGAGCGCGCCGTCAAGGAAGATCAGCTTCCCGGCGCCGTGCTGGTAGTCGGTCACCAGGGCAAGATCGTTCACCGCAAAGCTTATGGGTCCAGAAGCCTGACGCCGCGGCGGGAGCCCATGACGGTGGACACCATCTTCGACTGCGCCTCGCTGACCAAGGTGGTGGCCACCACCTCGGCCATCATGATCCTGCTGGAAGAGGGAAAGGTCCGGCTGAACGACCGCGTCACCGAGTACCTGCCGGAGTTTGCCGCCGGCGACAGCCCGATTACGGTGCGTCAACTGCTAACCCATTTTTCCGGGCTGCGTCCGGACGTGGACTTGAAACCGGCCTGGAGCGGCTACCAGACCGGCGTCCGGCTGGCCTTTCAGGAAAAGCCCACCGTCACGCCCGGGTCGCGGTTCATCTATAGCGACATCAACTTCATTCTGCTGGGCGAAATCGTCCGGCGCGTGGCAGGTAAGACCCTGCCGGAGTTCTGCCGGCGGCGGATATTCGGGCCGGTAGGGATGCGGCGGTCGATGTTCAACCCGCCCGCCTCGCTGCGGCGGCTGATCGCGCCGACCGAGCGCACCGACGGCAAGACGGTCTTGCGCGGGGTGGTCCATGATCCGACCACGCGTTACATGGGAGGCGTGGCGGGGCATGCCGGCCTGTTCTCAACCGCCGACGATTTGAGCCGCTTTGCCAGCATGATGCTGGCCGGAGGGCGATCGGGATCGGCGCGCGTCTTCAGCCCCCTGACGGTTGAGAAAATGACCACCCCGCAGACCCCCCCCAACCAGCCTATCCAGAGGGGCCTGGGATGGGATATCGAGTCGCCCTTCTCGGCCAACCGCGGTGAGCTGCTGCCGGTGGGTTCTTACGGCCACACCGGGTTCACGGGCACCTCCATGTGGATCGACCCCATTACCAAGACCTTCGTCATCCTGCTGGCCAACAGCGTTCATCCCAAGCTGCGACCCCCCATCTCGAGTCTGCGCAGTCGGGTGGCGACGGCGGTGGCGGCGGCGCTTCCCGATACCCCGGCCGACTTGCTGGCACGGGAGGCCTTGCGGATCACCGGCTACAACGAGGCGGCCTTCGGCGCGCGGCGAGAGGTTTCCCGCAACGCCGCCGTGCTGACGGGGCTCGACGTAATGGTGCAGGAGCAGTTCCGCCCGCTTCAGGGCAAGCGCATCGGCCTGATTACCAACCACAGCGGCATCGACCGGCTGCGGCGGCGCAACATCGAGCTGTTTGCGGCCGGCGGCGTAAAGCCAGCGGCGATTCTGGCGCCCGAGCACGGCTTCGGGGGCAAAGCGGACGCCAGTGTTCCCGATGGGCTGGATGAAGCTTCCGGAATTCGGATCTACAGCCTGTACGAGGAAGGGCGGCGCCGGCCTACCGAGGAGATGATGCAGGGCCTGGACGCGCTGGTCTTCGATATCCAGGATGTCGGGGCCCGGTTTTACACCTACATCACGACCATGGCCTACGCCATGGAGGAGGCCGCCAAGCACCGTCTGCCGTTCTATGTCCTAGACCGGCCCAACCCCATTAACGGGGTGGCTGTGGAGGGGCCGGTGCTCGAACCCCAACATTTCTCCTTTGTGGGCTACTTCCCGCTGCCGCTGCGGCACGGCTTGACGGTCGGGGAACTGGCCGGCATGTTCAACGAGGAGAACAAGATCGGGGCCTCACTCGAGGTCGTCAAGATGCAGGGCTGGCAGCGGGGCGACTGGTTTGACTCGACCGGCCTGCCCTGGGTGGACCCCTCCCCCAACATGCGAACCCTCTGGGAGGCCCTTCTCTACCCTGGGGTGGCCATGCTGGAGGGTCTGTCAAACTACTCGGTGGGTCGCGGAACCGACACCCCGTTCGAGATCATCGGGGCAGAAGGCATCGATGGCCAGGCGCTGGCCCAATACCTGAACCACAGGGGAATCCCCGGGGTCCGCTTCTATCCGGTGGAGCGCACCCCGGCGGCCTCGCGATTTGTGAACCGCCGGATTCAGGGGGTCCAGATGCTGGTGACGGATCGGGAGGCGGTGGACGCCAGCGAGGTTGGGGTCGAGATCGCCGGGGCCCTGATGAAGCTGTTTCCGGGCCGGTTCGACCTCAGCCAGACGGCCCGGCTGATCGGCCACGACCAAACCATGACGGCGCTGGCGGCCGGCGAGGATCCCCGCAATATCCGGGAAAGCTGGCGGGAGGCGGAATCGAGATTCCGCGAATTGAGAAAGAAGTACCTGTTGTATTGAGGGCTTCCGTGGGCGCGGCCCTTAGCCTTAGCCCAGGGGTGCGCCACGTGGTGGCTGATGACACCCTGAGCTCCAACGACGTGGCGCAGGCACTCGTGCCCAATGTAGGGCGATGCCCCCAAGCCGGGGCTGGCCTCCTGGCCAGCCTTTTTCCTGGCATTCCGTGAGCCGGCCAAGCCGACCAGGGGGTCGGCTGCGGTCCAGGGGGACCGCCCCACAAAAGCACTCGGCCTCCGAGAGTCAGCCGTCAGGCGGCGATCTTCTTGGACTGACCGCCGTTCTTGGAAGGCCGGCCCCGCTTCCGGGCATCGGACAGCCAGGAGGGTGGGCGTCCGCGGCGTCGGCCCCGGCCGCGTGCCAGCCGTTCCAGCGAAATAATAGCTTCCTCGATCTGTTGCCGCTCCTGGCGGAGCTCGACTACAATCCGATTTACGTCCATTCCCGCTCCTTAAAAAGCTCGAATTTACCGCCGAAGGCCGGGGAAACGATGCGGGGTGATTTCAGGCACCGTTTGTTCTGAAAACAGAACAGAAATCGCGCTTGCCATCGGGGCAACACCTTTATAGCAGAAACGGGCAGTGAAATCAACAGGGCTGTTCCAGTTTCCGAACAAAATTTATGAAGCGGCCCGGCCGCGGTGAGGTGGCTGCTCCCGGCGGCGGCGCCAAAAAGCGAAAAACGGGGTCCCGCCGGCCACCAGAGCCAGCCCCATTATCGACTCCCGAGGAGAATTATGCAGGGTTACGGCGACCAAGAACCCGGCTGCCAGCACGAACAGGGCCGGAACTACCGGGTAGCCCAGGGTGCGGTAGGGGCGCGGCAAATCGGGCCGTTTACGGCGCAGGACAAACACCGTTGCCGTGGTCATTGCGTAGAGAATCCAGCTGGCGAATATCACGTAGGTGTACAGCTCCTCATAGCGGCCCGACAAGGTCAGCAAGGCGGCCCAGCCGCACAGCAGCAATAAAGCCACATGCGGGGTGCGAAAGCGGGGGTGAATCCGGGCCAGGGGCTGGAAGAAAAAGCCGTCTCGGGCCATCGCAAACGGGACCCGGGCGCCGGAAAGAATGGAGCCGTTCAAAGCAGCAAAAATCGAAACCATAGCCGCCAGAGCGACCGCTCCGGCTCCGGGCTGCCCCAGGAACTTGCGGGCCGCGGCGGCCGCCACGCGGTCGCTGGAGGCGACTTCGGCGGCCGTCAGGACAAAAAAGTAGGCCAGGTTGGCGGCCAGATACAGGGCCGCTACCAGCGCGGTTCCCAGGATGAGGGCGCGCGGGATGTTGCGGCGCGGGTCTTCGATTTCGCTGGAAACCATGTTGACGTTGTTCCAGCCGTCGTAGGCCCACAGGGCGGCCACCAGGGCGGCGACCCACCCGGCGATGCCGCCGGGGGCAGCGGTGGCGGTGCTGAAGTTGGCCGCCGAGCCGGAGCCCAGCAGGGCTGTTAGCCCCACCAGCGCCAGGATCAGGCCGACCTTGACGGCGGTTACATGGGTCTGGAGGCGGCCCCCGAGCTTGACCCCCAGACAGTTCACGGCCCCCAGGGTGAGGATGAGAGCGATTGCAAAAATCTGGCCGCGGGTAATGGCCAGCGGGCCGCCGCCGGGGCCGATGGGCAGCGCGATCTCGAACAGCAGACCATCGAGCGCCGGGAAGAAGGTCGCCAGGTAATAGGCGAAGGCGGTGGCCAGGGTGGCAATGGAGCCGCTCTTGGCAACCCAGAATTGGGTCCAACCGTAGAGAAAACTCCACAGGGGCCCGTAGGCTTCCCGAAGATATACGTACTCCCCGCCGGCCTGGGGCAGGGCGGCGGCCAGCTCGGCATAGGTCAGGGCGCCGAACAGCGACAGCAGCCCGCCCGCGATCCAGACCAGCAGGACCTTGCCTGGGGTGCCGACGTTCAGGACCATGGCCTTGGGCACCAGGAAGATGCCGCTGCCGATGATGGTGCCGACGACGATGGCGGCGGCATCCCAGCGGCCAAGGTTTCGCAGCAGCTCAGGCGGCTGGCTCATGCCGAGGTGGCCTCCGTTTTCCGGCCAGCGAGGGAAACCAGGTATCCGGTTCCGAAAGTCACCAGTGTCACCAGGACCACGTACCAGGTCCAAGCCGTGCGGGTGGCCAGTTTCAGGCCCAGCATGACGGCAAAGCCGGCAGCCATGCCGGCGATGGCCCCGGTTTCGGTGGCCCGCCGGGTCAAGATGCCCAGCAGGAAGACTCCCAGCAGCGTGCCAATGGTGACGGAAATCACCCCCAGCCCGGCCTCCAGCACCGAACCCCAGCGCCGCGCCAGCATGGCGATGCCCAGCAGCACGGCGCCCCAGCCTAGCGTGGCCCAGCGAGACAGGCGCAGATAATGGCCTTCCTGGTGATGCGGCCTGCCGAAAAGCGGCTTATAGAAATCGATGATGGTCGTGGAGGCCAGGGAGTTGAGGGCGGCGCTCAGGTTGGACATGGCGGCCGCCAGGATAGCGGCGATCGCGATGCCGGCCAGCCCCGACGGCAGGCGGGTCCAGATGAAGCTGGGGTAGATGCGGTCGAGCGGTCGCGGGGGCGCCTGGCCAGTGTTTTGATAGTACACATAGAGCAGGACGCCGATGAGCAGGAACAGCGTGAACTGGAAGGCGATCACCACCCCGCTGGCCAGCAGCGCCGCCCTGCTCTGCCGCTCGTTGCGGGCCGCCAGCAGGCGCTGCACGATCAGCTGGTCGGTGCCGTGGGTCCCGGTGGCCAGGAAGGTCCCGCAGGCCAGCCCGGCCCAGAAGCTGTAGGGGCGGGTGAAAAACTCTCCGCTCCGTTCCAGGCGGAAATCGAAGATCTGGAACTTGCCGGCAGGCCCGGCCAGCCGCGCCACCTCGGCCCAGCCGCCCGGGATCTCGCCGAGGATCAGGGCGAAGCTCAGCAGAGCGCCGCCGACGTAAAGGAACATCTGCACCACGTCGGTCCAGATCACGGCCGTCATGCCGCCCTCGAAGGTGTAAAACAGGGTGAGCAAAGTGATGATTACGATGGAAGTGAACTCGCCGGTTCCCAGCACAATCGAGATCACGATCGAGATGGCAAACACCCGCACTCCCTCGGCCAGGGCCCGGACCACCAGGAATGTGGAGGCCGTGAAGCGGCGGATGGTTTCGCCGAAGCGCCGGCGCATCAGCTCGTAGGCCGTGTACATCTCTCCCTTGAAGTAGTGGGGGATGAACACCAGGCAGATCACCACCCGGGCCAGCAGATAGCCGCACACGATTTGCAGGAATCCCAGGTTGCCGGAAAAGGCCAGCGCCGGGGTGCCGATGATGGTGAGGGTGGAGGTTTCCGCCGAGACGATGGAAAGAGCGATGGCCCACCAGGCCACCGTCCGGCCGCCCAGGAAGTAGTCCTTGAGTGATTTTTGAGACCGGCGGAAGCGGGCCCCGAACAGCGTGATGCCGATCAGGTAGACGGCAATGACGGCCAGGTCGATCGAGCGGTCGGGCGGCAAATCACCGGATTCTAGCATGCCCGCGTGAAACCGGCATTCTTGCCGGTGGGGGGGTGAAACGCCGACAGGCAAGAATGCCGTGTTACTGGCACTTGCCTTACCCTTTTGCAGTGCTATATACTCCGCCTTTGGCCTTCCGGCGGGAACCAGCAGGGGAGCCGGCGGAGTCTAATACGGATACGGGCCGCGAGGCCGTGGAGGTTGGGCTATGTTGCGGAAACATGTCGTCCAATTGTTAACTTTGTTGCTGCTGTCGGCGGCAGTGCCTGCCTGGGGCCAGCCCAAGCCCAAGGACCGCGAAGAGTTCGATCTCTTCAACACCGTCCTGAAAGAAACCGACGCCAAGAAGAAGCTCCAGTTGCTGGACAGCTGGAAGCAAAAATACCCGCAGACCGAACTCGAAGAGCAGCGTCAGAAGTTCTACATGCAGGCCCACCAGCAAGACGGGCAGCCGGCCAAGGCCGTGGAGGCCGCCAAGGAGGTGTTGAAGCTGGTGGCCAACGACTTCAGCGCCAACTTCATGATCGCCAGCCTGGTGCCTTTCATGGGATCGGCCGACGCCAAGGTGCTGGCCGATGGGGAGGCGGCGGCCCACGGCTTGCAAAAGGCCGAGAAACCGCCCAACGTCACCGACGCCGACTGGAGCAAGGCCAGGGCCGAGGCCCAATTCATCGCCCACCAGGTGCTCGGCTGGGTCGCCATGCAGCAGAAGAAGAATGACGCCGCCGAGCAGGAGTTCCTCAAGGCCCTGGAACTGAAACCGGCCACGGCGCTGATCTCCTACTGGCTCGGCACGGTGGTGCAAGCCCAGAGGAACCCCGAGAAGAGCACCTTGGCGCTGTTCAGCTTCGCCCGGGCGGCGTCCTACAGCGGTCCGGGGGCCCTGGCTCCGGCCGGCCGGCAGCAGATGGAGAGTTTCCTTAGTAAGGCCTATGCCAGCTTCCACGGCCCCGACCCGGCCGGATTCGACGAGCTGAAGAAGTTGGCGGCGGCCAGCCCGCTGCCGCCAGCTGGTTTCCGCATCAAGTCCAAGGACGAGATCAAGGTGGAGCAAGAGGAGGAGCTCCGCAAGAAGGACCCGGTGCTGGCCTTCTTCATCACCGTCAAGCAGAGGCTCAACGAGGAGGGCGACACCTTCTGGCAGAGCATGAAGGGGACGGCGATGCCCAAGCTGAAGGGCACGGTCCTGACCGCCACCCCGCCTCTCAAGCCCAAGACCTTGACGCTGGCCATGACGCAGTCCACCGAGGCCGAAGTCACCCTGACTCTGGAGACCCCGCTGCCGCGAAAGCTCGACGCCGGAACGGCGATCGAGTTTGAAGGCGCCGAGCCGACCGAATTCACCAAGGAGCCATTCATGGTGAAGATGCAGGGAGGCAAGATCACGGCCGGGTTGCCGGAGCCGCCCAAGCCGGCCCCCAAGGCGCCCGGCAAGGCCGGCGCCAAGACCAAGAAGGCTGCCAAGAAGTAACACAGGCCTGTAGGGAGCGGCCGGGGGCCGCTCCGGTTGTGGATCGTGGGCTCGGGCGCGGCCGGGCCGGGATGGCCATAGGCCACGGCCCGTAGGGTTGACAGCAGGCTGGGACACGGCCAGGACCTGTCATCCCGAGCGAAGCGAGGGATCTGTTTTTTTGGGCGAAAACCTGCTGGCCAGCCAATCCGTGAAAAACAGCAGATCCCTCGCTTCGCTCGGGATGACGGGATCTGGTCCGGAGCGGCCTGTGCTACCGCCCACCCAGCGCAGCTCTCAAATCGCCATCAAACCGCCGCAGGGATTCCACCTGCTCCCCCGAAGCGGGCAGGTCGATGCTTTTGGCCACCCATCGCGGCCCTGCCTGTTTCCACACCAGCATGGCCATGGCGCCTTCCACCAGCAGCCCGGGCGCCCCGGCGGCGCCGAAGGAGCCATCGGGCAAACGCTCCACCAGGGCGACAAAGCCGTCGCGCTCCAGCAGGTAGTGGGTCGGAATCTGAAAGGCAGGAAGAAGGCGGAAGCCGGCGCCGTCGAGCCGCTCCATCACATCTTGTAGCGGCCCAGATCCTCGTCGTTGAGGTTCTCCAGCCACTTGCGCAACTCCTCGTTGTTGACCTTCTCGGTGACGGCGGTGGAGAGCCGGGAGTTCTTCAAAACATTGTCCTCGACGAAAATGGGGCAGTCCAGTCGCAGGGCCAGGGCCAGGGCGTCGCTGGGCCGGGAGTCGAAGGAGATCAGCTCGCCGTTGCGTTCCACCCAGATCAAGGCATAGAAAGTGTCTTCCTTCAGATCGTTGACGACTACCTTGCGCACGCCGGTGCTCAAGCCGAGCAACAAGGTCTTGATCAGATCATGGGTCATGGGGCGGGGCGTGGCAACCTTCTCGATCTCGAGGGCAATGGCATTGGCCTCATAGATGCCGACCCAGATGGGGAGCAGGGTGTTGCCGTTGACGTCCTTCAGGATGACGATGGGCATGTTGGTCACCGGGTCCATCATCAGCCCGCGGATCTTCATCTCAACTTCCATGACCCCTCCTGTGCCGCCTCCATTACATCACGAAGCGCCCGGGTTTGTCGCGGGGGGATTGGTGACGCCGACCAGGGAGTTGGGGCCGGCGCGGGTGATGCACACCCGGCAGTAGCCGCCCAGGTGGATTCCGTCGCCGGGAGCGGTGAAGTTGACGACCCGGTTCTGGCTGGTGCGGCCCACCCACTGTCCGAGCAGCTCGTGGCGGCCCTCCACCAATACTTCCTGCTCGGTTCCGATCAGGGCTTCGTGGCGCCGGATCTGAATGGCCCGCTGTTTTTCCTGAAGGGCGGTGAGGCGCGCGGATTTCACCTCCTCCGGGACGGTGTCGGTCAGGGCCGCCGCCGCCGTGCCGGGCCGCGGCGAGAACTTGAAGGAAAAAATCGAATCGTACTCCACGTCCTCGAGCAGCGACAGGGTGGCGGTGAAGTCCTGGTCGGTCTCGCCGGGAAAACCGACGATGACGTCGGTCGAGAGGGCGATGGGGCGCCGGGCGCCCTTCATCCAACCGATGCGTTCCAGGTACTGCTCACGGGTATACTCCCGCCGCATGAGCCCCAGCACGCGGTCCGATCCCGACTGCACCGGCAGGTGAACGTGGTCGCACAGGACGGGGTTCGACTCGATGGCCTCGACGATGGGGCGGTGAAAGTCACGGGGATGAGAAGTTGTGAAACGCACCCGGTGAAGGCCGGCAATCCCGGCCACGCCGGCCAGCAGCCCGGCGAAATCCCAGCCCGCCGGCGAGGGGTCCCGGTAGCTGTTGACGTTCTGGCCCAGCAGCTGGATCTCGGAGTAGCCGGCTTGGGCCAGCTGGCGGGCCTCCTCCAGAACGCTGGCGCTCGAGCGGCTGCGTTCCGGGCCGCGCGTGAACGGCACCACGCAGTAAGCGCAGTGCTTGTCACAGCCCTCGATGATGGTCAGGTAGGCGCGGAAGGGATTGTCGCGGCGCGTCAGCGGCGTCTCGAAGGTCTCGTCGGTGTCGAGCGAGAGCCCCGTCACCCGGCGGCTGCCGGTCTCCAACTGCACCAGCATCTCGGGCAGACGGTTGTAGCTGGCCGAGCCGCACACCAGGCCCACGTGAGGGGCCTCCGCGAAGATTTGCTCGCCGCGGTGCTGCGCCACGCACCCCAGCACCCCGAAGATCTTGCCCTTCCCGGCCTGCCGCTTGAAGTTCGCCAGGCGCGTGAAGACCTTCTGCTCGGCCTTGTCCCGGATGCTGCAGGTATTGTAAAGCACCAGACCGGCTTCCTCGGGGGTCCGGACCTGCCGGTAGCCCTGCGCCATCAGCGTGCCGACGACCTTTTCCGAGTCGTGCACGTTCATCTGGCAGCCGAAGGTTTCCAGGTAGAAGGTTTTCTCGCTCATGGCCTCCTCAATTCTAGCATGGGTTGAGAAGCGATCCGGCTGTCTCAGAACAGCCGCCCGAGGATTTCGGCAGGGACGCGGCCTCGCAGATCCGGGCGAAGCTCGATCAGGCGCAAGATGTCGGCGAGGTCTTTCTGTCGTTTGCTCGGACGGCGCTCGGCTTCGAGCGCGGCCCAGATCTTGCTTTCGAGCAGATCCTCCACGCAAGCCACCGGCAGAGTCAATCCAAGCACCTGGCGGGCCGAAGCCCGCCCCAGAAAGCCGGCGAAGCGCGGATCGGTCTGGATCTGCACTCGCAGATTGGAACCGGGCGTCGAGACGTTGATGCGGTGCGGGAACCGCCGCGTTGTGAAGCGCTCGCTCAAGAGCGACTCAGCCGTCCCGATTTGATCCAGGGGCACAATGAGGTCCAGGTCCTCGGTGACCACGGGCGCAGCGTAGGCGTTGACCGCCACACCGCCGATGACGCAGTAGCCGATCCGCCGATCCGCGAGCAGCGAGAGCAACGACTCCAGAAAGTTCGCTTTGTCGGCCACAACCGCTTTCCAAAACTCGAGCGACTGCATCAGGGTTCATCATAGCGCGATGCCCCAGGCCGAAAGCAGATCCCTCGCTGCGCTCGGGATGACACCGGCTGCGCTCGGGATGACACGGCTGCGCTCGGGATGACACGGCTGCGCTCGGGATGACACGGCTGCGCTCGGGATGACACGGCTGCCAGCTTGCTGTTATCTCGCGCACGCGCCGGCTCAGACCCGGGCGAGCTGGATCAGCTGCCGGGCATGACGCAGCGCTTCGGGTGTAACCTGGGCGCCCGAGAGCATGCGGGCCAACTCCTGCACGCGATGGTCGGCGGAGAGTTCCGACACCGAGGTGATGGTGCGGCCGGCCTTGACCTGTTTGTCGACCCAGTAGTGGTGGTCGGCGAATCCGGCAATCTGGGGCAGGTGGGTGACGCAAAGTAACTGGTAGGAGGCCGCCAGGCGCTGGAGGCGCCGGCCAACAGCTTCGGCGGCCCGGCCGCCAATCCCGGCGTCGATCTCGTCGAAGACCAGTGTCCGTGGCGGGTTTCGGCGGGGGGCCGCCGGCCGGGCCGAGCCGGCCAGGCAAGTCTTCAAGGCCAGCGTGATCCGCGAGAGCTCTCCGCCCGAGGCGACCATCTGGAGCGGCCGGGGCGGTTCCCCGGGGTTGGGCGACACCAGGAACTGCACCCGGTCGATGCCGTGCGGTGCCGGGGGTATGGCTTCCAATGCCACCTCGAAGCGGGTACGTTCCATGGCCAGTTGCCCGAGCTCGCCTTCGACCGGCTGGCGCAGCCGCCCGGCGGCCTCCCGGCGGCGGGCGGAAACCGCGCCGGCGAGCTGCTGGTATTCCTCAGACAAGCGCTGCCGCTCGGCCTCCAACCGCCGCCCGGTCTCCTCGCCGGATTCGACTTCGTCGACTTGCCGGGCGGCTTGCTCGCCGAACGCCAGGACCTCGGCGATGCCCGGGCCATACTTACGCTTGAG
>Ga0247727_10005713_pt1 | contig 24981 bp, 14 predicted proteins | sample WisWelCaveWW1625_FD_202498 | JGI IMG/M metagenome (GOLD analysis project Ga0247727, IMG submission 202498) | Biofilm microbial communities from Wishing Well Cave, Virginia, United States - WW16-25 | ecosystem: Environmental > Aquatic > Deep subsurface > Groundwater > Cave microbial mat | place...
GGCTTTCACAAACTGGCCGTCACGCGCAGCCGGCAGAAATCAGAGACGGAAATAAAGGATAAAGACAACAAAGTTACTGGCGCGAGGGTCAACGCCTGGGATGACATTAGGTTCTACATTGACGGTCGAGCCGCCGGATCGTACCAATATGAAAGCGTCCAGCCGGTGGCTGACATGTTCCGCCAGCCCGATGACGCGGGCAACAGCAGTGGCAAGACCGTCATCGGGCAGGGCGGCAAATCTTCGGCGCTGGCCGACGTTCAACCCCTGAAAGGCGTCATCTGCGAAGCCCGCATCTGGAATATGGCCCGCGACCATTTCCCCTCCGCCGATGGCAAGACGATGACGGTGGATGGCCGGAATATCGGCGCCGGCCTCAAGGGCAACGAGAAGGGGCTGGTGTCGTGGTGGCGCTTCCCGGAGGGCAACGGCCGCACCGCCTTTGACGCCAAGAGCCAGAACCACGCCACGATCAACGGCGCGCAGTGGGTCAAAAGCCCTGACCCGCAAGGTTCCAGCCTGAAGCTGTATCTCAACGGCGAGTTGAAAGAGACGGACGTGATCGGCAAGGACGCCTGGGTGACGGCAGACGATCAGTTTACGTTGGGCGCACGGCGATTGGGCGCCGATCTCGGCGGGCACTTCCAGGGCGAAATGGAAGAGGTGCGCCTGTGGCAGACCTCACGCACCCAGGAGCAAATTCAAGACAACCTCTTCCGGCGGTTGATGGGCGAGCAGGAAGACCTGATCGCTTACTACACCTTCGACGCCAGACCGGATGACAAGCTGGTGTTGAACGACTACGGCTTGCGCGCGAACCACCTGGACGTGCCCAGGGCCAGCTACGTGCTCTCCACGGCGCCGATCGGCGGCGATACGCCGCAGGTGCGCAGTGCGCTGGCCGGTATCAGGACGACGTTCAACGATCTCATCAACAGCCCACCCGCCGTGCAAGAATACAGCGACATGCAATACGACAGCCAGGGCAATTTGATCGGCGTCTTCAAACGCTGCTACAGCTTCGTCAAAGATGGGCAGTGGCAACTCATCACCGGCTTCAAAGTCGGCGACCTGGAGACCGAATGGATCGGTCAGGTGCAATTTGCGCCCGAACTGATCGGCTATATCGAGGGCGCGCCGCCGGCGCCCAGCGAAAACCTGACCACCCGCGCTGTGGCTGGCATCGGCGATGTTGACGACTACAACCAGGCCAGCGCGGTGGAGTTGGTCGAAGCCGAGGAAACCACTTACACCTATGCGTCCTCGAGGGACACTGGTTTCGACATGGCGGTTGAATTCCAACTCGGCCTGATTCTGGGCGCGGAAGCCGAAGCGGGCTTTGGCCTGGTGATGGAGACAGTGGATGTTGAAAATGTGCTCGGCCTGAAGGCGTCGTTCGAACACTCGTTGGGCTGGTTGGAAGACGCCAGCACCAGCGTCGGGCGGACGACGCGCAAAAGCACCAGCCTCGAGATGCGCGGTCGCTTCACCACACCCGACGAGACAGCGCGCGAAGTGTTTGGGCGGCGTTTTCTGCCCGATAACGTCGGGCAGGCGTTGGTGAAATCGGAGACGGCCGACGTCTTTGCCTTGCGCCTGCGCCACAACGGCGCGCTGATCGCCTATCAGATGCGGCCCAACCCCGACATCCCCAAAGACTGGAACATCCTCTCCTTCCCCATCAACCCGCGCTACACCAAGCAGGGCACGCTGGACGGCAAGATCGGCCTGCAGCCCGACGTGGATTATCCGAACGCGCTGACCTACAGCCCGGACAGCAGTTACTTCAAGCCGATCGAAGCCTACGCGTTGAAAAACCGTCTCAACCGCGCCGAAATGCAATTGCGGACCTACTTCGAGCAGTACGCGGCCGGGGCCATCGGTCGCCGCCAGGCCGCCACGCACTTCTCCGAGCAAGACCTGGCCGCCGGGCGGTCACTGGAGAAACTGCCGCAACTGCACAAGCGCAACCTGGTCAACACCTACGTCTGGACGGCCGACGGCGGCCTATTTGCTGAAACGCAGGGGACGATGGATTCGCAGCAGGAGATGATCGGCGGCTCGTATGCGTTCAAAGGGATGGCTGGCCTCTACATTGATTTCAGCGTGGCAACCCCCGCTATCGGCTTCGAGTTCGCCCTGGATGCGCTCTTCGGCGGCCATCTCAACCTGACCGTCACCAAGACTCAGGAATCGACGTCGTCGTTCGAGATGAACGTCAACCTGGACAAAGTCGAGCGCGACATTTATCGGCGCGACGCGGATGGCGAAATGGTCGTGGACACCCGTGATCCGCAGAGACCGATGCCGAAGAAACAGCCGGGCAAGGTGGATGCCTATCGTTTTATGAGCTATTACCTCGAGCCGGAGGCCGACCACCACGAGCAGTTCTACAATCGCGTGGTGGATCCGATCTGGCTCGAGCAAAGCGACGATCCGGCCGCGGCGGCGCTGCGCGCGGCGCGTCAGCCCGGCAAGAAGCCGCCGTGCTGGCGGGTGATGCACCGTGTCACCTACGTCAGCCGGGTCCTGCCGCCGCTCGACCTCTCCGCGCCGCCGTCGCTGGAGAAGACACTGCAAACGCTCGACATTGACAGCAACTACGAGTTGATCAAACAGTTGGAGCCGTTCGTCGGCGACAAGCTCACCAGCTTCGCCGAATTCACCGGGGCAGTGGACGAGGCCCTGGCGCTCTATCTGCCAGAGTTGACTCCGCACGCGGTGGAGATCAAGCAATACCTGAGTCACTACTTCGGCATCGCCGAGACGCTGGGGGCCGGCGACCAGCCCGCCCAGGATGACCCGTTCGGGCAGATGTTCCTGCTCGAGCGCGCGCCCAACCAGCCGCCGATTGTCAACGCCGGGCAGTACGATCCGCTCGGCCTGGACGGCGCGGAAGTCAAGCTGACCCTCGCCAACGCCACGGCGATTGACGACCGGCTGGACCGGGCGGAAGACCTGTTTGCGACCTGGGAGTTACTCCCCGATGAAAAACAGGGCCAGACCCGGGACAGCGTCAGGTTCGACGATCGGCATCGGTTGAACGCAGAGGCCACGTTCACCAGGCGCGGCCGCTACAGGCTGAGGCTCACCGCCAGCGACGGCGTGCTGTCGGACAGCGACGAAACGATGCTCATCGTCAATGAGCCACCGGCTGTCAGGATCACCAGCCCGGGCGACCCACAGCGCAAGCTGGACAACAACAAGCCGTACTGGGAGTTGGAATTGATCGGCGACATCACGACCGGCCTGGGGGATCCACTCTCGGGGAGTGTCACCCCGCAATGGGGCGTGGTCGGTAGAGGGGCAAGCATCCAGTTTAGTCCAGCGATCATCGAAAGAACTGACAGCGACCAAGTGATTAAGGTGCGCACTACGGCGACGTTCCAGCAAAGCGGCAACTACTTGCTGAAGTTCAGCGCCGATAATGGCAGTTTCATCCGCGATGCACAGATAATGGTCGCCGTCGCCGCGCGCGTGACGGCCGGTCTGCAGGCGCTTTACACCTTTGAAGAAAAGGACGGCCTCACTGTGCGCGACGTCTCGGGCCTGGGGGCGCCGCTTGATCTCACCGTCAAAGATGCCACGGCCATCCAGTGGGTTTCAGGCGGGCTGGCGATTCAAACGCCGACCCTCTTGACGTCAAGCGGATCGATCAAACCCATCGTCGAGGCCATCAAAGCGACCAACGAGATCATGATCGAGGCCTGGATCAAACCGGCGGCCGCTGACGACCGGGGGCTGGCCCGCATCGTCACCCTCTCGAACGGCCCCGGTGCGCGCAACTTCACGTTGGGCCAGAGCGGCGGCAACTATCACATCGGCCTGCGCACCACCACTACCAATGACAATGCCAGCAATAAGGTGCTGGCCGGCGGCGTTGCCGATCCCGGCAAGGTGGCGCAAGTGGTTTACTCACGCGATCAGGACGGCCTGAGCCGGCTGTACGTGGATGGTGTTGAAGCCGCTAACCGTATGGTGGACGGCAATTTCTCCAGGTGGGATAGCAACTTCAAGCTGGCGTTGGGCAATGAACTTGAATCGGATGATGGACACGATCGGGCCTGGCTGGGTGAATTCCATCTCGTCGCGGTCTACAATCGGGCCTTGAGCGATACCGAGGTCAGGCAAAATTACGAATTCGGCGCCGATACCGACTTGCCGCCGCTGGTATCGGCTGGCGTTTATCCGGAAATCAATTGGGATGACTCCCTATTTCGGGAGTGCAATGTGCAATTGGCAGGTAAGGTAGTGCACGATCGTCTGTCGCCAACGGCGAGTATCACTTGGACACAAGTGGGAGGGCCGGACAGCCCGGACGGTGTCGCATTCCTTGACAAGAACGCTGCCGCAACCACAGCCACGTTCAGGCAAAAGGGCCGCTACGTCCTGCGCCTGACTGCCGACGATGGCGAGTTGATGGCGATTAACGAAGCCGTTGTCATGGTCAACAGGATTCCCCAGGTCAAGGTACTGGCTGTGTCGCCGCTGGCCCTGACCGGCGCCAAGGTTGCGACGGAACTCAGCGCACAGATTACCGACACCGGATTGCCCGATGAGACTCAGCCCGCCATGTTGTCTTTTACCTGGAGTGGGCCGAACACGGTGCGCCTCACCAATGCCAATCAGCCACAAGCGACGGCCACCTTCACTGCGGGCGGTGTCTATGCCTTGAAGCTCACGGTCAACAATGGGCGGCTGGCGAAAGAGCTCCCGATCAGTATCATTGTCAACCAGCTCCCCGCTGTTGGTATCGATTCGAAACAGGTCAAGGTCGTTACGTTGCCCACCGCGGCCGGCGCCGGACAAACGGTTCCGCAGGCACAAGTTGTCCTGAACGGCGCGATAACAGATAGCGGCCTGGGCGATCCACAGGACGAACTCCTCATTCAATGGCGACAGACAAAGGGGCCGGAGCCAGCCACTATCACTCCTGACGCGACCAAGCCGGCCGTGGCGACGGCCACCTTCATCGTCGGCGGTATCTACCAGTTCGAACTCACCGTTACGAATCCTGGCGACGGCTCGCTCACCGCCAGTACGATCGTGACCATCACCGTCAACCGGGCGCCGGTCGTCGATGCCGGGCCGGAGCAGACCGTGTTGCTACCCGCCCAAGGGCAACTGGATGGGACGGTGAGCGATGATGGCCTGCCGGAACCACCGGGGACTGTGACCCTCAAGTGGACCAAAGTGAGCGGCCCCGGTAATGTGGCCTTCGCCGATCCCGGCGCAGACTACACCACCGCCCGCTTCTCTGTAAAAGGGATCTACGAATTGCAGTTGACGGCTTCGGATGGCGCCATCTCTGTTGCTGATACCGTCAAGCTGTCGGTGCACGCCGCGCCGGAAATTGAAGCCGGAGGCCGCCAGCGAATCCGCCCCGGCGACTCGGCCGAGCTTCGGGGGCTGGTGCGCGACGATGGGCTGGCCGAGCCGCAATTGGGGGTGGTCACCAAAGAATGGACACAGTTAAGCGGCCCGGCGACGGTATCCATTGAGCAGTCGGCGGCTGAGATCACACCGGTGACAGGCTTCACCCAGCGCGGTATTTACACATTCCAGTTTAGGGTTGCGAACGGCTATCTCTCAACGATGGCTCAGGCGCAAATCGTCGTCACGAATCGAGTGACCCGGGGTCTGCAGGCGAGTTATACCTTCGAGGAAGGGGGCGGGGTAATGGTGAAGGATGTCTCGAATGTCAGCCCGGCCCTAAACCTGACGATACGCGACCCGGGAGCGCGCGAATGGGTCAAGGGTGGGGGAGTTCGCATCAAAGCACCGACGATCCTGGGCGCTGACGGCCCGGCTAAAAAACTCACCTGGGCCGCCTTGAAGACGCATGAGTTGACCATTGAGGCCTGGATTAAGCCAGCCAATGACTCCCAGAATGATGCCGTCATCGCCACGCTCTCGAAAGAGGACGCTGGCTACAACTTTGTGCTGGAGCAGAAGGCGAAGCGGTACCGGGTTCGCGTGCGCGGCAGCGAACGGCGCGAAAACCAGACCAGGCCCTTGATGGACGAGTGCTCCACGCCGTCCAATTCTCTGACCCCACAGTTGACCCACGTCGTCTTTACGCGCGATGCTCAGGGGCAGGCCCGGCTCTATCTGAACGGCGAAGCGAAGTGGAGTGGGAAAGTTGCCGGCGATTTCTCGATCTGGATGGACGAGTGTCGATTTGCGCTGGCGAATGAAATTGACGGCGGAGAGGATCACGCCTGGCAGGGTGAGTTCCACTGGGTCGCTATCTACAATCGCGCCCTGAGCCAGGGAGAGGTCCAACAGAACTTTGCCGAAAGACCGGAGGCGAACTAGCCACCTGTTTCGAGGTGACAATTATGGCCGATGCAGACGCAAACCGCTGGGCGCGCTACGATCTCTGGGACGAACGACATCTCAGTCTTGATCGCTTCGCTGTGGAAGATCCGGAAAATGGGTTCTGCGCCGCCGCCAGCCCGCGCGATCCCAAACCGTCGCTGGTGATTGGGAATGGTCTCATCGTCGAGATGGACGGCGTCCCCGCCGCCGACTTCGACATGATTGACGAATTCATCGCCCGCCACTACTTCGATCTGACGGTCGCCGAGACGGCCATGGCCATTGACAGCCGCGAGTTTGCACAGATGCTGGTGGATGTGGCTGTGCCACGCGAGAGACTGGTGAAATTGTCGGCGGGCATGACGCCGGCGAAACTGGCCGAAGTGCTCGGTCATCTCAACACGCTCGAACTGGCGTTTGCCAACACCAAACTGCGCTGCCGCCGACAGCCCAGCAATCAGGCGCACGTCACCAATGCCAAAGATGATCCGGTGCAAATGGCTGCCGACGCGGCCACCGCCGCCCTGTATGGGTTCGACGAGATTGAGACCACAGTGCGGGTCGCACGCAATGGCCGGACGAATGCCATCGCCTGCGCCGTGGGCGCGGCCGTGGTGCGTGACGGTGTTCTGATCCAGTGCTCGCTGGAAGAGGCCGAGGAGTTGCGCATTGCGCTGGCCGGGTTCACCTCGTATACCGAGACCCTGTCGGTGTACGGCACGGAGGCGACGTTTCTCGACGGCGATGATACGCCGTGGTCCAAGACGTTCCTGACTGCCGTCTACGCCTCGCGGGGCTTAAAGGCCCGTTGCACCTCGGGGTCGAGCGCCGAACTACTGATGGGCTTCCACGAAGGCAAGTCCATGCTGTATCTGGAGGCCCGTTGCGTCTGTCTCCAGCGGGCCATGGGCGTGCAGGGGACACAGAACGGCGGCATAGACGGCGCGCCTCTCACCTCTTCGGTCCCTGGCGGCGGTTGGGAACTGCTGGCGGAGAATGTTCTGGCAGCGTTGCTCGATCTCGAATGCGCGTCGGGGAATGACACCCGCCATTCGGAGTCAGAGATTCGCATTGGGGCCAAGATCATGCCCTTCCTTATGTCGGGCACAGACTTCATCTGTTCCGGCTTCGGCTCTATCCCCAAATACGACAACTCGTTCAACGCCTCGCTATTTAACGCTGAAGAACTGGAGGATTTTCTGGCCCTGCAACGAGAGTTCCAGGTCGAGGGCGGATTGCAGCACGTGCCCGAAGAGCAATTACTGGCCGCCCGCGCCCGGGCCATCGAGGCCATCATGGCAGTGCTGGAGACTTTGAATCTGGGCCGCTTGAGCGAAGCCCAGAAAAAAAGCGTCTTGTACGCGCACGGGTCGGATGAGACGGACAGTTTTGCGCCCGGAGAAGTGGCCGGGATGAACGCGGCTCTGGTCGAACAGCACATCACGTTTGTGGATGTCGTTCGCGCACTGGCCGCACGAGGATTTGCCACCGAGGCCGCCCGACTCTTGTCCATGGCCCGCCAGCGTATCACCGGCGACTATTTGCAGACGGCGGCCATTATTCGCGACGGACGGGTGGTCAGCGCTGTCAACGATCCCAATCGTTATAGCGGGCCTGGCACGGGCTACATCATGACCGACGAGCGCCGGCAAGCCATTAGCTGGATGCGCAATGAAGTTTCAGAGCGCGACGTGCTCGCCAGGGAAGGGGCAACCGGCCAGCAGGAATCCCGGCACTGGCGACTAGAGGCAAAGGGCGAGGCCGGGCCAGGTGATGATCCGCGCGAAGTGGTGATCGGGATCAGCCCCGGCTTCGGCCTGCGCTTGCATAAAACCACTGGTGGCGTGCCATTGTACAAAGTCCTGGCCGCGTTGCTAGAGGGCATCCGGGAAGGCGGCGGCCACCCGCGAGTTGTGCGCGTCCGTCACACTGCCGACACTTCTTTTTTGGGCTTAACGGCGGCCCGATTGGCCGGGTCGGGGGTGGGCATCGGCATTCAGGGCAAAGGCACTACGGTGATTCACCGTCACGACCAGGCCCCGCACATGAACCTCGAACTGTTCTCGCAAGCCCCGCTGATCAGCGAGGCGGATTATCGTACGATTGGCTGTAACGCCGCGCGCTACGCGCTCGGCCAATCGCCTGTCCCTGTGATGATTCCCTACCGGGGCCAGGCGCTGGGCGCGCGGTTTCATGTGCAGACGGCGCTACTCTATGCGATTGAGACTTCGCTGATCGAGGCCGGGCGAAATCCGGAGAAGTTGGAGGTCGAGTTCTATGACGGACGAAGGGCAACCCGATAAGCTGGATGCGCTCTACCCGGTCGGCGAGAAGCAGCCGGAGCGAGTCCGAACGCGTCACGGTCGCCCGTTAGCGGATTTGACTCTCGACAATCTGCTGGCGGGCCACGTGACGGCTTCCGACTTCGGGATTACAGCCGAGGGATTGCGACTCCAGGCCGCCATCGCCGAGCGGGCCGGACGCCCGAACCTGGCCCGGAACCTGCGGCGCGGCGCAGAACTGGTCGAGATCCCCGACGACGTGCTATTAGAGATTTATGAACAATTGCGCCCCGGGCGCGCTCACAGCGCCGACGACCTGCGGGCCACCGCCGAACGACTCCGCCAATCCTATGGGGCTAAAGAAACGGCCACGCTCATCGAGGAGGCGGCTGTGGCTTACGAGCGGCGAGGTATTTTTCAGCGGCGCTTTTGAGCATCGCCGTTTCCTCAGAATTAATTGGGAGACACGTTGCCGATGACGGCCACCCTCCGGATACCCGCCAAACTTAATCAACTAGGCATCGTGCGCCGCTTTGTCCAGGAGACGGCTGCAGCCCTCGGCGCTTCGGCCACGGCGGCAGATGAACTCGCCCTGGTTGTGGATGAATCGATCACCAACATTATTGAACACGGTTATCGGGATCAGACCGGCGAAGTGGAGATCGAAATCCAGCGCGCAGACGACGCGGTGGTGGTACACTTACGCGACCAGGCGCCCCCGTTTGATCCCACTCGCCTGCCGACTCCAGATGTGACTCTGCCGCTAAGCAGGCGGCAAGTCGGCGGGATGGGGATTTTCTTGACCCGCCGTTTTGCTGATGCCGTGACTTATCGCCTGACAAGCCAGGGTGGCAATGAACTAACGCTGATAAAAAAGGTGGACGTACATAACCAGACGTCTAAGGAGGCGACTCATGAACATGACCACTGACAAAACCGAAGCCCGGGTGCCGGTCACCATCTTGCAGGTACACGGCGATGTGGACGGTTCCAACTACCGGGAGGTGATTGACCGCGCCCGAGAACTTTATCAGGGCGGCGCCCGCCATCTCCTCATTGACCTGACGGACACGCCTTACATGAGCAGCGCCGGCCTGGTGGCCTTACACAGCATTGCCCTGCTGTATCTGGGCAGTCAGCCGCCAGACCTGGAAGACGGTTGGCGGGCTATTCGCGCCACGAGTGAAGCGGGCGGAGGCGGGGCCCAACCCTGCGTCAAATTGCTCAATCTTCAACCCAGGGTTACGAACGTATTGGATCAGACCGGCCTGCTGGCATTCTTTGAGACGTACACTGATCAGGCGGCCGCCGTCGCCTCGTTCTAAAAGACTGTTTCGATATTGCCCATCGCTCGACGACGGAATTAAGTCGAATGGCATTGGCGCTCGACAAATCCATCCTCTGCCCCATCCTTGTTGGCCGCGCGCTGTATCTTGACTCCCTGACTCAGCGGATTGCGCAAGCCCACGACGGTCAAGGCCAAACCATCCTCATCACCGGGGAGGCCGGAATCGGCAAGTCGCGGCTGGCCGCCGAAACCAAAGGGTTGGGCAGGCGAGGCGGTTCCACCGTGTTGCAAGGCAACTGCTTCGAGCCGGATCGGGCCTTGCCCTATGCGCCCCTGCTCGATCTCCTTCGCTTTTTCATCGCCAATCGCCCAGCGACTGAAGTCGCCACTACGCTCAAGCCCTACGCTCCGGAACTGATCAAACTTCTCCCCGAACTCGGCGCCCTATTGCCCGACACGACGGGGACGCCGCCACTGGAACCCGAACAGGAGAAGCGGCGGCACTTTCAGACGCTGGCCCAATTTCTGGTTGAACTTGCACCGGGTCAACACGTAGGGGTCAACCTGCGTGTTGACCCCCGGCAGGGCGAACACATTGGTTCGGGCGAACACATTGGTTCGCCTCCTACAAATCGTCATCGAGGATATCCACTGGTGCGATGACACCTCCCTCGAATTTCTCCTCCACTTTGCGCGGCGCATTGCGTCGCGCAATGCGCCGCAACCTGTTTTGCTTTTACTGACCTATCGGAGCGATGAAGTCCACCCGGCTCTGCAACACTTTTTGGCCGAACTGGATCGGGCGCGCCTGGCGACCGAGTTGAACCTGGGCCGCCTGGCCGCAGTCGAGGTGGGAGAAATGATCCGCGCCATCTTCAGCTAACAAACCCCGGTGCAAGCGGAGTTTGCCGGAACGATTCATGCGTTGACCGACGGCAACCCGTTTTTTATCGAAGAGACGTTAAAGGCCCTGGTGGCCTCCGGCGACATTTATTTCACCGCCAGCGGTTGGGCCCGAAAGCCCATCGGCGAACTTCATATTCCGTGCAGTGTGCAAGATGCCGTTCAGCGACGGATGGGGCAGTTGAGTGAACCGGCGCGTCAACTGCTCACCCTGGCCGCCGTCGCCGGGCAACGTTTTGACTTCGCCCTTCTGCAACAATTGACCGGACGCAATGAGCCGGAACTGCTGGCATCCATCCGGGAATTGATCACGGCGCAGTTAGTCGTCGAAGAGTCCGCTGAACAGTTCAAGTTCCGGCATGCCCTGACACGCGAAGCTATTTATTCCGATTTGTTGACCCGCGAACGCCGGACTCTTCATCGTGCTATCGCCGAAACGCTCGAACGGCGCGGCGCCGGTAACGCGCTGTTGAGCGAATTGTCGTACCACTTCTTTGCCGCTGAAGTCTGGGAGAAGGCGCTGGACTATGCCCGTCGGGCTGGTGAACGGGCGCACACCCTCTACACCCCGCGCGCGGTGGTGGCGCATTACACCCGGGCCATTGAATCAGCGCGCCAACTCTCCACCTCTGCGCCCCTTGAACTGCATCACTTGCGCGGGCAGATGTATCAAACATCAGGTGAAATCGATTCTGCCCGCGACGATTTTCAGACGATGTTGGACGAAGCACAAAGGCGGGGTGACCGTCAAAGCGAATGGCAGGCGCTGTTGGAGTTGGGCTTCCTGTGGGCGGCGCGCGACCTGGAGGACTCGGCGACGCTGGCCCACAGCCTGAACCGCATTGGCAAGCCGAACTGAAGCTGGCCCAGGGCGAGGCCAAAGCCGCGCTCAATGTTGTCGAACGCTTAATTGCCTCTGCGCCGAACGTCGAACGCTCCGGCGAACAGGCCCTCACGCCTTTGGCTTTTTTGCACGGCGAAGCCCTGACGAGGTTGGGGCGGACGAAAGAAGCCGAACGGGTGTCCCAGGCGGCGTTGCGGGCGGCTCAAGATTATGAGATGCCACCCATCCAGTGGCGGCTGCACCTGGGGCTGGGCAAAGTCCATCTGGCAAAAGGTCAACGCGATGAGGCGGCGGTGGAGTTCGCGGCGGCGCGCGCCCTCGTCGAAAAATTGGCCGCCACAGTGGACGACGCCGCTTTGCGCGACAACTTCGTGAAATCAGCGGCGGCGATGATGGGCCGGGTCGCCCTCGACTCGGCGCGGCGTAAAGCGAAAAAGGAATCGGGCGGGCTGACGACGCGCGAGCGTGAGGTGGCAGGCCTCATCGCGCAGGGCAAATCCAACAAAGAAATTGCCGAGGCCATGACGCTCAGCAATCGCACCGTGGAGGCCCACATCAGCAATGTCCTGTCCAAACTGGGGTTTAACTCCCGCGCGCAAATTGCAGTTTGGGCCTCGGCCAAAGGGTTGGCGGAGAGAGTCAAAAGCGCGGCGCGCAAGCAATGAATGTCATTCGTCAATAAGTCGTCAAAAGATTGTAACTTTCGATTGACAAACATGGGCATAATATCCTATCTTAATGCCCAACAGGTGGACGCAATGATCCGGGGGCACATTGGTCGCTCTTCAAACTTTCTTTCTTTAATGAAAGGTTGATACAGCCTTCGGGGAGCGAGTAGCGAAACCGGCCACAGTTATGAAGACGTGGTTGGTTTTTGTTTAAGTTTATAAAGATGTTGTTAAGAAATAAGTTTAATATAAGAGGATTCGGCAACTTCGGCCCAAAATTCATCACGCGACTTCAAGGTTGATTTCAGGTTTAGGCGCCCGAAATATGACTTGGAGTCGTTTTTTTATCTTACCTGCCAGTAGTTGGCATATCCAATCAGGCGATAACCGTACAAGGAGGTATTCAGCAATGATACGTTCGATAGTTGGGTCAAGCCTCAAGTTTCAATTTCTGATAGTGACGCTGGCCGCGGCGATGATGGCCGTTGGCATCGTCCAACTTGGCAATATGCCGGTGGACGCCTTGCCAGAGTTCTCTCCACCGTATGTGGAGATTCAGACCGAGGCCCTCGGTCTGTCGGCGGAGGAAGTGGAACAGATGATTACGGTCCCGATGGAGCAGGACTTGCTGGCCGGGGTGGCCTGGGCGGACGTCATTCGCTCCGAGTCGGTTCCCGGGTTGTCGTCGGTCGTCGTCTACTTCGAGCCGGGGACCGACATCTTCCAGGCCCGACAGATGGTGTCGGAGCGCCTGTCACAGGCGGCGGTTGGGTTGCCCCACGTCTCAAAACCGCCGACCATGATCCAGCCTCTGTCGTCAACCAGCCGGTTCATCATTGTCGGGCTTTCCTCTAAAGACGTGTCCCTGATCGAGATGTCGGTGCTGGCCCGGTGGGTGATTGCTCCCCGTTTGGTGGGTGTCCCCGGCGTGGCCAACGTCGCCATCTGGGGCAATCGGGATCAACAGCTTCAGGTGCTGGTCGATCCGGAACGGTTGCGCGCTCAGGGTGTCTCACTGCAACAGATCGTCGAAACCACCGGGAACGCACTGTGGGTGTCGTCATTAAGCTTTTTGGAGGCCTCGTCGCCCGGCACCGGAGGGTTCATTGACACCCCCAATCAACGACTCGGGGTCTGGCACGTCTTGCCCATTGCCTCGCCGGAAGACCTGGCTAAAGTGCCCGTTGACGGCGCGAAGTCGCTCGTCCTGGGTGACGTGGCCGAATTGGTGGAAGATCACCAACCGCTGATTGGGGATGCGATCATCAACGACGGGCCCAGCCTCCTGCTGGTCGTCGAAAAATTGCCCGGGACCAACACCCTGCAGGTGACGCGGGGGGTGGAAGAAGCGCTCGACGCCTTGCGGCCCGGCATGAAAGGGATCGAGTTCGACGCCACCCTGTTCCGGCCGGCGACCTTCATCGAGATGGCGATTGGCAATCTCACCCGGACGCTGATCATCGGGGCCGTCCTAGTGGCGCTGATCCTCGGGGCCTTCTTTTACGGGTGGCGCACGGCATTGATCAGCCTGGTGGCGATCCCCCTGTCTCTGGTCGCCGCCCTGCTCGTGCTTTACCTGCGAGGGGCGACGCTCAACACAGTGGTTTTGGCCGGGTTGGTAATCGCCCTCGGCATTGTCGTTGACGACGCCGTCGTTGACATCGAACATATCGCCCGGCGTCTGCGTCAGCGCCGCCCGGAGGGGGGTGAACAGGCCATGGCCGTTATCCTTGAGGCCTCGGTCGAAATGCGCAGCGCCCTCATCTTTGCAACGTTGATCATCGCCCTGGCGGTGATGCCGGTCTTCTTCATGGAGGGCGAGTCCGGCGCGTTGTTCCAGCCGCTGGCCGTCTCTTATGCGCTGGCGGTGCTGGCCGCCATGGTGATCGCGCTGACGGTCACGCCGGCGCTGAGTGTGATCCTCCTGTCCGCTGCGCCGCCCCAGGGCCGTGAGTCCCCGCTCGTCGCCTGGTTACAGGGCGTCTACGAAGGGACACTGGGGCGGATCGTTCGGAGTCCTCTGCTTGCATACGCTGTTGTCGCGGTTCTGGTGATCGCTGGCCTGATCGCCCTGCCGTTCCTGGGGCCACAACAACTGCTTCCTTCATTCAAAGAACCCTATCTTCTGATTCAAATGGATGGCGCGCCCGGCACGTCCCATACGGAAATGGCCCGGATCGTGACTCGGGCCAGCCAAGAGTTGCGCTCAATTCCGGGCGTCCAAAACGTCGGCGCCCACGTCGGGCGTGCGGTGTTCGGGGATCAGGTGGTCGGCATCAATTCCGCCCAACTGTGGGTCAACCTCGATCCGGCAGCCAACTATGATACGACGGTGGCCGCCATTCGGGAGGCGGTGGACGGCTATGCCGGGCTGAATGGCGAGGTGAAGACCTATTTGCAACAGACACTGAGCCAGCCCCGGACGAGCACCACTGACGGCGTCACCGTGCGCGTCTTTGGCGAGGACCACAAAGTTCTCCGTGAGGAGGCCGAGAAGGTGCGGCAGGCCCTGGCGGGGATTAGCGGCGTGGTCAACCCTCGCGTGGAACTCCCCAATGAGGAAGCCACGCTGGAAATCGAGGTTGATCTGGCCGCGGCCCAGCGCCATGGCATCAAGCCCGGCGAGGTGCGCCGGGCGGCGGCCATCCTGTTGTCGGGCCTTCAAGTCGGCGCCTTATTCGAGGAACAGAAAGTGTTCGACGTGGTGGTGTGGAGCATACCTGAAAAGCGCCAGGATCTGACTGACGTTCGCGAACTGTTGATCGGAACGCCCAACGGCCACGTTCGTCTGGGCGATGTGGCCGATGTGCGCATCGCGCCGGCTCCGATTGTCATCAACCGTGAAGCCATCTCGCCCTACCTTGACGTTACCTTCACCGTGCAGGGGCGTGATGTCAGCGCCGTGACTGGTGATGTCCAAACGGCCCTGAAGAACTTCGCGTTCCCGTTGGAGTACCATGCGGTGGTGGCGAGCGAAAGCGTGGCCCAACAGACGGCCCAACAACGTCTGCTCCTCGCTATCGTGGTCGCCGCCATCGGGATTTTCCTCCTGCTGCAAGCCTCCTCCGACAGCTGGCGTCTGGCGGCGGCAACTTTCGTGGCCCTGTTAGCGGCGCTGGCGGGCGGGGCGCTGATGGCGCTGGTGAGCGGCGGCCCGCGGGCGCTGGGCACGCTCTTTGGGATGCTGGCCGTGTTGGGGATTGCGGCGCGCAACTGCGTTCTGCTGATCAGTCACTGTCGGCGTCTCGAGCAGGAAGGTGAAGCCTTTGGCCCGGGGCTGGTCAGGCGTGGGTCACAAGAACGGCTGGCGCCGATGATGATGACGGCGCTGACCACCGGCCTGGCCCTGGCACCCTTCGTGATCTTTGGCAACATTCCCGGTCTCGAGGTGGTGCGCCCAATGGCCCTCGTCATTCTAGGCGGCCTGATCACTTCGACATTGATCAACCTGTTCGTTATACCGGCTTTGTATTTGCGGTTTGGGGCTAGACTTGAACCCGAGACGTCAAGTTTGCCATTAAGCACTCAACCCGGCCTCGGCTCGTCAGCCGATTGAGGGATCACTATCAGCCCGGTATTGATGAGGGCGCTTCCGCACAGCGCCCGATCTAAATTGGAATATCAAACCGCACTAATAATCATCGGACAGGAGGACACTATGCAACACAAAATTCGATGGATGATCGCAGCCCTGATCATTGCCGCTCTCCAACTTTCGGCCTGCGCCGGAGCGCCGCCAAAGCCGGCGAGTATCAAACCCGCCGTCGTCGAGCCTATCGAGGGGTCGGACCTCAAGCAGGTGACGTTGACCCAGAAGGCATCCGAACGGCTTGGCATCGAGACGGCCGCAGTTCGTGAAGAGCAAGCAACACGAACCCGGACGGTCGGAGGCGAGGTCGTGACCTTGCCGGATACGGGCGCCACCCTTTGGGTGCGCGTGCGTCTGAATGAGAGCGATTTGAACAGCGTGGACCGGGACCAGCTGGCACGCATCCGGGGGCTGGACGACGAAGACGGCGAGGACGACGACGGCCTGGAGGCCGAAGCGGACGAGGACCTGGAGGTTGACGACGCCGAAGATGACGATACCGGAGAAGGGTCGCTGTATTACAAGCTAAGCGGCGCCCAGCAGGGCCTGGCGCCGGGGCAACGCGTTTGGGTTGAGCTTGCCCTGTCGGGCGGCGGGACTCAGCTAAAGATTGTCCCCTACGCGGCGGTGATCTACGACGTGAACGGCAAGACCTGGGTGTACACCAATCCCGAACCTCTGGTCTTCGTCCGGCAGAGCATCAGCGTCAACTACGTCGAGGGCGATCAGGCGTTTCTGGCGGAGGGCCCAGCCGCCGGCACGACGGTGGTCACGGTTGGAGGCTCCCTGTTGTACGGTACCGAGGTCGGGGTCGCAAAATAACAGGTTGACCGGATCTGATAGGAATTGCGCTGGGGCGTGTCGCCGTATGCGCCCCAGCCGCCGGGCAGACAGGCAAGACTGCTCTATACGCTACTGGGCCAGGAGGTAACTAAAATGCGTTGGATTGTTAAAACCAGCCTGCAATATAGATTCTTGATAGTTTTTGCTGCCCTGGCGATGATGGCTTTCGGCATCGCCCAATTAAGCAACTCGTCGGTGGACGTCTTTCCCGAATTCGCGCCGCCCAGGGTGGAGATCCAGACCCTCAGCCAGGGGCTTTCGGCCGCCGCTGTGGAAGAACTAGTCACCGTTCCGCTGGAGCAGGCCCTCAATGGTGTGGAGGGCTTGGACGTGATGCGCTCCCGGTCGGTTCCCGACCTGTCGGATATCGTCCTCATCTTTAAGCCCGGCACCGACCTCATCCGCGCTCGGCAGTTGGTGCAGGAGCGTGTGGCCGCAGTGACGCCCACCCTGCCCACCTGGGCCGCCCCGCCGGTTATGATCCAACCCCTGTCGTCCACCAGCCGGGTGATGAAGATCGGAATTTCCTCAGATCAATATGACCTGATGGATCTGTCCATGATCGCCTATTGGAAGATCAGGGCCCGCCTGCTGGATGTGCCCGGCGTGGCCAATGCCCCCATCTGGGGCGAGCGGATCAAGATGCCCCAGATGCAGGTCGATCTGGAACGGATGCGGACTTACGATGTTTCGCTCAACGAGGTCATGGACGTCACTGCCGACGCCCTGGACGTCGGGTTGTTGATGTATTCAGAAGGATCGGTCATCGGCACCGGGGGGTTCGTGGATACCCCTAATCAACGGATTGGGATCCGATCCGTCCTGCCACTCCTGACACCGGAAGAGCTGGCCCAGGTGGCCATCAATGATAGAAAGAAGCCCGATGGCACGCCGTTGCGCTTGAGCGATGTGGGCGAGGTGGTGTGGGATACCTGGCCGCTCTTCGGGGACGCCGTCATCAACGAGGGCCCTGGCCTGATGATGATCGTCGAAAAACTTCCCTGGGCCAACACGCTGGATGTGACTCGCGGCGTGGAAGAAGCGTTCGCGGAAATGCAACCTGGCCTGCAGGGAATTGAGATTGACACCACCATCTTCCGCCCGGCGACCTTCATCGAACTGTCAATCGAGAATCTCACCAATTCGCTCCTCGTCGGCGCGGTGCTGGTGGTGATCGTCCTGCTCTTCTTCCTTTACGAGTGGCGCGTGGCCCTGATCAGCGCCACCATCATCCCCTTGTCGTTGATGGCCTCTCTGCTCGTCCTCAACCTGAGCGGGGTGACGATCAATGTAATGACGCTGGCCGGTCTGGCCATCGCCATCGGCGCCGTTGTTGACGACGCCATCGTGGACGTTGAAAATGTCGTGCGGCGCATACGCCGGTTACGCCAGGAGGGAAGCTCCCAATCTACGGCCAGCATCATTCTGGAGGCCTCGCTCGAAGTGCGCGGCGCCATCGTCTACGCCTCGTTGATCGAAATCTCGGCCCTGCTGCCAGTCTTCTTCCTGCAGGGTCTGTCGGGCGCGTTCTTTAAGCCACTGGCCACTGCTTATGTGGTGGCGGGACTGGTCTCCCCATTGGTTGCCCTGACCGTCACCCCGGCCATGGTCCTGATCCTTCTGTCCAATGCGCCGATCCACCACCGCCCGTCCCCGATTATCCCGTTGATGCACCGTGCCTACGACTGGGTGTTGGCGCGGGTCGTGCCCAAGCCACAGCTGGCCTACGCCACCGTCGCCGTCCTGGTGTTGGCCGGGGTGGGGGTGTGGCCGTCGCTCGGGCAGGAATTGTTGCCGTCGTTCAAGGAACGGGACTTCCTGATGCACTGGCTCACCAAGCCCGGCACCTCCCACCCGGAAATGTGGCGGATCACGGCTCAGGCCTGTCGGGAATTGTTGACCATTCCCGGGGTGCGTAACTGCGGCTCCCACATCGGCCAGGCCATGAATGCCGATGAACCGTACGGCATCTATTTCACCGAGAACTGGATCAGCGTGGATCCGTCGGTGGACTATGACAAGACACTAGCCGCCGTTCAGGAGACGGTGGACGGCTACCCCGGGCTGATTCGCGATGTGCAGACCTATCTGAAAGAGCGAATCCGGGAGGTCCTGACCGGGTCAAGCGACACCGTCGTCGTCCGAATCTATGGCCCCGAGTTGGCCGTCCTGCGTGAGACCGCCGACAAGGTGCGGGATGCTCTGGAGGGCATTGACGGAATCGCGGATTTGAAAAAGGAAGCCCATGTAGACGTGGCCCAGGTGGACGTCAAAGTTGATCTGGTCGCGGCCCAACGCTATGGGCTCAAACCGGGCGATGTCCGCCGGGCGGCGGCCTTCCTGTTGCAGGGCGAAGAAATCGGCGACATTTTCTGGGGTGGGAAGACCTACGATGTGAACGTGTGGAGCACGCCGGAAACGCGCAACAGCCTGACGGACATTCGCGAGCTATTGATTGACACGCCCGACGGCGGTCACGTGCGCCTGACGGACGTGGCCGACGTGCGCATCGTGCCGGCCCCGAACGTCATCGAACGTGAAGGCCAGTCGCGCAAGATTGACGTATCGGCCAACGTGAAGGGACGCGATCTCGGCTCCGTGGCCGATGATGTCGAGAAGACCCTCCGGGGCCTCGACTTCCCGCTGGAATATCACGCGGAGGTGCTCGGCGAGTTTGCGGAGCGGCGGGCGGCCCAACAGAATCTACTCCTCGCCGGGGCTCTGGCAGTGATCGCGATTTACTTCCTCCTGTATACATCGTTCGGGAATTGGCGCCTGGCGACGCTAACCTTCTTCACCTTGCCCTGGGCGCTGGTGGGCGGTGTGCTGGCGGCGTATTTTACGACCGGTATCCTCTCACTCGGTTCGCTCGTCGGCCTGCTGACGATCCTGGGGATTGCGACCCGCAACGGGATCATGATGATCAGCCACTTTCAACATCTGGAAACCGAGGAAGGCGAGCCGTTTGGCCCGGAGTTGGTCAGGCGCGGGGCGCGCGAACGGATTGCGCCGATCATGATGACGGCCCTGACCACCGGGCTGGCCCTCGTGCCTTTGGCCTTCGCCGGCAGTATTCCGGGCCACGAGATCGAGCACCCCATGGCCATCGTGATTCTGGGCGGCCTGGTCACTTCGACCTTGCTCAACCTGCTCGTCGTACCTTCCCTGTACTTGCGGTTTGGGAAGAGCCAGAAGTATCAGCCCGGCGTTGTCATGGTTCCTCAAGCAGCCTGAACGGGTGGGAGTGGCGAAGAGCGGCTTTCCTGACGAAGAACGGCTTTCGTTGGGAAAGCCGTTCCGTATAAAAGTCAGCATAGCATACTATCCAGGAGTTGAAATGAGACGTCTTCAGATTATCTCGGCAACAACGTTGTTACTGATGATTTTGGCTTCAGCCTGTAATGGTGCGCCCACCCCGACAGCGACGGCCGGGAGCGCCCCCACCCCGGAAGCCACCAGCGGGGGCGAGAAAAATTTCGAGGACTTCGACCCCGGCAATTTCGACAATCCGACTCAGATTGATAACCAATGGATGCCCATGAAACCGGGAACGCGGTTCGTCTATGAGGGAATCACCATCGAGGACGATGGCACATCGGTTCCTCATCGGGTGGAGATACACATCACTGATCTGACTAAAGTGATCGGCGGCATTCGCTCGGTCGTTACCTGGGATCTGGACTACAGTGATGGCGAACTGGTGGAAGCGGAGCTGGCCTTCTTTGCCCAGGACAACGATGGTAACATCTGGCGCATGGGTGAATACCCGGAAGAATATGACGCCGGGAAGGTCGTCGCCGCCCCAACCTGGATCCACGGCTTTCAAGAGGCCAGAGCGGGGATTATGATGAAAGCCGACCCGCAGACCGGGACGCCCAGCTATTCTCAGGGCTGGGGGCCAGCCGTCAACTGGACGGACCGGGGGCAGGTAGATCAGATGGGTCAGGAGACCTGTGTCCCCGCAGACTGTTACGAGAATGTTCTGGTGATCGCTGAAACCAGCCAGTCAGAGCCGGATGCTCAACAGCTTAAGTACTTCGCGCCGAAGGTGGGCAATGTTCGAGTGGGCTGGAGAGGTTCGGGAGAAAAAACAAAAGAGACTTTGGAACTGGCTACACTCGAACAACTCAGCCCGGAGGCCCTGGCTGAGGTCCGGGCGAAGGCGCTGGAATTGGAGACGAGCGCCTACGAGAACAGCAAGAATGTATACGCCCTCACCTCGCCAACGGAGTACCCGGAGGGTACACCTGCCCTGGCGATCACTCCCGCGGTGGCCGCGCCCACTCAGGCCGGTTCACCGCAGGGAGCCGCAACTGAAATTATCGTCTATGCCTCTGACCTGCCGCAGAGCGCCCTATCCGAGTTTGACTTCCTGGACGACCCCGCTTCGCCCGGAGGCAAAATGGTCGCAACACCCAACACCGGAGGCAATTTGGATCCTCCTCCTGAAAGCGACCCGCATGTGACCTTCACGGTCCAGGTTCAAAGCGGCGTTCCCTATAAGTGTTGGATCCACATGAAAGTCGGAGAGCCATTGGGCGTTTCGCAGGCGAACGTAATTTGGGTGCAATTCACGAACGCCGTCGATAAAGCTAACAACGAAGCCTTCAATGTTGGCACCGGGAATTACCTGACTGCGGAAGGGCCAACAGAGCAGGGCTGGACGTGGGTGGAGTGTGACCGGGCCGACTCGGAGGCGGAACCGCTGGTCTATTTCCGAATCAGCGGCGAGGTGACGGTGCGCTTGCAGGCGGGCATGGAAGGGGTGGGGTTCGACCAGTTTCTGCTCAGTCCCGCCCGCTTCCTCGAACAGCCTCCCGCCGAACCGATCGTCGAGAAATAGCGGCGCAGATTGAACGGTTGGGCATCGTGCGGTCAACGTTGGACCACTGCGAGGCAATCGTTGACAAATCCTATTCTTAATTCTCGTTTCATCGTTTTTTCATGCATGGCCTGCTAGAATCTAAGCGTCGATAAGTTGTGATAGGCCAAAAAGGAACCAGACCATGAAAATTGTTGGAAATGTTGTACGAAAAATCAAAGCCATAACCGCGAGGCGTCAGAGCGACCGAATTGGCCTCTTGACTATTGGGCTCGTCTTTGCTCTCCTCATGGCCGCCTGCGGCGGTGGTTCGACCTCACCCCCTCCCTCAACCACCGACCCGACTGTGAGCCAGGGCGGTGCTACCGGCCAACCCAGCAAGCCAGGGACAGAAGAGTTCGGCATGACCAAAGAGGAGCTTGTCAGGAACATCGAGGCGGTGGAGGCCCTCATCGCCAAATGTATGAATGACGCCGGGTTTGAGTACGTCGCCGTCAACTACGACACGGTCCGCAAAGGGATGACGGCGGATAAAGCCCTGCCCGGAGTCACCGACGAACAGTTCATCGCCCAGTATGGCTACGGGCTCTCGACGCTGTACACCGGCAAGTCTCCGCAGTTGGCCGACGTGCCCACCGCGGCCCAAATCGGCCTGGGTGAACAGAACGCTCAAATCTTCAAAAGCCTTTCGGCTTCTGATCAGGTGGCCTACAACATCACGCTCTTTGGCCAGAACCCCGACGCAACCTTCGCGGTTTCGCTTGAGGCTGAGGATTTCTCGCGCACCGGGGGTTGCACCCGCACCGCTGTCGAGCAGGTTTTCACCAGCGAGCAGTTGAGCACGACCTACCTCAACCCCAAGGACGCCCTCATCGCCCAGGATCCGCGCATGCTCGCCGCCATGAGAGAATTTGCCGATTGCGTTCGTGAGGCGGGGTTCAGCTACAATAACCCGAATGAGATCGAGGCCGATATCAAGAACCGTCTCAATGGCGTCACAAAGGGCCTCCCGCTTGAGGCGTTGTCGCCCGACACCCTCGCCGCTCTGACCGAGCTTCAGGGCGAAGAGCGGGCGGTGGCCGTAGTTGCCACCCAGTGCGAGGCCGATCTCATTGAACCTGTGGCGGTCCAAATTGAGAGAGAATTGTATGGGGGTCCACAGCCGTGAATAGGACTCGTCAAAGAACAATTCCGCTCCCGCCGGATTTGGCAATCCGCCGCGAGTCAACTGCGGAGTTATACTTTTACAACTATTTAGAACGGAGGCCGCGGGGGGCTTGCCGCCGATGAAGGATCATTCTACGGAAACGAGGCCAGTATGAGCAGAAAACGAATCTTAACCCTCTTCTTTGTTCTTGGGCTTATGGTTCTATCTGCGGCCATAGGCTGGGTGGCGGCCTCAAGAATCATATCTCCAGCCGAAGCGGCCGCGCGAACGGCGCCGCCGACGCCATCGCCGATTCTGGTCCCGGTCGAGGAGCGCGTGTTAACGTCCGACATCGTGACTCGCGGCACGGCTCGCTTTGGACTGCCACAAACCATCTCCCTGATTCCATCGGCCTTGAAACCTCAGATCGGGATCATCAGCACACTGCCTCTGCGGAACACCCAACTGAAGGAGGGCGATGTTCTGCTCACCGCCTCAGGGCGCCCGGTATTCATTCTTCAGGGCGAGGTCCCGGCCTATCGGGACCTTGTCCCCGGCAATTCGGGCGAGGATGTTCGCCAGTTGGAGAATGCCCTCGAGCGCCTGGGATTTGATCCCGGTGTCATTGATAAGACTTACGATGAGCAGACCAGCGCGGCTGTGGTCGCCTGGTATGACTCGGCGGGGTGGGAGCCGTTTGGGCCAACACCTGATCAGCTAGCAAATATCCGTGCCCTCGAACAGGATTTGGCCCTCGCCAAAAGCAGGAGAGCAACGGCTTACGACGCTGTCGCTGCCGCCGACCTGGCCATAGGAGCCGCACGCGCCAATGCCGAGAGCGCCAACATAGCCGCCAGCGCCGATGTGGGCGTAAAATCCAGGGTCAAGGACAGAGTCGGGGCGGACCGGGAGACGTATAACGGTGAGGACCGGGCCAACGCCGCGGCGGCGCTGGCCGCGGCCCAGGCCGCTGAGACCGCCACTCGATCGGCAGGCCAGGCGGCCATTCAGGCCGCCGTTGATGTACAGAGGGCCGCCGCCCGTGAAGCCAAGTTGGCTGCCGATGCAGTTACCCGGCTCGAGGCTGATCTCGAACTGGCCAATGGCAAGGTGGGCGTGCAGGTGCCGGTTGATGAGATCATTTTTGTCCCCGCTTTGCCTGTCCGCGTGGGACAGATCAATGTTAAGGTGGGTGACCCGGCGAGTGGGCCGGTGATGGCGGTGACAGATAATCGCTTAGCGATTGATTCATCCCTGGCCCTCGACGAAGCGCCGCTGGTCAAGCCAGACATGCCGGTCACCATTGATGAACCGTCCCTCGGAATCAAAGCCTCCGGGGTCGTGGCCCGGGTGGCCGACACACCCGGAACCTTCGGGGTTGATGGATTCCACATCTACTTCGAGGTGCAGGTGACCGAGACCCCCTCGGCCCTGGAGGGTTTCTCATTGCGTCTCACGATCCCGGTCAAATCAACCGGGACGGCGGTCACCGTGGTTCCGATCAGTGCGCTGTTTCTCTCCGCTGATGGGACTTCAAGAGTGCAGCTGGATAACAATGAGTCGCTTGAGTTCATGGTGGTCGAGCCGGGACTGTCTGCCAACGGCTATGTCGAAGTGAAACCGGTTGATGGAACGCTAACGCCAGGCCAGCTGGTGGTCGTGGGATTTGAGACAACACAATGACGACTCATCCCGGCGCAAGTCAACAGGTTCTGGAACTCGAGAAGGGTAATCATCATCGGGTTTGGGACGAAACTACGGCGACTGATCCCGGCGCAGGCCAATTCGTCCTCGATCTCAACAAGATTGGCCGGAAGTATGGAAGCGAACCGGCTGTCCATGCGCTGGTGGATGTGGATCTTCAAGTGAAGCCGGGCGAGTGGCTGGCGATTACCGGCCCCTCCGGCGCCGGGAAGTCAACCCTGCTTCACATCCTCGGCTGCCTGGATCGTCCAACCAGCGGCAACTATTTCCTGGACGGCATTGACACCACTAAGTTGAGCGACGCCGAACGCGCCGGACTGCGGGGTCGGCGCATTGGGTTCGTGTTTCAATCTTTCCATTTGCTCCCCTACCGAACCGTATTGGAGAACGTGATGCTGGCGGAAGTGTACCGTCAGCAATCCACCCGCGGGCGCCGCGAGCGCGCGCTGGCGGCGCTAGAGCGCGTCCGGCTTGGTCATCGCGTTGATTTCCTGCCAACGAAGCTGTCTGGCGGCGAGAGGCAGCGGGTGGCCATCGCTCGCGCCCTGATGGGCTCTCCCAGTCTGTTGT
>Ga0247727_10005714_pt1 | contig 24980 bp, 24 predicted proteins | sample WisWelCaveWW1625_FD_202498 | JGI IMG/M metagenome (GOLD analysis project Ga0247727, IMG submission 202498) | Biofilm microbial communities from Wishing Well Cave, Virginia, United States - WW16-25 | ecosystem: Environmental > Aquatic > Deep subsurface > Groundwater > Cave microbial mat | place...
CAGCGATCAACTCACCAAGAAAAACTTGCTGCCAACGGAAACCATCCAAGCAATCTGCCAACGCATTCAAGCATGGCAACAACGCGTCAATTATGATGGCAACTATGACCAGTGGATTGCAAACCATCTTCCGGCACGTCTGGAAAACATGCTCGAGGATGCCAACGGACGGCATTGATTATTTTTGCAAAATCAAGATCACGACAAGATTGGGCAAATCGTTCAATCATTGCCAACGCGCATAAATAAAAGATGATAACGAGTCTCTATGCCAACCAACATCACCCTGGAAATTTTCCGCTATCGCCCGGAAGCCGAATCAGAGCCGGTCTTCCAGAGTTACGAAATCCCTTTCCGCAAAGATTGGGTCATCCTTGATGCGTTGAATTACATCAAGGACAACTTGGACGGAAGCTTGTCATACCGTTGGTCCTGTCGCATGGGCGTTTGCGGAAGTTGCGGCATGATGGTCAACGGCACGCCGGTGCTGACTTGCGCGACCTTCCTGGAAAAGTATTTGCCAGGCCCCATTCGCGTGGAACCGCTGAAAAATTTCCCGGTGGTGCGCGATCTCGTTATCGAGATGAGTGATTTCATGCGCAAGCTGAAACGCGTGAAACCCTGGATCATTCGGGATGAAGAAAAACCGCTGTCCGAAGGCGAATACTTGCAGACTCCCGTACAGCTTGCGGACTACAAACAGTACAGCATGTGCATCAACTGCATGCTGTGCTATTCCGCCTGTCCGATCTACGGCCTGGAGCCAAGTTTCACCGGCCCGGCGGCTATCGCGCTGGCGCAACGCTACAATTTCGATAGCCGCGACCAAGGGAAGAATCAGCGGTTGGAGGCGCTTTCAGGGGACGGCGGCATTTGGGAGTGCACGTTGGTCGGCGAGTGCTCGGTCGTTTGCCCAAAAGGTGTGGATCCGGCCGGTGCGATTCAGCGCTACAAAGTCGCAAGCACGACCGAATGGTGGAAATCGCTGCTGATGCCGTGGGGTAAAACGTAAGGAGTAAAACGTCAGACGTAATGCGTAAGGCGTAAAATGTCAAAGTGACTTTTACGGATTACGATTTACGGATTACGTTTTACGCCTTACTAATTTGGAGCAAAAATCACAATGATTCAAAACCCGCATTACACCAAACATCACCCCAAGTGGTATCGCACGCGCATGCCGATCTTCTGGTGGGTACAAAAGTGGGTGCATATGAAATTTATTCTGAGAGAGTTGACCAGTGTGGCGGTGGCGTTCTATGCGGTCGTTTTGCTGTTCCAAGTCCGCGCTTTGTCACAGGGACCAGAAGCTTATGCAAGTTTTTTAGCCTGGCTCAAGACACCGATCGCAATTGCATTGCACGCCATTGCCTTTTTGTTTGTGATCTTCCACAGTGTCACCTGGTTCAATCTATCGCCGAGGGCTTTGGTCGTTCGGATAGGGAAAAACCGCCTTCCGGATGCCGTGATTGCCGCATCCAATTACGTCGCCTGGATCATTTTTTCTGCGGCGCTGGCGTGGATAATTTTGTCCAACGGATAGAAACAACCCAACAGATAAAAAGATTTTAGTCTAATCCGTTGGGTTGTTTCTATCCGTTGTCGGTAGGTTTGTTTTTGTTAAAAACTTTGCTTATCCCATATTGAGATTATCAGAGAAACATCCATGAAAAAAACCATGAAGCCTTTTTGGTGGGGGCTGTTCGGCGCGGGGGGCGCGATATCCGCGCTCTTCATCCCGGTTCTACTTTTTCTCACCGGTCTGGCCATTCCTTTGGGATGGATCGAGGCGCCGCGCTACGAAGATTTATTGCCTCTGGTGAAACATCCCCTCACGCGTCTTTTTCTTTTCGGTCTCATTTCTCTGTCACTGTTTCATTGGGCGCATCGTTTTCGCTACACCCTCTACGACGGCTTGCAGCTCAAGCATTTGAATGAGCTCGTCGCGGTTCTTTGTTATGGCAGTGCGATGGTTGTGACGTTAGTGGCAGGGTATACGCTGTGGAGTATTTAGATTATACTCTTGCAATGACAATCTTTGATGATTCTGCAACAGCCTGATGGGCGGAACAGAGACGCAAAGAGCACGCAAAGTTTTTCTTTGCGGAATCTTTGCGCCTCTGCGCGCGAGCTTTTGCTTTAATTGACTGATAACGAATTGGAGCCCCATGTTCGATCTCAAACCCATTTCCAAAGAAGCCATTCCCAGATCTCTGGAGAAGGCGGAGCGCTATCGCCTTCTCAATGAGCCACGGGTGGCGGAAAGCATCTGCCGCGACATTTTGCGCGTCGAGGCCGAAAATCAACATGCGATTATCATGTTGATTCTGGCTCTGACTGACCAGTTCGGCAGAACAACCGGTGCGAATATGAAATCAGCATTGGATTTGATTCCTCAGCTCCGTGATGAATACGAGCACGCTTATTATACCGGCATCGTCTATGAGCGCCAGGGCAAGGCTCGGCTCAATCAAGGTTCGCCGGGCTCCGGCTTCGATGCGCACGAGTTGTTGCGCGAAGCCATGACCTGGTTCGAAAAAGCCGAGGCCGTCCATCCCCTAGGCAACGACGACGCTATTCTCCGCTGGAACACCTGTGCGCGCATCATTATGAATCATAACCTCCAACCACGACCACAGGACGATTTTCAGCCTTATTTGGAATAGCTGCCCGGCGTTTCGGCATTATCGGCAATGTTTCGGTTTTTCTTTTTAAAGATTTGAGGCTGTAATGAGGAGGGCAGATCGACGACGAAATCATCTAACCCCATGAGCTGAGAAATTCAACGTTGTTTCTCATTTCTTCCGCTGACTTCAGTGCAGCAAGTTTCAGCAGCCGACGCATTTGTTCGCCCACACTATAATGCTGTTGTGGAGCAAAAATAATTCCCGCATGATTCTTACCTTGCAGCAAGAACTGCTTGTGTAACCGATAGAAATCTGCCGTATTAAAAGTGTATAGGACCATTTCTTGGGAAGCCAAGTAATCGAGTTGTTCTTGATCGCCAAGCCCCGCTCTTTTTTCCGTCTCCACTGTAGTCACGCTGACTCCACGAGCACGCAAGCCGTTCACAAGTGCTCGTGACATCGCATCTTCGTCCAGATAATACCAGATTTGCATTAAGCACTCATCTTGGCTTGATGATGCTCTTTCTCTAAACGATCATATTCGGCTTCTTCCGCCGCAATATCTATTTCGATTTCTTTCTGATTGGCGTGATAATATGAAAGCGCTGCATAGATTTGCGCTAAAGTCAATTGTTCATATTGATCCGCAATTTCTTCCGGAGTGAAACCGTGCTTGTATAAAATTGCAATTCTGCGAACAGATAAGCGAGTACCGTCGATTCGTGGCTGCCCTCCCAGAATGCCCGGTGTGCGGACGATCAGATTTGTTATGCCATTTGACATAAGAATTCCTCGGCTTCTTGAGGGTTTATGAATCTGAGTTTCGGTTTGCGAACTAATGTAATAGGTTCTCCGCAAGAGCACAATGCCATAATAATAAAAGATCGCCCAAATGTCAATTTCCAAATTCAGCGGTTTCTAATTTCGTTAGGCCGGCTCGACATTTTTTAAAGTTCTTCCAATAATTTTTCCTCCATATCCCGCCTCGCTGCAATTTCTTCACACCCAATTGCGCTACTTTCCTGGCATGAATACGCATTCCATGCGCATGGCTGTATATATTGAACGATAAATAGCTGGAAGGAATTACATCTTAGTTTGCGCGATCTCAATGAATGCACACAGCAAAAATTTTCAAGAGATGATCGTCCATCTCTGCCGGCAGTTCCGTGAAGCGTTTGGCGCTTCCTACTGCCGCATCGCGCTTCTGCCGGAAACGGCAAAGGGCGCGGCGAACGGAGCGGGGCAGAGCACTTCGGAAACAACGCCGGCCGCAGATCAGGACATAACCTTGATTCATGCCGGCGGCAAAAGCAACGATTATTTGGCGCTGGCCCGGAACAACGGAAGTGAAACGGAAAAATTGAGCCCGGCGCACGCGGACCTCGTGGCAAGCGTAGCCGAGGCCTGCCGCAAACCCAAACCCTCTTTGCGGTTTTATCTGCAGCCGGCCGGTGACGAAGCGGCTTTAGCTCCGGCCCCCTCCGCGTTCCTGGACGTATCGTTTGCCTCGCCGCGTTCATTCAGCGTTTCCGAGGTGATGGCGATGATGCTGATGGTGGAAATGACCAAAGCCGTGCTCACCGCCGAATGGACGCACGCCGCCCAGTCTTCCACCGCCGAGCAAGTGGCGGGAAAATTACAAACCAATCTTTTTGCGCTGCCGTTTTTGGAAGCCAAGAAGCAATGGATTGACGCGTTCGAGGAAGAATATTTGCGGCTGCAGCTCATAAAATATTACGGAAATATTTCAAAAGCTGCGCGCGCGGCGCGCATCAGCCGTTATACTTTGTATGCTTTGTTGAACAAATTTCAATTTTCCGCGCGCGCCTTCAAAAAATCAAAAGTTTCGCGCGGCGCAGCCAGGGCTTCGCTGCATGCGGCCGTGGCTGCCAACGGCGCCGCGGCTTCTGAATTGGCGAATACTGAAACCGAGGTCTCGCCGCCGGTAGTTTAGCTGTAACATGTCTACGCCGTGAACCCGGAGTTCATGCTTCCCAGTAACATGTTTGCGACCTGAAAAGGGATTTACGCCAACCCGATACGGCGCGCGTATTTAATCGTTGCTGAACGGTTTTCAAAACCCGGGTTAAATTCGGGCCACCTCACCCGGGCAAAATAAAATTGCGCAGCGGCGAAGGGCGCCGCGGCCGGAGCGGCAAAAGAGCCGGTTGAGGGCGCAGAATTGTGCAGCAGATCACACTCTCAAGAGTGGTCGAAACGGAGTTTTAAGAATGAAAGAGGCGAGTTTGGTTGGGCAGCGTCTTGCATCATTACCTCTGGAAGTCGCGTCCATAAACGACACCTCTCTTTCACTTGACCGCGAGCTGGCTTACGAGCGGGGTGAAAAACTTGCGCGGCCGAACGGCCGTTTCGCCGGAGCGCACGCTTTGCGGCTTCCCATTTTGAGAGCGCAAAAGTCCGGCCGGAAGGCGACTTTTTTCGAGCGCGTGTGGGGCAATGCGATCGTGTCGCCGTTCTTTCTGTTCAGCTCGTTGTTCGTCATTTTATTGATGCCCGAAAAGCTGATCAAAAAAATCGCTGCGCCCTTTTCCGGCATCAATTTTTGGGAGCGCTTCGGCAAGCGCGCATTCGACGTGGTGATGGCGACGCTGGGCTTCATCTTGACTTCCACCATATTTTTGTTTGTGCCGGTTTTGATCAAGCTGGATTCCTGGGGGCCGGTGTTTTACGGCCAGCAACGCGCGGGCTTGAACAAACGCCGGCACGAACGGCGCAACGTCAATCTCGCGGTGCGCTACGATCGCCGCGACGGCGAGCGCCGACAGGAAAATTTGTTTGGCCGGCCCTTCATCGTTTATAAGTTTCGCACCATGCGCGCGGACGCGGAAAAGCACAGTGGCGCGGTGTGGGCGCAAAAAAACGATCCGCGCATAACGCGCTCGGGGTCTATATTACGCTTTACGCACGTCGATGAAATCCCGCAATTCCTGAACGTTTTGCAGGGCGAGATGAGCATGGTGGGCCCGCGGCCGGAGCGCCCGATCATGATTCCCAAGCTAGTGGAAGCCATTCCGGAATACGAAAAGCGCCTCGAAGTCAAACCGGGAATGACGGGCATCGCACAAATTTACTGCGGCTACGATGCCACCATTGACGACGTGCGCAAAAAACTGCAATACGATCTGAGCTACGTCAACGATCATTCGCTGAAAGCGGATATTTCAATTTTGTGGAAAACGCTGTGGATGATTATTCGCGGCCGGGAGTCGGCGAACTGAGGGCCGAGCGCATGACCATTTTTTGCCCCGGCAAGAAGCCGGGGACTTCGACAACATCGAGCATGGAGGTTCAAAAATATATGTGGCACAGCACGGCCTTCAAGCCTATGAAGCGCAGCCGAAACCTGGGAAAAACGCTGATCGCCCTCGCGGCGCTCGGCTGGTTTGGCATTCCTGCCGCGAGCCGGTCCCAGGACTCGCCCCCGTTCAGTGAAGAATTAGAAGCCTCGGCGAAGACGCAAATTCTCAGCCGGCCCACCGGCGCGATCGTGTATTTTGAAGGCGAGTATGGCCTGGCCGGCCGCGCGCCTTATACCATCGCCCATCATCTTAAAGGCTATTACAAAATTCACGCGATGAAATGGGGCTATGAAAATTGGAACGGCGATTTTCTCTTCACCGGCAAGGGCAACGAGAAGCTGTCGATCAAATTGTCGCCCAAAACGCGCGCCAAAGCGCTGTTTCGCTCGGCGTTGTTTCCGGGGTGGGGCCAGGCCTACGCCGACCAAAAACTGAAAGGCGCAATCATCGCCACGGCACAGATGACCACGCTCGGCGTGTTCATTTATCACAACGTCAAATACAACGACGCGCTCGACAACTTCAACGCCGCTTCCAACGCTTTTCAACAGGCGCCGAATGATCCGGCCCGCCTGGCGGCATTGAACAACGCACAAGACCGCCTGGACGATCGCTTTGAAAAACGCCGCCGCGCCACGTTGATTGCAGGCACGGTATATTTGTATAATTTGCTCGACGTGCTGCTCTTCTTCCCGAGGTACCATCACCACGGCGTGGAAGTGAACATGAATCTGAGCACACCCGCGACGGCGCACGGGGCGATGATTAACGTACAAGCGCAGTTTTAACGCGACGAACGGCATTTGAAAGAGTAAAGCGGCATCGCAATCGGCTGGTGAGGAGGATTAATTGACGAGAGGACGCAACGAAGTAAGGACAACGGAGTGTTGCAAGCCATGAAAGCGTTTCATTCAACCCGCTGGTTGGCTGTGTTGGCCATTGTGCTGGCAGCAATGCAATGGCAGTGCACGAAAAAACCGACTTCACCGGCGAACAACAATCGGGATCTTCCCGGCCAACCCTTTGGCTTGACGGTCACCACCGGAGACCGGCAAATTGAATTATCGTGGGTGATCGACAATCCTGCCAAGGTGAGGAGCTATCGTATTTATCGCCGTGACACCACCTCCGCTATCTTTTTTTACCTCGATTCTTCGTTGACGACGAAATATTTGGATCGTCTTGTGCGCAACGGCTTCACCTATTTCTACCAGGTTAGCGCCGTTTCCCGCACCGGCGCAGAAGGCACGCGCTCCCCCATGGCCTCGGCCGTGCCCGACATTTATACGATCCGAATCAACAATGGCGTGGATTTTACCGCGATCGCGCAAGTCACGCTCGCGTTGAGCGGCCCGGCTTCAACGGTTTCCATGCTGGTCGGGAATGACACTTCTTTCACCGGCAGCAATTGGCAAACGTTCGCGCGTTCACTGCCCTGGGCGTTAGCCGGCGGCGACGGCTTGAAAACCGTGTATGCGAAATTTCGCGACCGCGCCGGCATTGAAACGCGTTCACGCGCCAGCGATGCCATCACTTTGGATACCATCGCGCTGATTCGCAGCGTGACGGAAAATACCGGCGGCAATCCTAGCAGCGGCGGTGGAACGATTCATTTCGCGCTCGACGCCAATGAGCCGAACGGCAGAGCCTCCGCAACCATCGACGGCATTGCGCAAGCCATTATGTTGTATGACGACGGACGGGCCGGCGATCCCACCGCCAATGACGGCGTGTACGAAACCGATTATATCGTTCCGGACGATGCGGAAGTTTCACAAGCGCGCGTTCGCGGCGCTTTCACCGATCGCGTCAACAATATCGCGCCCGGTATTCAAGCCGTTACCCGCGTCACGATTCTCAAACCGCCGGCCAAAGTGACTTTATTTCCGCCCACATTAGCGGGAAATCAGAATGCTTTGCGTTTGAGCTGGAGCGCTTCGACGGAAGCGGATTTTGCGAATTACAACATTTATCGCAGCAATACGCCCGGCTTCACGCCCGCGCAAAACTTATTGTTGGATCGCGTGTCCGTACGCCAAACCAACAATTACACCGATGGCAATCTGCAAGAAAACACGACGTATTATTATCAAGTCGTGGTTTTAGATGCCGGCAGCCTGGCCAGCCCGCCCAGCAACGAAGTGAGCGGCCGCACCAATGCCAATTTGCCGCCGCGAGCCGTAACTTTGAATGCGCCGCAATTGGGCGCAGACGGCGCGCGACAGGTGCTGTTGAGCTGGTCGCAAAATTTGGATCCCGATTTCGCCAGCTATCGCATTTTGCGCTCGACCACGCTGCCGATCGATTCGACTTCCGCACCCCTCATTTCTTTTGAGAGCGACAAGATCATCAGCTATGCCGACAACGCAGTGATGCCGGCCACGAGCTACTATTATAAAATCTACGTGTTCGATCAAGGCGGAAAAAACTCCGGCAGCAACGTAGCGAACATTACCACGGCACAAGATGCGCCGCCCAAGCCGGTGACGCTCTCGCTGCCGATTTCCACGAAGCTAGACGAATTGACGTTGTCCTGGTCGAAAAACAATGACGCCGATTTTGCTTCCTATCGTGTCTATCGCTCGAAGACGCCCGGCATCACCATAAATCAAGCGCCGGTCAATATCATCAATGATCCGGAAAAAACGCTATTTGAAGACGCCGGGCTGGAGCGCAATACGACTTATTATTACCGCGTCTTCGTATACGATCTTGGCGATTTGACTGCGGGCAGCAATGAAGTGATGGGAACCACGCCGTGAAGCCGGCCGGGTGCACAAAATTCCCCGCGTGCAAATCCGGGTCAAGCAAGACGGAATTGAATTTTTCTCGCAAGGCCGCGACAATAAAATGTGTTTCGATGGAGCAAAAACTCTCATGTTGAAAAATATCACCTCGATTCTCGCGCTCGTGCTCGCCGCCGGCCTGACTTGGCCTGCAGCCGGAACGGCGCAGGAATACAAGCTCGACAACGGCGATTTGATTACGGTCACTTTTTGGCAGCAGGCGGATCTCAATTCGCAGGTTCGCCTCGATGCCGAAGGCAAAATCGATCTGCCTTTGGCCGGAAGAATTGCAGCCGCGGGCTTGACCGTGGAGCAGCTCGGCCGGCGCATCGTCGAAAAGATGGCGGTTTACAACGGCAAAATCACGCAAGCTTCCGTGACCGTCAATGAATACGGCAGCCGGAAGATTTTCGTCACCGGCGCGGTGAATGCGCCGGGCAAATATTCCTTCGAAAAAATTCCCACGATCTGGGAAGCGATTCTCGAAGCCGGCGGCCCGCAAGCCAACGCGCAGTTAGGCGCAGTGCAAATTCTGCGCGGCGGCGAGCAAAGCCAGGCCCTGGAAGTCGATTTGACCGCCGCCTTCGCCGGCGGCGACCTGGGAAATTTGCCCAAGCTGCAGCCGGGTGACAACGTCAACGTTCCGGCTGCGCCGGCGGGAACCGGACCCGGCGGCGCCAACATGGCCGCTGCCGGCGCCTCTTCCAAAAATGCCATCTATGTTTTCGGCTACGTCGCCGCGCCGGGAATTTATACTTTGCAAAAAGACATGGACGTTCTGCAGGCCATCGTGCAAGCCGGCGGCCCGATTCTGCAATTGGGCGGCGGCGGCAACAGCAATCGCCCGGCGCGGGAAGCGGATTTGCGCAAAGTTAAACTCATCAAGCGCGGTCCGGAGGCGCCGGTGGTATATTCCGTCAACGTTGAAACTTATACCAAACACGCCGTGCCCGTGCCTTTGCAGTTGAAGCCGGGCGATACGATTTATATTCCGGGGCGGGACGATTATGGCCGCTTCGTCATCGGCGCGACCGTAGGTGAAATTTTGAAAAGCTCGATTACCATCGTCACCACTTATTTGCTGCTCAACCAGGTGTTCAACGTCAAGTAAGCGGCGCCGTATGAGTTCGGTTTGCTGAAGTGCCCGTGAAATTCCAAATCGCAAAGCAAACGACAACCTAACCGTACCAATCAAGTTTGGAACCGCAAAAATGAAACCAGGCGGAAAATTAGATTTGCGCAGCATTTTGCAAATCTGCCTGCGCAGAAAATGGTTCTTGACCATCCCTCCGATCGTGGCCATCCTCGGCGCGTATTATCGCGTGGCGACCATGGAACCGGTGTTCAAATCGACCACCACCATCGTTATCGATCAAGGCCGCGAGATGCTCAAGGAAATGGAAACGCTGTTGCCGAGCTCGGACGGCTCGAAAACCCCAAAAATGCGCGACATGGCGGAAGACATTACCAAGCAATTGCTCGCCAAGAAAACGCTGGGCGATGTGATCGACCGCGTGGGCTTGAAACCCAGCCCGGGCTTGCGCGAAGAAGCCCGGCAAATGAAACTGGAAAATCCCCAGGCCGACGATGCGGCACTGGTGCGGGAATTACAAATCGCATGGCTGGCGCTGCGCCTGACGGAAAACATCATTTTTCCAAAACGCGGCAACTACGTCGAGATTTCTTTTATTCACAAAGATCCGGACGTGGCGTATCAAGTGGTGAAAACGCTGGGCGACGTCTTCATTGAAAACGCGTTGAGGACGGAAAGCCAGGAGTCCGAGCCGACGCAGGAATTTAGCGAAGATAAGCGCCGCGAATATCAACTGAAGTATCAAGAGGCGCACGGCCGCTTGGAAGATTTCAAAACACAAATGGCGCGCGAAGGCGCGCGCACTTTTCTGATCAATGCCGCGAATCTCGACGCCGTCAACGGGCAAATCAACTCGTTGAACGTCGACATTGCCCGGCAGCAACAGCAGGTGCAAGAGCTGGCCGGCCGTGCGGGTTCGTGGGCCTCCCGCCTGAACGTTTCCGATTACGGCAAAGGCGCGGCTTTGCAAAGCCAGATGCAAGACAAAGCCCGGCGCCTGGCGGTTTTGATGGTGCGCTTTACCTGGAAAGATGCGGAGATCATCAAAATCAATCAAGATATGGCGGCTTTGCGCGAGCAATATCGCACGGAGCTGGTTAGAGCCTCCGGCGCCGCCGGCAACGGCGCCGCGTTGAGCGCCGATCTCGAGGCGGCCGTGCAGCATCAAATGACGCGGCTGGATTTGGATTTGTTGAATCTCGAGCGGGCGACGTTGGAAGGCTATATCGCGGAATATCAGCGCGGCCTAACCTTTGCGCCGAGCAAGCAAGGCCAGTTGGAAGTGCTGGAAAAAGAGGTGCGGGGATTTGAGCAATTGCTCGCGGCTTTCGAGAGCCAGGCGCGCGGCTTGACCCTCAAAAAAGAGCTGCGCCAAAAAGACGCGCAAACGCGCTATCGCATTCTCGACCCCGCCGGCCGGCCGATGACGCCGCTGACGGACGATCAAAACAAAATCATGCTCATCGCCGTGTTCGGCGGATTGGGCTTCGGGATCGGCGCAGTATACTTGCTGGAATTTTTCGATCAATCTTTCAAAGCCGTCGACGACGTTGAAGCTTATCTCGGCGTCACCGTGCTGGGCGCGATTCCCCGCATTCAAGTCGGAGGAGGCGTTGCCAAGCCCGGCCGTTCCCTGGCGCTTTCGATCGTGGCGGTCTCCATCGTCGCCATGCTCGTGCTCGCGTTCGTGTTGATGCGGCAAATGCCGTAGCGCAGACCAAACGAAAGGATCTTAGTTTTGAGAAACCCGCGAAGACTCATCGAGGCGGTGGAAGCCACGGAAAGCGGCGTTCACATCGTGCGCCTGATGCGGATTTTCGACGCTGCGAGCGTGAATGAATTTGAAAAAGTGCTCGCATATTTGTTGGCGCGCGGACAATATAAAATCGTGGTCGATCTTGCCAATGTGGAGTTTGTGGCTTCCGCGGGCTGGGGCGCATTGACGGCGGAGTTTCGCCGCGTGCGCGACAACAGCGGCGACATTCGCCTCGCCGGCATGAATCCCGACGTGTTGGACGTTTTTTTCCTGCTGGAGCTGGACAGCTTCATGAGCGCCTACGACACGCTGGAAACTGCGTTGTCTTCATTTGAAATCGAACTGCCCTCCTCTCTGCTCGTGGCGGAAACCGCGCCGGCCACGCCGGGGGAAGCTGCGGCGCAAATAAAAGCAAGAGCAGTTCACGACCTCATCGTTCATGAAGTTGAGGACCGCGCCGGCAAAAAGGCAAAGAAAAGTCAGGCTGCTCGCGCGAACAAAAGAACGGAATCCGTTCGCCGCAAGGCAGAGCCGGAAGATCGCGAGCCGTATCCGGTCACAGAATCGTTCGATCCGGTTGAACCCGCCCCGCCGGCTCTCTTGCCGGAGCAGGCCGCTTCCTCCCGCGAGGCCTCAAAACCCGCTGCGGCCGCGAGGGAAGATTTCGGGGCTACGGATTTAGTAGTGGAAGAGTGGCAGGCGACTGCGGATGATTCAAAAAATTATCACGGCCCCTCCTCGTTTGCGGCGGAAAAGGCCATAACCGCACCGGCAAAATCCGAAAAATCGCCCCCGTCTTCCAAGCCGAAAAAAAGCAAAACCGGCCGCATTCGCGTGCAGCAGACCGTCGCAGATGAAGCGCAGCTCTTGCCCGCGGTCTCGGCGGCTTCTGCAATGCCGGAAATAGTGGCCGTAGAATCCGACAGCGCACCGTCTTTGTTGCTCAACGCGCATGCTTCTCATGCGAATGATGTTGCCGGCGAGGCTCCGCATCATGATCAGGCCGAAACGGCGCCGACTCGCGAGGAAGCACAGCCTTTCGAAGACTTTGCCATGCAGGATATTCATGATCCGTGGCTGACGGATGAAATCGATTCCTTGCCGGAAGAATTTGAAGTGGAAGAAGGTGAATGGCAAAATCTGTCTCGCGCCGGTGAAATCGAAACTGCGGCCAAATATTTTTCCGCGCCGCTTGCTGAAATGATCGAGCCGGCGCAGGTGGCGGAGGTTTTGCTTCCTGCAGCCGCAGAAAAAAATTATGCCGTGATGAGCACGGCGGTGTTGTCAGAAGCACGTGCAACCGTGGCGTATGCCTCGACAAAATCCACTCCGGCAGAGATTGCAGTTTCCAAGCGCCGGCCGTCTTCGCCCCGGAAAAAGCGCGCCCACAAGCAATTCGCGGTGACTGCAGAAGAGCGGAGCCGGGATAATTTGCTCGCGAGCTTGCCGGCAATGCCGATCAGCCGGACCGTTGCCGGCGCAAAACCGCAGCCCTTGCATCAAAACGGCGAAATCATAAAAGTTGAGTCTGAAGGGGATCGCATCGAGCTGGTGCGGCAGATTGTAAAAGAGCATCCGCAATATGGGCCGACCATGATCACCAAATTTTTTGAGACGCGCGTGAATCCGCCGGTGAAAGCCAGCCGGTCCACAATCTATCGCTGGTTGCGCCTGGCCGGCTTGAACACGCGCACGCAGCGCCGGGAATTTGTCGACGATCGCGAGCCGGGTTCTTTCGAAGAAGAGCCGGGCGAGTGATGATTAGAGAATTTTTGTACTATTTTTCAACCTCCAAATGAGTCGTGGTATGTCAGACTTTTTATTCAATGACGTTATCCGATCGTCAAAAAGCGAATTTTTTCTCAAAACCAACACCAATGCCAATGATCGCTTGATCGTTTCCACCTTTTTTCGCAACGGCACGCTGTTGGAAACCCGCACGCGCGAATTCAATCCGGAATGGCCGGCGGAAAAGCTGCGCGTGCGCACGCGCCAATTTCACGAGGAGAAGCGCAGCGAGATTCAAATGCTGCTGCAGCTTTCCGAGCGTTTGCGCGATTCTGATCAGGCCGAAATCAAAAATCTTTTGGGCCAGGCGTTTATGCGCCGCGGTATGTTTGAAGAAGCCGTGATCGAATTTGAAGAAGCGATCGTGCTCAATCCCAAAGTCTCGGTGGTCTACAACAATCTGGGCCGCGCCTATACGGCTTTGCATCGTTACGACGATGCCATTGCGGTGCTGGAGCAAGCCCTCGCCATGTCTTCCGGCTTTGCAGATTTTCATAACAATCTCGGCCTGGCGTATTTGCGCAAGGAATATTGCCGCAAAGCGGTCGATCAGTTTTTGCGCGCGGCCGACAGCAATCCGTATTACGCCGAAGCTTATTACAATCTCGCGCTCGCGTATCTCATGAACACCGTGACCAAGGAAGATTTCGCGCTCTCGGTCAACTCGCAACAAAAAATTTTCGAAAGCCTGGAAAAAGCGGCGAAAATCAATCCGGCATATCGCAACGATCACACTGCGCAAGGCGAAGAGCTGCTGCGGCGCAAAAAATACGAAGAAGCTTACAAGGTGCTCGAGCAGAGCGCCGGCAAGATGACCCGGCCCGCAGACGTGTCCTTCATTATGGATTTTTATCTGCGCGCCATTTACAACATCAAAAAGCTGACGAGCCGGCAAATTTGGCGGCACATCCGGCAATTGCAGGAATACATCGAGAAATATCCCAACTACGCCGACTTATACAACCATTTGGGCGTGGCCTATGTGATTCTGAGCAAATACGTCAACCATAAAGCCATTCAACAGTTTGACAAAGCGCTGCAATTCAATCCGGCATTCGAGCGCGCCAAGCGCAACAAACGTTTGGCGGAATACGACAATAAAGGCATGCAATTGCTGTTCGATGCGATTTTAAAATAACCTGCATTACCTCACCCCATGAGCAAACCGCAGCCGAAGCACCGTGCGCGCCACCGGCCCGCGCGTGAAAATCAAATCCGTGTTGCGGGAAGCTTCGCGGTTCGGTTCATGATGAGCACGAGAGAGCCATGAATAAATTGAAAAGAAATTCGATTCTTTCCTATTTCGACGACGAATCGCCGGAAGCCAATGAATTTCGGCGGCTCTATTCGAAGGTTAAAAATTTGTACAGCGCGGAGGAGATGAAGAATTTCCTCGTCACCAGTGCGAAGATGAACGAAGGCAAAAGCACCACCGCCGCGCTGCTGGCGTGCACCGTCGCGCGCTATCGCAATACCAAAACCATTTTGGTGGATTGCGATTTGCGCCGGCCGCGCGTGCATCAATTGTTCGGCATGCCCAAGGAAGAAGGCGTGGCCGATGTGCTGGCGGGCACGCGCAAATTGGACACCTGCTTCAAGCAGACTTCGATTGAAAACCTGCGCCTGCTCACTTCGGGCGGCGTGATCGCCAATCCCACCGAGCTCATGAACTCCACGCGCCTGCGCGATTTGTTTTCCGAAATCAAGTTTTATTTCGACACCGTGATCGTGGATTCGCCGCCGGTGATTCCAGTGACCGACGCCTTGATTCTCAGCCCAGAAATGGACGGCGCGCTGATCGTGCTCAAAGCGGGCGAAACGCACAAAGAAGTTGCACGCCGCGCCGTCGATCTTATGCGAAATGCGGGTTTGAATATTTTAGGAGTAATTATTAATAATCAGAAAGGCGTTTTGCCGTATTACTACGACCACAAGTATTACGGCTATGATTATTACTCCACTTCGGAAAGAGTGAAATAGGAGAGGTGTATGCCAGTTTATTTGGTGACGGGCGGAGCAGGCTTCATCGGTTCCAACCTCGTGGCGGCAATTTTGGCGCGCGGCGAGCGCGTGCGCGTTTTGGATAATTTTGCCACCGGCAAGCGCGCGAATTTGGCGGAGTTCGAAACGCAAATCGAAATCATCGACGGCGATCTTCGCGATCGCAACACGGTGGCACAGGCGGTCAAAGACGTTGATTATGTTTTGCACCAGGCGGCGTTAGGCTCAGTGCCGCGTTCCCTGGTTGATCCGCATACCACCCACGAAGTGAATGCCACCGGCACGTTGAATTTGTTGTGGGCCGCAAAAGAAGCGGGCATCAAGCGCTTCGTCCTGGCTTCTTCCTCTTCCGTTTATGGCAACACGCCCACGCTGCCCAAAGAGGAAAGCATGCCTTCGCAGCCGGTTTCGCCCTACGCCGTTTCCAAATTGGCGGCGGAACGTTATGCGATGTCGTTTCATGCCGTTTACGGCTTGCCGGCAGTGGCGCTGCGCTATTTCAACGTTTTCGGCCCCAAGCAAGATCCCGATTCGCAATATGCCGCGGTCATTCCGCGTTTCATCTCCGCATTGATGAACGGCAAGCCGCCCGTCATTTACGGCGACGGCGAGCAATCTCGCGACTTCACTTTTATTGAAAACGTGGTGGCAGCCAATCTGCTTGCGTGCACCGCTCCCGCGGCTGCCGGGCATTTTATGAACATTGCTTGCGGCGAACGCTACAGCTTGAATCTTCTGGCGCAACATCTCGCCGAAATCATGGGCAAAAATCTCACGCCGGTTTACGAGCCGGAACGCGCCGGCGACGTCAAGCATTCCTTGGCCGGCATTGCGCGCGCCACGCGCCTTTTGGAGTTTGCTCCACGCATCAAATTTCAAGAAGGACTGCAACGCACCGTGGCGTGGTATTTAAAATCGCATCCCCGGCGCGCAACATAACCGGAATATGTAGCGCGCTATCCCGCCTGCCATGACGTAAGCAGGCTGGAAGCCTGCGCTACGCGCCCCTTGCGGGCGATGTAAAATTGTGCCATGCCGCTTCATTTAATTTTCGCTGATGTGTTCGTGCACCAGCTTCCAGCCGTTTTGCAGGTGCGCCCACACGCGCGTCACTTTGCCCGAGCCCTCCACGAACTTATCCCCCAGCTTGCCCTCGGTCATAAAATTATATGTGACCACCAAGACCTCGTTGTACAGCTCCGCGTTGGTTTGCATGACGCTGGTGCTGCCGCCCACTGCTTCCATTTGCGTTTTAATTTTCTTCATCATTTCAGCCGCGCCTTCGATACGGTAAGGAATCTTCGGCATAAAACGCGAGACTTTAGGATGCAAAAAATCGTTGAACGACTTATCATCCTTTTTATTATAAGCGGCGTCCAATTCTTTATTGTGATTGACGGCATTTTTTTTCCAAATTTCCTTGTCTTCTTTGGTGACTTTGGCTTTGCGGAAATAAGTTTTCGCCAAAAAGCCGCCGCCGATCAGTACGGTTAAAATAACCATAACTTGCAACAACGTCGTAGTTGCACCCATAATTCCTCCAAGCTTATTTGGATCACACCATATTGCTGTTACACCACGATTTGAATTTATGATTCACGGCGCTACTTTCCACGCCGTGGACGGCAAGAGCGCGTTGAAATATTTGCCGTGCTCGGTCGTGACGCTAAGATGATAAGCCTCGCCGTTCCACACGTATAAATCTCTCACCAGCAAAAACTCTTTGTTTGTGCCGGCGGCGCGATGATAAACACCGAGATCGCGATAGCCGTTCGTGCTGCCATTTTCCAAATTGATTGCGGCTGCGGTAATGTCGTCGCTCGGCAAAAGATTGCGCAGGCCCTGGCGCGTGCGCTGCCATAGCCAAATGCTGCAGCCGCCGCTGCCGCACCATTCCATCACGTTGGAAATCAGCAGCTCTTTTGAGCCGTCGTCGTTGATGTCGAGGCTTTGGGTATGCCAAAATTTCGTCCGGTCCGCGGCTTCAATGCCGTAAGCCGACATTGCCTGCACGACGTCGGGCGGAAGAACGCTGTTCGCAGAAACCACGTCATAAACCGAACCGGCAATCGGTCCGGAGGGCGCGGGGTTTTCGGGCGGCGGCGCCACCCATGCGCTGGAATCGGCAGGCGGCGGCTCTGTTTGCAGAGCTTTTTGAGAAGTATTATTTTTCGAGCAGGCCCAAACCATAACCAGCGCCAGCCCCAGGACGGCTGGCCCATCGTTCATTGTCCTCATGACTGCCCTCATCCTACCGCAATTCTAAAAGTCGAGTGAAATTTTGCCGGGAAGTAACGCGCAATCAAGCGTGAAATTATAAGAAAAAAATTTCTCGGCCACAAGCCCTTTTCCGCGTCCCGGACGGGTACGCCCCAAGCCTGTCATTTGGAAGAATCATTTTGACATTTTAATTTAACCCATACAGGTCAACATAGAACCAAAATTTTTGCGCCTGAGCGGAGAGGTGCGAAGTTTGACATCTTGACGGAAACTTTCTATATTCAACCGTCCAATTGGTAGACTTTTCTTTACGGCATTTGCAGCTTCGCGCCTTTGCGTGAAAATCTTTGAGAGAGAATATCTTTATAAAACCGAGGAACATGAAATGAAAATCTATATCGTCCGCCACGCGCTCGCCGAGCTGCGTGAAAATTGGCCTGATCCGGATGAGCAGCGCCCACTCACTGCCAAAGGAAGAAAGAAAATGGCACGCATCGCAGCCGGCTTGCGCAAGCTGGAAGTCGAGCTCACGCATCTTTATTCCAGCCCGTTGGTGCGCGCGCAGCAAACCGCCGAAATTCTCCAAGAAGGCTTGCAAACCAAAAAAATCGTGCAAACGGATTTGCTCGTGCCTGCGGCTGATCCCGCAAAAATTCTGCCTTTTTTAAATGAACATGATGATGAAGCCACGCTTGCACTCGTCGGCCATGAGCCACACGTCAGCGCATTATTGGCTTTTCTGCTCACCGCCAAAAGCGCGGCCTTCGCACTGTTCAAAAAAGGCGGAGTGGCATTGTTGGAAGGTGGAAAACCGCTGCGGCCCGGCCATTTGTTATTGCGCTGGCTGCTGGAGCCGAATCAGTTGGCAGCGCTCGGGGAAAAATAATACCCCGGCTCATGCCCGCGCCGCAACTTCCATCTTAATCTCCTGCCACTTCCCCTGCCGGAATTTCCACATCGACAGCAAGCAGCGCGCGGCGTGGCCCATGACGATGGCCAGCCAGATGTCAGCCGGTTGCAGTCCGCCTTGCGCCTGCTTGACGGCGCAGTAACCGAGCGGAATCGCGATCTGCGAAATCAAAGAAATATAAAGCGGGCTGCGGGTATCGCCCGTGCCTTGCAAGCCGCCGGTATAGACTAACGCGCTGGTGATGAACAATCCCGAGATGCTCAAATAGCGCAGCAACTGCACGCCAATATCGACCACAACCCCGTCTTCCATTCCGAACAGTGCGAGCAAGCTTTGGGGAATGATCTGAAAAAGCAAGCCGATCGTGACCGCCACGCCCAGGCCGATCATCGAGGCGGTATGCACGGCGCGTTTGCTGCGTTCGGGTTTGCCCGCCCCTAAATTTTGTCCGGCGAGCGCGGCGGTCGCGCCCATCAAGCCGACGGAAGTCCATGTGATCAACGAAAACAATTCGGTGTAGCCTACGGCAAATGCGGCCTGCGCTTCTGCGCTTTGCGGCAGTGCGCCGATGTAGCGCAGCAACAACACGCCGGCTATATTCATTGCGATGCCTTGAAAACCGGCGGGCAGGCCGAAGCGAAATAGCGAACGAATAATTTCCCAATCCGGCTTCCAGCTCATGCCTTTGGGAAAGTGAATCACGGTGCGGGAGGAAAAAAGCAAATACATGCCGATGGCCGCGACCACGCCGCTGGCGATGACCGTGCCCAGGGCCGAGCCCAAGGTGCCCAGCGCCGGAATTGGGCCGAACCCGCGAATCAAGATGACATTCAAAATAATATTGAGAACTGTCATGAGAACGCCCAGCTGCAAAGGCGTGCGCGCGTCGCCGGCGGCGCGCAGAGCGCCTCCGAGCAGGAAGAAAATCAACATGCCTAAACTGAAAACGAACATGGTGCGCAAAAAAGGCAGCGCTTCGGCTTGCACCTCCGGCGCGGCATGAACGAGCTCCAACAAATGTGGCGAGAAAAAATAGCCCAGCGGTGCAAAGACACCCAGCGCCAAAAGGATCGAGGTCAGAAACGCTTGATACACCACGCGATTGACTTTTTCCGTGTCCCCTGCGCCGGCGAAACGCGCGACCATCGCGCCCATGCCGGAGTACAGCGAGCTGATAAACACCACCACAACGAGAAAAATCTGCCAGCTCACCCCGATGGCGGCATTCGCCGTAAATCCCAAGAGGTGTCCCACCAGCATATGATCGATGATGCCCTGCAAACCGGCGATGACGTTTTGCAGCATCGTCGGCCAGGCGAGTTTCCACACCGAGCTCAAAATCGGGCCTTCAACCAGAGAACGATCAAAAGATTTATTGGGAGGGATTGCCATGAAATATACTCATTTGTCATTCTGCAAGAATCTTTTTCAAATTCGAGCACCAACCCGGTGCCAAAAAATTTCGAAGCCGCTCGCTGGCGCTCGCTCTTGAAAAGCAAAAGCAACAGCAAAAGAAAATGGTCAAATGGTCGAATAGTCAGCGCACTAAACGGACATAGGCATGACGATCGTCCAAGGGCTCATCGTCGCAACGACCTGAGGAGAAAAGGGCAACCCAATATGATTGCTCATCCGGCGCCTTTTTATCCGCGGTCCAAATGAAAAACAGGTCCCAATCAAAAAAAATCGAATCAATATGCGAATTATTCTTTTGCTTATCACGTTCCATCAAAGACAAATCCACCGCCGCCAACAACTTTCAGCACCTTATCGAGCCGGTCCAATAAGTCCGTGCCGTTGGCGACTAATGCGATCGTGGAATCGATGAGCGTTGCGGCGGTATCAGGTGGCATAGCGGCCTTCCTTCCCGAAAATCGTATGTCATTCGTGGGGGGACCTTGTTTAGCAAATGAGAGAACGAGAATGCTTTGAATCTTGCCCAGAGCTTAAAAAGATTCAGACTGTATGAAAACGCTCGAATTTGTCATTGCGAGCGGAGCGAAGCAATCCCGGCGCATGCACGTATTGGATTTAGAGATTGCTTCGCTCCGCTCGCAATGACGTTTTCACACAGTCTGATTCTTGGAGAATGACATCTTTGAGATCGCGCAATTTTAATTTTGAGGGATCAATCCGCCTGTGGCTTTGACGGGTCTTCGCGCTCTAAAATAATGATCGGCGCTTCCGGCGGGCATCCCAAGCGGAAGGGAAACCAATGCCCGACGCCGGCAGAGGTGTAAAGATGGCTTTGCCCTTTGCGGTAATGTCCCCACAAATATTTTTCCGGCGCCCAGGGTTCGAACAAACTGCGGCCGCGATAGCCGATTTGCATACCATGCGTGTGTCCGGCGAGCGTTAAATCCACGCCTAGCCCGGCGGCGCGGTCAAAGCCACCGGGGCGATGTGTCATTAAAATTTTAAAGGCTTCGGGCGGCGCATTTTGCATGGAGGTCTCCACCGTGCGCTGCAGAAAATTTTCGGTTTCAAGATGGTATTGTTGCGCGCGCGGATCGTTCGCGCCGGCGATAAAAATTTTTGCCCGGCCGTGCGTTTTGGTTTCACCGTTTTCGCACAACAAGGGCACCGGGCCAGCGTCGAAATGTCGGCGCACACGCTTGATGCCGCGAAAATACTCGTGATTGCCCAGCGAAGCCCAAACGCCTAACGCAGGTCGCAGGCCGTCGAGCATCTGCAAGCATTCCGCCAGCATGTTCAAATCGTCCGCCACGTCGCCGGTGACCAATACCAAATCGGGCCGGGCTTTTTCCAATTTGAGCAGGAGCTTTTCCATTTCCGGCAGGCCGCGATAATAGCCCAAATGCAAATCGGAAAGATGGAGAATCTTCAACCCCGCCAAATCGGGATGCAGGTGCGGAAAACGAAAGCGCAAAACCGGCGTGCGGATTTCTTCGAAAGATTTGGCCAGGCCGGTGACGCCGCCGGAGATGGAAAATACCGGCAGCGCTGCGGCCGCGGCCTGCAAAAAGCGGCGGCGATTGGCGTCAAAATTCTTGGGCAAAATTTTATGCGGCAGTGTGGGGCGGTGTGCGAGATGATGCAGCCAACCGGCCGGCGGCAAGGCGAGCAAGCCCGCCAACAAGACGATGACCACCAACACCGCGAGCAGCGCGCCGAACATGATCAGATCGTAATTTTGCGTTTTCGTGCCGAGCGTCCAGCACAGAATGCCGAGAAATCCCGCGCCAGGCCCAAACCGAAGAAGATGCCGGATAAACCGCTTTTGCCACCAATGAGGGTTGAAGTTTTTAAGAAGATAACGGCAAAGCGCAGAAAAACTCAAAATCAAAAACAAAGCAACGGCATGAGGAAAATAGGATCTCATAAATGGTTTTGTGAAATGACACCTTCCAAAAAACTACCCTTTTCAAGGTTTTAAACCTTGAAAAGGGTGCGTGAGTATCGTGCTCGCTTTTAAAAAAATTCTTACAGAATAACATAAAGAAGAGCGCTGTGCTACGCCAGTGTGATCACCGCGGTCGAGCCATAGCGCTCCCGAAAATATTCCACCACGTTTTGATCTTTGGTGAAATAAAAAATTTGCTGCTTCTCCGCCAGCAGCTCGCAGATTTCCAAAGCCTGACGCTGGCGCTCGGCGTCGGCGTGCACCAGCGGATCATCCCAAAACAACGGCACGGTTTCGCCGTTTTGCGCGAACAAAGCGACGACCGCCGTGCGCAACAACAAATATAATTGCTCGCGCGTGCCGTGGCTCAAACGCTCCAAATCCACCGGCGCGGCGTGATCACCGCGCTCCACGCGCATGGAAAACGAGGCCGGATCGATCAACACGCCGGTATACTTGCCGTTCGTCAATTTTTCCAAACGCCCGGCCACGAACTCTTGCAAGCGCGGCACGAAATCACGATGGAGGCGTTGTGCGGCCTGCGCGATGCGATCGCGCGCCAGCTCCAGCGCGCGTTTTACGGTTTCATAACGTGCGAGCTGCGCCTCTTGCAATGCGATTTCTTCTTCAATCTCCGCGAGCGGCGGCAGGCCTTGCAAGCGGGCGGCAATGCGCTCGCGCAAAGCAGAGAGCGCCTGCTGCCGATTGCTGGTTTCGCGTTGAATATTTTCGCGTGCGGTGCGCAGCACGGCAATCGCGCTTTCGGAAACTTCGCGTTTGGGATTTGGCGCAACGCCGTTTGCCAGCGGCAATTGCGCCAGGCTGGTTTCCAGCTGCCGGATTTGCGCCTGCAAAGCTTCGGCCGGCGCGCTTTCCAAAATTTCCGTGCTCAAGGTTTCGGCCTGCTGCTTTTGCATGCGCAAAGAATCGAGATACTCGCGTTTTTGCAGGCCGTTCAAAAAAACTTGAAACGACTTTTCACCTGCCGGCTCGTCGATGCCCGCGTGCTGCAGAATCGCTTCGAGCTGTTGCGCGTAAGTGCGGTTATTTTTCTGAAGATCTTCTTCCTGCCGGCGAATTTCCTGCAGCCGCTGGTGCAGGGACTGGTTGGAAGTGTAAAGCTGATGGCTTTCGCGCAAACGCTTTTCCGTTTCTTGCAACGTTTCCGGCGCCACGTGGCCGATGCCCAACGCCGCCAGCCACGGCTGCAGACCGTGCTCGATTTTTTGCATTTCACTTTCAAGCTGGCGGCGTTTTTCAATGGCGGTATTGGACTCGGCAAACTGCATGCGGCGCTGCATGAGATCGTGAATCGAATCGACGCGATATTGCAGCAAAACCTCGCGCAGGCCGCGCCGCTCTTCCATGAATTGATTTTCCGCCTGCACCAATTCCGTGCGCAAAGCGTTGCCGCTCGCGTCCATGCGCACGTGCACGGCCAGGCCTCCCATCAAAATCGCAAAGCTCAGAAACACCAGCATGCCGTCGCCAAAATGTGAAGCGCCGTCGGCACTAACTCCGAGATGTATGAGCGAGGTGACCAGCGTGACCAGCGCGATGCCGGCCACGAAACCCAGCACGCGGCGGCGCTGCGGCAGCTCGCGCGCGAAGGCGTCGAACTCGCCGCGAATGCCGTTGAGCTCCGCTTCCTTTTCATCGAGCTTGGCTTCCATTTCGCGATACTGCTCGATGTGCTGCGTTTCCAAACGCGCCAACATGGCGCGCTCGGCCTCGCCGATGCCGGCTTTTTTGAGATTTTCTTCGGCGTCGTAATTGGTGTTTTCAAACTGAATCACTTCATCGAAACCGGCCAGCCAGCGCTGGTGCAAAACCAGAAAATCTTCGAAGGAATGACTTTGCCAAAACTGCAGCGGCACCACCGCCACGCCGCCTTTTTCCTGCAAGCCCATCAAACGCAGATCGATGCCGTTGCGCTCGTCCGCCAGCATGAGCTGCAATTTTTCCAGATGCAGATATTCATCACGCGCTTGGAAGAACTGCTCTTTCAACGCTACCGGAAAATTTTCCAAGCCGGCGAGCTCGGCGATTTCACTTGCCAGTTTTTGCCGGCGGCTTTCGCTGTCCTGCCAGCGGCGCGCGCGGGCGCGCAGCAGCTCGATTTGGGCTTCCAGCAATTGCCGTTCGAAGGCGCGCGCTTGCGCTTCGAGCTCGTCGATTTCCAATGCCAGCGTTTCCGACTTCTCCATTTCGCTTTGCATGGCGCGCTGCGCCGCCTGGCGCAAGGCGCGATCTTCGTGCAAATCTTCCAAACGCTGCCGCGCTTGCGAAAGCAAAGTTTTGGGCGAGCGCTCGCTGAATCTTTCGCGCAAAGTTTTGTCCAAACGTTCGAGCGCGCGTTCGGCGGAAGTCTCGGTCGCGGCCGAATCCAGCAGGCTCAAAATCGCGTCGGAAACACCCGCCGCCTCGCGCTGTTTGAAACTGCGCAATTCGCCTTGCGGCACGAAAGCGGTATTTAAAAATACGGCGCGCGACAGGCCCAGTTGCTTTTCGATGAAATCAATTTTCCCGTGCCGGCCGCGGCCATAACGATTGGTGAGGTCTTCGCCGGTAACGGCATTGAGCAGTTGTGTGGGAATATCATCGTGCGAGAAATCACGGTGCACGACCAGCTCCGCGCCGTCTGCGAGGCGATATTTCAAGCTGCCAGCATATCGCTCCGCACCCCAGGGACGAAAGCGTTCGTGCAGGTCCTGCTCGCGCTGCAAGGCGCGGGCATTGCCATAAAAACCATACAGCAAAGCGAAAATCGCATGCTGAAAAGTGGTCTTTCCCGCTTCATTCGGCCCGGTGACAACGTTGAGCTGGGGATGAAACGTGAATTTGATATTCGATAATCGCCCAAAGGCGTGAAGATCGAGCTCGAGCAGTTTCATTGCAGTGAGGCTACCATGTCAATTTTGTTGATCACTTTATTCGCTTTGCTCGATAAAGAAAGCGAGAATTTTTTTGTGGTCCTATGTTGTTTTGTATGGGCACGCCCCGAACGTGAGAGGGTGAGAGAGTGGCATTAACCACCCCCTCCCCGTTGTTGCGATGGGGTCAATTCCCCATATTTACCGGTGAGTGTCTTTCTCACGCCGGGCGGCGCCTA
>Ga0247727_10005715_pt1 | contig 24960 bp, 23 predicted proteins | sample WisWelCaveWW1625_FD_202498 | JGI IMG/M metagenome (GOLD analysis project Ga0247727, IMG submission 202498) | Biofilm microbial communities from Wishing Well Cave, Virginia, United States - WW16-25 | ecosystem: Environmental > Aquatic > Deep subsurface > Groundwater > Cave microbial mat | place...
TGCGCAAGCCGAGTTGGTCTCTCGCCTAGAGGAGAAACCGGACGATAACACGGCCACGCTTTACCTGGCTGTGGATGAAGGCTCGCGCAGGCGCGTTTCGCGCGTATTCGTTGAGGGCAATGACGCTTTCTCTGACAGGCAGATCATTAAGCTGATCAAGACCAAGCGGCGCTGGTGGTTCGCGCCGGCGGTGTACAACGAGCAAGTGCTTAACGAAGATTTGGAGCGGATAAAAGCTTTTTATCGCAAGCACGGCTACCAAGATGTGCAGGTATCCTCTAAGCTTTATCGGGAACCTGATGGAAAAAGTTTGTACCTGCATCTGACCGTGAGCGAGGGGCTTCAACATCGCATCGGCCAGGTTCAGATCCAAGGGGTCACGCTTTTCTCCGAACAAGATATCCAGGCGGTTATCAGCCTAAAACCCGGGGCCGTTTTTAATAGGGAATTATTGCAGGACGATCTGCGCATGATCAAACAGTATTACGGCGATCGCGGTTATATCCACGCCGAGGTAAGCCCTAATCCGCAACTCGACCCACAGACTAAGCGCGTTAACTTGACTTACAACCTGACCGAAAACGAGCTTGTTTTTGTCAATCGCGTCGATGTGCAGGGCAACCTGCGCACCAAAGACACGGTCCTCCGCCGCGAGCTGCGCTTGTTTCCGGGCGATCAGTTCGATGGCGCTAAGATCCGCAAGTCTATCGACCGCCTCAACAATCTAGGCTATTTTGAGGAAGTAAACGTAGATACCAAGCCTACCGATGACCCTAAGCGGGAAGACTTGATCGTTCAGGTGAAAGAAGCCAAGACGGGGAGCTTCAGTTTCGGAGGCGGTTTTTCTTCTGTTGACCGATTGGTGGGGATGGTGGAGCTTGAGCAGCGAAATTTCGATTTGCTCAACTGGCCGAGTTTTACGGGCGCCGGCCAAGATTTGGTGTTCCGCATCGAAGCCGGAAGCGTGCGCAGGTATTTTGATATTTCTTTTACCGAGCCTTGGATTTTCGGGCGAGCGCTTTCTTTTGGCGTGGATGCTTTTAGCCGAACGCGTTTGCAAAGCCGCAACCTGGGGCTTGCTTTTGAGGAGCAGAAGCACGGAGGCGGCCTGCGCTTAGGTAAAGAATTCGCCGACGTGCTCCATGTCGGCCTGGGTTATCAGTTGTTCCGCACCGAGATTTCGGACATCGTGGAAGACGCTTCCGCGGATCTGCGGGCCGAAGAGGGCATCAGCGACGTCAGCGTCGTTAATTTTTCGACCGCCTATGATCGACGCAACAACCGGTTTGATCCAACAGATGGGCATTATCTTTTTGCCTCAACGGATCTTGCCGGCGGCCCATTCATGGGAGACCGCGATTTCTATCGTTTCCAAGCGGGCGGCAGTTACTATATACCCCACGGCTCGCGGTTTGTCTTGGAAGCCCGCGCTCGCACCGGCATCGTGAGGGCTTATAGCGATTCAAGCGAAGTGCCGATTTTCGAGCGCTTCTTCGGCGGCGGCGCCGGCACTATCCGCGGCTACCAAGAGCGGCATGTCGGCCCAAGGGATCCTTTTTCCAACGATCCGATCGGAGGCGAGGCCACATTTGCCGGGACGCTGGAAGAAGTTGTCACGCTCTTTAGCGATGAGCGCGGCCGGCCTATCTTGAAGGGAACGGCGTTCTTTGATACCGGCGATGTTTGGAGGCGCGTCAGTGAGTTCGGCGAGTCTTTGAAATCAGGCGTTGGGGTTGGGGCGCGGGTAACGACGCCTATCGGGCCTGTGCGGTTGGATGTCGGTTATCCGCTAAGCAGCGTCGCCGATGAAGAGAAGAAGATTCGGTTTCATTTCAACGTAAGCCGTAGTTTCTAACGCAAAACGGGGAGAAAGATGAAAATGCGAGAGTTGATCGGGATCGCAGCTGCGTTGGTTTTGAGTATGGGCGTTAGCTCGCCGTCTGCCTTGGCGGCCGAGGATCTTAAGATGGGCGTAGTGAGTGTTTCCAAAATTTTCGATAGCTACGAGAAGACCAAGGCTTCCGAAGCGACTTTGGCCAAGAAGGGTCAGCAGAAACAAGCCGAGTTCGACGGGCGCATGGCTGAGATCAAGAAACTGCGCGACGGCCTTGAATTGCTCAATGGAGACGCGCGCGAAACTAAAGGCCGCGAATTGGAAGAAAAGGCGGATGCGATCAAGCGCTTCCGCACCAACGCGGCTCGCGATCTGCAGCGCGAGCGCAACGTGATAGCACAAGCTTTGATCAAGGAGATCGAGGTCGCGGTAGACGAGTACGCCAAGGCCAACGGGTTTTCCGTGATCCTGGATGATCGGTCGATTTTGTTCAGCCAAGGAACGGTCGCGGATGTGAGTAACGGCGTTCTTCAACTCTTGAACAGCCGATACGGAAAGAAGCCCGCCGCCGGCGGATGATCTCGGTAAATAAGGAAGCCACAATGAGCGATCTGCAGCGCACCATTGTAAAAGAAGTTTTGTTTAGGGGAGCGGGGCTGCATACGGGCCAGACGGTGTCTGTCCGTGTTCAGCCGGCGCCTGCCGACGCGGGCATCGTGTTTGTGCGCACCGATTTGCCGCACCGGCCGGTTGTTCCGGCTAAAGCGGCGCAGGTAGTCAGCGTTGAAAAGAGCGTGCGCCGCACGACGCTTTCTCGCGACGGCGTTGAAATCCAGACGGTTGAGCATTTTATGGCCGCGCTCTGGGGCGCCGGTATCGACAACGCCTATGTGGATATCAGCGGATCCGAGCTGCCCGGGCTCGATGGTTCAGCGCTTCCGTACCTGCAGCAATTCATCGCAGCGGGTGTCGTTGAGCAGGATAAGCCCCGGCGCTATTTTTCGTTGCGCGAGCCTGTGTTCGTTCAAGAAGGCGAGTCTTCAATTGTCGTATTCCCGGATAAGAGCCTTAAAATTTCCTACATGCTCAGTTACGCGCACCCGGCGCTTAAAGCGCAATTCGTCTGCTTTTCTCCTGAGCTCGGTCACCGTTTCGAGGAGGTCATAGCGCCTGCCCGCACGTTCTGTCTAAAAGAAGAAGCCGAAGCGTTGCGTGCCGCGGGGTTCGGCCAGGGCGCCAACTTCGATAACACGCTTGTTTTGAGCGCAGAGGGCGTGATGAACAACACGCTGCGTTTTGAGGATGAGTGCGCGCGCCATAAAGTTTTGGATTTGGTAGGCGATTTATACCTGTTGGGCGCTCATTTAAAGGCGCATGTTATCGCCATCAAAAGCGGCCATCCGCTGAACGTGAAGCTGCTCCTTAAACTGAATCAGGCGAAAGAACAATGGAAACTCGGCTCGCTGCAGTCGGAGGCGACCGAAGTGATGGTAGGGCCGCAACTGGATATAACCCAGATTCAAAAAGTCCTGCCGCACCGCTATCCGTTTCTATTGGTTGACCGTATCACGGAGTTGACGGAAACGCGCGCGGTGGGCCTTAAAGGCGTCACCATCAACGATTACTTTTTTCAGGGACATTTCCCGAGTCGTCCGGTCATGCCTGGCGTTCTGATCGTCGAAGCTCTGGCCCAGGTTGGCGGCATCATTATGCTGAACAAGCAAGACAATCTCGGAAAAATTGCGTACTTCATGGCGATGAATAACGTGAAGTTCCGCCGGCCTGTCGTGCCGGGCGATCAGCTGGTTTTGGAAGCTGAGCTTGGCAAGCTGCGCTCAAAGACGGGAGTCGTTACGGGCAAGGCATACGTTGCCGGCAAAGTGGTTGCGGAAGCGGAGCTCATGTTCGCCTTGGCGGACTGAAAGAGATGTCGACCGAGATTCATTCAACAGCGGTTGTGCACCCGAAAGCGCGCTTGGCGGAAGGGGTTTCGATCGGCCCATTCTCGGTGATTGCTGAGCACGTGAGTATCGGCGCCGGCACCCGCATAGGCGCGCACTGCGTGATTGAAGGCCGCACAAGCGTTGGAGCGTACTGCCAGTTATTTACGGGAGCGGTTATCGGCAGCATGCCCCAGGACCTGAAATACCGCGGTGAGAACAACGAGCTCATCATCGGCGACCGGAACCTTATCCGCGAGTACGTGACGATTAACCCCGGCACTGAAGGCGGCGGCAATAAGACCGTGCTTGGCTCTGACTGCTTGTTGATGGCGTATTCGCACGTGGCGCACGATTGCATCGTCGGCAATCATGTGGTTCTCGCTAATAGCGCCGCTTTGGCAGGGCACATCACAGTTGAGGACCGCGCTATCATCGGTGGGCTGGTGGGCATTCACCAATTTGTTCGCGTAGGCACAATGGCGATGGTCGGCGGTTGCTCACGCGTGGTGCAAGATGTTAGCCCTTATGCCATGGTCGTTGGTTATCCCGCTAAAGTGTTTGGCCTTAATAATGAAGGGCTTCGCCGGGCCGGTGTTGCCAATGAAGTGAAAGATCAGCTTCACAAGGCTTACAAAGTGCTGTTTTATTCGAAGCTTTCCATGAGCCACGCGCTTGAAGAGGTTGTCAAGACGACGCAGGGAGCGACTGTGGAGTTGACTCACCTGCTCGATTTTATCCGGCACTCTAAGCGCGGCGTGTGCCGGGCTTCCTCCGCATCCCTTTCTGAATGACCGCGGTCTCTTCCGCTGTCCATCCTGCGCGTGCTCGCATTGGCCTGATTGCCGGCAGCGGGCAGTTTCCCTTCCAGGTAGCAGCCGAAGCGCGCCGCCAAGGCTTAGAAGTTATCGCCGTCGGCTTGCGCGGCTGGGTAGACCCGAAGCTGGCCGAGCATGTAGATACTTATGAAGAGGTGTCAGTCGGGGAGCTGGGGCAGCTCATTCGGCAGCTTAAATCGCATGCGGTTACCCGGGTGATTATGGCCGGTAAAGTCACGAAGCAAGTTTTGTTCGACGCTGGGGTATCGTTTGATCCGGAAACCCTCGACATCATCCGCACTATCAAAGATTTTTCCGTGAACGGCCTATTAGGCGCTGTGGCCGCTCGGCTCTTTGAGCAGGGAATCACGCTCATCGATTCATCTACTTACATGCAGGATGCGATTTGCCCTGCCGCGGTTCTGACGTCCCGAGGCCCGACGCCGCAGGAAGATGCGGATATTCGTTTTGGTTTTGAGGTGGCGCGCACTTTAGCCGCTTGGGATGTGGGCCAAGCGATTGTCGTCAGGTGTGGGGTCGTGGTGGCGGTCGAGGCTCTTGAAGGAACCGATGCCGCGATCCGCCGTGCGCATGCGCTGGCCGGCGCAGAGCTCGTCGTGATTAAAACCGCTTCTCCTAAGCAAGATCGCCGGTTTGATCTTCCGGTCATTGGCCCGGATACGCTTGCAACGGCCAAGGCTGCCGGCGTATCGTGCATCGCGATTGAGGCAGGGTCTACCGTTTTGCTCAACCGCGTCGAGTTAGTGCGGTTAGCGGATGCGGCCAAGCTGTGCCTGGTGGGTGTCGCGCCTGCGACCGCGCGCGCGCCGGCCGAATCTCCCATCGTCTAGCCTCTGAGTAAGAGGCCATCTTGCGGACGTCGAGCGCTTGACGGCTCCTCATGGATGCGCCTGCCATAACCATGCAGCATCGAGAGTTATTTCAAATTTCTTCAGGGGGAGTCGTCATCCGCGCCTCGACGGCTCATCCGGAAGTCTGTCTCATCTTACGCCATCGCTATAAGCGAGAGACGTGGTGCCTGCCAAAAGGCCATGTTGAGTCCGGCGAAGATGCAAAGACCGCAGCCCTTCGCGAGGTTCGCGAAGAGACGGGGATTCTTGCGCGCATACTCGATGTCCTGCCGGCGATCACTTACGAATTTATGCAGCCAGGCGAGCGCGCCCGCTACACCAAGCGCGTCGATTTTTTTCTGATGGAGGCATTGACGGACCAGATCGCGCCGCAAGATACCACCGAGGTCGCGCAAGCAAGATGGATTCCGCTTGAGGAAGCGATTCAACTTGTTTCTTACGAGAAGGAGCGCGAAGTGCTTGAGGCTGCCCGCACGCGGCTGGCTCTTCGTGCGAGCGTAGAAAAACCCGACGGCGATGATACCCATACGTGATACGGTTCCGGCCAGACGGTTTCCTTTTGTCATGTGGACAATTGTGGCGCTTAACATCGCCGCGTTCTTCAGGGAGATTCAGGTCGCCGAGAACATAGAGCGCTTCATGGCGCAGCACGCGGTCGTGCCTTCTCAATGGATCGTCAGCGGCGCATCGGATCTGCTCGATTGGCCTAGGTTGATGATTACGCTGATCACCTCTGGGTTTTTGCACTCCGGCTGGCTGCACTTGGCGTCGAATCTCTTGTACCTGCGCATCTTCGGCGACAATGTGGAGTCGCGCTTAGGTCACGGCCGCTTTTTGTTTTTATATTTGATGAGCGGCGTTATTGCCGCCGTCGCGCAGATTGTCGTGACGCCTCGCTCGATGATCCCTATGGTAGGCGCAAGCGGCTCTATCGCCGGCATTTTAGGCGCTTATTTGTTGCTTTTTCCTTCCGGACGCGTGTTGACGCTGATCCCTCTTGGATTCTGGTGGGAGACCATCGAGATGCCGGCATTTATTTTTCTTGGCCTTTGGTTTCTTCTGCAATGGCTGGAAGGGCTGTCTACGATCGGGCAAGTGGCCGATGTCGGCGGCGTGGCTTTTTGGGCGCACATCGGCGGGTTTGTGAGCGGCATGATCGGTGCTGTCATATTCGCGCCGCGCCGGGGAGATTGACGATGCTGATAAAATCAGCACGCGGCGCTTTAAAAAGCCGCACGCTTTCTTTGAGCACCGAGAAAGTTGCTTTGAGCGGCCAGAAAGTATCTTTGAGCGGAAAAAAAGTTGTTTTGAGCGACCAGAAAGCTTCTTTTGGTCGGATTGCGGCGCCTTGCGCCCACTATGGAAGCTGCGGGGGCTGCAGTCTGCAGGATCTGGTCTATTCGGACCAGCTGCTTTTAAAATACGCGTGCGTGCGCGAGGCCTTGGCGCCGCTGGGCATTGAAGTATCGGAACCCATCGAGCCGCACATCGATCCTTGGCGTTACCGCAATAAAGCGGAGCTGACTTTTGGAACGGCGCAAGGGCGCATGGCGTTGGGCTATCATGAGGCGGGTTCCTACTGGCGGGTGGTGGATATCAACGAATGTTTGCTGATGCCCGAGTCTGTCGCTCCTGTGGTTCGCGCTGTGCGGGATGTCTGCGAGGCGAGTGGTCTTGCCGCCTATCGGCAGAAAAGCCACGAAGGTTTTTTTCGGCATTTGATCGTTCGGCACAGCCGAGCGACCCAGCAGATCATGCTCGCGCTGATTACGAGCCCGGGTGAATCTGAAACCCTAAAGGCATTACTGCAAGCGGTGGCCCAGCGTTTTTCAAGCGTAACGAGCGTTTATTGGGGAGTCTCCGAGCAGCTGGCCGACGTGGCATACCCCGACACCCTGACGCTGATCGCCGGCAGCGGAATGCTCGAAGATCGCATGGGCACGTTTGAGATCCGTCTTTTGCCCTTTAGTTTTTTGCAGCCCAGCAGCGTGCAGGCTGACCGCATTTATCGTCAACTGGTCGATTGGGTTGGAACAGGCGGCATCGCCTGGGATCTCTACTGCGGCATGGGATTGATTGGCATGTATCTTGCTTGCGCGTATCGCAAGGTTTATGGGATTGAAGTTGAAGCAAGCAGCTTATCGCTCGCCAAGACCCATGCGGCTTTAAATAGGATAGAAAATATCGAGTTCCACGTAGGAAAGACCGAAACGCTGCTTTCTGACCGCCGTTTTTGGCTGCAAGAGGCTAAACCTGAGCTTGTGGTCGTGGATCCGCCGCGAGCGGGTTTGCATGCGAGCGTGATCGCGACGATTTTAGGAGCGAAGCCTTTGCGCATCGCGTATTTATCGTGCAACGTCGCTTCCCTTGCGCGCGATCTGGAAATTCTGCAAAAGGGCTTTCCACGCTACCGCGTTGCACACGTCAAAGCGTTCGATATGTTCCCGCAGACCGCGCACGTCGAGACGCTGGTTGTTCTGGAGAGGATCTAGCCTGCGATTCGGCTGGGGGTTCGTGCGCCACGAATTCGGATTTTGCGAGCAAGCATCCAGAATCTGGCGTAGCAAAATTCGCTGAGTGGCAAACGAATCCCCAGCCGAGGACTCGTGGCTAGATTCTCTGCAGAGCGCCTCAGCGTTTGGCGTGAAGAACTTTGAGGATCTGATTATGGATGTGGCCGTTTGAGGCGATGAGCCGGCCGCGCTCAAGGGCAGGGTATTTGTTTTCAAAGTTGGTGACGCGCCCGCCGGCTTCTTCGACCAGCACAATGCCGGCCGCGATGTCCCAGGGCCACAGGTCCATTTCGTAGAAACCTTCCATCCGCCCCGCAGCCACGTAGGCCAGGCACAGTACGGTCGTTCCGATACGGCGCACCGCATGGCTGTTCGATTCAAACGTGCGGAACCAGCTCAAGTATGGCTCTGGCTGCCGGCGGAACTTCGATGAAAAGCCTGTCGACAGAATGCTATTGGCAAGTTTTTTTGTTTTTGAGACGTAGATGCGCTTGCCGTTTAGGTAGGCTCCGCGGCCGCGGATGGCGGTGTACAGTTCTTTGCGCGAGGGATCGTAAATGACGCCGGCCACCAGGCGCCCGCGATGCTCAAGCCCGATCGAGATGCCGAACAGAGGAATGCCGTGCACGAAATTCATCGTGCCGTCGATAGGGTCTATGATCCACCGGTAATCGGCGCCTTCGTTGTGCGCGCCATGCTCTTCACCCAAAAAGCCGAATTCCGGGAAGCGGCGTTTCAGCGTCTTGCAGATCAGTTTCTCAGCGGCGCGGTCAACCTCGGTGACCAAGTCGATCGGGCTGCGCTTGGTCTCGACCTTGGATGGAGCGCCCGCATAGCGCAAAAGCAGTTTTGCCGCTTGGTATGCCGCCTCACTTGCCACTTTGACGCAATGACTTAAGGTGGGTTTTGGCATCGACGTATTATAGTATCGGCTAGGCGCTTGCATGGATTTTTTGTTTATTCCGAATCTGTATAGGAAAGAGGCTTGTCTGTGGCGGGCATGCCGTAGCTAACGAGCCACTCAAAGCCTAAACGCCCGGGCTTGGTAATCACGGTAAGCTGGTCGGTGCCAGGATTGAGGTTTTGGTACTCTCGGGATTTGATTTGAATCGATAGGTTGTGCCCTTGCGCGCGCCAGGATTCGACAACTGCATAATAACGTGTGATTCGCTTTCTTCCGCTTACCGTGCGTTTGTTGAGAATTTTTACGGTATGTAAGGAAGGTTCGGAATTATCCTGCCAGCCATTAATGGCGCTTATCAGTCCGTAGCTGAAAGTCTGACTTAATATCAGCAGGAAAACGATTGCCAAGCTTCGTCCGGTTTTAGCGATTCCTTGCAAGCGAGGGATCACGCTGATGCTTCCAAGAATAAAGAGGGGGATGGATACCCAAAGGCTGGTTTTAGAGACCCGTGCCACATCAAGGATGGCATATCTCTGAATCAAGAATACAAAAATGATTGGTCCTATAATTCCGGCTGCAAAGACCTTTGGCACCCAGCGGATGCGCTTCGGAGTTGAGGACCAGACGCCGAACGCGATAATTAGTGCATAAGCACCGAAGAGAACGGGGAGTATGTTCAGATAAGACATTATTAAAAAAAAGTGTACCATATTTTCTTTAAGAAGTGGCTTGGGTTGCCGAAAAGAGGCGGTCGCGGTTCTAGGCAAAGTGATTTTGGTTTAGGTTCTAATAAGCGCTCTGCGTTATACTTGTGGCAGAATGAAAGCCGTGATTCTTGCGATTGATCAGGGAACGACCGGATCAACCGCGCTCCTGGTTGATCGTCGCGGGCACGTTTTAGCTAAAGGCTATGCGGAGCTCCCGCAGCATTTTCCCCATCCGGGCTGGGTCGAGCATCGGCCCGATCAGATCTTAAGCGTCACCCGCCAGGCTATCGCGCAAGCGCTTCGTATATCTCGTCTCTTACCTTCGGCCATCGCCGCTATCGGCATCACCAATCAGCGTGAGACAAGCCTTCTCTGGGATCGCCGCACCAGCCGGCCGATCGCCAACGCCATTGTGTGGCAATGCCGCCGCACGAGCGCCCTATGCGAACAGTTAAAGGCCGCAGGGCATTTGCCGCGTGTTCGCCGCAAGACGGGTCTGGTGTTGGACGCTTACTTTTCGGGCACCAAGGTGCGCTGGCTCCTGGACCACATACCGGGCGCTCGCCGACGGGCAGCGCGCGCAGAGTTGGCTTTCGGAACCGTGGACAGCTGGCTTCTGTGGAATTTGACGGGCGGCGCCTCGCACGCGACAGACCTCACCAACGCTTCGCGCACGCTGCTGTATAATATTCGATCCAGGCGCTGGGACGCGTCCTTGCTGCGCTTGTTCGGTGTTCCCGGTTCGCTGCTGCCGAAAGTTCTCGAGCCGCAAGCGCATTTCGGCCATACAGCGGGGACGCTAGGTCTACCCAAAGGCATTCCCATCACAGGCATCGCCGGCGACCAGCAAGCTGCGATGGTGGGGCATGGGTGCCTGAAGGCGGGGACAGCGAAGAACACTTATGGGACGGGCTGTTTTTTGTTGCAGCATACAGGTTCTCGTGCGCACATAAGCCGGTCCGGCCTCTTGACTACGCTCGTCGCCGGGCTGAATGGATCCGGCTATGCGCTCGAAGGCAGCGTATTCATCGCGGGAGCGGCGATCCAGTGGCTGCGCGATGGGCTGCGTGTGATCAATAAGGCTTCGGAAACAGAGGCGCTTGCCCGCCAAGTGCCGGATACGGGAGGCGTTTATGTCGTGCCGGCTTTTGTGGGATTAGGAGCGCCGTATTGGGATATGCAAGCGCGCGGCGCTATCGTCGGGATCACGCGCGGCACGACGCGAGAGGTGATCGTGCGCGCCACACTTGAGGCGCTTGCTTTTCAAACACGAGATGTGGTGGATGCGATGCAGCGCGACAGCGGCCTTGCGCTCCATGAACTGCGCGTCGACGGGGGGGCCGCCCAAAATGACTGGCTCATGCAATTTCAGGCGGATGTTCTGGGCATTCCTATCTTGCGGCCGGCGATGGTTGAGAACACCTCGCGCGGAGCCGCCTTGTTAGCGGGCTGCGGGCTGGGATGGTGGCGCGCGCGGGACATCGTGTCTATGGTCGAATCAAGGATGCGTATTTTCAAACCGCGCATGTCCGAGCAAGAGCGCAGCCGCCGCTACTCGGGCTGGCAAGCTGCTGTCGGCCAAGTACTCACCCAACACCGGAAGCGCTCATGATCCCGCGCCGCGTATTGCTGGACCGGCTCGACCGGCAGGTATTTGATGTTCTCGTGATCGGCGGCGGCATCGTTGGAGCGGGCATCGCGCGCGATGCGGCGATGCGCGGCCTATCGGTCGCGCTCGTTGAGCAAGGCGATTTTGCGGGCGGCACTAGCTCGAAAACTTCCAAATTGATTCATGGCGGATTGCGCTACCTCGAGCAGGGTCGCCTTAAGCTCGTTGCCGAGAGCATTCACGAACGGAGTATTCTAAGAACCATCGCTCCGGATGTTGTGGCTCCATTATCGCTACTGCTGCCTATTTATGCCGGAACGTCGCGGCCCGCTTGGAAAGTGCGCGCCGGTTTAATGCTGTATGACCTGTTGGCGGCAGGTCGGGGAGTCATGCGCGGGGAGCTTTTAGGCAAAGTCCAAGCGAGCGCGTGCGAGCCGGCTCTCGCTACCGATGGACTGTTGGGGGCCGGGTCATACGGCGATTGCCAGATGGACGATGCGCGCCTGTGCTTGTTGAACATTCTTCAATCCGTCAGTTTCGGCGCGGTGTGTTTGAATTATGTCCGTTTGCGCGCGTTGATCAAAGCTCGGGGGCATGTTCAGGCGGGGGCTGTCGAAGATATTTTTACCGGTCAGGCTTATGAGGTACGCGCGCGGGTTGTCGTCAATGCTTGCGGCCCTTGGTCGGACCACGTTCGCCGCCTCTCAGATCCGGCGGCCCAGACGCGGTTAGCGCCTACAAAGGGTATTCACTTAATTGTTCCGCGCTTGGCCGCTCACGGCCTTTTTGTGGAAGCGCGCCGCGACAAACGCCCGTTCTTCATTCTTCCGTGGGGAGATCACTCGCTGATTGGAACCACCGAGTCGCCGCTTGATGGGCCGCTCGAAGCGCTGCGCGCCGAAGTTTCCGAGGTCGGCTATCTCTTGGAAGAGGCGCGCCGCATCGCTCCGGGTGCTGCGCTTGCCGAGAAGGATGTGATTGCCACATTTGCTGGCGCAAGGCCGCTGCTTGCGTTCGCCGGATCCTCTAACGCGGCTTCGCGCGAGCATGTGATCGAAATAGACCGCTTCGGATTGCTCAGCATCATGGGCGGCAAATACACCACGTACCGCCGCATGGCCGCACAGACGGTTGACAGCGTTGTGCGCTTGTTGAGTCGATCGGTGGATAGGTGTCTTACGGATCGAGTAGCGCTGCGCGAGGATGCGGCGTTGATGTCGCTGGCGCGCTGGCAGGCCGTGACCGATACATTGGCGCCTGAAACGACCGCTCGTCTTATCAGCCGTTACGGGATCGGCTGCCTTTGGTTGTTTCGTTTACTGGAACAAGATCCGTCTTTGTCCAAGCCCGCATGCGTCCACCATCCGTATTTAGCCGCAGAGCTGATCTATGCCATTCAAGAGGAATTTGCATGCACGGTCACCGACGTGCTAGCCAGGCGCACGCGCATGGCCTGGAGCCCTTGCCATGGGCTCGATGTGCTGCCGGTTCTTGTCGGCTGGTTTGAGCGGTACGCGCGCGTTCCGCACCAGCGCATGGCCAAGCAAGTGGATGCCTATTGCTCCTTTCTAGGTCGTGCTAAAGCCTCGCATCCAACGATGGGACTGTCGTCGACAGTAGGGCGCTATATGGAAGAAACACTGACGCCGCTCGTATGAGCAGTTTAGGCCGCGAAAGTATTTCGGCATCTTCGGAGCAAGCCCATCGGTATGCTCAGATACGTTACCGGCTTCTTTTTATTGATCTGGTTGTTTCGTGGGTGCTTCTGTTTTGTTTGCAATTCGGCGGTTTCTCGCGTGCGATTACCGCTTGGGCTCAGCATCAGGCCGATCATCCTGTCGCAATCCTCGCTTTGTACCTGCTTATTTTCGGCCCGCTTACCTATGTTGTTGCGTTGCCGCTGCATGTGTACCGGTCTTATTTTCTTGAGCATCGTTTCGGCTTGTCGCGGCTGACGCCGGTTGGATGGCTCACCCGCGAGCTCAAACATCTGGCAGTAGGAACTGTTTTCGGTTTTGCGCTGGCGCAAGGTTTGTACGCGCTGCTGCGCGTGGCGCCAGACACCTGGCCGCTGTGGGCAACGCTGGCGTGGCTATTTGTCAGCGTGTTGATGGCGCGTGTTTTTCCAACCGTGCTGCTTCCGATTTTTTATAAGACAAGCCGTCTTGAGAATCCTGATTTAGAAGAGCGTTTGCTGCGGCTATGCCGCCGCGTAGGCGTACTCGCGATGGGCGTTTTTCGGTTCGATATGGGGGCTGAAACGCGCAAAGCCAACGCCGCGCTGGCAGGTCTTGGTAAAACGCGCCGCGTGTTGCTTTCGGATACGCTTCTGGAAAATTTTCCAGCGGATGAGATCGAAGGCGTGCTCGCCCATGAGCTTGCGCACCATCATTATCGCCATATCCTGAAAGGGCTTGCCATCGCAACGCTTGGCTCGCTGTTTGTTTTTTGGCTCACCAGCCAAGCTGCCCGATTCTGGGTCAACGCGCTGGAATTAGAGGGTTTACCTGATCCGGCGGGATTGCCGATTCTGATGCTTTGGTTAAGCGTGTTGGCCTTTGCCAGCCAGCCGATTCAGAATGGGATCTCGCGCCTATTCGAGTGGGAGGCGGATCGCTTCGCCGTTCGCATGAGCGAATCTCCCGGCACTTTCGCCGCTGCGCTGCGCCGGCTAGGTGATCTCAACTTAGCGGATCCCGCGCCGCCTGCCTGGATCGAGTGGTTTTTCTACGATCATCCGGCCATCCATCGCCGCATAGCCGCCGCTGAGCGCGCCGCGGCCCCCTAGCGGAACCATTCGGCAGCCTGCGGTGTCAGACTCTATGGATCGCGCGGACAAAAGCCTAGACCAAGAGAAAGATTGGATTGCTAGAGTCCAATCTGGCGACAATGAAGCGTTCGAGTCATTGGTTAAGCAACACCAACGCCTAGTATATGCGGTTGCGCTGCGCATGCTAGGTGATGCGCATGAGGCCCAAGAGATCGCGCAGGATGCGTTTGTGCGCGCCTATGAGGGGTTGAAAGGTTTTCGCGGCCAATCGAAATTTTCGACGTGGCTTGTGACGATCACCATGAATTTGTGCCGCAATCGAAGGCGCTCGTACGCGCGCAGGAGCAAGCATATCGCCGCTTCGCTCGATGAGCCTATCGGAGAAGGTCAAGACCAGACATTACGGGATCAAATCGCGGATGAAACGCCAGGCCCTCTTGATCAGGCGCAAAAGCGCGAATGGCAGCAACTCATTAACGGCGCGCTTCAAGAACTGGACATGGATCATCGCAGCGTTTTGGTGATGCGCGATCTTCACGGGATGCGCTATGAAGAAATCGCCGCAGCGCTATGCTGCCCTGAGGGCACAGTTAAATCGCGCATCAATCGGGCTCGGCTTCAGCTGCGAGATATTTTAAAGGGTATGGGATGGGAGACCGCCGGATGAATTGCCAAGAGTACCAGCGCTGGTTTTCACCCTATATCGATAGCTTGCTGTCGGTGGATGAGCGAGCGCAGCTGGATCAGCACCTAAGCGGATGTCTCGACTGTCGGGCGGATTTGGTTTCGCTGCAAGGAATGCTCAAGCAGCTGCACACGCTGTCACTACCCGAATCGCCGGATCTGCTGCCGGGCATCAGGCGTAAGCTTTCGGCACGGCAACAGCCGCAGGCGGGCACCCTGCGCGCGTGGCTTGCCAGCGTATGGCCATCGTTTGAGCCGTTGCACGGCGTTGCGTTAGCCGCTGTTGCCGTGGTGATTATGGTCGTCGTCAATTTGCCCAGTTTCGCGCAGCGCCAGAAGGGAGCTTCGCTTCCTATGCTTTCGAAGCAATTCAGGCAGGCCAATCAAGCATCGCGATTGGATGCGACAACGGCAGCCGACTATGACGCGAGCGAGGCTTTACCGGCAGCACCGAGCCTTGGGCAGCAATCGGCTGATCAGAGAACGCTGTCCTATGCCGCTGCGATCGCGCCCGAAACTCGGCGGTCGTCGAGTGAGGGACGCTCGAGCAGTTCTTCTCAAACCACTTATGGCATCGTTGCGATGAAGGCTAAAGAGCACGCTGAAGCAACATCCAATGAGAGCAATGCATCGTCCAGCGGACAAGAGGAAAGATTCATTGGAAACCGCACGCAGAGTCTTGCGGCAGCAGGCATGTCCGCAATACTGGATGAGGGCCGATACGACGGGCTCAAGTCTGATCGCTCGCTTGATTTCCATTGGCTTGCAGATGACCCGGCATCGGCAACGGCGCTCCTGAAAACTTGGGTTGAGGGTACAGACGGCCGGTTGGAATTATCAGATGAACGCCATGTGATTCTCAGCATTCCTCAGAGTGCGTTATCGGGCTTCATGGCTCAGTTCGCCGCATCGCTGCGCCCTATTTCGGCTCCTGAAGCACCCGAAGCTTTTTCTGTTACAGATAAGCCGCCAGTACCCACCGCGCCTGCGCAAGGCCCGTCATCCGAAAACCGGCTGACGATTCGCATTGAGTTTGTTGCTTCCGATCAACCTGCTTCTTAATCCCATCGGCGAATACGCTTCATAAACATCCGTAGCATCCGTGGAACTTTTTGCCTCCTGCGGTGTCGAATTGGACACACAGGAGGTACACATGAAGCGATTCGGGCAATTACTTGCGGGCATTGGGGTTATCGTTCTGGGGTGGGCATGTCCGGTATGGGCTTCCAAGCCGGTATTGATGATAGGACCCGGCTGGGTTATCGAGAGCGCAGATTACTCGGGAGAAGTTAAGGAACAGGTCATACGGCTGAACGCGCAGTTCAATATCCGCGTGCTGCGGGACGGGCCGGTTGAAATTCCGCTCGGCATCCAAGGCGGTGCTGTAACCGAGATCAAGATCGAAAAGAAGGCGGGCGAAGCGCACGTGATTCCTATAGGGGATAGCTACGCGTTAGCGGCATCTAAAAAAGGCTTCTACCAGGTTAAAGTTCGTTTTGCAGCGCTGATGGCGCAAGACAACCAATACGAAGGGCTGCAATTGGCCATTCCGCGCGCGACTTTCTCAACGCTCAAGCTGGCTGTGCCGCGTAAAGAGGTTGAGTTGAGAACGGCTGACCGGCTTTACGTCGAAAGCGAGCCGGACCCTAAAAATGAAGGGGTGATTCTCACCGCTTACCTGGGTGCGCAAGACCGTATCGATCTGTGCTGGCGAACCAAGCCGGCCGCTGCCGTTCACGTGCAGCCCATTCTCTATGGAGAAGTGTTCAGCTGGGTTACGGTCCAAGAGCAGCTCGCTAAGCTGATGACTATTGTGGAATATCGCGTCGCGCAAGGCGAAACCCGGCAGCTGCACATTCAATTGCCGGAATCGCTCAATGTGCTCAATGTCCGGGGAGCCGCGATCGATGATTGGAAAGTAGAGGATGAAACCGGCCAAAAGAAGCTTCGCGTATCGCTTTCAGTTCCCATCAAAGATCAGCCTTATCGTCTGGTGATCGAGGCTGAAGAGGCTATCGCGGCCGACGCGAAGCGCTACGCGATTCCTGAGCTTGTCTTAACGGGCGTTAAACAGGAGCGAGGCGCTATCGCGATCGCGCGCGAGGGCAGTATCGAGCTTGCTTCGGAAACAGCGCAAGGCATCAGCCGGATTGACGTTAAAGAGCTTCCGGCGCTGTTGGCTTCGATATCCGGAGCCGCGCCAAGCCTTGCCTTTCGCTATCATCAGCATCCTTACGCGCTGGCGGTCGGCTTGAAACAGCACGACGATCATCCGGTGCTGGCCGCTATCGCTGAGCGCGGCGAGCTGGTAACCGTGATTTCGCAGCGCGGCGAGCTGCTCACTCGCGCGGCTTACTGGGTTCGCTCCAACAAGCAGCAGTTTTTGACCGTTCGGCTTCCTGATGGCGCAACGCTCTGGAGCTGCCTTGTAGGCGGCCGTTCGGTTAAACCGGTCAAAGGTGAAACAGATGCGCTGTTGGTTCCGCTAGACGGCGCTGCGAACGCAGATGGCGGCGTTCCTGTTGAAGTGGTGTACGTGCAAAAACGAAATGCGCTTGAGCGTATCGGGAATTTGTCGTTGCGCGGGCCGGTGCTCGATGTGCCCACAACTATCGCCAATTGGGCGGTGTACGCGCCGCAAGAAGTGAAACTCTTGCGCGTGCGCGGCAACGTTCAGCGCGGCGCGCAGGCGGGAGATTTTATTGAGGAGCCGTTCTCGCCCATACCTGCGCAAACGGCTAGGGCTCAGGTCGCGAGCGCTCCGCCATTTGGCGCGGCGGTTCTTTACCAACGGGTCTCGAAGCAAATGCGGAAGGATTCGGATTCGGCAGACGCGCTTCATTATGGCGCGATGAGCTCATCATCGACGGTATCTTCGTTCTCTGAATCCAACTCTGAATCTAAAGAGAGGCGCTTCAAAGGAGAGCCTGAAGAAGGCAATGGGGTGGGTGGGGCTTTTGATGAACCGTCAGCCGAACTGGAAGCGCTGGGTGAACGGTTGCAAGAGCAGGGGATCCTTCCGCTTAAAGTTCGGCTACCGAGGGCCGGCACCGTCTATCGTTTCAGCCGGTTGATGGCGACGCAAGACGCGTTGGCGCTGGACGCCACATTCGTGCACGTGCGCTTGCCCTGGGTGCCGCTTGCGGCGATGGGAATGGCGCTCTTCCTGCCGTTCGGCGGCTTATCGCTGCTGAGGGTCTTCAAGGTATAATCGTTCGAGAGGTACCGAAGACGCCCCGCAAGATGCGCTGCGGGGCGTTTTTGTGTGTGTGCGCGCCTTTATTGTGTGCTGGCGACGGTAGACAGCGTTGCGGGCCAATGGTAAGGTACCTCGAAGGAGGCGCTTCCATGCTGGCAGAATTTGAAATCGTTCCGATCGGTACAAAGAGCGCGGGCGTAAGCAAGCAGCTGGCGGTCGTGGCGGATCTCATCGACACAAGCGGGCTGGATTACCGTCTCGGCCCTATGGGAACCGTGGTCGAAGGATCTTGGGATGATGTCCTGGCGCTGGCTAAGCGCTGCCATGAAGCGCTGCTTGGCGTGTCCGACCGCGTGATGACTACCATTCGCATCGATGATCGCCGCGACAAGCAAGGTCCGCGCATGGCCCAAAAAGTTCAATCGCTTGAACAGGCCGTAGGCCGGGTGCTTAAGCGGTGAAACGCAAGCGCTTCGTCGCTTATAGACGCCGCCTATCGCGGCGCTCCAATGCTTGGCTGGTCTTATCCACGCTGGCAGCGCTAGCGGCCTTAGTCGTCGGCTACGTATCCGACCAGCCCGCTGTCGTGGCGCCTGGGCCAGCGCTGCAGGGCGTCGTCGTGCGCCGGGTTATCGATGGCGATACCGTAAAATTAGAAGATGACACGGTGGTCCGGTACATCGGCGTGGACACGCCCGAAGTGCGCCGCCGCAAAGCGCAGCGCTGGATAAAAGAGCCGGAACCTTTCGCGGAGGCAGCGACTGAAGCCAACCGGCGCTTGGTCGAGGGCCGCGTTGTTTCCATTGAAGCCGATGTCCAGCCGCGCGACCGTTACGGCCGCACGCTCGCTTACGTGTATGTGGATGGCGAAATGGTCAACGAGCGGTTGATCCGCGACGGCCTGGCCAAGCTGATGACGATTCCGCCTAATGTGCGGCACGTCGACCGTTTGCGCGCCGCTCAAGAAGAAGCGCGCCAGGCTAAGCGAGGATTATGGCAAGAGCCTGGAGCGTTCGAGCGTAATTAGGCGGTCTGGCGGTTCGCCAGAAGTTCAAGCAGCCTGCGGTAGCTGGGCGAGCGGTGCAGGTTGGATAGGTCCGGGTCAGTGCGCAGATGTTTCAGATCGTGGTAGCCGAGTGCAATCGAACGCGAGATGGCTTCGCAGGCGTCTTCCACGCGGTTCATTAATGAGTAGCTGCAGCCTAAATTGTACCAAACGATGGGGTCTTCGCCGCGCAGCTGTGTCAGGAGCAGATCGATCTTAAGGCCGCGCTCATGCAGGCCGCGGCGCGTGTAGCCCTCAGCCAGGGGAACCAGCGCGTCGATAAAATCAGGGTATTTGAGGACTAGTCCCTCGTAGAAGGCGATTTCGAAGTCAAGCAGCTCAGTTGCTTTGTTTTTTCTTGCCATTGCGCACCCCTTGTAATTGCTATTGTGGCCAGCTACGATCGGATGTCAAGATGGAACATGAAAAATGAGCAACTTTTTTTTACCAACCCATGTTCGTGAGACTTTGTCGGCTGTAGAGCGCTTCCTAAACGCGCAAGGTCGTTCGTGCGCGGTTGTGGGAGGCGTTTTACGCGACCAACTGCTTGCGCGGCAAAGTACGCATTGGAATATCGACCTGGCTGTGGATCGCGAGGCGCTCACGCTTGGCGGTGCGTTGGCTGAGCGATTACACGGCGCGTTCGTGCCGCTGGATGAGGCGGCGGGCTCGGTTCGCATCGTGATTGGTGCGCACGATTCTGCATCGGCACAAGACAAGGCGCCTCGGATTGAGCTGGATTTGAATGATTACCGAGCTCCCACACTTGAAGCGGACCTCGCGCTGCGGGATTTTACCGTAAACGCGCTGGCTGCGCCGCTGGTCTCTTGGCTCGCTGCGCCGGAGGATACGCGCGGATGGATCGACCCGCTCAATGGGCGCGCGGATTTGGCCGCTCGGCTGCTAAAACCTTGCTTTTCGGGCACTTTTCTCGCGGACCCGCTGCGCGTGCTCCGCGCGGGTCGTTTTATGGCGCAGCTCTCTTTTACTTTGGAACCATCGGCGCTTGCGCTGATGCGCTCGGCGGTCGCGCGTCTGGCGGCCGTATCCGGTGAGCGCGTGCGGGATGAGCTGATTCTGCTCCTAGAAACCGACCGCGCCCATCCGGCGCTTGAAATGCTGAACGCAATCGAAGCGCTCGATGTCGTTTTGCCGGAGCTTTCCCAAGGCCGAGGGGTGGATCAGGGTGATTTTCATCACTTGGATGTGCTCGGCCATCAGCTCGAGGCTGTTCGGCAGGGCGATCGCATGCTCGCCGATTTCGCCGAATTCTCGCCGGAGCTGCAACCGGTTCTTTCGGATTACTGCCGCGGCACGGTGGTTGACCGCCGCACGCGCAAAGGTCTCATCAAGTTGGGATCGCTTCTGCACGACATCGGAAAGCCCTCGATGCGCCAAGTGCATCCCAATGGAGAGATTTGGTTTATCGGGCACGAGCATACGGGAGCGGATTTGGCCGAGCCCTTGGCCGAACGGCTTTGTTTGTCGAACCGCGAATCCAACCTGCTGGTTGCGCTGGTTAGGAATCACTTGCGCCCTGGTTTTTTGAGCCGAGAGGCGCAGCTGACCCGTCGGGCTGTCTATCGTTTCTATAAGGATTTAGGTGAAGACGGACCCGCGTGTTTGCTGATGTGGTGGTGCGACCGCATGGCCACGCGCGGCAAAAAATCGCGCGTTGATCAGATTGATCAGCAGCGCTCATTTTTAGAGCAAATGTTGCAGCCGTACTTTTTCCGAGCGGCGGAAGTCATCGCCCCGCCGCGCTTGGTCGATGGCAATCAGCTGATGCAGGCGCTTTCGCTTAAGCCCGGACCGATGATCGGAAAACTGTTGGGTATCATCGAAGAAGCGCAAGCCGAGGGTCTTATCCATACGCCTGCAGAAGCGTTGTCGTTGGCCAAAGACGCATGCCAGGATCAGGGAGGTAGCGCCGCATGAGAAGTTTTATGCTCGACACGTTGATGCGCCGGCTGTGCGTATGCGTACAGAGTGCTCTGCTATGCGTTTTGGTTGCGAGTATTGCGCCTGCCGTATCGGCGGATGATCTGCGCGTGGGAACGGCTAAGGCTGAGTTTGAGCTGCCATACGGTATGCCGTTGGCTGGCTACAGCCGTCGTCGCGGCAGGCCTAATCAAGGCACGCACGATCCGGTCGGCGTGCGCGCGCTGGCGGTACAGGGAGCGACGGGTGCGGTTGTGATCGCCAGCTGCGATCTTTTGATCATTGATGAAGATATCGCCCGGTTAGTCAAGGAGCGGGCGCGGCAAGAGGGCTTGGCGGAGAATTTTCATTTATTGCTGGCGGCTACGCATACGCATTCGGGGCCGGGCGCTTATGGTAAACGCTTTGCCGAGAAAGTTTCCATGGGGCATTATGAGCCTGAAGCGGCGGATGCGATCATCCGGACGATCGCTACGACTGTTGCGCGAGCCGCGACAACGCTTGCGCCGGCGCAGATGGCTGTGCGCAGCGGCCGGACAGAGGGCCTTGTGAAGAATCGCGCGCAAGAGGATGGTTTTGCGGATGACGAGCTGACGCTTGCGGCTTTTTATCCCATTGAAACGATGACCGTGCATGATTCAGTCGTGGCGGCTGCTCCTGAACAAGCCCAGTTCGTCTCAACGCAGTCGCCCATCGCTGTTTTGATGAACTTTTCAGCGCATCCGACCGCATTGGGCGCCTCGAATTATCAATTTTCAGGCGATTACCCCGGCGTGCTGATGCGCGAGATAGAGAGCCGCTTCCCATCAGCGACATGTTTGTTTTTGGCTGGGGCGGTGGCGGATCAGGCGCCTGTCAAAGAAGGCGACGGGTTTGAGCCGGCGGAGCATCTAGGCCAAGAGTTGGCCGCTCGCGCATCGCAGATGCTTGAAAACATGCGCCCTGAGCCTGTGGCATCAGTGCGTGTCAGCCGGCGGCTGCATCCGCTTGACCGGCCCGATGTGCGCTTGGGTGGTTTTCGTTTGTTTGGTTGGCTCAGCCGCGCGCTGGTTGATGACGACGCCACGCTTACCGCTATTTCAATCGGACGGCTTATTTTAGCGGGCGTTCCATGCGATTTAGCCGCTTCATTGGGCGATCGCATCAAGCAGGCTGCTCGCGCGTCCGGCCTTGATCCCATGATCGTTGGGTTTGCGGATGATTATATCGGCTATTGTTTGCCGCGCGAAGCGTATGCGGATAAGTCCTACGAAACGTCCATGGCGTTCAACGGACCGGATACGGGCGAGCGCATCACGCGCGCGCTGATCGAGATGATTCATGAAACAAATCCGCAATAGCAAGCCGCGCATTGGCCGTTCACTTTCTGGAAGCGCCCGCGTTTATACAACGCTCGGTTGGTTTGCAGGGTTTCTCGGATGCTATTTGCTGGCTCCCGTCTCTGCAGGCGCCGATTCGCCGGCTGCTCCACCGGTGATCGAGCTCTCAGGAACGCCGTACGAGCTGGGGCGAGCGCATGGCGAGCAGCTCAGCGAGCCGGCCCGCGCTTGTGTGCGCTCGCTTTTAGGCTATTTCCGCGGCTACATCAAGGTTCCGTTCGTAGGGCGGTGGGTGGCCGACTGGTGGCTGAGCCGCAGCTGGAAGCCGGCCAGAGCTTACATCGCTCCGGAGATTCTTGAAGAGTTGCGCGGCTTGTCCGAGAGTTCCGGCATTGCTTATCGCGATTTATGTTTAATGCACGCTATTGCCGACCGTACCTATTCGTGCGCCAATTTCGCCGCCTGGGGTTCGATGACGCGCGATGGCCGCCTGATTCATGTGAGAAACCTCGATTGGAACATCCGCGCGGGCCTTCAGCGTTATGCGACCGTTTTCGTTGTGCGGCCGGCCGGCAAGCATGCTTTTATTAACGTGGGATGGGCCGGGTTTATCGGCATCTTGAGCGGCGTCAACGATGCGACGCTGTCCATCGGCCAGGTTGGGGCTGAAACGACTGACGCCACATTTGGCGGCGAGCCGATGGCTTTTCTCATTCGCCGGGCGCTCGAGCAGGCTGATGGTGTCGAGCAAGCGGCCGAGATCATTCAGAGCGCTCACCGGACGGTGGGCATTAACTATATTTTGGGCCACGCGTCGAGTCGGCAGGGTTTAGCCATTGAAACGACGCACCGCTACGCGCGCATTTTTAGCGCCGATGATGCGGCCGAACGCCAAGTCGATTACGCGCGCCCCATGCGCGATGCGGTGTTCCGCGCGGATACAGCTATCGATCCTGTGATTCGTGAATGCCAGTTGGCTTCTCAGGGTAATCCGAGTAGCCCTGGCCTTGAACCGCCCGGCGGCAGCGCATATCGCGTGCGCTATTTAAAGCAAGCCGAGGGTTTGAAGGAGGCGGCCGGCAAGTTGGACGTCGAGTCCGCCAAGGCGATAGCCGGTTCCATCGCGCCTGACTCGAATGTGCAGAGCGTTGTGTTCGCTTGGCCGGAGCTTTGGGTGGCGAACGCGCAAGGGCTTACGCCGGCCGCGCATGGGGTCTATCATTCATTTGACGCGGCGCAGCTGCTTAATGGCGCGGGGAAAGAGAACTGACGGAAACCGATCCGCTAGCGGAGCGCGTTACTCGCCGATAATTTTAACAACCACTCGCTTGCGCCGCTTGCCGTCGAATTCTGCGTAGAAGACTTGCTCCCAGGGCCCTAAATCGAGGGCGCCTTTTGTCACCGGAAGCATCGCCTGATAGCCGACCAGTGTGCGCTTTAAGTGCGCATCGCCATTATCTTCGCCGGTGAGGTGGTGTTTGTAATCTGGCTTCTCAGGCGCCAGGCGCTCAAGCATATCCCACAAATCCTGCCACAAACCGTCTTCGTCGTCATTCACCCAGATCGCGGCGGTGATGTGCATCGCCGAAACCAAACAAAAGCCTTCGGCTATGCCGCTTTTTTTGACGAGCGATTCGATCTTGTCGGTGATGTTGATGAGGTCGCGCCGTTTTGGCGTTTCAAACCAGAGGTATTCGGTAAGGTGCTTCAGCGGGTGAGCTCGATCGGCAGGCCGAACGAGACGTCCTCGCGGACCAGCTCGCGTTCTTCAACAACGGCATCGCCCAGACTTTTTAGCCAGGTGACGATTTCTTGCACTAAGTGCTCAGGCGCTGAGGCTCCAGATGTTACGCCTACGCAGGAGACACCCTCGAACCATTTGGGGTTGATCTCGCTTGTGTCGTTAATCAAATACGCGCGCCGCCCGGCATCTTCTGCTACTTCCACGAGCCGGATAGAATTGGAGCTGTTGCGAGCGCCTACGACCAGAATCACTTCCGCGTCTATGGCGATCGCTTTGACCGCGTTCTGCCTATTCTGGGTCGCGTAGCAGATATCGTCCTTGGTGGGCGCCACCAGTTTGGGAAAGCGCGTCTTAAGCGTTTCGATGATCGCTTTGGTGTCATCGACGCTGAGGGTGGTCTGGGTGACAACCGCCACCTTTTCGGGATTCGGCACGTGAACTTTTTCGGCTTCCTCAACCGTTTGCACGAGCTGGATATTCGCAGGCGCTTCGCCCATGGTGCCCACCACTTCGTCGTGGCCTTGATGGCCGATCAAAAGGATGGCGTAGCCTTCGCGAGCGAAGCGTATAGCTTCAACGTGGACCTTGGTGACCAGCGGGCAAGTAGCGTCGATGACGTGCAGCTTGCGGTCGGAGGCCGCCGCATGCACGGCAGGGGAGACGCCGTGGGCGCTGAAGATGGTGGTTGAGCCTTGCGGAACCTCGTTCAGCTCTTCGACGAAATGGGCGCCCTTACCCCGCAGCATGTTGACCACGTGCGGGTTGTGCACGATTTCTTTGCGCACGTAGACCGGCCCATCGAAGCGCTGCAGAGTTTGCTCAACGACTTCGATCGCGCGGTCAACGCCGGCGCAGAACCCGCGCGGCTTAGCAAGCAGGATGCGTTTCAAAGGCATGATTGAGTTATTATACCGGCGGGCTGATAGCCTGTCCATCGTCGGAGAGCGGCGTTCAGGGCAATCGCATCTTAACCTTTTACGTACCAAGCAGGTAGAATGCAGAGATAATAGTGGTGTTGTCGACAGCAACCCTACACAGGAGGTGGTGTTGGATAAAGCTCA
>Ga0247727_10005716_pt1 | contig 24956 bp, 19 predicted proteins | sample WisWelCaveWW1625_FD_202498 | JGI IMG/M metagenome (GOLD analysis project Ga0247727, IMG submission 202498) | Biofilm microbial communities from Wishing Well Cave, Virginia, United States - WW16-25 | ecosystem: Environmental > Aquatic > Deep subsurface > Groundwater > Cave microbial mat | place...
TGTTGATTCTTCTCGTCGCTGAGCGTGATGTGGGCCATTCCGGTGAAGCTGCGATCCGAATCCGTGTTGCGAAGTCTCATCCACATCCGACCGTCGCGCATCTCAATCATCGCCTGCAAGCGCGGCGGCGAGGCATAAGCTGCGCTTCGCGCGCCCGTCACATTGCCGCCGGAGACCGCAGGCGACAGCGGGCGTCTGCCGATTTCGGGCGCGGAAGTGTTTGTCGAGCTTGCGCGCACGACAGGCGCCAGCGCGATTCCCGATGCGGCAATAGCCACGGGCGACGAACCGGTCGAAGCGAGACCAGTCGGCCTCGTTTGAATCAGCGGCGCGAGAATACCCGCGAGGTTGTTATGCAGGCGCCATCCGCGTGAGCCGACCGAGGCGGCCAACCGGGCAAGCTCGCGGCTGAGCGCAGAGTTGTTCTGCTGCGGCGTCACGAGCACGCTCTGACTCGAAAGCAGCAGCCATCCGCGCCTGCCGATTGCGGCGACCAGATCAATCACTTCTTTTCCGGATTCTTTTCGCGGAGCGAAGCTCTGGACTTTGGAAGAGGATTCGTCTGCATTGTTGCCCTGGGCATTGCCCGTGGGAGGCTCGTAGGCCGCAATCGCGTATGCGTCGAGCAGGCCGGAGTCCAGCAACTGCTCGGCATAACCGTAGGCGCTTTCAATCGTCTGGAATTTGCCGATGCGCACGCGATAGAACTGGCTGCCTTCGGGCCTCATCCCCAGCGACGCGCCTTTGACCCAGTAAGCGTTGATCCCGCGCGTGGTCAAACCCTTCGTCAGCTCATCGGCGCTCCCCCGCGAGCGCAAAGCGGCGATCTGCACCGCGTAACCTTTGATCTGCGCATTGGCGATCTGCGGGCAGAAGCACACGAAGAGCGCCGCAAGCGCCAAGAAAATTCGTGTATCTGTCTTCGTGATGGAATTTATCTTCGTGAATTGCACGTTGTCCTGCTTTCTGTGGTGAGGATGGATTTTCTGCTTTATCAGTCAGGCAACGATTCGTCCGGGGCGTGTTTTCGGGATTTGAATTAGCGACTGTGCCCAATGAGCTTGGGGTAGGGGGAGTGACGGCGAGCAGGATCATAGCAGAAGTCAGTTGATGATCTCAATGCTCAAGTCAATTTTTTTTCAACCCTCACTCCGGCCTGCCCGACGCCGTTTTCATTGACCCATTGACCATTGATGGAAGAGTTGCGAATATAGCGCGCGTCAGCATTCGCTGACCGGAGCAGAATCCTTCAAAGCAGGCTTCGTCCGGCAATCACAACCCTTAGAGCAACAGAGAAAGGAGCAACCCTATGCGTACAAAATTCTCGGTAAGCAAAGTCCTTGTGTGGTCGTTGGTGTTAGCCATTTGCCTGGGCATAACCTCTGTCCTGGCTCAGCAGAGACCGGGCAAATCGCTCTATCAGCGTCTCGGCGGCTACGACGCGATTGCGGCAGTGGCGGACGATTTCATCGGGCGGCTGGCCGGCGACCCGATGTTCACCAAATTCTTCGGCGGTTTCAGCACCGATTCAAAGAAGAAGCTTCGCCAGCACCTGGTCGAGCAGATCTGCGGAGCGGCGGGCGGGCCTTGTATTTACATCGGGCGCAGCATGAAAGATACGCACGCAGGTCTCGGCATCACCGAAAAGGAGTGGGACGCGGGCGGGAAACATCTGATCGCGGCGATGGACAAATTCAATGTCCCGAAACAGGAGAAGGATGAAGTGATGGCCTTCGTCGCCACGCTCAAGAAAGACATCGTCGAGAAGTAGGCCGGTCACTTCGTCCAATCCTGCAACGTCAGGCCAGCCACTTGACCGAAGTCGGTCTGGTTGCGCGTGACGAGGATGCAGTTGTTGGCCAGGGCGATGGCGGCGATGCGGCGGTCTTGCGTTCCCATTCGCGGGCGTCGTTGGCGCAGAGACTGATCAATCAATTCGGCTGCAACGTCGAAATCGAGGATCGTCAGAGTTTTCAACTTGTCAATCGTCTCCCGAAGTTGGCGGTAAGCGTTCACGCAAGCGAGGCCCGAAGGGAAACGACCGATTTGCGAGAAGCGTCCCCGAAGCTGCTCTTCAGCCGAGATGATCGTGATCGCCATCTCGTCGGGATGAATCGCCTGGATTTTAGCTGCCACCCGTGGATGATTCCGTTGCGCGAGGCTGATGTGATCTGTGTCAAGAACGTAGCGAATCATCATGCTGCCTCTGGCTGTGCTGCTTCTTCCCTTTCCGCCTCAGCCCGCGCTGCTTCTTCCGCATCAAGCTCGCGGCGATACTCTGCGATGCTGGCCTGAAAATCATCCCAGGTCGGGTCGTCTTTGAACATCCCGAGAATCTTCAGCCAGGGATTGTCGGCCTGCGTGTGGGCGACGTTCTCTATCTCAACTGAAACGATCTCGCCCTGGGCGAGAAGCCGGCTCAGAGCCTCTTTGGTTTTGGCGACAGCTTCCTCTTTAGTCTCACCTTCAGCCACGCAGCCTGGGATTCCAACGACGGATGCGACATAACCCTGTTCAGGCCGGGGTTGAACGAAAATCTGAAACGTCATAGCTCTTTCCTCCCGCGCCAATTCTATGGCTGCGCCAATCAACGCGCAATCACTTCTCCACTGAATTATTGAGCGGGTCTTCGGGCCAGGCGTGTCGCGGGTAACGCCTGCTCAATTCGCGTCGAACCTGCGGATAAGTTCGCTGCCAGAACCCGGCCAGGTCGGTCGTCACCTGAACCGGGCGATGGTTCGGCGCGAGCAGGTGCAGCACGACGGGGACGCGACCGCCTGCGATCACCGGCCCGGTCTTCATCCCGAAAAAATCCTGCAAGCGCGATTCGATCCAGGGCGGCTTGCCGGTCTCGTAATTCACGCGAACCTGCCGGCGGCCGGCAATCGCCACGTGTTCGGGCGCCATTTGCGCCAGCAGGCGTGATTGCCCGGCGGATAACTTTCGTCGCAACATCTCGATCAATCCACTCCCTCTGGCGCGACCCGCCGCTTCGCGCAATTCGGCGAAACTCCCCAAGCCGACGCACAACGCGATCAAAGCTTCACGCACATCTTCATCACCAAACACCGGCATTCCCGATTCGGGAAAAGTCTTGGCGACAAACTCGACTCGCGCGATGAATTTTGCGACCACCTCCGGGTCAACGAACTTTTGCAATCCGGCTACGAGCGCGGCTTCGGCCAGAACTTTTGCAGCCTCTTCTCCGCCGGCTTTGTTCGCGCGACTTTCGTCAACCACCAACTGGTCGTAGAGCAGTCGCTGGGCGACCTCGACGCGCTCCGATTGCGCGTTCCACTTCGCTTCCATAGTTTCGCGCAAATCGTCCGCGAAAAGATCAATCAGCCATTCCGGCTGGATTGTGCTGGCGATGCGAACGATGCGGTTTTTTCCCGAACTCGCATCTCGTCGTTCTTCGGCATCAACCGCGACCAGGAACTCCGATTGTTGAACGACGCTGGATGGCGAGAGCGTTGCCGCGCCGCCGCTCGACAGGAGCAATTCGGTGTTGTCCGGTTTCAACGTGCGGCGCTTTGCAACCCGGTCTGGATAACCAGCGAGGATCGAGATCAGCAGCGATTGCTCTTCCCCTGGGAGCGTTCCCGGGAGCGCGCGCCTCCCAGCGTGCGCTCTCAGGAGTTGTCGCCGCACACGATCAACCGCGAACACCGCGCCCGGATCGAGATTCATCTCGCGCAAACGCGACGGAGCGAACTTCGCCGCTGCCGCCTCTTCAAACAAATCCAGACGATGGAGCAGATCGCTTGGCCCAATTGCTCTGGTCTTCTTTTCACGCTCGTTTTTGAAAAGCTCCGAAGCGACGATGTCGCGCTCGCCGATCAACGCCGCGATCACGCAAGCCTGCTCGCCCACGCCGCGCGACTGCGCCTCGACCAGCATTCGTGATTGTCGCGGGTGCAGCGGAAACCGCAGCATCCGCTTCCCAACCGCAGTCACACTGCCTCGCGCATCAACCGCTCCGAGCTTGAGCAGCAAACTCTCAGCCGCATCAACCGCTGACGGCGGCGGAGCTTCAAACCAATCGAACTCGCCGAGATCGGCGACTCCAGCCGCATGCAATTCGAGCGCAGGCTCGGCCAGATCGAGCCGGTGAATCTCTGCCGTTTCGTGTTCCACCCGCGCGTTGAAATCCTGCGCGGTGTAAAGCCGTAGACAACGACCCGGTCGCGTGCGACCTGCTCGTCCCGCACGCTGCGTGGCCGAAGCCCGGCTGATTCGCGCAACCTCCAGCGTGGGCAATCCTGACCACGGCGAGTGGCCCGCGACGCGCGCCAACCCCGAATCAATCACGGCCACAACCCCGTCAATCGTGACCGAGCTTTCGGCGACGTTGGTCGAAAGGATGACCTTGCGCTTCGCGGCAGGCTTGACCGCGCGGTCCTGCTCTTCGGCTGATAAATCGCCGTGCAACGGAGTCACGGTCAGATCGTGTTTTTCAGCAATCGCGGCGCAAGTCGTCTGCGCGCGCCTGATCTCAGCCGCTCCGGGCAGGAAGACCAACACGTCGCCGTTGAGCTGTTCGGCGATCAACCGGTCGAGCGCCGCAGCGACCTGCTCGTGCAGCGGGCGATCATCAGGTCGAGCGAGATGTTCAATCGCAACATCGAACCGCTTGCCTTCCGAACGCAGCACCGGCGCATCGTCGAGAAAGCCCGCAACCGGCGCGGCGTCGAGCGTCGCCGACATCACCACGAGCTTCAAGTCCGGCCTTGTCGTCTGCTGCAATCTTCTGAGCAACGCCAGCGCCAGATCGGCTTGCAGGTGGCGCTCGTGAAATTCATCGAGGACAACGATGCCGATATTTTTGAGTTGAGGGTCGGAGAGCAACCGGCGGGTCAGCACGCCTTCGGTCAAAAAGCGCAACCGGGTCTTCGCGCTCACGACCTCCTCGAACCGAACCTGATAGCCGATGGTTTCGCCCAATCGTTCACCGCGCTCTTCGGCGACACGACGCGCAGCCATTCGCGCTGCCAAACGTCTTGGCTCCAACACCAGCACTTCCCTCTCGCCCGCGACCTTCGCGTCGAGCAGGGCCGCAGGCGCGCGCGTGGTCTTGCCGGCTCCGGGCGGAGCTTCCAGAACCAGATTGGGCGACTGGCGCAACTGTGCGACGATGTCTGGGAGGAGAGGATCAATCGGTAGGGACTGCATCTTCAAATTCGCTGGATGAAACGACAATCCTGTTCATAGACTCACGGCCTCTCTCAAGACCTGCTCGCGGATGTAAGGCCTGAGCGAAGCTTCGGTGACGACATCCACTTCGCAACCGAGCATCTCTTCGAGGTCTTGTTTAATCGCCACCAGATCGAGCAGGCTGCGGCCAGGATCGAGTCGAACGAGCAGGTCGAGGTCGCTATCTTTTGTCGCTTCACCCCGCGCGACAGAGCCGAAGATACTGACCTGCCGCGCTCCGTGCTCCGCCGCTATGCGAAGAATCTCCTGGCGCATTGATTGCAGAATCTCTTCGATCCTCACTTCCCCTCCACTGATTTCCCGCTCGTGTGCGGCACAGTCTGGTAATGCGCTCTCAACAAATCAACTCCGAAGTCACCGTCAAAATCGCGCCACACGCTGTGGATGTGATTGGCGTTGTTCTGCGTGTTGTCGTATTCGATCAGGAACGTTTTGCCCTGGACGCGGTAATAATGCGGGTCGCCCTTGTTTATGCCGCCCGCCCAGCCGAAATGGATTGCGCCCAGCCCGGCCTTCTGCAAATTCTCGCGGCGCACTTTGGCGACCTCATCAGGCATGTTGGCCAAGTAGGCGTCCACGAGTTTCATCAGCAGGTCTTTTTGTGGTTTCGTCAGCCCGCTGTGCGCGATGCCCTCCGGATTGAGCGGATCGGCTTTGATCTTGTGGAGGGTGAGGATGTCGGCGGGCGCTTTGGGATCGAAGATGGCCACGGCGCGCTGCTTTTCATCCAGCGCCTGGACCAGTTCGCGTCCCCGGTCTTCTTCATTCGCCAAGGCGCGGAAACCTGTGCGCGGGCCTTGCCGCACTTCCGCCGGGTTGGCGCCGAAGCCGAGCGGCGTGTTGGCCAGCAGCTCGCCTTTGACGACGGTGAAGTTGAGCGAGACGTGGTGGCCTTCGACGCGCCAGCCCCAGCGATCTTTGGCTCCGGGTGCGCCGAAGACCGAGAAGTAGTAGAGCTCCTCGTCGCGCGGGAAGCGGCGCTGCGGGCCTTCGAGCTCGCGCAGGACCGGTTCGAGACTGATGACCATCGTGGCCTTCTGGTAGCCGGAGGCGCTCAAGCCCGTCTTCAAAAATTCGTGCGCCAGCTTGCGCTGGGCCTCATTCATTTCCTTGATGGGCAGCCCTTTTCGGTCGCGCGGAATGAAATGCCAATCCAGCCGGTTCTCATCGTCGAAACCAATCAGGACTTTGGCCTTCTGTTCGGACGTGAGCGAAGCGAGGAATTTGTTTGCGGCATCAGCCATCGCCGAGGCTGAACGCATCCGGGCGACGCCGTCAATGATCGAATAGGTCACGAGCGTTGCGGCGATAACGCACGACAAGCCGAGCGCGACGAGCTTGAACGGTTTCATAGGCACTCCTCCAGGGAAGATTTCAAACTTGAGATTTGAGATTTGAGATTGAAAGACGGCCTCAATTTATGCCGCTTTGCCGGGCAAGTCAATCGGCCCTGGGAGCGCAGGATAAGCTTGCCAACTCCCAACATCTCACTTATCGTTTCCGCTCCGACATCAAATCAACTTTGCAGATCAGGAGAAAACCATGCGCTCGAAGACACTCATTTTCTCGCTGTTGTTGTTCGCCTGTTTGGGAGTTACTGCTATGGCTCAGGACAATCCTTTTCTAGGCAAATGGGACATCACCGGCGTCGGCCAGCACAGCAGTTACATTTACTGGCTGGAAGTCAAAATGGAAGACGGGAAGCTTGCGGGGAGCTTCCTCAATCGCAGCGGAAGCGTATTGCCGTTGGCCGAGATCAAGATCGAAGGCAATGAACTCGTCTTCTCGCCGGCGATGCCCGCAGCGGGAAGACCAAAACAGGTTCACCGCGCCAAAGTCGAAGAGGGGCGATTGCTCGGGATGTTGACCGTCGGCGACCAGGAGATCGCCTGGATGGGCGTCCGCCCGCCCAAATGGGGCGATCACAGCGCGAACAAACGTCACCGGCTCGGCACGCCCGTCGTCCTGTTCGACGGCAAGACGATGGAGATGTGGGAAGTGCGGCACAAAGATCGTCCTTCGGGATGGACAATCGCTGACGCCGCGATGACCAACGAGGCGAAGGCCAACAACCTGGTCACGCGGCATCGTTTTCAGGACTTCAAAATCCAGTGCGAATACAAAGTCGAAGAGAAGAGCAACAGCGGCATCTACCTGCGCGGGCGTTATGAATTGCAGGTGCTCGACGATCACGGCAAGCCGCCCGACATTCACGGCCATATGTCGCTTTACAGCCGCGTCAAACCGGCGGCCAACGCCAGCCTGCCGCCGGGCCAGTGGCAAACGATGGAAGCCGTCATCGCCGGCAACCGGCTGACGGTCACGCTCAACGGCAAAAAGGTTCACGACAACATCGTAATTGACGGCGTCACGGGCGGCGCGCTCGACAGCAACGAAGGCGAGCCGGGGCCGATTATGATCCAGGGCGACCACGGCAAGGTCTGGTTCCGCAAGATTGCGGTGACGCCGATTCTCAACGCAAGGTGAAGAAGGAGCGGGGAGTGGGAGAGTGGGAGACAGGGGGAATTTTCTCCCCCTCTCCTCCTCCCCCACTCCCCCACTCTCCCGCTCGAATGACTCCGCTACGACAAAGATTCATCTATCCGCTGCTCGCCGTCTTTGCGACCATTCTCTTCGGCACGATTGGCTATCACGTGCTCGAAGGCTGGCCCTGGTTCGACGGGTTGTATATGACCGTGATCACGCTGGCGACGATCGGTTACGGCGAGACACATCCGTTGACGCCGGCGGGCCGCGTCTTCACGATAGTTTTGATCATCGTCGGAGTGACGGTCTTCGGTTTCCTGGTCTCGATCCTGACGCAGGCTGTGGTCGAAAACGAGGTGGCGGCCGCTCTTGGGAGGCGCAGATTGTTCAAAGACATCAGTCAGCTTGATAACCACTACATCCTCTGCGGCGCGGGCCGGGTCGGGATGCGCGTCATTGACGAGTTGAGGAAGAGAGAGGTTGACTTCGTCGTCATCGAACGCGACGACGAGGTCGCCGAACGATTGCTGATCGGAGGCGATCTGGTCCTGATCGGCGATGCGACGGATGAAAAGGTGCTCGAAGGCGCACGGGTTCGCACCGCCAAAGCTCTGATCACAGCGGCTTCGAGCGACGCCGAGAATGTTTACATCGTCCTGACGGCGCGCGGGATGAACCCGGGCATCTACATCGTCGCCCGCGCCAACGATCAAGCCGCCGAACGACAATTGAAACGCGCCGGCGCGAACAAGGTCGTGTCGCCAGTCCTGATCGGCAGCCACCGGATGGCGCAGGCCGCGCTCTCGCCCGCCGTCGCGGATTTCCTGGAATTGACGACGATGACCGAATCGCTCGACCTCAACTTCGAGCAGGTTCGCATCGCCGAAGGCTCGCTGCTCGACGGCAAACAGATCAAAGACTCCCGCATCCGTTCCGAGCACAACGCGATGATCGTCGCCATCACGCCGCGCGAAGGCGAGATGATCTTCAATCCCAACGGCGACCAGACGCTTCACTCCGGCGATATGCTCATCGCCATCGGCACGCGGTCTGGCCTCGCCAAGCTGGCCGAGATTGCGAGCAATAAACAGACGGCATAGTTGGTGGCCGGCGGTTGGTTGCAGGTGTTTCGTGCGCTTCGGTTTCAACTGACCAGCGGCCACTGATCACCAGCAACTCAAATAATTTTCTTGCTTTCCGAATGGCTTCTCGGTAGCCTCATAGCCGGAGACATTGAATAATGACCAACTGGCAATTGATCATCGCGCTTGCGACTTTAGTCTTTGCCATCTTCGGCGCAAACTGGCTGAATCAGCGGCAGACCGAAAGATTGATTGAAGAACTGGGACGGCGCTTCGATGCGAAGTTTGACGGCTTGCGCGCAGAGTTGAAGGCTGAAATCGGCGCGGCCAAAACCGAGCTGAAAGTCGAAATTGGCGCACTGGCTCAAAAAGTAGATCGCATCGAGCGACAGTTCGATGCGATGCTCAGACCTGTTCTGCCAAAGGTGTGAGCGAAGGAGGAGACCGCTGGCCGTCTATGCTCCGGAAAGGCGCTCAGCCATTGCCAACCAAAAGCGAATTGCTCCCTTCGATGCCGCCGAATTTTTGGGTTGATTTTCGTCTCTAATCTGTGATCTAAATTGGGGGCGAGGAAAGAATCAGGCGCCTCGTCCGATTGCCCCGTAAATCGCATCCCGCCGCTACTCCGTCCCCAACAAACACGATCTTTTGATTTATTGACCGTTATGAACAGCTTTCTGCCATTCGCTCTTCCCGACATCGGAGAAGAAGAGATTGCCGAAGTGGTTGACGCCTTGCGTTCAGGCTGGCTGACCACGGGGCCGAAGACGCAGCGATTCGAGAAAGAGTTCGCCTCGTTCATCGGCGACGACGCGCAGGCGCTGGCCGTCAATTCGGCGACCGCCGGTCTTCATCTCGTCCTGGAAGCACAGGGTGTAGGGCCGGGCGATGAGGTCATCACAACTCCGTACACATTCACCGCGACGGCGGGAGTCGTTCGGCATCTGGGCGCTGACCCAGTCTTCGTTGATATTGATCCGCGCACTTTCAACCTCGATCCCGAAAAGATCGAGCGCGCGATCACGCCGCGAACCAAAGTGATTTTGCCCGTCCATTTCGCCGGCCTGGCCTGCGAGATGGAGCCGATCATTGAAATCGCCCGCAGACACGGATTGAAGATCGTCGAAGACGCGGCGCACGCTCTGCCGGCGACCTATCGCGGACAAATCGTCGGCGCGCTCGACACCGACGCGACGGTCTACAGCTTTTATGCGACGAAGACCGTGACGACGGGCGAAGGCGGAATGATCGTCACGCGCGACGAACAGATCGCCGAGCGTTGCCGCGTGATGCGACTGCACGGCATCAGCCGCGACGCCTTTGATCGTTACACTTCGACAGAACCTGCGTGGCATTACGAAGTCATCGCGCCCGGATTCAAATACAACCTGACCGATCTGGCGGCTTCGATTGGAATCCAGCAGTTGAAGAAAGCGTGGGATTTTCAGCGCCGCCGCGCGGAGATGGCCGCTCGTTACGACGCCGAATTGGCTGACCAACCCGTGATCCTGCCGCCGAAACCGCACGAAGACGATGTCCATTCGTGGCATCTCTACGTTATCCGGTTGGATCATTCGGTCGCGCTCAACCGCGATGAGTTCATCCGTCAGATGGCCGCGCGCGGCATCGGATGCAGCGTCCATTTCATCCCGCTCCATCTGCACCCGTACTGGCGCGAGACTTACAAGCTGCAACCGCATCATTTCCCGGCGTCGTGGCTGGCTTACGAACGCGCAGTCAGCTTGCCGCTTTACACCAGAATGACCGAAGCCGATCAGACGCGCGTCATCGAAGCAGTGGGAGATGTGCTGGCTTCGTCAACCGCCGGAGAAAACGAAGAGGTTCCCGGTGAAGAGTTTTCTTTGGTTGAAAGTTCATTGACAGTCTGAGAGAGAAATCTGTTTGTAGCGCCGCCTTCAGGCGGAAGCTTTCGGTAGTGGGACATTCCGCCTGAAGGCGGCGCTGCAAACCGTGACAAACTGTGACAAACCGTGACAAACCGTGAAGGATGTGAGACGGTATCTCGTAGCCCTTGTAGAAATCAGTCCCATCCTCGCCGCGCTTCCCATAAGCAACCCCGCTCCCTGAATCGCACAACTAAGCCCGCGCGCACGCTCGCGCCTGTGTCTTTGAGATCGGCAAATCGAAACGGTTGGTTGAATGAGATCAACGACGTTTAACATCAAAATGGAAGATCGCGTGATCCAATCGCGCTCGATGCTCGCCAAACGGGCGCTCGACCTGATCGTGGCCATTCCGGCGACGATCATTCTGGCGCCGCTGTTCATCGCAATCGCAGCGTGGATCAAGCTCGATTCGCGCGGCCCGGTGTTTTTCCGCCAGCAACGGGTCGGGCAATTCGGGCGGGGGTTCAGCATCTTCAAATTCCGCACGATGGTCGTTGACGCGGAAAGACGAGGCTCGCAGATCACCGTCGGTGCAGACCGTCGCGTGACCCGCAGCGGGCGGTTCCTGCGCCGGTACAAGCTCGATGAATTGCCGCAACTGCTGAACGTCGTCAAAGGCGAGATGAGCCTGGTCGGCCCGCGGCCTGAAGTTCCGCGTTACGTCGAACTCTATACAGAGGAGCAACGACGGATTCTGGCGCTGAAGCCCGGCATCACCAGCCCGGCTTCAATTGCGTTCAGCCATGAGAGCGATCTGCTCGCCGAACAGCCGGACCCGGAAAGTTTTTACCGCGCCGAGCTGATGCCAGCGAAAATCCGCGAGGATTTGAGCTACGCCGAGCGGGCAACCGTCTGGAGCGATTGCGCGCTAATTGCCAAAACGTTGTTACGGATAGTTGGTTGATGGTCGGTGGTTGATGGTCGGCGGTCGGTGGTCGGTTGCAATCGCAATCGAACGACCGGCCACCAGCCACCAACCGACGGCCCAAAGGATCAGCAATGAGTTTAAGCAAGCAGTACATCCCCCAAAATTCGGTCTTTTCGTCCCGACCGAAACGAGACCTTTACCAGCGCATCGCTGCGCTGCTGCCGGCCATTGTGCTGCGCCCCTGGGTGCAGAATTACATGCTCAGCCGCCGCGTCCAGATGACCATTGATGCGGCCATCGCCACCTCGTCGTTCGTGCTCGCGCACATCCTGCGTTTCGACGGATGGCCGCCGGGCGTGGACGGCCAGCGCATGGTGATCGCCTTGCCATACCTGGTGCTGGCGCACATCGTGGTCAACAACCTGATGGGACTGTACCGCCGCGTCTGGCGTTACGTGAGCATTCCCGACGCCGCGCACCTGGCTTCCGCTGTGGGTGTGATCTCGATCAACCTGCTCGTGCTGCGATTGATCATTGCCGACGGCAGGAGCCTGTGGGCGTTTCCGATCAGCACGATCGTGATGAATTTCGTGCTCGCCACCTCACTGATGCTGGGCGCGAGGTTGTTCTGGCGGGTGACGTGCGAAAACGCCGCGCGCGCAAAGACCCAGGCCAACGGCGTGCGTTTGCGCACTCTGCTCGTCGGCGCGGGCGACGCGGGGATCATGGCCGCGCGCGAGATCGGACGCCGCCGCGATCTGGGCTTGCAGGTTTGCGGTTTCGTTGACGACGATCCGAGCAAGCAGAAGACCGTCATCCAGGGCGTTCAGGTCGTCGGCAGCGCCTCCGAGATTCCGCTCATCGTGCGCAAACAAAGGATTGACCAGGTGATCATCACGTTGGCCAGCGCGCGCCGCAAAACTGTTCGCCGCATCCTCGATCTGTGCGAAGCCGCTGAAGTGCCGGTCAAAATCATACCCGCCCTGTACGAAATCCTCGGCAACCACGTGACGGTCAGCAGCGTGCGTCCGGTCGAGATCGAAGACCTGCTGGGGCGCGATGCGATTGATGTCGAGGCCTGGCTGGAGGCCAGCCAAAGCTCGTATCAGGGCAAACGCGTGCTGATCACCGGCGCGGGCGGCTCGATTGGCCGCGAGCTTTGCCGTCAGATCGCCACTCTCGATCCGGCCTCGATCATTCTGCTCGACAAAGACGAGAATTCGGTCTTCGAAGCCGAACGCGAATTGCGAGCGGCGAGCGGCGACCGGAAGATCGAAATCGTCCCGGTGATCTGCGACCTGCGCCTCGCTTCGCGTTTGCGCAACGTCTTCGATCAACACCAGCCGCAGGTCGTCTTCCACGCGGCGGCGCACAAACACGTGCCGCTGCTCGAAAGCAACGCCTCCGAAGCCGTCTTGAACAACGTCATCGGCACGGCGCGATTGCTCGATTGCGCGGCTGAATCGGGCGTCGAACGCTGCCTGATGGTTTCGACCGACAAGGCCGTCAACCCGACCAACATTATGGGCGCAACCAAGCGCGTCGCGGAATTGATGTTCCAATCGGAGGCGGTGAGATTGAACGGAGGCCGCCACTACTCGTGCGTGCGTTTCGGCAACGTGCTGGGCAGCCGGGGCAGCGTCGTTCCCATCTTCCGCGAGCAGATCAAACAGGGCGGGCCGATCACCGTCACGCATCCCGACGTGGAACGATACTTTATGACCATCCCCGAAGCCGCGCAGTTGATCATCCAGGCCGGCGCTTTGGGGCAACGCGGCGAAATCTTTCTGCTCGATATGGGCGAGCCGGTGAAGGTCGTTGATCTGGCGAAAGACATGATCCGGCTGTCGGGACTCAACCTGGGCGAAGACATTGACATCGAATTCACGGGCCTGCGCCCGGGCGAGAAGCTGAAAGAGGAGTTGTTGATCGCCGAAGAAGGCGCCGAGACCACGCGCTACGAAAAGATTTTCGTCGCGCCGCCTTTGCAGTATGATTTCGCGCGGCTCGACCAATGGATCGCCAGGCTCACCGCAACGGCAGAAGCTGGTGATGAGCCGGCGATCTACGAAATCTTTTCCGCCATGGGAATCGGCTTCCGTCCGGCGCAATTGAAAAACGCCGAAAATCCCAAAGAAGCATTGGCCGCCATCGGTCAGTAATCAGCCGTCTTCGACCGACGGCTGGCATTTGAAATTGGACAACCAAACTATGATCAACCAGGCAACCGCCAAACGCGCATTCGACGCAATCCTTCCCGCTCTTTTGGTTCTGGCCTTTCTGTCCGGCCAGACGCTGTTCAACCCGCTCGCCAGCCGCGGGCAGCAACCGGCCGTCATCTCATCCACGGCCGCCGGGCCCGGCAGAACCAGTCTGCCAACCAGTCAGATGGCGCGCCGCAACCTCGGCGTGTTCTTCGACAAATTGCGCGCAGGCAAGCCCGTGACCATCACCTATCTCGGCGGATCAATCACCGCAGGCGCGGGCGCGAGCAATCCCGAAAAGACTTCGTTCCGCGCGCTCACCACCGACTGGTTCCGCAAAAACTACCAGAAGTCCGAGGTCGCCGAGCTCAACGCGGCGATCAACAACAGCGGCACCAGCGGAAGCTCGCTGTACGGCACGCTGCGCGCCCGGCGCGATGTGATTGCATTCAAACCCGACCTGGTCTTCGTCGAATTCGCCGCGAGCGACGCTGGCGAAGACGAATCGGCAGTCAAAAAAGCCGTCGAAGGATTGCTGCGCCAGTTGCTGGTCGTCTCTCAGCCGCCAGAAGTCGTGATGCTATACGCGACCAATGCCAAACGCAGCGTGCGCACGGAATGGCACGACGCGATCTCCGCACACTACCAGGTCCCGTCAATCAACCTGCAACCTCAGACTTGGGCGATGATTGACGCGGGCAGGATCAAAACCTCGGAGTTCTGGAAAGACGGCGTCAATCCGACCGACGCGGGACACAAAATTTACGCCGACCTCATCGCCTCGTTCCTGTCCGAGCAGGAAAAACTCAAACCAGCGCCGATCCTGCGAAACCTGCCGCCGCCGCTGGTCAGCGACGAGATGAATTACGGCGAGTTCAAAGCCTTCGTCGAGATAAAACCTGCCAGAGGACACGACACGAACTGGCGCGCGGAATCGAACAACGACCGCGCGCTGCCATCCGTCCTGCTCACGAGCGACAAAGCAGGCGCGCAGATCGAGTATTACTTCGAGGGCACGGTCATCGGCATTTCTTATCGAACCGGTCCTGATTGCGGGATGATCGAGTGCCTGATTGACGGCAAGCCCGCGCCCGCGCCTTTGGCCAAAGTGGATTGCTACGGCAGCACGCATCAACTGGGCGCGCGCATCATCGCGGGCGGATTGGGGCCGGGCGAACACAAGCTGACTGTTCGCGTGCTCGGCGAAAAGAACGCGAAGAGTTCGGGGAACAATGTGAGGCTGGGGTATTTACTGATTGGCGGAACGAGACCTGAACGGTTATAGTCTGGCAGGCAAAAAACCTTTGCAGAGGTCATTCGACCATTCCTGGTGGCAAATACCAATGCGCTTCATCAATCCGAAAACCGACTTTGCCTTCAAGAAGATCTTCGGCTCCGACCAGAGCAAGCCGATCCTGATCAGTTTCCTCAACTCGCTCCTCTACCAGGAACAGCCGGTCATCGTCGATTTGGAGATTCTCGACCCCTATCTGGCCCCGAAGATTCAGGGCATGAAAGACACCTTCGTGGATGTCCGCGCGCGCCTGCAAGGGGAGCGGACGGTGATCATTGAGATGCAAGTGCTCAACGTCGAGGGCTTCGAGAAGCGGGTGCTCTATAACGCGGCCAAGGCCTACTCGGCGCAACTGCTGGTGGGCGAAAGTTATCGGGAGCTGCACGCGGTGGTGGCGTTGACGATCACCGACTTCGTGATGTTTCCGGAGTGCGCGCAACTCCAGTCGGCCTATGTGCTGAAGGAGAAGAGGCGGCTGACCGATTACCCCGAGGGAGACCTGGAACTGGTCTTCGTGGAGTTGCCGAAGTTCACCAAGAGCCTGGAAGAGTTGACGACGGTGAAGGATAAATGGCTCTACTTTTTGCGGAACGCGTCGAGGTTACAAATAATCCCGGAGACGATGGAGGCGGCGCTGGAGATACGCGCGGCGTTTGAGATGGCGAATGCAGCGAAACTGACCGCGGAAGAGATTGATATTCAGGAACGCAAGCTGATGTTCATCCTCGACCATCGCGGAGCCATCATCAAGGCTGAAAAACAGGGGCGAGAGCAGGGGCTGCGGCTGGCGCGGGAGCAGAGGCGGCAGATGGAGATGGAAAAAGGCCGGGCTGAGGTGGCGAAAGAGATCGCCTGCCGGCTGCTGGCACAGTTGAGTGATCAGCAGATTGCTGAGAGCACCGGCTTGTCACCGGCCGAAGTCGCCGCGTTGCGCACGGAACAATAATCACTCAAAAGTCTAAAATGCTGCGGATCGAGCGCCGCCTGAACCAGCCGGTCAGACTGAATCTATACCAATCAGCAGGCAGCACCTCGTGTGGAACCTCATCGCTTCTGAAGATCACGAAAGTTCCCGAACTCGGAGACACCTCGATCCGCTCGTCGGCGATATAGAGCCGAATCTGCCCTCCGTCTTCATCCCTCCAATTTGGGTTGAGATAGAGTGTGCACGAGATGACGCGCTCGCCGGCGTTTGAAAAGCGATCCACGTGCTTTCGATAAAAAGTGCCCGGCGGGTAGACGGCATAATGAGCTTCGATTGATTCCAGGCCAAGAAACAACTCCCTGTTCAATTCGACTCGAAGCGATTCGATCTCGTCCCAGTATCGCGCTTGCGCCGGCGTCAATTCCCTTTCGTTCAGCCACAGTATCTGGTCGCCGCGAACATCGCGTCGAACCTGATGTTCCGCGCCTCGACCGATTCCTGCCTGTTTGAAACAACCGGCAGTCCAGAGTCGCCTGGCTTCATCAGCCAAAGCCGCGACCGCGTCCCGGGGCAGAAGGTCGTGCGCGACCGCCCAGGATTGAGCCGCGAGATCGTCAATCAGCTTTGAATATCTTCGATTCATCTCGCCCCTTCATCATTCGCGTCAAATGATATTCGGCGTACAGCTTACATAAAACCTCAAATCTGGTATCTTTCCGTCGGCTTTACGGATCGTAAACCGAATTCACCTATCCCTGGAGGCCCGAATGGCGACAATTCAATTTTTGGGCGCGGCCCGCACCGTCACGGGCTCGAAGCATCTGGTCGAAGTTGACGGTTACCGCGCGATGGTTGATTGCGGATTGTTTCAAGGCTTGAAGGAGTTGCGACTGCGCAACTGGGAGCCGTTCCCGCTCGATCCGGCTTCGATCAACACAGTGATCCTGACTCACGCGCACATTGATCACTCGGGCTATCTGCCCAGGCTGGTCCGCGACGGTTTCGACGGGCCGGTCTACGCGACGCCGGCGACCGTCGAGTTGGCGCGCATCATGCTTCCCGACTCCGCGCGGCTGCAGGAAGAGGATGCGAATTACGTAAACAAAGTCGGTGCGTCGAAGCACAAACCGGCGCTGCCGCTCTACAACGAGAGAGACGCGACCGAAGCCTGCCGCCATCTGCAGCCGGTCAACTACCACAAACGGGTTCAACTGACGAAGAAGCTCTCGTTTGAATTCGTCACGGCCGGCCACATCCTCGGTTCGAGCTTCGTGATCTTCGACGTCGAGTGCGGAGACGGCCGGCGAAAAAGTATCGTGATGACCGGCGACCTGGGGCGTTACGACGAGCCGATCATCAACGATCCGGCCAATGTTGATGAGGCCGATTACATCGTCGTCGAATCAACCTACGGCAACCGCGAGCATCCCGACTTCGACGTCAAAGCGAGGTTGGCCGAGATCATCAACGAGACGGCGAAACGCGGCGGCCACATCCTGATCCCGGCCTTCGCCGTCGGGCGCACGCAGCAGTTGCTCTATCTGATCCGCGAGCTTGAAGAGGAAGATCGAATCCCGATCCTGCGCGTCTTCGTGGACAGCCCGATGGCTGGGAAAACAACCAAGCTCTATCTTCGTCACCAGGAAGATCACGATCCCGAGATGAAGGAGTTGACGGACGGCCGCAAGAATCCGCTGGCGACCAGACGCTTCAACCTGGCGCGCACGGTTCAGGAATCGAAGAACGTCACAGCCGAAGAAGAGCCGACCATCGTCATCTCGGCCAGCGGAATGGCCACGGGTGGACGCATCCTGCATCACCTGCGCCGGCGGTTGCCCGACGAGCGCAACACCGTCATCTTCGCCGGCTTTCAAGCCGAAGGCACGCGCGGGCGGCGATTGCTCGACGGCGAGCAGGAGATCAAGATCTTCGGCGAGTTCGTTCCTGTTCGCGCGCAGATCGAAAGGCTGGAGAACCTCTCGGCGCACGCTGACTCGCGCGAAATCCTGCGCTGGCTGGGCGGATTCAAACGCGCGCCCGAAAAAGTCTTCCTGGTTCACGGCGAGCCTGCGGCGCAGGAGGCGCTCAAGAACAAGATCGTCGAGAAGTTCGGGTGGCCGGTGGAGATACCGGAATACTTGCAGAAGTTCCAGTTGTAGGTCGCCGCGGCGCAAATTTCCGTTGTTTGATTCGGATGCGGCGGTGATGGCAGAATGCGGCTGGCTTCAGTTCAGACTTTGGAGGGAAAGATCATGATTATCAACCGCACTCTGAAATTTCGGGGATCGAAAGGAGAGTCCGATCTGGACGTTCTGTTCGATAGCGGGGCGACGTTTTCCTGCATCCGCCACGATATTGTTGACAGGCTTGCTCCGACCGATCCGCTGGTTGAGCCTGTGCCACTAGAGACAGCCACCGAAGGGACTTTTGTTCACGTTGAGCAGAAGGCGCTATTGGAATTCTTCCTCAACAATCTGCGACTCTCGGATGAATTTTTGGTCGTCCCTGCTTTATCCGAGCAGGCGGTCATCGGCGCGATGACGATGCAGAAGTGGAAGATCAAGCTCGATTTCGAGAACGACCAGGTCATCACCGATCCGCGCGTCGCAAAACTGAAACTGATGTGAGCCGCAATCGCTCTTTAGTGAAGACCCCGGCAGTCTCATAAAGTTCGAGTTGTAATCAGCCGCCATTCATCAGTCGCGCAGCTTGATCACGCGACCATCGTCAAGCCAATCAACCATACGTGAAAAGATGAATGACTTGCAGGCGCGAGGGCGAAGAGGCTCTTCTTCCCTCGTGCTTCGACTATCCGCGATCTTTGGGCTATATTATTGTCCTGCCGCTCCCAGATCGAAATGAATTCAGCTTCAACATCAACTGGCGTGAATTGGATGGTTGCGAAAACGGCCGCTCGCCTCCGAGCGCGCAGCCGGAGTGTGGCCGGACGCAACCACAAGACACGCAACGAAGGACGTTAGAAAGACAATGCAAGCAAAAGCTCAACTCGAACAACAGATCAACGCCGAAATTCAGGCCCCTTCACAAACCGCAGACACCGATCCGCAGGAGACCGCCGAATGGCTCGAAGCCTGGGATCAGATTCTCGATGAAGGCAATCAGCAACGCATCACTTACCTGCTCAACCGGCTGACCGAGCGCGCGCGGTTCGCCGGGATGAACATCCCGGCTCGATTCAACACGCCATACTGCAACACCATTCCGGTTGAAACCGAAGCGCCATATCCCGGCGATCTCGAAATCGAGCGCCGCATCAAGAGCATCATCCGCTGGAACGCGATGGCGATGGTCGTCCAGCAGAACAAGAAAGACCCCGGCATCGGCGGCCACATCGCCACCTACGCTTCAATCGCTACGCTGATGGAAGTCGGCTTCAACCATTTCTTCCGCACGACCATCGGCGACGAGCCGGGCGATTTTATTTACTTTCAGGGACACGCTTCTCCGGGCATTTACTCGCGCGCCTATCTGGAAGGGCGTTTGACGCTCAAGCACCTGGAAAATTTCCGCCACGAGCTGCGCGGCGAGCCGACGCTGTCTTCATACCCGCATCCCTGGCTGATGCCGGATTTCTGGCGCTTCCCGACGGTCTCGATGGGGCTGGCTTCGCTCAACGCGATCTATCAGGCGCGGTTTATGCGCTACCTGGAAAATCGCGGATTGATCGCGCCGACCGACCGCAAGGTCTGGGCGTTTCTGGGCGACGGCGAGATGGACGAACCCGAATCAATGGGTTCGCTGACGCTGGCTTCGCGTGAGAAGCTCGATAACCTGATCTTCGTCATCAACTGCAACCTCCAACGGCTGGACGGCCCCGTGCGCGGCAACGGCAAGATCGTTCAGGAACTCGAAGCCGCATTCAGAGGCGCGGGCTGGAACGTGATCAAGGTGTTGTGGGGGCGCGGCTGGGACCCGATCTTCGCCAGAGACAAAACGGGCATCCTGCTCAGGCGCATGGAAGAATGCGTGGATGGCGAATACCAGTCTTTCCGGGCGAAGGACGGCAGATTCCTGCGCGAAAAATTCTTCGGCAAATATCCCGAACTGGCCCAGCTTGTCGCCGATATGAGCGACGAAGAGTTGTGGCTGCTGCGTCGCGGCGGCCACGATTCGATCAAGGTCTACAACGCCTACAAACGCGCGTTTGAGCACAAAGACCAGCCGACGGTCATTCTGGCGAAGACGATCAAGGGTTACGGACTCGGCCCGTCGGGCGGTGAAGGCCGCAATCTGGCGCACCAATCGAAGAAGCTCGACGAGACCGATCTGGTCAACATGACGGATCGTTTCGAGCTGCCGATTTCGGACGAAGACGCGAAGGCAGCGAAGTTTTACGTGCCGCCGCAGAACAGTCCCGAAATCATCTACCTGCAGGAGCGCCGCCAGACGCTTGGTGGTTCTTACCTCCTGCGCGAAGAGAAATCCGACATCCTCGACACGCCGCCGCTCGATTTCTTCAAAGAGCAACTCGCCGGCTCCGAAGGGCGCGAAGTCTCGACGACTATGGCCTTCGTCCGCATCCTGACCAACCTGCTCAAAGAGAAAAACGTCGGCAAACGCGTCGTCCCGATTATCCCCGACGAGGCGCGCACCTTCGGGATGGAATCGCTCTTCCGCCAGGTCGGCATCTACGCCAGCCAGGGGCAGCTCTACGAGCCGCACGACGCCGACATGTTCCTCTACTACAAAGAGTCGAAGGACGGCCAGATTCTCGAAGAGGGCATCACCGAGGCCGGCTCGATGTGCTCGTTCACGGCGGCGGGCACTGCCTATTCGAACTACCGGATCGAGATGATCCCGTTCTTCATCTTCTACTCGATGTTCGGGTTCCAGCGCGTGGGCGACTTCATCTGGGCCTTCGCCGATTCGCGCGGCAAAGGCTTCCTGTGCGGCGCGACCGCCGGGCGCACGACGCTCAACGGCGAAGGCTTGCAGCATCAGGACGGCCACAGCCTGGTCTTGTCGAGCACCGTGCCGACCTGCGCCAGCTACGACCCGGCCTTCGCCTATGAGGTCGCCGTGATCATCCAGGATGGAATGCGGCGGATGTACCAGGAGATGGAAGACCTCTTCTACTACATCACGCTCTACAACGAGAACTACGCGCAGCCGCCGATGCCCGAAGGCGCGGAGGAAGGGATACTCAAGGGCATCTACAAGCTGAAAGCCGGAAACGGCAAGGCGAAAGTTCACCTCTGGGGGAGCGGCCCGATGATCAACGAGGCGCTGCGCGCGCAACAGATGCTGGCCGAGCAATACAAAGTCCACGCCGACGTATGGAGTGTGACCAGCTACAACGAGCTGCGCCGCGATGCGCTGCGCGCCGAACGCTGGAACCGGTTGCATCCGGCCGAAGAGGAGCAGAAGCCCTACATCACCGAGGTGATGGAGAAGACCGAAGGCCCGATCATCGCCTCGACCGATTACATGAAAATCGTGCCGGATCAGCTCGCGCCCTGGCTGGGCGGACTATTGGTCTCGCTCGGCACCGACGGCTTCGGGCGCAGCGAGAACCGCGAACACCTGCGCCGCCACTTCGAGATCAACGCCGAATCAATCGTGGCGGCGACGCTGTCTCGATTGGCGCGCGAGGGCAAATTCAACGCGAAGAAGGCGGTGCAGGCGTTGGCCGATCTGGGCGTGGAGACGGAAGGAATTGATCCGGCCATCGCCTAATTTGCGGAAGCCGGAGCGAGGGTAAAACGAATGAAGCGGAGCGCCTCGGATTTTTGATCTGTGGCGTTCCGCTTTTAGTTTTTCCAGGGCGCTCGCCGGGCGCGGGTTCAATATTGCAACTCCGTCCCAGGCAATGTCGCGTCCTGAGCATCAGGCTTCGGGCTTTTGGTTCAGCGGCCGATAGTGACAGTTCCGCCGTCTGCCAGAATGGTCATCGGTTTGGAAAAGGTCACCGCCTCGTTGTAGCTGCCCGGCTTGATCTTCAGCCGCGTGTTGTCCCAGGCGAGGTTGTAGCCGCCATTGACCGTGCGATAAGGCTCTGACGGCGTGCCCAGTTCATTGCCACCGTGGAAGCGGTTGACGTTGATCGTGCCGCCGATCTCCAGCCAACGCCGGATGAGCGGATAAGTAACGGAGAATTTCCCGTAAATCGACCGGTCGCCGTCATCGCCCGCGCAGGTAATCTTATCACCGCCTTTTGGACAGATGCCTCTCAAGTGACCGATGAGTTGGCCTGAGCTGTTGAACAGACCTGAACCGCTCGATCCGCCAGCATGCCCGCCTCGAGTCACGTCAACGATGTGGTACTCATCATCATATCCGCAATCATTCCTGTCGCTGGGTTGGAAAAAGGTGACCTTCTTGAACGTGCCGTTCGGATGATGAATCCCGTAGGAATTGTGGTCCACACCGCCCGTAGACCAGTTCGCAAGTTTCACTCCTGCCGGGACCTGTCCGTTAAGCCGTAGGAAGGTCATGTCATTGCCGCCTTGCCCATTAAACGCCAGCTCGACGCCGCCGGAAAGGCCGGGAAGCGTGAACACGTTGGGGACTGCGCCGTTGGCCGGATTGCGCTGAAACAGAAACCGCACATCGACGGAGTTCACATTGGCCGCCGTGATGTCGCAGTGGCTTGCGGTCAGGAAATACGGGACAACGGTTTCGCCGTCCAGATCATTGAGCAACGTTCCGCTGCAGGCGAAGACCAAGCCTCCATTTGCCTGGCGGAATGCGATCCATCCCGTCGCGTCGCGCGCATCAGTGTTAACGCTCTCCTGCATTACGTCAAGGAAGCAACTGTGCTCCTCTGGCGGCTGCGCTTGGTTCAAGCCCTCTGACTGCTTCTGAATTATGGCTCCCAGGTTTTTGTCGTAGTTCATCACTTCGGCAACCTCCAGCCGCGGTTCCCCGGTGCCTGAGAACTCAATGAACGCCGTATCGCCGGGCAGCGACAACGTCCAGAAATCGCCGCTTTGCTGCGGCCCTTTTCCGCTGAAAGGGCCGAGCGTGATGACTTCATCGCCGTTGCGGGCATAAACGATGACCGACGCTTCGCCGATGTCGAAGTTCACGAAGCGCAGCCGGATGGCGAGCGCTCTGGGGGACCGGAGGGCCATTGCCCAAACTTTTCTCTCATCGGCGGCAGCGGGGGCGACATTGACAAACGAACCGGGGCCGAAGGTCCGGCTGACCTCTCGCACCATCCCCACTCGCGGCGGTCTCTGGCCGCTGTTGGGGTGCGCTTTGATGGCCTCCTCATCGGCGGCGGCGATCTGTGCGGCGCTCACTTCATCCAGACTGAAAAGATTCTGGCCGCGTTGAATGGTGTCTGCCAGACGCAGGCTGGCTGGCTGCGACGGGCTGTTGACCGCCGCCGCCTTCGTCACAGGCGCTCTTTCGCCATTGTTCTCGACGATAGGCTGCTGCCCGAAAGCGCTCACGTTGAACAAACACAAACTGGTTAAAGTCAAAAGTAGAGTTTTCATTTTTGTGTTCATGACAAACCTCCTTACTGCAGCGTGACGAGCACGAGAACCAGACCTTTGCCTTCTTTTAACCTGGTCATCGCCTTGCCGATGATCGCGCCCTGGGCCTTCGCCTGGTCTGTAACCTTCATCGCGTGGCCGGGCGTGGCGGAAGTCGTCAGCAGATCGCCGGGTTCAACCGCGCCTTGCGTCGCATCAACCCAGCAGTAGACGCGCCCGCTCAGCGCCACCGGATGTTGCCCATCGGCCAGCGTGTCCGCCTGACTCATGATCATGCCCGGCTTGACGCCACCCGCGCCGCTGATGATGCCCGCGACCCGGCGGTCAAAAGGCTGCACGCTCAGCGCCAACTCACCGGGATGCGCCGGATCAATCGAAACCACCATGCCGGCCTCGATCTTCGTCGCCATACCGCCGCTTTCCGGCGCAGCGTTGACGTCGAAGTTCTCGGCGAAGTCAGCGCCGCCGGTGATCACCAAGACTTTTGTCGTGGTCCGGCCAACAACGGTAAGATCGCTGTGGACAGCCGTTCGCGCCCAATCACCGGCAAAGTTCAGGACGAGTTCGCCGCCCATATCCACCAGGGCGCGTCCCGGAGCGCCGCGACGACTCTGGTGTCCGATCAGGAAATCATGCCCCGTAACAATAAGATTGCTGCCCACGTAGGTTCGCCCCCAATCCCCGCCATAGTTGATGACCAGCCCATGCGCGCCATTATCCACAAGGGCGCGCCCCGGAGCGCCGCGACGACCCGGATGTCCGAGCAATAAATCATGCGCTCGAATGGTCGCGTAGGGGCCAGTCGCCACGTCCAGTTTGTTCAGCATGCTCTCGTAGTAGATGCCACCCGCTACGTGCAGTTTTGAGAATGGGAATGGCGTCCCGATGCCGACGTTGCCAGCGCCGCCGCTACCAGTGTGATTGATCGTCATGATGGGCTGGCTGTTGTTCGCGAAGAAGTGGAGGTCGTGCTTCGATATGGCGCCGAGCCAGGCGCCCGTGGCGCCTGAAGAGCTCCCCCCGACAAACGAACCGACAGTAATATTGCCGTCTGTGTGGATAAAGCCGTATTTGCTTGGCGCTGTTTGCACTGTCAACTTCTCCATCGGGTTGGCCGTCCCGATGCCGACTTTGCCATCCAGTTCAGTGATCTCCGAACCGCCGATCTCTTCCTCGGAGATGAACTTGGCGATCTGCCCCGGCGTACCAGTTCCAGCCACCGCCAATTCCGCTTTCGCCGCCTTCTCGTCCTTCTTCGCTTCGCCTTCGCCATCGCGCTTCGCTTCGCCACGCTCCTTGCCCGCTTCGCGGCGGGGAGCGGTCGCGCCAGCGATGGTGGCGCCTTCTTCCCGCGCCACGGTCAGCTCAGTGCCGACGCCGTTATCGTTCTGGCTCGTCACCCACAGCTTGTCGGTGGCGCCGTCGCGGTCTTGAGCGCGATCCACGATGAAATGGCCGCGTCGCACTCGCGCTGTTTCCACGCCGGCTTCTTTGATCGAGAGCGTGTAGGCA
>Ga0247727_10005717_pt1 | contig 24948 bp, 22 predicted proteins | sample WisWelCaveWW1625_FD_202498 | JGI IMG/M metagenome (GOLD analysis project Ga0247727, IMG submission 202498) | Biofilm microbial communities from Wishing Well Cave, Virginia, United States - WW16-25 | ecosystem: Environmental > Aquatic > Deep subsurface > Groundwater > Cave microbial mat | place...
TCCACTTCGTGATGCGTCAGCGACGCCACAATGCGGTCGCGCTCTTCCAAAATTCTTTTCTTAAAAAATTGCAGTCTTTTCTGATCCATGTAACGGCTTTCCTCAAGTTAGTTCATCGGTAAAGCGCAGAGGGCCGAGGGCATAGCGCATAGCGAAAAGCTATACCCTCGGCCCTCTGCGCTATGCCCTCAGCGCTTAACGCAAAGCTCGGCAATTTAATCATTTTCCACTTTTAATGCAACAAAGAATTTATTTTCGCCGCGTACCAGACGCAACAGCACGGTGTCGCCGGGTTTGAATTCCTCGACAATACGATTAAACTCCCGAACACTGCGCACGGTTTCACGATTCACCTCGAGAATGAGATCGCCGGCCTGCACGTCGTCCTGCTCGGCAATGCTGCCTTCCCTGACCGCCGTGACAACGACGCCGGATTTTGCGGTGATATCAAATTCCTCCGCCAACGCCTCGGTCAAATTGCTCACTTCGAGGCCGAGGCGATTTCCCGCGCCGCCGGACGAGGTCAGCCGCGGCGCTTCGTTATCATCGGGGCGCTCGGCGAGCGTCACCGCCAGTGTTTTCTCGCGACCGTCGCGAATCAATTTGACGCTGAGACGCGCGCCGGGTTTGTAGGTGGCGATCAGGTGCATGAGCTGATTGCTGTCGGAAATTTTCCTGCCGTCAAATTCAACAATAAAATCGCGATCTTTGATGCCCGCCTTTGCCGCCGGCGAGTTGGCGCTCACATCGCTCACCAGCGCGCCTTCCGTCGAAGGCAGGTCAAGCTCTTTTGCCATGCTTTCATTCGGCGTTTGAATATAAACGCCCATCCAGCCGCGCACGACTTTGCCGTTGGCGATGAGCTGCTCCATAATTTGCCGGGCGAGATTGATGGGAATCGCGAAGCCGATGCCGAGATTGCCGCCGCTCCAACTGTTGGCGACGATTGCGGTGTTGATGCCGACCAGCTCGCCGCGCAAATTCACCAGCGCGCCGCCGCTGTTACCGGGGTTGATCGCCGCGTCGGTTTGAATGAAATCCTCGTAATCAATATCGCCGATGCCGACCTGATTGCGCCCTTTGCCGCTCACGATGCCCGCAGTCACCGAATGCTGCAATTGCAGCGAAAACGGGTTGCCGATCGCCAGCACCCATTCGCCGACTTCGAGCCGATCGGAATTGCCGAGCTTCACCACCGGCAGATTTTTTTCATCAATTTTAATCACCGCGAGATCGGTTTTGGGATCGAACCCGATGATTTTCGCTTTATATTCTTTGCGATCCATCGTCACGGAAATATCTTCCGCTTCTTTGACGACATGATTGTTGGTGAGAATGTAGCCGTCCGCGCTGATGATCACGCCCGACCCCAGTCCCTCTTGACGCTGCTCGCGCTGCGGGCGGCGAAACTGCCGGCCGAACCAGTCTTCATGAAAAAACTCGGAAAATGGGCCGCGCCCGCGCACGACTTTCGTGCTCGACACGCTCACCACCGTCGGCATCACCTGCTGCGCCACTTCCACAAACGCTTTGCCGGTGTTGATGAGGTCGAGGTGATCTTTCAACGCCGGTTTTTCGGCCTCAGATTTGGCGGAACTTGTAACGGTCGCCGGTGTTTCGCGCGCCATGCCGGATTTCGTCCAATTAAAATTGGAAGCGATGCCGAGACCGAGAATGACGCCGGCCAATAACGTCACGGCGGTGAGAATCCAAACTTTACGTTTCATGATCATTAGACAACCCTCCTGTTCGGGGAGATTTTTTGAAGGCAAAACCATTAAAAAGGAAATTAAATAGTTTTGCCCTAAAGCGTTTTGCTTTTGGTCGAACGAACGGTTGCCCCGCTTGGGCGGGGTTGCCGCGCTACGATTTACAATAATACAAGCCTTGCGCCATGCGCTCTGCCTTATACAATACGCACATACTGGTCGCCTTGTTGCCCATTAAGACGCACGCCGAGGTTTTTCAGGCGCAACAAAGTGCCGCGCCTGGTGCCGGACGGAATGTTGAGTTCTACTTTCTTGCCGTCAACAGTTGGGATGTGCACCCGCGCGCCGCCCTCCAAATCGCTCTCATTCATAGTCAATTCATAATAAATATCTTTGCCCTGCCGTTTGAAAGCCTGATCGGTTTCGACGTGTACGGTAATGACGAGATCACCGACGCTACCATAGCCGGAATTTGAGCCCATGCCGGGGACGCGCATTTTGTGGCCGTTCTCAACGCCAGCGGGAATATGCACGCGAATTTTTTTGCGGCTGGTCACATTGCCGGAGCCGTGGCAGTGCTGGCAAGCACCGGAACGCCCACGCCCCAGACCAGAGCAGGTCGGGCAAAGCTTGCGCTGTTTAATCGAAATCGTGCGCTCGGTTCCGGTGATCGCCTCCATAAACGAAATCGTCATGTCACCGGTGAGATCGCGCGGCCCATATTGCGGCGCGTGATCGTCCACCATCCCCTCAAAGCCGAACAATTCGCGCAAAATATCCGAAAACGCAAATCCCTGCCCAAACACATTGCCGTTCGGCGAGTGAAATCCGCCTCCAAAGGCTCCTGCGCCGGGGCTCCAACCATGCTGCCGCAAAATTTCCGGATCGAATTGAAACCAATCGCTGCCCGTCGCCGAGTGGCCGTAAAGGCGAAGCTGATCATATTTGTTGCGCTTCTGTACATCGCCCAACACATCATAAGCCTCGTTGATCTCCTTGAAGCGCTCCTCCGCCGCCGTATCGCCAGGATTGGCGTCGGGATGACACTTTTTGGCCATCTGCCGATAAGCCTTTTTGATCTCATCGGCGCTCGCCTTTTCACTGACGCCAATAATATTGTAGTAATCTTTAACGCGCATGCATGAAAGCTCTGAGAAAAATTGTCAAAATGATCGTCATTAAATCAAACGAAGTGAAATTGCAATGATTATGCCACCTGCTTTAGGAGCGGTTCATTCGAATTCTCAATAAGTTAAGTTTTATTTTTTAGTTACGATTTTTAGATAGTTTGTCAGGCTGGCTTTTCATGTTAAATTGACAGACTGCTTTCAATATTAAATGCTTGCAATTGTCTTGGCATCGTATTACCTTATTCACGGTGCCGCTTATTAAAAAAAAAGACCGAAAATTTTAATTAGATAAAAGCTAATTAAAGGATCCTTTAATAAGAGCTTGCTCTCATGTCCACCCACAACCGTGCAGGCGCATATATTCTTAGTTCCACCTCTCCTGAACCGTTTCAGGCCTTTGTGCCCCATCCATTGCCGCCGAATCCACCTTTGAAGTTGGATGAGGAATATTACGATTTGATGGAAAAAGCAAATCAAGCGCTTGGCCGTCTTGATGGAGTCACCATGCTACTTCCGGACCTCACGCATTTCCTTTATTTTTATGTGCGCAAAGAAGCGGTACTCTCCTCGCAGATCGAAGGCACACAATCATCGCTATCGGATTTGCTATTGCATGAGATCGAAGAAGCGCCGGGAACGCCATTGGACGATATTCAAGAAATCTCCAACTATGTTGCGGCCATGACCCACGGGCTCAAAAGATTACGCGAAGGTTTTCCACTTTCGCTCAGGCTGATCCGTGAGATTCATCAGGTGTTGTTGAGCAAAGGAAGAGGCAGTGCCAAAGAGCCAGGAGAATTTCGCCGCTCACAAAACTGGATCGGCGGGACGCGGCCGGGAAATGCCGTGTTTGTTCCGCCGCCTCCGGAAAAGGTGATGGACTGTATGGGCGCTTTGGAAAAATTTTTGCACGATGATCCGGTGCGCACACCGGCGTTAATTAAGGCCGCTCTGAGCCATGTCCAATTTGAAACGATCCATCCTTTTCTCGACGGCAATGGCCGCCTCGGGCGCTTGCTGATTACTTTCCTGTTGTGTACCGAGGGGGTGTTGACAGAACCCATGCTTTATCTGAGTCTCTATTTCAAAATGCATCGTCAAACTTACTACGAATTGCTGCAAAAAGTTCGTCTGGAGGGAGATTGGGAGAACTGGTTGCGCTTTTTTCTGACCGGCGTCTGGCAAACCGGGAATCAAGCCGCCGCCGCGGCCAGACAGATATTGACTCTGTTTGAAGAGGACCGGCGAAAGATTGCAAAACTCGGACGCACCACAGGCTCGGTCTTAAGTGTGCATCAGCTTCTGCAGAACAAACCCATTTTCTCAATTCAAACGGCAGCACAAACTTTGGGACTTTCCGTGCCGACGGTAACGACGGCGTTAACGCATTTGCAAAAACTTGGCATCGTCCGCGAGATGACCGGCGGGCAACGGCATCGGCTTTTTTTATATGAACACTATTTCAATATTTTAAAAGAAGGCACAGAGCCGCTGGAGAGGTGAAACGAAAAAATTTTTGACGCTTGTTTTTGAACCGCGATTTTACTATCATCTGGAACCGGATATAACCAGGACTGTAATAGCATGCCGCAGACAAAACTTCTCCTTGAGAATATCGGCCAGATTCGAAAAGCCGAAGTGACCTTTGGCGATCTCACTGTGCTCGTCGGTCCGCAGGCAACGGGCAAAAGCATTTTTCAGCAGTTTTTGAAACTGCTGATGGATCCCGGCCACGTGCTGGCTGAGTTGAAACGCCACGGCCTTGATTGGGGCCGAGAAGTGGAAGCGTTTTTTGACCTCTATTTCGGCGACGGCATGAGAGCCGCGTGGCGACCCAAAGCGAGTCGAGTGGTCTACAACGAGAATGACATCGATCTGCGCGACCTGATATCACGGCAGCGGCGGGATAAAGAAGAATCATTGTTTTTTATCCCTGCACAACGAGTCCTAACCTTGCGTGACGGTTGGCCGCGTCCATTCACTGATTATAACTCCGGCGACCCATTTGCCGTGCGCGAATTTAGCGAAAAACTCCGGCTGCTGATGGAAGAAAAAGAGTTCCGTGCGACGGCTCAACTCTTCCCGCAATCCAAACGCCTCAAGCGCGAGTTCCGTGAAGCCTTGCAGAAGACGATATTCACCGGCTTTGGCCTCGCCGTGGACAAATACCGTTCTCAAAAGCGATTGATACTTGGCGGACAAAACACGGCATTGCCCTACATGGTGTGGTCGGCTGGGCAGCGAGAATTTGTGCCATTGCTGCTCGGCTTCTACTGGCTGTTGCCGCCTGCACGAGGAAAGCGGCGCGCCTCGTTGGAATGGGTCGTGATTGAGGAACTGGAAATGGGATTGCACCCTCTGGCAATCGAGGTAACATTACTTCTTGTGCTTGATTTACTGGCACGCGGTTACAAGGTTTGTTTGTCAACGCATTCGACTCATGTCTTAGACCTTGTTTGGGCATTGCGCGTGTTTCAGGAACGTCACGCCAAACCGGAAGATCTTTTGGAACTGTTCAATACCCCGAAATCACCGCAGATGTTGAAGCTGGCTAGCGCCATCATCGGAAAGAACGCAAAGGTTTATTACTTCGAACCGGGAACCGGAGAGACACGCGATATATCAAACTTGGATCCTGGTTCGGCAACTGACTTCGAGGCCGGATGGGGAGGCCTAAATGTATTCAGTGGTCGGGTCGCCGATACGGTGGCTCGCGTCGTGGCTAACGATGCCGGGGAAACACGTGCATGAAATTTCAAAGTGCTGTTAAAGCAACTCCGGCATTGGCGAGTGCGCTAAAGGAGGGTTTGCAAGCGTTACAGCAAATCGACCGAGGCAGGATTGAGTGCAAAAATCCGCGTATCCTTGCCGGCAGCGTGAACGTGGACGCGGCGTTGAAAGAGACTTTATCGAATGCACCGCGATGGGATTACGGCATTGGCGTTCACATTGACAAAAAAAATGATCGCGTCATTTGGATCGAAGTTCATCCGGCCTCTTCCCGCCACATCAATGATATTCTCTCGAAATTACAATGGTTGAAAAGCTGGCTCAAAACAGAAGCTCCTCAGCTCTATGCGCTGCCACGCGAGTTTGTGTGGATTGCGTCCGGTGCAGCAGCGATACAACCCGGTAGTCCACAACGGAAAAAATTGGCGGAATACGGTCTGATCTTTGCCGGAGGTCGCTTCGTCATTAAGCCCTGAACCAAATGATAACGCGAAAAAAACCATCACGCGAGCGCATGTTAAAAAATGCTAAATCGAAAAATCGGAATAGGGCACTCTTGAGTTCTTTTACTGAGCAAAAAATAAAACCTTCCGCGCTAAAATTAACTCCCGCAGAAATCATCAAAGACTATCGCCTCGCCTTTCAAAGCCGGCAGGTGAGTCTCATCGGCAGAAAAGAAGTCATGGCCGGCAAGGCGAAATTCGGCATCTTTGGCGACGGCAAAGAAATCCCGCAACTTGCACTCGCCAGAGCATTTCGCAAAGGCGATTTCCGCTCGGGATATTACCGCGACCAGACGCTGATCTTTGCACTCGGCATGCACACGATGCAGGAATATTTTGCGCAATTATATGCGCATGCCGACGTCGAGGCCGATCCCGCCAGCGCCGGGCGCGCGATGAATGCGCATTTCGGCACGCGCAGCTTGAACCCCGACGGCAGTTGGAAAAACCTGATGGAAATGTACAACTGCTCCGCGGATGTTTCTCCCACCGGCTCACAAATGCCGCGCCTTGTCGGACTTGGTTATGCCTCGCGGCTCTATCGTGAATTGAAAGAGCTGCAGCATCTCAAGCAATTTTCCAATTACGGCAACGAAATCGCCTTCGGCACCATCGGGAATGCCACCTGCGCCGAAGGCATGTTGTGGGAATCCATCAACGCGATCGGCGTGCTCAAAGCGCCGGTGCTGCTATCGATCTGGGACGATGAGTACGGCATCTCCGTGCACAACGAGCAGCAAATGACCAAAGCCAACATGTCGGAATTATTGAAGGGCTTTCAGCGTCAACGCGGCGCTTCGACACGCTCCGCGCGCGACGGCTTCGATCTTTACACCGTCAAAGGCTGGGATTATCCGGCGCTGGTTGAAACCTATTTGCAGGCCGCCGAGATCGTTCGGCGCGAACATGTGCCGGCGATTGTTCACGTCGTCGAAATTAATCAGCCGCAGGGCCATTCGACGTCGGGAAGCCATGAGCGCTATAAATCAAAAGAAAGATTGCAATGGGAAGAAGAGTTTGACGGCATTCGGAAAATGCGAGAATGGATGATCGAAGATGGCATCGCCACGGTTGCGGCGTTGGATCGTTTTGAAGAAGAAGATTTAAAGTTGGTGGCGAGCATCCGCGATCAAGCCTGGAAAGCCTATTTGTCGCCGATTTTGACAGAGCGGCTGGAAGTCGCGAATATGATTAATGAAATGGCGCAGGTTTCAGCGCAGCAAAATGAATTGCAGCGCATCAAAAACTCTTTGCTGGCGATTCCCAATCCGTTGCGCCGCGATATTATGGTTTCCATTCGCGAGGCGCTGATCGCAGTGCGGGAAGAAAACCTCTCCGCCAAACCAGGCCTCGTTGCGTGGAAGCAAAAACACGAGGCGCTCAACACCGAGCGCTACGGCTCACATCTTTACAATGAGGCTACAGACTCGGCGCTCAATGTTGCTGCGATCAAGCCGGTTTATTCGGAAAAATCGCCGACGGTGAATGGCTTTGAAGTGTTAAACGCATGCTTCGATGCGGCGCTGGGGCGTGATCCGCGCGTCATTGCCTTCGGCGAAGACGTGGGCAAGCTCGGCGACGTCAATCAGGGCTTCAAAGGCTTGCAGGAAAAATACGGCGAGTTGCGCGTTGCGGACACCGGCATCCGCGAGTGTACGATCATCGGGCAGGCTATCGGCACGGCGATGCGCGGCTTGCGCCCGATTGCCGAAATTCAATATCTCGATTACATTTTGTACGCGCTGCAAATTCTCTCCGACGATCTCGCCACCGTGCAATGGCGCACCCGCGGCGGCCAGAAAGCGCCTGTCATTGTTCGCACGCGCGGCCATCGCCTCGAAGGCATCTGGCATGCCGGTTCGCTACTGGCTGGCATCATTCATCTTGTGCGCGGCATGCACGTGCTCGTCCCGCGCAACATGACGCAGGCCGCCGGATTTTACAACACGCTGCTTCGCGGCGAAGACCCGGCCATCGTCGTTGAAGTGTTGAATGGCTATCGCATCAAAGAGCGCGTGCCCGACAACATCGGCGAGTTCACCGTGCCGCTGGGCGTGCCAGAAATTCTTCGCGCGGGAAAAGATGTCACCGTCGTGACGTACGGCGCGTGTTGTCGTCTCGTTATGGAAGCCGCGGATTTGTTGAGTAAAATGAGTATCTCCGTTGAAGTGATCGACGTGCAATCACTCTTACCATTCGATATTTCCGGCGTGATTGGCGAGTCGCTCAAAAAGACGAATCGCATTGTTTTCGTGGATGAAGATGTGCCGGGAGGAACCACTGCTTACATGATGCAGGAAGTTTTGGAAAAGCAGAACGGCTATCGCCGGCTGGATTCTGAACCGCGCACGCTGCCGGGCAAAGCGCATCGTCCCGTTTATGGCTCCGATGGCGATTACTGGTCGAAGCCGAATGTTGAGACGATCTTTGAGGCGGTTTACGAACTGATGCACGAAGCGAGTCCGGGGAAGTATCCGCTGTTTTATAAATCTTCAACATAAGCCCTGATAAGCCGGAACCCCAATGGATACCACACAGATAAAAAAACCACACGGATTTATCAGCGTGGTTTTTTAATCCGCGTGGAATTTCTCCGCTTTTTTTTGCAAAGATTTAACTTTTTAGAATCAGATCATGACACGCCTTGCCTGGTTAACCGATATTCATCTGGAATTTCTCCAGCCCGCTGCAGTGCCCGCCTTTGTTGACCATCTCGCTGACGCCATGCCGGACATTGTGTTCATCGGCGGCGATACAGGCATCGCCTCGAATTTCGCCTCATTTCTCCAAATCATCGCGACGCGTCTAAAGTGTCCAATATACTTCGTGCTCGGCAATCATGATTTTTACCGCGGCTCGATGGCGCAGGTGCGAGCCCTTGCCGAGCAACTGACAAAAACAGAACCATGGCTGCGCTGGCTATCGATGCAGGGCGTCGTGCAGATAACAAAAACGACGGGGTTGATCGGACACGATTCATGGGCGGATGGTCGACTCGGCAATGGGAGCGCCTCGCAAGTGGAGTTGAATGACTATCATCTGATTGAGGAATTAACCGGCCTGTCACGGCAAAATCGTTTCAAGCAATTGGCGAGACTGGGCGATCAAGCCGCCGAGCACTTTCGTAATTTTTTGCCGGAAGCCTGTGCGCGTTTTAAAAACATCATTATGCTAACCCACGTGCCGCCGTTTCGCGAGGCCTGCTGGCACGAAGGCCGAATCTCGAATGATGAATATCTGCCGCATTTCGCCTGTAAAGCCGTGGGAGAAGTTTTGGTTAGCGTCATGCAAAAGCACCCCGAGTGCAAATTGACGGTGTTGTGCGGACACACGCACAGTCCGGGCGTCGCGAACCTCCTGCCGAATCTTCAGGTGAAAACCGGCAGCGCCGAATATGGTCGCCCGCGCTTGCAGGAATTGATGATTATTGAGTAAAATGAATGCAGAAAAGATTTCTTCTTGACAATGATTGCAATTTTACGCATCTTAGTCGTAACGCGACTTTGACCGCAACCAAAACTGCACCACGAGGGCACAAAGATTTTTCTTTTTCATCAAAAAAGCGATAGGCGGCTTTGGTTTTGGCCTTGCTCCCACAGGCTTGCGGGATATTCGCCCGAGGATTAGCATAAAAATCTCGCGCCATCGTCAGCAAACGCTCGACGCGCCGTTTATCTCCAAGTTCGGCCCGGCTCAATTCCTCATCCGCCCAGTCCACAGGCGCTTGGGGTTGACATTCTCTTCTGGGCCGGCCATCACAAAGTCTTTCTCGCGCGTTGGCTCTCAGTTCATAAAGATAAATGTCTTTGATCGCTTGCGAAGAGCGATTGCCAACATCCTGCCGGCCTCGGCCTTTGGTTTTGCCAACCTGTCGCCAGTTACCAGCGAGATAGCTTGTCCCGGTAAAACGATCACGTTCGACAAATGTCTCCAAAAGCACAGGCCTGATGCCATATCGTTTCTCCCAATCTTCGGCCAGTCGCTTGATGCACAACGACAGCACATGAGAAGCCAAATTTTTCACTTTAATGTGAGGATGAATCAGAAATCGACTGTTACAGACGACTTGATTCAAATGCTTCTTTCGCGCGGGCTCATCCCAACCAATCCAGTGGTCGCGATCCGATAGTCGCCAAGCCGCCGCGCTGAAAGCTAAGCCACCAAGATAACCATATTTTTCGCAATGAAGCCATTGGCATATTTTACGAGACAGCTGGCACCGGGAGATATCAGGATGCTTGGTGATCGTATCCTGAATTCGGTTTATCAGCCGTTGTGAAAATTTTTGTCCGCAGATGATCACGCATAGAATATAAGAAAAATTTTCGTCCGTGTTCAGTAAAAAATATGGAACATGACCAGGGCCTGCGGCAGGGCAGGCTTTTTTCGCGCAAGCACTGTGTTTGAGATTAAAAAAGATTCCTGCGGAATGACATTATGAGTTACTTGCCGAACGAACCCCGCCATCGCGGGGTGAACGCTGGATAAAGACGGCATTGCAGAGTGGCTGAAATTGCACACAGTCCCCATTTAAGACACTTTTCACCGCATCACGCCGATGTTTTTACATTCATGCTCATCGACGAATACCTCCCCAATTACGACGTCACCGAGCGCCATCACCTCGATATTCGCGCGCCAATCGCGCCGGTTTATGCGGCGGTTCGTGAATTGGACGTGAGCCAATCCCAATTAATTCGGGCGCTTTTCATGCTGCGCGGATTGCCCGCGTTTTTATTTTCTCGTCATCAGCCGCAGAAGCAGCTCGGGTTAAATCTGGCCGCCTTGTTGAAAAGCGGCTTTGTGCTTCTCGGTGAAACGCCGCCACGGGAAATCGTGCTCGGCTTAGTTGGAAAATTTTGGACGACTTCGGGATGCATTCAAAAATTGGACGCCGCCGGATTTCAAAATTTCACCGCGCCCGGTTTTGCCAAATCGGTGTGGAATTTTTCGCTCACGCGGCAGGCAAACGGCATGACACGGCTTATGACGGAGACGCGCGTTTTATGTTTGGATGAGGCCAGTCGCCGTCGATTTCGCTTTTACTGGTTGTTCATTCGACCGTTTAGCGGATTGGTTCGGATGGAAGCGCTGCGCGCGATCAAACAGAAGGCGGAAAGCGTTTACAATCACGAAACAATATTGCGAAACTAAAGTTTCGCACTCCGGATTTTTTTATGAATCCCATCATTACCGTCACACAAAAGCAGCTTGCCGAGTTTCTGCTCAATGTCGCAGTGGCGCGGCCAGTTTTTATCTGGGGGCCGCCCGGCATTGGCAAGTCGAGCATCGTGCAGCAATTTTCCGCGCAGGTCGGATTGCCGTGCGTCTCACTGCTCGGCAGCCAGCTGGCGCCGGAAGATCTCATCGGCGTGCCGCAGATCATCGACGGCAAGAGCCGCTTCTGTCCGCCCACGATGATCGCGCGCGACGAGCCGTATTGCCTTTTTCTCGACGAGCTTAATGCCTGCACGCACGAAGTGCAAAAAGCTTTTTTTGTCGCAATCGTTTCGCGCGCAATTGATCAAAGAGCTGCCTGCCGATCAAAATGCGGTCACCGCTCATCATCGCGAGCTCGCCCACCGCGCCAAAGCGTTGATCAAGGAATTGGCGACAATCAGTCTCGAAATGGCGCAAATGGCCGTCGCCAAATCGGAAGCCGGAGAAACCTTGCCCGGTTGGTTCATGGCGGAAATCGTTCGCGACCTGCCGCGATTGGTGGAAAAAAAAGATGTCACGTAAACGCCGGAAAAAAGGCGGCGAGGACGATCTCGCCACGCAGAATTTTTTGCAGGCCGTCGAGAAGGTGCGGCAACATCCGATCTTTGCGCCGCGGTGGACGCATGCGACCGCACGCCGTTATGAACAGGGCAATCGCTGTCCGGCAAATGGCTGGGCGGTTATCACCAGCAACGGCGATATTCACGTGCATCCGACTCGACGCGCCGATCCGGAGGAATGGCTTTATGTGCTCGCGCATTGTTTGTTGCACCTCGGCTTTCAGCATTTTCAGAAACGCTTCAAACCGTGGGAATGGAACGCGGCGTGCGATTGCGTCATCGCGAAATTTTTGGCCGATCTCAAATTCGGCCGGCCGCCTGAGGCGCTCGCGGGCAGCGTCGATTTGCCCGGCCGCAACGAAGAGCGGTTGTATCAATATTTTGTCGATCACGGCGCGCCGTTGGAGTTGCAAACGCTGGGCACGGCGGGCCCGCGCTCGCTTGATATGATTTTCGATCCCGTGCGCAAATATTATTTCGGACGCGCGCCGGATTGGCAGGCGCTCTTCGGACAGGGGCTGGCCGCGGCGGTGACGAGCGCGGTGAATGTTGCCGCCGGTTATGAGCCTTATCTCGGCGCGGAACAATCGTCCGTGACCCCGGCGCAAAAAGCGCGCGCGTGGTTCATGAGCAGTTATCCTCTCCTCGGCGCGCTGGCTGCGGCGTTTGAAATTATCGAAGACAAGCTCGTTTGCGCGCGTTTGGATATCAGCGTCGCCGCCGTCGATGCGGAGAGCAAGGAAATTTTTATCAACCCGCTCGCGGGACTCGACGAGGCCGAATGCCGGTTTGTCATTGCGCACGAGTTGTTGCACGTCGGCTTGCGGCATCACGCGCGTTGTCAGGGCCGCGATCCGTATCTTTGGAATGTTGCGTGCGATTTCGTCGTCAATAGCTGGCTGGTGGAAATGGGCGTCGGCGTTTTGCCTCATATCGGCGGACTGCACGATCCGGCGTTGAAAGGCGAATCCGCGGAGGCGATTTATGATCGCATCGTCACGGACATGCGACGCTTTCGCAGGCTGTCCACGTTGCGCGGCGTCGGGCTTGGCGACATGCTCAATCGCGGCCGCCCGGATTGGTGGGCCATCGGCGACGGCATGAGTCTCGATGAATTTTTCCGCCGCTGCTTGAGCCAGGGCCTCGCCTATTGCGAAGCCCAAGGCCGCGGCTTGTTTCCGGCAGGATTGGTTGAAGAGATTCGCGCGCTGAGCCAGCCGCCGATTCCGTGGGACGTGGAGTTGGCGCAATGGTTCGATCATTATTTTTCACCGCTGGAAAAAGTGCGCTCGTTCGCGCGCCCGAGCCGCCGACAAAGCGCCACGCCGGACATTCCGCGGCCGCGGCACGTGCCCACTATTGCGCCCAATGAAAGCCGCACGTTTGGCGTGGTGCTCGACACTTCCGGCACGATGGATCGCAAGCTGCTTGCCATGGCGCTCGGCGCGATTGCGAGCTACAGCATCTCGCGCGACGTGCCGGCGGTGCGCGTGGTTTTTTGCGATGCGCTGCCGTATGATCAAGGCTACCTGTTGCCGGAAGCCATTGCCGATCGCGTGCAAGTGAAAGGCCGCGGCGGCACGATTTTGCAACCGGCCATCGACCTGCTCGAAAAGGCCGACGATTTTCCGAAGCCCGCGCCGTTGCTCATCATCACCGACGGCTACTGTGATAAATTGATCATCTCGCGCGAGCACGCCTTTATGCTGCCCGAAGGCCGGCATCTGCCGTTTGTGGCGAAAGGCAAGGTGTTTCGGATCAAGTGAGGTCCGATGTCCAATGTCCGAAGTCTACTGGCAAAAACGGAGTGTCAAGCTTTAGCTTGACAAAAAAAGAATTTGAAATGAAGCCGGCGTTTGTTATATTGATTGAAGAAAACTTTGAACAAGTGCGCTGATGAAGCAAGATAGCTCGTGGAGAAAAATTCTCGACAAATTGCTCCCGGATTTTCTGGCGTTCTATTTCCAGGAAATTCACCAGGCCATTGATTTCGACAAAGGCTTTGAATTTCTGGACAAGGAATTGCAGAAAATCTTATCGCCGGAAGATGATACCGGCAAAAGAGTCGTCGACAAGCTGGTCAAAGTTTTTCTGCGTAATGGCAGCGAGAAATGGCTGCTGATTCATATCGAAATCCAGGGCTATCGCGAGATTGATTTCGCCAAACGGGTTTTTCATTGCTACTATCGAATTTTCGACCGCTTCGGAGAAGACCTCATCAGCGTGGCGCTGTTGACGGACGATGACCCGGAGTTTCGCGAGAATGTGTATCAGATTTCGCGGTGGGGATTCGGGCTCCGCTTTGAATTTCCCGTGGTCAAATTGCTCGACTATCGACTCAAGTGGGAGGAATTGGAGCGTGATCCCAATCCCTTTGCCATTGCGACGATGGCTTTCTTGAAAACCTTGGAAACTCAGGGCAGCGATCAAGAACGCTATAATTGGAAGAAGCATTTTTTGCTCGAGCTTTATCGCCGCGGCCTGAGCCGCGAAACGATTGTGGCGCTTTACGAGTTCATCGGCGTTATCATGGCGCTGCCGCCGGCCAAAGATGAAGAGTTGCATGAAGCAATAAACCAAACTCCGGAGGAAAAACAAATGTCTATTCTAGCCATTGCTGAGCGAAAGGGACGAGAGAAGGGGCTTGATGAAGGGCGTGAGGAAGGACGTAAGGAAGGACGTAAGGAAGGACGGCTTCTGGTACGAGAGATGATTTCCGATATTCTGGAGATCAAATTCGGCGTGGCCGGACTGGAGCTGTTTGATTCAGTTGCGCACATTGCCGACCTCGAAGCTCTCCGGATGATTCGACTCGGCTTGAAGCGCGCGCAATCCGTTGCGGAGGCCGAGGCGTTGATTCACGCGCATGCCCCTGAAAACGGGCAGGAAAAGCCGGAAGAGTTTTCGTGAGGCGTGATAACATTCCCAAAAGACGGTCGAGGCGAAGTCCGACTTGCGCAGCAGGATTTCGCTAAAGTCGAAAGTTCGTGGCGCGCAAGTCGGACTTCACTTCTGCATTAGGCTTCGGACATTTGACCTCGGACGTCGGACCTCATTGCATCAAAATCATCTTTCTGGTCTGCACAAACTCGCCGGCCTGCAAACGATAGAAATAAACTCCCGATGGGACGGACTTTTCATTTTCATCGCGGCCATTCCATAACAGGCGATGTTGTCCGGCTTGTTGCGGTTGATTGAGAAGAACGCGAACTTTTTCACCGAGCAAATTGAAGACGGCCACTTCAACCTGGCCGGCGCGCGGCAACTCGTAGAGAATCGTTGTTTCGGGGTTGAAAGGGTTGGGGTAGTTTTGCTCCAACCCAAAAGCGGTTGGCAGTTTAGCGCCTTCGGCCACGTTAGTAGTAAAGTCAAACTTGCCATATGCTGTGGGAACAGGATTTTTTATTTTCCATCCATCGCTCCAGACATATCCGTCATAGGCATAAGCTCTCCATTGATAAGAACCTAGTGGAAAGGGTTGCAAAGGAATATATTTTGATGTGTCTCCCACATTATAAGATGCCTTTGACCATCCTTTAGAACTAATGGTTTGGTCATAAAAGTCATAGATGGTCTTAAACGAATCGGCGCTGACTTCGATTTTATAAAGCAGTTTGTCCAATGCATCCCTGTCGCTTGATCTGAGTAAAAAAACTGGAGGATTGTTTCTCGATAGACCTGCAATTGGAGAGATTAAACTAGGAGATGCTGGGTAATTATTATACCAGATGGTTCCAGCTTGCCCATGACCACCAGTAGGCACACTGATTGCAAATCCGGCATTCGCTGTAACCTTGCCGGAAACAGTTCTCGTTCCATAAATTGTCTTAATTCTACCCCGCCACCTCCTCCACCTGCACGGAATCCACCGCCGCCGTTGCCGCCATCGGCAGTAATAGAGCCGGTAGCCGTTAGTGTGAAGCTGTTGCAATTCAGCAAGATTCCACCGCCACTGCCGCCACCTCCTCCGCCATTCGAATCGTAAGTTCCTTGCAAGCCATTGGCAGAAATAATGCCTTCAACGGTTAATTTGCCACAGAACAGCAAGATCGCCCCTCCTGCCTTGCCGCCGATTCCCCAATTATTATAAGTGTTGCTGCCATTTGAACCCATCGATGCATAATTGCCATATTCCGTGTCATAAATATTCCCGCCTGGTGTGCCGGCTCCGCCATACCCGCCGTTCCCGCCATATCCTCCCCCTCCACCACCCCAGTAAAAATCCCGCCCATTGGGAGGCGTTCCTAATCCAATATCAGCGCGGCCATTTGCGTCAATCCAAGAGTTCGCAGTGACAAGGATGTTGTTTGCACGCAAGGTGAGTTTACCTTTCTGCGTCTGTTGTTGATACGGAGCAACACGAATTATTGCCCCGTTCAATAGTTGAATGTTGTTAAAAGTATGGACACCGTACATCGTGGTATCTACACCGTTGAGTATTAGATCTTGAGGATAAAGATTTTTTATGCCCATCAGGCACAAGATTCCACAAAGTAAAGCAAATGAGAATCTTTTCGAAATTAAAGAGACAATTGAATGCTTCATAAAATCTCCTTTCGTGATTTTTGAAAACCTTTACTTATAAGCCCGCAATGAATCCAACAAGATAACGCCCTTCGGGTGTTTGCCAGAATCGGAAATCAAGCTGACTTCGTAGGCGGCAATCTTTTTCAGATTTTTCTTGCCGTCGTTGCGTCTCGTCCCCTCACCAAACGCCGGAGAAAAACCGTCGAAGGGAATGCGGACTTGAATCCATTGCGAGGTTTTGCCTTTTAATAGATTTTTGTCGCAATCAAACCACCACAGCTCATCACCGCCTTTCATGTCATCTGTGAGGTCTGCAAGCGTGATTCGCAAAAAGGCATCGGGCGATGGAACGTCAACGCGCAGATTGAGCAGCAAGCCTTTGTAATTTCCCAAATTCATGGGCGGCTGGAATTCACGGCGGACGCTTAACCAATTTCCCCAATAAAAAGCCGGCGGCAGATCAAACGCCATGCGGAGGGTTTTGTTGCTCGAATCGCGCGAGCTAATTTTGACGAATGACAATTGCATGTCGGCTTTTTCCCAATAAAGATCATAGCCACTTTGTGTGCCAACGAATTTGGGATATTTCTTCCCGACATTCGGTGGTTCTTTGTCGAAATTGTCCACCGCCAACGTTTGCGCTGGAAGAAGGTTTATTTGCAAAAAACAGATAGAAAATGCTATTGTGCAAAGTAGGTTTTTCATGGCTTTCTCCTTAATAATTGGCTTGAAGTTTTGGACAATGCCATGACCGGCGTGTTGGAATTGGTCAATCCCACCGAACGCCTGCGGCAACGCAAATATCTTGATTTTCTCACATACTATTTTAAATTGGATAAAGAGGAATGGCAGGCTTATCAAATTTACAAACAGGCAAAACAAGAAAGTGAGGTCGTCGATATGATCGGACCTTTACTTAAAGAAGAAGGAAAGCATGAAGGCATGCTCAAAGAAGGCCGAGACTTGCTGCTCATGCTTTTCCCGCAAAAGCTGGGTTCGATGCCGCCGGAAATCACCGAGGCGATTTGCGGGCTTGATGATGTGAACCGCATTCATTCCATCGCGACACGTTTTATGGAGATTAATGACTGGCAGGAACTGAAGCGTTATTTGAATTAAAATTCAGGAAAGAAACATGGACAAGCTCACCATCGACAATATCGACCTCAAGGAAAAACGAGTGCTGATGCGCGTTGATTTTAATGTCCCGCTGGAAAACGGCAAAGTGACGGACGACACCCGCATCCGCGCGGCGCTGCCGACCATTCAAAAAATTTTGCAGAGCAACGCGAAATTGATTCTCATGTCGCATCTCGGCCGCCCAAAGGGCGGGCCGGACCCGAAATATTCGCTCATGCCGGCGGCGACACGCTTGACGGAATTGCTCGGCAAAGACGTCGAGATGGCGCCGGATTGCGTCGGCAGCGACGTGGAGGCGATGGTGAATAAACTGCAACCGGGCCAGGTGTTGATGTTGGAAAACGTGCGCTTTCACCCCGAAGAAGAAAAGAACGACGCGGCGTTTGCGAAGCAACTCGCCGTGCTGGGCGAGGTGTATGTGAATGACGCATTCGGCTCCGCGCATCGCGCGCATGCTTCGACCGAGGGCGTGGCGAAAATTCTCAAAACCGCCTCCGTCGCCGGCTATTTGATGAAAGCGGAATTGACCGCGCTCGGCAAGTTGCTCACCGGCGCGCCACAGCCGTTCATCGTCATTCTCGGCGGCGCGAAAGTTTCGGATAAAATCCAGATCATCAAAAATCTCATCACCCGCGCTTCGCATTTGCTCATTGGCGGCGGCATGGCGTATACATTTTTAAAAGCACAGGGCCACGAAATCGGCAAATCTTTGCTGGAAGCCGAGCATCTGAACCTCGCAACCAATCTCATGACCGTCGCCGTCTATTCCAATCCGCGCAAGCCGGTGAAAATGGTATTTCCGGAAGATCATATCATCGGCTCGAATATCGAAGGCACCGATGCGATGGAACATGCGCAAATCGACATTCCGACAGGCAAGCTCGCCGGCGACATCGGACCTCGGACCATTCAGACCTTCAGAATGACCATTTTGCAGGCGAAAACGATTCTGTGGAATGGCCCGATGGGTGTGTTTGAAAAAACGCCGTACGCGAAAGGTACGATGGGGATTGCCGCCGCGGTTGCCGAAGCCACCGGACGCGGCGCATTCAGCGTCGTTGGCGGCGGCGACAGCGTCGCAGCGCTCTCGCAATCCGGCCTTACCGACAAAATTTCGCATGTCTCCACCGGCGGCGGCGCGTCGCTGGAATATCTTGGTGGGCAGGATTTGCCGGGTGTTGAGGCGTTGACGAAGGCGCCGAAGAAGGCGTGAGGTAGGATAGAAGAAAAAATTTGTGGCAAATCAGGAAGTTCGGATTTAAATTGAATGGGAGTTTTTGCAAAACATAAGTATTGTGGCGAAGCAAATATCATTATGAGGCGTCATATGCCCGACAGTTCAAGTCACCTCACGAATTGAAATTGATTTTGAGGAAGTCTTGCAGGGCATGGCTCGACTGCAAATGCAGATCTGGAGCGGTTCGTTGATCGAATTATTGCGCTGCAAGCGCAACGGCGAGCCCCCAGCTTGCCCAAACATGAAACCGCGTTGTTGCAAAAGATAAATCAGGGGCTGCCGATTGAAGCTCGAAAACGATATGAAGAATTGAACGACAAGCTGCATGAAGAAACCATAACGCCGGAAGAACATCAGGAGTTGCTGCGATTAGTCGATCGTATCGAGCTCGCCGACGCCGAGCGGCTACGGCATTTAATTGAGTTGGCGCGCATTCGGGATTTAGCGGTAGATACGTTGATGAGCCAACTGGACATTCGCCGATCTGCTTATGCCTAAAGTTTACATTGTGGCTGACAAACAACGGGCTGTTATCGAACGGGCAAAAGGCCGCTGCGAGTACTGTCAGAGCATGGCAGATTATACAAGGGAAACCATAACAAATCATACGGCACATTCGCCTCCGCGAGCAGCGCGTTTATGTGGCCGGGCATGCGCCCCGCGACCGGATGAATCGCGTAACGCACGGTAAGGCCGCGAGTTTGGCCAACTCGTGCAAAATGTGTTGGTTTCAGTGGCTTTACCCCAAGGATGAGGAAACCACAACGGGTTAATATTCTTTATACACCGCATGCCCGTTTTGCACCATGAGATCATTCACATTGGCCCGGGCCCCGTGGTGTTGAACGAAAATTTCGGCGAGATAGCGGCCATATTTTTCCCGCCGATCTTTGATGGTCTGGAGATGAATCTCCTGGCCGTCGATAAGACTCTTCAAAAAATCCCGCGCCGCCAACCCCGCCGGCCTCTCTTCGCCGGCCAACTCCGGCGCGTTGATGCGCGCCAGGCGCAGCTTCTCCTCGTGAATCCACGCGTGCAGGCCGAGATCGATATCGACGGTGCAGGTGTCGCCGTCATACACCGAGACGACGCGGGCGCGATAGTGATACAAGTTTTCCTGCATAACAAAAGTCCTTATTTAATTTCGTGTAACGTGAAACGTGTAACGTTCTTGAATTGAGAGACCGTTACACGTCACACGTTACACGAAAATCTCAATGCACCCGCTTCACATAATCCGCGTAAACGAATTTCGGCGAGTTTTCTTTATTGTGACACTTCACACACGTCGCTTCGTTGGTTTTCGCAAAATTATCGGTTTGATCGTCGGCGCGCACGTGATAACCGGCGCGGCCGTGGCACATCTCGCAGCCGACCCCGGCTAAATACGGTTGATTTTCCTGAAAAGAATAACCGGTTGGCTCGCCGAAACCGACGGTGTGACAACGCAAGCATTCGCGATTTGCCGTCTGTTTTTTGGCTGCCAGCGTTTCCAGCGCATGTGAATGTTTCGTCTCGCGCCATTTGTTATAAATGTCTTCGTGACACAATCGGCAAACTTCACTGCCAACATAAGGATTCTCCGTATAGCCATTCAACGCCTGGTCGTGATCGTCATGGGCCGGTGCGGGCTCAGAAACCCTTTCGGGCGGCGGCGTCACCGCGGATTGGCTGCGTTTCAAAAAGCGCTCCTGAATCGGCGCCGCTTTCGGAGAATCCGGAATCTGGTCGCCCAGAATAATTTGCGCAAATTTTCCCGTGCGGGTATCGGCGCTTTTCTCCAGCGTAATCAAACCGACTTCCCGGCCGCGATCACCGGGGCCGACAATGATGGCGCTACCCTCAGCAGGCTGCACCTGGGCCATGGGCTGATAGATGCCGTGTGAAACCAGCCACAGGTCGACGCCGGGAAAGCTTTGGCGCAACGGCAACACCTCGTTGGCCGGACCGTGATAAAGCACCACGGTCACGTCGACTTTTTTCAGCCGCAAGGTGTCGAGTTGTTGCTGCAAAAAGGTTTTGGGATCTTTTGGCTCGAGGGTTTGTCCCTGTTGCAAAAACGAGGCCACGATTTCAACGACGCCAATTTTCGACGATTTTTTTTGAATCACCCGAATCGGCGGAACGCCGATATCCGCCGCCGGCTTGAAATTGCCGCTGAGCAGAAGCTCTTTGGCGCCGCTCGGCGCCACTTCTTCAAAAAACGGCGCCGCCAGATCCCGCTCGCCGATGCCGATCGTGTCATAACCGAGGCCGCGCATGGTTTTGAACAGCTCGGCCGCTTTCCAAACGGTGGGGCCGAAAATGGATTCGCCCATATCGCCACCGTCAATCATGATCAGCTCGGGATAAATTTTTTTCAAACTATCGATAACTGCAATGCGCTTGGCCAGACCGCCACGCCTGCTGCCGCTTCAGCCACACGGCTCGTGATAGCCCAGCGCATCGCTCGAATAAAAAATGTGAACTTTAACGGGCCGCGCCGGTTGGCGCAAACTCCACCCGGCAAGCATAAAAAGCGCGAACAGGCCGAATAATAGCGGCACTTTTGACATTTTCATAAGCCACCCTTCGTGAAAGGTTAACCGCAAGAGATGCGCAGGCTTTTAGCAACGCCAGATAAAATTTGCGCACCGCTCCACGTCGATGAATCTGAAATATTACCATGGCGATATGATTCTGCATCGCCGGCAAAATAGTTCTATATTATTATAGCTACCAAAATAAGAAAAAGCGGAGATTTAAGCAAGCGCAGAGTTGACAAAATGTGGCATTTTTTTTGCCTGTTTTTGTTGGCGGCAAATTTTTACACTTGCTGCGCATTCCCCGGTTAAAGGCAAAACGATTCGGGGCAAAACTATTACAAAAAGTTTTTTATTATTTGTTTCATCGTAGCGCGGCTTTGGCCGCAACCAAAACTGCACCACAAAGCGCACAAAGAACACAAAGACTTTTCTTTGTGCGCTTTGTGTTCTTTGTGGTGAAAAAATCTTCGCGGTCATGATAGTTTTTTCAGGGTAATACTATACAACATAGAAGCGCAACATGGAGGTTGCACGGCGACGCAATTTTCCGATTGATTTTTTCCCGTGCGAGACGGTCCATGAAGCTGATAAAAAGTTTTCTGCTGGTTTCCGGCCTGTTTTTCTTTTTCGCCTGCGACAGTGATTTCCCGAGGGCGAAGGAACTTTACCGGCAATCGCAAACCTTCCAAATAAAAACCGCCAATACGCTCAGCGATCCACTGGGCGAGGCGATTCAAATTCTCGAGAACTATCTGGCGCGCAATCCGGATCATCCGGCGGCGACTTTGCTGCTGTGGCGCTGTTATTTGCAAACCGGCCATCCGCGGGCGCAAGCCATGCGCGACAACGTGCAGCGCATGCCGGAGAAAATGCGGCAGGTTTTCCCCCGCGAAATTCGCCGCGAGCCGGACGCCGGCCGGCGCGAGCAAATGGTGCATTTGTTCGGCGCGATCGCGACCACGCAGGAGGCGGACGCGCTGATTGGCATTCTCGAAAAGGATGGCTCGACCAACGTGCAACGCGCGGCCGCGGAAGTGTTGGCGCAGATTAACGCCCGGAAAGCGGTGCCTTCCCTGTTGCGCAAGCTGCCGACCACGCAACCGGCCGTTCGGCTTTATGCCTGCCGCGCGCTGTCATCATTTCCCGAACCGCAGGTGACTACCGCATTGATTTCGCGCGTGGTGGATAATCAGGAAGCGCCCGAGGTGCGCCAGCAGGCCGCGCAATCGCTCGCGAAAATCTGCCGGCAGGAATTTAACGAACGCGACGCACTTTTGCAGCAACTCCGGCAATTATTGGAAGACGAAGCCGGGCCGACGCTGACGCGTTTGCTCGTCGCTTCAACGCTGGCGGCGCTCGGCCAAACGCTCGGCTATGATTTAGCCATGACCTGCGCCGCCTCCGCCGATCCGTTCATGCGCAGCGTGGCCATCATCACGCTGGGTTACATCGGCGACAAACAAGCATTGCCGTATCTCACCGACGCGCTCGAATATGGCAACAAAGCGCTGCGCTTGCAGGCAGCCGAAGCGCTTGGCAGGCTCGGCCTTGCCAAAGGGCTGCCGAGCTTATACAAAGCTATGAACGATCCCAGCGACGCCGTGCGCTCCGCCGCGAATCAAGCCATCGCGAAGATCAAGGCGAACGGGTGATTCTCTTGCAGAGGGCTGAGGGCATAGCGCATGGCGCAAAGCGCAACACGCTTTGCGCCATGCGCTATGCCCTCAGCTCCATGCGCCTCATTTCAAAATCGTCATTCGCCGCGTCAACACTTGCCCCTCAAATTTCAACCGATAATAATAAATTCCTGACGGGAAATCGTACGCATAAAAATTAACTTCCTGCCGGCCGGCGGGGCGGACTTCATTCAGCAGCGTTGCGACTTCCTGGCCCAACCCGTCGTAAATAATCAGTTGCGCCAATCCCGGTTTTGGCAGCTCAAAAAGAATCGTCGTGGTCGGACTTCGTCGCGAGCGCTCAGTCGAGCGATTGAACGGGTTCGGATAGTTTTGATATAATGCAAACGTTGCCGGCACCGTCGGTTTGCCGTCCATGCCCGTCGTTTCGATGGTTTTAAAGCGCCAGGTCAGTGCCCAGTTGCTCTCGCCAAAGGCGTTCTTTGCGCGCACTCTCCAGAAATAAAATTTGTTAATTTCAAGTTGCGCAATTTTATAAGAGGTGTCGGCGAGGTTGACGAAATCATAAATGAGCGCATTCGAATCAAACGAAGAATTGCTCGCGATTTGCAATTGATACGCGCTGGCGCCCCGCGCGGGGCGCCAGACAAAAGTTGGACCAAGCGCCACGTCGCGAACGTTGTTGAGAGGCGAAACCTGCGTCGTTGCAACCGGGAAGCCAGTGGTAAAATAGTTCTTTGGTGAAAACGCGCTCCCGCCGCCGGCATTGCTCGCCTGCACGCGCCAGTAATAAGTCGTCTGGCCTTCCAATCCGGAAATCACTTTAAACGTATCGACGAGTCCAGTTTCATTCACGAGCAAAGCAGCAAACATCGAATCACGCGCGACTTGTAATTGATAAAATGCCGCGTTGCGAGAATAATTCCAGCGCAGCATCAAGCCGCCGCTGCCGACAATGGCGCCGTTCGCCGGTGTGGTAAGAATCGCCATCGCCGGCGGCGAAATCATAATCACCGTCGTCGGCAAGCTTTCATTTGAATTACGGTCAAGCGCGGTGACAGCATAATAAACCGGCGTATTCGACGCCGGCGTTTTCGGAAAATTAAAATTCAAACCGGCAATTGCCACAATTTTACTCACGTCGTTAAGATCAGCCGGCTGCACGACTGGGATATTCAAACGATACACCACATAACGAAACGCCGTATCGCCGTCCGCGGCTTTTGCCGGCGCGTCCCAGCGCAAACCGGTGGCGCCGGCTCCGGCAATGCGCTCGTAGCGTAAATTCTGCGGCACGTTCGGCGACACGGTTTCTTTCCATGTCATCACCGGCGAAAGCGCTGGATAGCGATAGAGAGTCGTTTTCAAACTGTCATTGAAACCTTTGGGATTATCCCATAAGGTGAGCGCGCGAAAAAAAACATTGCCTTGCACACTGACATTGCCGCGATTGGCACGGATTTGACGAGGAAGCTCATTCGCTGCCCAATTCTGTAGTGAAATGTTGAAAGGCGCCAATCCCGGGTAAAGGTGCCGGCCATTAACTTGTGACGCCCACCACGGCATGAGCTTACCGTAATCTTGATTACCACCGAAGCGCCAATACAATTGCGGCGTGAGATAATCAATCGTCTGCGCGCGCAACCACGCCAGCGCGTCGCAATAAATCGTGTTGTAGGCATCCAGCCCGACGATGCCGGAGGGTACACCGTTTTTCCAAATGCCAAACGGGCTGATGCCAAATTTCACATACGGTTTGACCGTTTGAATGCTGTCGTGAATCATCTTGATCAGCGAGTTTACGTTGTCGCGCCGCCAATCGCCGCGGTTGGTGAAGCTGCGCGAGTAGTTCGCAAAAGTGGCGTTGTCTTCCGCCGTAATGCCGGAAAAGCCTTTGGCATTATCAGGATAAGGATAAAAATAATCATCAAAATGAACGCCATCCACATCATAGCGATTCACCACGTCCATGACCACGCTTGTCAAATATTGACGAACTTGCGGCAGGCCGGGATCGAGAAGTTTCAAAT
>Ga0247727_10005718_pt1 | contig 24948 bp, 21 predicted proteins | sample WisWelCaveWW1625_FD_202498 | JGI IMG/M metagenome (GOLD analysis project Ga0247727, IMG submission 202498) | Biofilm microbial communities from Wishing Well Cave, Virginia, United States - WW16-25 | ecosystem: Environmental > Aquatic > Deep subsurface > Groundwater > Cave microbial mat | place...
TTTTGAAATCTCTGAAGCTGTTGCCCTTCACCACTGGAGCAAGGAGACGCCGTGATCCACACGATCTATTGATGGTTATTCGATTGATAAGGTGCTATCTTACAACACGATGTCTTGATGTATCACAATTACCAGTTACCAATCTCCAATTACCCCATGCGCAAACTCTCCCCCACGACCATTTACTACACCCACGCCTTCTGGCTGGATTTCGCCTTCACCATCATCTGGACAGTGAACATGATCTACCAGGTGGAGGTGGCGCACCTGAGCGCACTGCAACTCGTCCTCGTGGGGACGGCGCTGGAGGTCTCGGCGTTCATCTTCGAGATACCGACCGGCGTGGTGGCCGATGTCTTTTCACGGCGGCTGTCGGTCATTATCGGGATTTTCATTACGGGCATCGCTTACTTGATCCAGGCCATCCCCGCCTTCCCGGCTATCGTCTTTGCCTCGGCGCTCTGGGGGCTGGGGTTCACCTTTACCAGCGGAGCGCACCAGGCCTGGATTACGGATGAAGTGGGGGCGGAGCAGGTGGGGGCGGTGTTCATCCGGGCTGGGCAGTTTGGCAGGGCTGGCGGGCTGATTGGGATTCCGGTCAGTGTGGGGCTGGCAAGTTTTGGGTTGCAGACGCCGATCCTCGCTGGGGCTGTGTTGATTTTGGGGCTGGGGGTTTTCCTGACCGGGTGGATGCCCGAACATGGGTTCATGCCCACCCCGCGTGAAGAACGTGAAACCTGGCGGGAGATGAAGTCCACCCTGCGCGACGGGTTCGCCCTGGTGCGCCGCCGTCCCATCCTGCGGGATTTTATGCTGATCGGATTGTTTGTCGGGCTGTACAGCGAAGGCTATGACCGGCTGTGGACGAAGCACCTGCTCGACGATTTCACCTTCCCCGTCCTGTTCGGCCTGACGCCGGTGATCTGGTTTGGCATCATCGAATTTATGATGACGGGGATTTCCATCATCTCCAACGAGGTCGCCAAGCGGCGGCTGAACCTGAAGGACATGCGCCAGTCGGTGCGGGCGCTGCAATGGCTGTACGGGCTGATGATCGCCTCGCTCGTGGTCTTTGCCTGGGCGCAGGCCTTCCCGCTGGCGGTGGCTGTCCTCCTCATCTTCGATATTTGCCGGGGGCTGACCTTCCCGATCCAGGATACGTGGGCAAACCAGTTCATTGATTCAAAAGTCCGCGCCACCGTGCTTTCCTTCCGCTCGCAGGTGGATGCCCTGGGGCAGATGTCCGGCGGGCCCGTGATCGGCGCGGTGGGCGGGCGGTTTGGCGTGCGCGCCGCCATTTCATTCGCCGCCCTCATCCTCTCGCCCGTTGTCCCGCTTTACCGTGATTCTCTCAGGCGGGCGCAGGAGCGGGAAGCAGGAAACAATCATCAGGAATGACGCCCATGCCCGCCCCAAAATCCTCCGACATCCTCCACGCCCTGCGCCGCCACTACACCGGCCCCGCCCACTCCATCCGCCGCTTCAACACCGGGCTGGCGCATTACGTTTATGAAGTGATGACCGACGGCGATCCCATCGTCGTGCGCATGGCTGACTCTGCTGAATGGAATGGCATCCCTGGCGGCGTGTACTGGGGGGACAGACTCCGCCCCCTGGGGGTGCCGCTCCCCAAATTGATCGGCCACGACCTGGCGGCCCCGTACCCCTACATGCTCCTCGAACGCCTGCCGGGCCGCGACCTTGGCGACGTCTACCCAAGCCTGTCCCCCTCCCAAAAGAAAACGATTGCCCTGCAAATTGCAGACATCCAGGCGCGGGTGGCGGCCCTGCCCCATGCCCGCTGGTACGGCTACCTGAGTTCCTACGAGTTCCCCCAAGAACCGCACCCCACCTGGCTGGCCGTCCTTGAAGATGGTTTGCGCCGTGCGGAAAACCTCATCCGCCGCGCCGGCATCTTTGACCCCGAAATTGTCCAGCGCGCCCGCCGCGCTGCCGCACCCTGGGAACCATACTTTGCCAGCGTGCCGCCCGCGCCCTTCCTCGACGATACCACCACGAAGAACGTACTCATCCTCGACGGCGCGCTCTCCGGCCTCGTGGATGTGGACGTTATGTGTTTTGGCGACCGGCTGGATGTGCTGGCGCTGACGAACATGGCGCTGTTGAGCCGGGGCTGGGACACCGATTACGTGGAATACTGGGCGGAAGCCTGGCAACTGACCGCCGCGCAGATGCGTACCACGCACCTCTATACACTCCTCCACGGCGTGTACTTCCTGGGCGAGGTCGGGCAGGCGTTCAACCGGGAAGAGGCTGATGTGGTGGATGAAGCGTATGCGGCACACCTCAGGGAGGTGGTAGAGGGGTTGATGGAGAGGATGGCGCGGCGAGGAGATGGATTTGCGGATTTAGCGCGATAGAGTTTACGGTACGACTTCGCCCTGGGCGGCGGCGCGAACATCCGGCATATAACCGGGCGGCCCCCCTTCGCCTAATAAAGTCTTGGTGAAAACGGCGGTTGCGCCGGGTGCAAGATAGTTTATTACCAAGGTAGGAGAAAAGGAGCCTTGTGCCTCCAATGACCAAGCCAACCCCATAACGTTTGACAATGGCTCCAAGTTGTTGTTTTGAATGGTCGTAATGACAATAGCATCGGTCCCGCCAACGATGACGTTAATATTTGTCACAGTTGCAGCCTGAAAGTTTATGGGATGGGTGGCTGACCAATCCTTGACCTCTGCCGTTACGTAAAACACTTGGGACGACTGCACGAACAGGACAATATCGAAGGGGTTGGGTTGTCCTGGAAAGGTGGCGGGAAATTCTGTAAGCCCTGTTTTCACCTCCAGCAATTGGTGAAATTGATTGAAGGCTCGGATTTCCACCGTGATACTGTAAACAGGGGTGGGGCTTACAACCATCACTTCCCCTGTCACCCGTAGGTTGCCTGCAAATGTGCCGGTGGGGTAAATTTCAGAAATATAGGCGGGGGGTGAATACGAAAAGACTGCCGGGAGATAGTGCGTTTCCGTGCTATTCGCTTTTCCCCCTTGAACGACTGCCACGCTTGCGAATACAGTTGCCAACAAGAGGATGCAGACTATAGCCTTACGCCTCGCCATCTTCCACCTCCAAGAAATTCATTGGTCCGTGAACCACGAGCAAATGCCTGGTAAAACAATAGGGCGGCCCAAAATCACGCCGGGACCGGAAAAATTGCTCAGTAGTTCTACAGTCAGCTGTGAGTTTGGATGGGAGTAACAAACGACCGGATAAATCATGGCAGCATACGTTGCATAATTTGGATCAATAGTTGAGAAAGTGCTAGTATCCTGAAAATCATTGAGAGCCATCTTTCCATGATACTTGCTTCTATCAAGCGCATCGATCCATCTAAAATCGATGCGCGGTGATTGGTTTGGATCAAAGTAACCGGATTTTTTGATCACTGAAAAGTACACAGTGCTAAACCCCTCAGGTAGAGAAATGGGCGTTTTAGTTGCGCCACTCGAGGTCGCATCTACCCATCCCGCATTTAAATTGACTGCCGGGTATGGATCTTTACCGATTTGCGCCCAAACCGAGTAGCAAACACCGAAGGGAGTACTCCACCAAACCTGACCGTCCCATGAAATTTGATTCTGGAATTTCAGAAACGAATTTTCATAAGTCTTTGCCCCGGGGTAAGGTGCTTGATCCACAGTTAGCTGAGTGATTTGCAATGCACTTTTATTAATCAATAGATTCGCTTCCATGGAATTTACGTTCAGATAATATTGGTTTCTCTGAATACCAATGGCTCCTTTGAGATTTAGGCTTTGGGCGGTATAAGGCGGTGTCTCGGGAATGTGGATACAAGCATGAACATCATGCACCCCTGTTTGCCAGTTTTCAAGATTGCATTCAAACGGCGCAAGCCGGGTAAGCCAGCATAGATAGGAATTCCACCAGGATAGACCGAGTCGGAAGCTGTCCCATCCACCGGCCCATATTTTCGGTTGGACTGGTGGAGAGGTATCTAACTCCCAGGCATATCCAAACTCGCTTAGAAAAATATCTGCCGGGAGTGGATTCGCAGCATGGGTGGTTCGATACCATTGGACTCCACTCCGTATGTTGAACGCGTCATAAGCAACTGAAAACAGGGGTGATATGATGTTAGGATTCGCGCCTGGATCCTCTGAGTATCGGTGAATATGGAGCGCTATTAGTTCATCTGGGCTAATGGTGTCTATTGCTGGACATGCGCCTAAATTAAAACCGCCATTATGCAAGTAGTTGAATAAGGCTATCTCATATGTGTTGTTTGGATCGCTCCCGAGCAAGGTATTATGGGAAGCCGGTGGGAGTACAAAATGGCCGAATCCTGCGTCTTCCAGCTCATTTTTCAGGCACAGGTACACGTAAGCCAATGCTTGGGCAGATATTCTCGCAGATGGACCAAGCCCACAACCAATAAACGCTTCTGCAGGATCTACCGGTTCCCAAAATTCGTTGGGTGAAATGCATTGAAAGCGCTCATCAATATTTTGATCCCTAGGATCCCAACAGGAACAGCCAGTTAATGCAGGAGTAGGGTTGAGGCTAGAGCCAATTTCGGGTTCATTATTGACATAATAGAGCTGATTCAAATATGTTTGGTAATGAGTAATCAAGTTATATTGTAAGGGATCATAAATGTTGCGCCGCGAAAAATAGCTATCATGAGCTGACACTTCTCTGATAGTAGAGTTATTTCCAATATCATTGTCTGCAACAGGGTTTGTAGGAGGGCACCATGCGGCATCAGCGGTAGGCCCTTGTCTATAAAATGTGTTGTGGACGAGTTGTTGCTGAAAAATTGGAGATCCTGCTGGCAGGCGCAATACAGTCTGTGCGAAGCTAGCCGCATTTCTTACGCGGGCATTGGAAATCCCTAACTTTTGAGTCACCGCACCGAATGGCATGATATACCTCCTCACTTCCCTGAAATGGGAAGGTTGATAAACAACTCTTCTGTGACGTTTTGCGTTTCTTTTGCTTCATTACAGCGATACACATATTCCCCCAGCTCCAACATCCAGCCCGCCTGGGCCGTATTGCCATAATGCCAGTACCCTGCCGCTGGATCTTCTGCATGAGGAGGCCAGCCGCTTTCCACCAAATCTTCCGGCTGGTAAGCAGGCGAGTTGATGCGCGGGAAATAAAAATAGGCTTCGCTGCGCGGGCGCAACATCTCCGGCGGTGCGCCCGTGTTGGCACGCGTGGGGTACAGAGGTTCGGGAACGTCCCGGTAATCAAGCGTGATGTGCGCCAGATTGAGCATATCAACCTCACTCCACCCCACCACCAACTGCACACTCGTCACCAGCCCGCGCCCTACATCCACCGTCAGGGCCAGGTCTGCGCCCATGCGCTTGCTGGGTGACTGGCTGTGAGTCAGCACAAATCCGGTCAACGCATCCTGTGTCCCAGAGAGCTTGATGGAAGCAGCATCCAGATTCAATGCCATCCCCAATGCCTTGACTTCCTCCTCCATCTCCAGAAACATCGCATCCGGCAGGGCGATTTTGAGTGCGTCTTCCACCGTTCCGGCAGGTGCAAAGTTTGGGGGATTGATGAGATTGGGCGGCAAGGCTGCCAGCATCACGCCTGCCGTTGCAACTCCGCTCACTTGCAGGAACTCCCGCCGGGAAAGCACAGATTCAGTTTGTTCGTTGGGTTTTGGACATCCGCAATCGTTGGGAACAGACATGGCTTACCTCCTTCCAATGCCGCTTACGATATTTGGGGTTGGTTCGCTGAGTTTTTTGTTTGGGAAAGTTCCCGCTCAACAATGACAAGTACAGCATACAAAAATTAGAAGGGCTTGTCAATCAGCAATTTCCCCTCCCGCCCCCTCCAAAGCCCTCCCCTCCCCAAAAACCTGCGCTGGTAAAATAACCCGCGAGAGCTTTCCCCTCATCCCCCGATGACCACACGCCTCGCCTGCCTCTCCGACATCCACGCCAACCTCACCGCCTTCGAGACCGTCCTCGCCGACCTCGACCGCCAGAAGCCCGATCAGGTCATCTTCCTCGGCGATGCCGCCACCCTCGGCCCCCAGCCCCGCGCCGTCATGGCCCGCCTGCGCGCCCTTGGCTGTCCGTGCATTATGGGCAATCACGACGCCTTCACGCTTGACCGCGCCACCGCCCCCGACCTCCATTGGGTTCCCGACTGGTACGCCCGCCAGCTCACCGACGCCGACCTCGACTTTATCCGCACCTTCCAGCCCCGCCTCACCCTCCCCCTCACCGGCAACCGCACCCTGCTCTGCTCGCACGGCTCCCCCAAATCCAACACCGACCAGATTTTCCCGACCACTCCCGCCGGCAAACTCGAAGCCATGCTCGAAGGCCACCCTGCTGACCTCTACCTTGGCGGGCACACGCACATCCAAATGATGAAACAATACAAAGGCCGCCTCGTCATCAACGCCGGCAGTGTCGGCATGCCTTTTGAACTCGTCCCCTTCCCGGAGACCGGGCCGCGCTTCCTCCCCTGGGCGGAATACACCATCATCAACGACGATGGCGGCAGCCTCGGGATTGAACTGCGGCGCATCCCCCTCGACATGCAAAAATTGCGGGAAAGTTATTTCTCCAGCCAAATGCCGGATGCCACCTACTGGTATGGTCTCTGGTTGGACAAATAGGGCGGACGCCGTTCACTGGGGGACGTGACCCCTGACAACCTCTGTCACCCTGAGTGGAACGAAGGGTCCCTGTAGTGCGCCGTAGAAAAATGGGAGTGTCGGAGCGATGACGGCGATTCTGCGGGCCCGCGCAGACTTGGGAGAACGTAACGCTTCAGGGATGCTTCGTTTCACTCAGCATGACAAGGTTGTGAGCAGGATGTCTTTCTCTCAAGCAGTCGTAGCAGCGGATGATTCCCCCGCCACGGGCAGGGTAAACCAAAACGTACTGCCCTCCCCCAACACACTCTCCACCCCAATCTCGCCGCCCATCAACTCCACCAAATGGCGGGTCACACTCAGCCCCAGCCCCCAGCCGGGCTGTTCGCGCACACGTGCATCTTCGGAACGGAAAAATTGCGAGAATAGCTTTTCCCGATCCTCCGGGCTGATCCCGTAGCCATCGTCCCGCACTTCCACCCGGACAAAGCCGTCCCGCACCGCCGCGCTGATCTCAATCCTGCCGCCCGCGGGCGTGTACTTCCAGGCATTGCTCACCAGGTTCGTCAGTACCTGCACCGTCCGGTTGGGATCGGCCAGGATGTCGGGCAGGTCATCGGGGAGGGAGAGACTCAGCGCCTGCGGCTTGTCATCCATGCGCGGGCGCAGGTCGGTGAGCACCTGCTCCACATAACGCCGCAAGGGATACGGCGCGGTCTCCAGGTTCAGCCGCCCCGTCTCGATCCGGGAAATATCCGAAAGGTCGGAGACGAGGATGCGCATCCGCTCCACGTTGTTGCGCACCACGTGCAGGAACTCGCGCTGCTGTTCGGTCACCTCACCCACTGCGCCTTGCAGGATGAGGTCAGTATAGCCTTTGATGGAAGTCATCGGCAGGCGGAGTTCGTGCGAGACGACGGAGACGAATTTGGATTTGGCCAGGTTGGCATCCTGCACCGCCTGGTACAGCCGGGCATTTTCGAGGGCGACGGCAGCGCGGGCGGCCAGCCGTTGCATAAAATCCACCGTGGCCGCGGCAGGGGGTTCGTCCGTTTCCAACACGAGGATGCCAACCAGCTTGCCCGCCAGGCTGAGCGGGAATACGGCGCGGGCCAGCCGCGCCCCATCGGACGGGAAAAATTGCGGGGCTGGCTCGCGGATGAGCGCGGAAACCAGAGGGTCAGTTGGCTCCATGAACCCACCGGTTTCCAGCCCGGTCATGATGCGCAAACCGCCCGTTTCCTCATGCTGAAGGGCGACCCAGGCATCCACCGCATCCGCCCCAAGCATGGCCTGGCGGCAGGTCGTTTGCAGGACGTGGTCAAGTTGCAGGCTGGCGTTGAGTTCGCGGTCAATGCGGGTGAGCGTTTCCAGTTCGGCGATGCGGGCGGTGAGGGATTGGTCGGTCTGGGTGTAGAGGCGGGCGTTTTCGATGGCGACGGCGGCCTGCGTGGCAAAGGTATCGAGCAGGGTCAGATCGCCCTGTTCGAAGAGGCCGGACTGCGCCCGGTTGTCCACGTAGATGACGCCGATGGTGCGGCCGCGGGAGTGGAGCGGGGCGCACAGGATGGAGCGCAGGGCGTAGGTGATGACCGATTCCTGGGCGGCAAAGCGCGGGTCGGTCTGGGCGTTCATGGTGACGATGCCTTCGCCGCTGGCAAGCACGCTGCGGATAAAGGTGCGGCTGACTTCCATGCTCCCGGCTTCGATGGTTTCCCGCTCGATGTTGCGCGCGGCGCGCAGGTCGAGCGTGCCGGTTTCCGGGTCGTGGAGCATGAGGAAACCGCGTTCCGCCCCGGTCAGTTCGATGACGGCATCCATGACCTGGTTGAGCACCTCATCGAGGTTGAGGGAATCCCCGAGGGATTGCGAGACCCGGTACAGGACGGCCAGCCGCGCCTGCCCCTCGCTGTCGGCGAGGGTGTCTGTAATGAGGCCCACCTGGGCCTGGATCTGCTGGAGGGCGGCGCGCGTTTTTTGTGGCAGGGTATGCCCTTCGAGTTCGGCGAGCGCCTTGCGCAGGGTGGTGAGGTTGATGGGGGGCATAAGAGATTGGTAGTTGGAGATTGGAGATTGGTGACTGGTAACTGGTAACTGGTAATTGGTAATTGGTAATTGGTAATTGGTAATTGGCGATCTGTTACTTATTACTGTTTACTTATCACGCTTCACGTTTCACTCGCCGCGTAGTAATCGCACAGGTCATTGAGCGAGCAGGCGGCGCAATCGGGTTTGCGGGCGTGGCAGATTGCGCGGCCCAGGCGGATGAGGTTGAGATGCCCGGCGTAATAACTGTCGGGCGGGAAGAGGGCGGCCAGGTGCGGATGGGCTTTTTCGGCGTTCATGGCCTCGGGGCGCAGGCCAAGCCGCCCGGTGACGCGGTGGACGTGTGTATCCACGGGGAAAGCCGGGATGCCAAGCGAGAATTGCAGGACAATGGCCGCCGTTTTCGGGCCAACGCCGTTGAACTGTACCAGCCAGTCATGCGCTGCCTCCGCCGAATATTCCCGCAGGAAATCGAGATTGAGCGCGCCCGCCTTTTCCGTTATCAGCCGCAACACCTGCTGGATGCGCGGCCCCTTCTGGTTCGCCAGCCCGGCGGGGCGGATGGTGTCGATGATCTCAGCTTCCGGCGCATCGCGGACGGCTTCCCAAGTCGGGTATTTCCCGGTGAGCGCAAAGAAGGCCTTGTCGCGGTTCACGTCGTTGGTGTTCTGCGAGAGGATCGTGGACACCAGCTCGTCCAGCGCGGGCAGGGGATTGCGCCACTCGGGATAGCCATAAAACGCCAGCAGGCGCTCGTGGATGGTGATAGCTTTGGTGTGCAGGGCCATGTCGGGGATTGTAGCCATTCCGGGTAAGGCCACCGTTAATGATTCGTTACGGTCTCCTACTATTCCCAAAATTCAAAACAACAAAAACACTATCCCACTCCAAAACATCAATGTCCAAATTATATCGACGAGAACCGTCTTGACCAATTCCCATAGATCGATAGGTGTGGGTGATTGAGATTCGATTTCATCATCATCCCTTTGTAACACTTCTAATACCTTTTTATACCCATAAACATAAAATTCGATTGCAAAGTTTAGATGCTTCTGAGCTTCATCCGTACTCACCTTTCTGGAAAATGCCGATGTGACCACGATCCCAGAGAAATAAGCAATCATCCGTGTTAATAGAGGTATCCACAAAACGAAGCCAATTACAGTCCATATCCCTAATACAACGAAGGTGACAATGAGACGAATGATAAAAATAAACAGTTGAACAAAATTGCTACCAAGTTGGGCTTCCGGGTTTTTGCGCCTGTATAAAATCACGCCTCCAATTATTCCTACGATAATTAGACCACCACAACACAAACTAATAATAATATTTATGCTAGACACAGTTATCCTCCTCTCTATAAATACATTATGGAACGTCGAGTTTTAGAATGGCCTTTCCCTCACCAACCAGGATATCGCGGCAATTGCGGACTTCGATCTGCGGGCCAAACCCGGCCAACTGTGCCAGCTCACTTGCGCTGATCAGCCCAAGCTGGCGGAGGATTTCCAGCGCGAAGGCGTGCCGCGAAACCGAACGCGCCCCGCCATCCGAGATTTTCAGGGCGATGCCAATCCCACGGGGGGTGGACTCACCCGCGAGGATCCCGATCCCCTGATAGCCCTCCGCGCCCCCTTTGGAGATCATGCGCCCGCCGGTCACTTCCATCAGGCAGGTATCGAACTCGCCGCGCCCGGCGATCATATCGGGGTGGGCGGTCATGGCGCGGGTGATCAGGCGGCAGGCGGCGGCGCGGGGTTCTGATAGACCCTGCGGGTCGGCGAGGCGGGCAAAGCCGAGGGCGGCGTTGTAGAGGGGCACGGCAAAATTGGGGGCCGAGCACCCATCCAGACCAACGTGGACCCCGGCGGGTTCGAGGTTGGTCATTTCGGCAAAGGCGCGCAGGATGCCCTGCTGGAGGGGATGTTCATTGGACAAATAATTATCGAGGGGCCAGCCGTTCAGGACGCAGGCAGCCAACATGCCGCTGTGTTTGCCGGAACAGTTGTGCCGGTTGATGGCAGGCTCCTCCCCGGCGATGAGCAGGCGCTCACGGGTGAGGCGGTCACCCGGGGGGTGGGTGCCGCATTGGAGGTCGGTCTCGGAAATTCCGGCTTTCTCCTGGATGGCCCGCGCAGTGGCAGCGTGGTCGTCGGTGCCTTCGTGCGAGGCGCAGGTGAGGGCGGTCTCTTTGAGGGTGAGGCCAAAATGCGCCGGGCCGCCCGCCTCAAAAAAGGGGAGCGCCTGGAAGGGTTTGGCGGTGGAGCGCATAAAGGTGATGGTGTGCGGGTCGCCGATGGAGGCGAGTAAGCGCCCGGCAGAATCAACCGCGGCGGCCGCGCCGAAGTGGATGGATTCGACGGTGCCGCCGCGGGTAAGCTGGTAAACGGGTTGAAAGTTGGGATTTTGCATGGCGAGCGTCAGGGTTTGGTCAGATCCTCAGTCGCGGGCAGGAGGCGGTATTTGCGGACGTAGTAATGATAGAGGCCAAAGCGCAGGCGTTGTTCGTAGAGGTTTTCGCGCTCGCGCGGGAAGTTGAAACGCGTGAGCAGGTTCGGGACGGTCTTTTCGACTTCCTCCGGGCGGGCTTCGCGTTCGTAAAAGCGCTCCAACCGCTTGTCCGTCTCTTTGAGGAAGCGGCGCATTTCGCGAATTTCGCCCTGTTCCACCAGCCCGCCGCGCGCGCTGACGATCAGGTAATCGCGGTAGGGCTTGGCCATGAGGATGTCGAGGGCGTCGGCCCACTGGTCAATATTGGCCTCGGCGAGGAAGGGGGGCTGATCCGCTGTGACCGCATCGCCGACAAAGACGACGCCCTGCTCATGGGCGATCACCCACGAGGCGCTGGGGGAGGGGCCAGGGTGGTGCTCGACAAAGTACTTGTTGTCGCCCCATTCGAGAATGGCCTGCTCGGTAAATGTGATGCTCGGCTTGCCCCAGCGGATGCCGCTGAGGCCTTCACAAGTCTCCCACTCGGCGCCGGTGTCATTATTCTGGCCCTTGAAGATGGCCGGGCGGTCGTCGAGGATGTTGGCCGCCAGGTGGTGGGCGATGACGGAGGTATCGAGGGCGCGCAGGCCGATGGTGCGGTCGGGGTGGGCGTCGAGGATGATGACCATGCGGTTGGCGCCGCCGCCCAGATTGCGCAAGACGGACATCCAGGAATGGCCGTCATCCGGCTGGAGCGGGGCATCCACCATGATCGTCGCCTGCGGGAAGATCAGCGCGCCCAGCGTCACGCCCGGATAACTTTTGTTGATAAAAATTCCCTGCTCAATTTCTTGCATCATTTCTCCAACTCGTTTTGATCAGGATTTGTAGTAACGACTTTAGTCGTTAAATTTTCAAGCAAGGCACGATTGAAATCGTTACTACCAGGGACATTCGCAAGAGTCCCATTGTAGAGGCGACATTTCAAACCTCCATCGGGATGAGGAAGGCGAAACGCGCACCCGCGCTGTCCCCGCTTTCCACCCAGATGCGCCCGCCGTGGCCTTCAACCGCCAACCGGCAGAACGCCAGCCCCAGGCCAATGCCGGCGCCATCACTGTGCAAACGGGCGTACTTGTCAAAAATCGTTTTCTGCTGTTCGAGCGGGATGCCGGGGCCATTATCCTGCACCCAGATTTCCACCCCTCCGGGGGCGCGCCTCCCCCCGATGATCACCTCCCCCCCTGCGGGCGTGTACTTGACCGCATTTTCCACCAGGTTGATCACCACCCGGCGAATCATGTCCGCATCCACGAGCGGGCTGGGGAGGCCTTCTTCCAGCACCACAGAGATGCGCTGGGTTTTGCTCTCTGCCAGTTGGCTGACGGCATCCACCGCATATTTGACGATTTCCTCCAGCGCCGTTTCCTGGCGGTTGACAATCGGCTGGCCGGACTCGAGCGTTTTGATGTCGAGCAGGGAACTGGTCAACCGCTGGATGCGCTCGGTGGAACGCACCGCCACCTGCACCAGCGAGCGGGCGGTGGACTCGCCCTCCTCCAGCACGGAGTCGAGCACGTCCATACTGTAAATGACGTTGGCGAGCGGGGAGCGCAGGTCGTGGTAGATCATGCCGATCAGGTCGTCACGCAGTACATCCAGGTTCTTGCGCTCGGTGATGTCGCGGAAGATCCATTGCAGGTATTCCATGTTGTCGAGGATGATCTGGCGGACGTACACCTGGGTGGGCACCTCCCCCTTTTTCGCTTTGAGCACGGACTCATAGGTGATGGTCTGGTTGGAAGTCAACCGGCTGTAAAACCCGCCAGCGATCCGGGTTTCATCGAAATTGTGGAATTCGTAAATGGACGCCGAGCGCAAGTCTTTCTTCTGCACGCCCAGGGCTTCCGCTGCCGGGCGGTTGGATTGTGTAATGCGCCCGTTCCAATCGGTGATGAAAATGGGGTCAATACTGTCTTCAAAGAGTTCCTGATAACTTTTATGCGCGGCCTGCAGGCGGTCGAACAACTGCCCGTGGCGGATAACGGCCCCCGCAAGGCTGCCCATCCCCTGGAGGACGAGTACCGCATCCGGGCCAAAAACCCCCTCGATGGGATTAAAAGCCTCCAGCACCCCGATGATTTCACCCTGCGACCGGATGGGCGCGCAGGCAATGGCGCGCGTCTCAAAACCCGTCTCCAAATCCACGCGCGGGTCAAAGCGCGCATCTTCCTGTGTGTTGGGCACCACGATGGGCTTGCCCTCGCGCGCGACCCAGCCCGCAATCCCCTCGCCCATGGTCAACGACAATCCGATAACCTTGTTGGACGCGCTCCCGGTGGCGGCGCGGATGGTCAGGCTCTGGCGGTCAGGATTGATCAGGGCCAGCGAGACAGCTTCCAATTGGAGGGCTAAATGGATTTGTTCGAGGACGCTTTGCAGGATGTCTTCGGTGCCGAGGGCGGCGGTGAGGGCAATCGCGCTCTCCGCCAGGGCGCTCATGACACGGGCCTGGCGCTGGCTTTCGCCGTACAGCCGGGCGTTCAGGATGGCGATCCCGGCCTGGTCGGAGATGGCCCGCATCAGGGCGCCGTGCTCGTCGGTAAAAGTGCCGGGTGCGGGGTGGACGATGGTCATGACCCCCACCAACTCGTCGCGCACCGTCAGCGGGACGCCGACGGCGGATTTGGGGCCGGTGCGATCCGGGGCATCGTCGCGGCGCTTTTCCCAGCGCTCGTCCTGGCTGGTATCAGCCACGATCACCATTTCGCGGTGGCGCACGACCCAGCCAGCCAGCCCGGTATCGAGGGTGGAGCGGAGCTGCCGGGTGGTATGGTCATACAACTGGCCGGTATGCACCATGGCCGAATCCACCGGCGTACCGTTTACGTCCAGCACGATAATGCTGCCGCTGTTGCCCCCCACAGACTGTAACGAAAGCATAAGCACCCGCTGGAGGACGGTATGCAGGTCCAGGTCGGAGGCCAGTTCGCGGCTGATGTGATAGAGGAGTTCGAGCGAGGTCCGGGTGAGTTCGGAACCCGGGGGGGACGGCTGTCCGTTCATCGCGGCCTATTTTACCTGCTTTGAGGCGGGCTTGCGAATCAGGGGGGGCGCGGCCAAGGCAGTCGCATTGAAATATGTGCTTGGAGGAAAGCCCACTTTTTGTCGTTGCGAGGGGCGCTTTTTGCCCCGAAGCAATCTTTAGGACACATGTAAAAGATTGCTTCGCGCAGCAACCACTGGTTGCCCGGCTCGCAACATATAACTTGCCACCATGCGATTGCCCCAGGTGCGCGGCCCGTTATCTCAAGCGCGGCAGGTCAAGCATGAGGGTTTCGGTGGCGAGGCGGGCGTTGATATTTTTGTCGAGCAGGGTGAGGCTGGTTTCGAGGCGGCGCAGGAAGTTCGTGGCCGCGCCGGGGCTGAGGCGCGCCGCCACATCGGTAATCTCGGCGGTGCGGTCAAGGTTGGTGAGGGCCGAAGCCGCGCCGGAGGTGACGAGCAGGACATCGCGCCACCAGGAGGCCCAGATTTCGAGGGCCTGTTGCAGGGTGGGTTTGTCGCTGGCGAGTTTTTCGGCATACTTGAAGCGGGCCACGCGGGTGGCGGGTAAAAGGTGGACGTGCTCATCCAGCCAGGCGGTGCGCTGTTCCAGGGCTTCCGGGTGCTGGTGCAGGTGGTGGGCATAACCGGGCCGCCCGCCGGAAAGATGGGCGAGCAACTCAGCCTCCGGGGCGGGGATACCCCAACGGGTCTGCAACCCCTGTGAAAGGAGTCCCAGCCCAATCGGGCGCAGGCGGATGATTTCGCAGCGGGAGGTGATCGTGGGGAGCAGGCTCTCCGGGGTGATGGTGGTCAGGAGCAGGATCACGCGCGGATTGGGTTCCTCCAGCGTTTTGAGCAGGGCGTTGGCGGCGTTGTCGTTGGCTTCTTCAAAACGGAGGAGGAGGGCAATGCGGTATTGGGCGGCGTAGGGTGCGAGGGCGAGGCCGCGCTGGAGTTCACGGATTTGTTCAACTTTGAGGGTGCCGCCCGGCGGGTCGGCCTGCGTGATGGTGAGGTCGGGGTGCGCCTGGGCGGCGATCTGTTTACAGGGGGCGCAGACCCCGCAGAATTGTCCCGGCTCCGGGGGCTGGGTACAGTTGAGGGCCTGGGCGAATTTGAGGGCGAGGGTGCGGCGGCCCACCCCCTGGGGGCCGGTGAACAAATAGGCGTGCCGCGCCCCGTTGCGGGCGAGCTGCCCCCCGAGGAGTTCGGCGGCCCAGTCGTGGCCGAGGAGGTTCCAGTTCATGGGGGTATTCTACCCCCTCCGCACTCATCCATCGTCAGACCTGACAGGTTTTAGCGTGACCAGAGTCAACCACAATTTCATGGCGGCGATAAGCCGGGCTGGGAATGGCATCGCGGAAACCTGCCAGGTTTTCTTTCTGAATTTGGGGAAGGCCCGGTGGAGGTCTTCCATTACAATTCACATTCATACCATCCGCTCCCATTCAAGGAATCCCACTGTGAAACGCCTCCTCCCCCTCATTGCCCTGATCCTGGCTGGCTTGGCCTGCGGCGGCGGCATACCTTCCGTGCCCCCCACACACCTGCCGCCCACGCGCGTTGTCCCCACCCAACCGCCCACGCCGCTGCCCGTCTCCCCGGTGTCGGGCGGCGACCCCAATGAGCCGGTTTTTATCTCCGGGGACATCCCGTACACTTCCCCCTTCTTCGTTGAATTTCTATCCGAGGCGCTCGTCCTCCTGGAGGATCAGGCGGGGTTTGTGGCGCGGGATTTTGAGTTCACGTTCGATCTGGAGGGGCAGGTGATCGGGCCAGTGGAGTTGCAGGAGGACGGCAGCCTGCGTTATTCGCTGGCGCTCCCCGCCGTCCCGCAGGGGACGTTTGTGGATGTGGATAATGACGGGGACGCGGACCCCGGTGTGCAAGTGTTTGCCGTGGCGTTCTGGGGCAATACCTGGGGCGGGCCATTCCTGGAGGAACGCGACGCCGGGGGCTGGTCCACCGGGAGCGTTTCGACGATTAGCAATGCGGAGCGGGACGGGGAGATCGAAGGGGGCATCCTGATCGTCTGGTCGCCGGATGAGGCACAGTCCTTCCCGACCGGGTTTGGCGCGGATGCCATGCTCTTCACCGCCGATGACCCGGTTGCGCCCATCGCGGCGGGCTACAATCTCGTCAGCCTGGACGCCGAGCCGTTCCAGTTCTGGAAGGAGCCGCGCCCGGAGATCACCCTGCACGAAGGTTCCACCGCGGTCAATGATTATTCCGATATGGAATACACCGAGGCGTTTGAGGCGCTGTTTGCCAAGGTCGCGCGGGAATATCCCTTTACCGCGGACAAGGACATTGACTGGGATGCGCTGTATGCGGAGTTCTCCCCGCAAATCGCCGACGCCCGCAACGACGCCCAGTTCTACCGGGCGATGCGCGGGTTCGCGCTCTCGATTCCGGATGCCCACGTCGGGCTGTCATTCGACGCCCAAGTATTCTATGACGATGCTGGCGGGAGCTTTGGGATGCGGCTGGCCGAGTTGAGCGACGGGCGCATCGTCGTCGTGGAGGTCTTCCCCGATTTTGCGGCGGAGGGGGCCGGGATCGCCATCGGGGCGGAGATTAAGGAGTGGGACGGCCAGCCGGTGGGAGACGCGCTGGATGAAGTGCTCTCGCTGTTTGGGCCATATTCCACGGCACACCACGAACGGCTCGGCAAGTTGATCTTCCTGACACGGTACCCCCCGGGAACCCGGGTGGATGTTTCATTCCAGAACCCAGGGGAGGCCTCCCCCCAGGAAGCCAATCTGGAAGCCGAGGTGGATTATGACTCCCTGTTCGCTTCCATCCCGGCGTTCCAGCTTGATGAGCTGGCGCTTCCGATTGAAGGGGAAATCCTGGATAACGGGCTGGGATATATCCGGATCAATTCCTTCCTGGATGATCTCCGGCTCGAGGCTTACCTGTGGGAAAGGCTGATGGATCAGATGCTGGAGTTTGGCGTGGAAGGACTGATTATTGACGTGCGGGTGAACGGTGGGGGGAGCGGGGGGCTGGCCGCCGATTTTGCCGGGTACTTTTTCCAGGAAGAGATCGAAATCAGCCGCGGGTTGTATTACAACGATGTCACCGGGGTTTTTGAGTATTCGCCGGGCGTCAGCCGCATCCGCCCCGCGCCCGTATATTTTGACGGCGCGGTGGCCCTGCTCGTCAGCCCGGATTGCGTCAGCGCGTGCGAAGGGTTTGCAAACATGATGAGCCAGCAGGGGCGCGCCGCCATCATCGGGCATTTCCCGACGGCAGGCGCGTTTGGCGAGGTGGGGCAGGGCCAGTATGAACTCCCCGGCGGGTACACGATGCAGGTCCCCACGGGCCGCCCGGAAACGATGGATGGGGAATTACTGATCGAAGGGGTCGGCATCCCGCTGGATGTAACCGTGCCCATCACGCTCGAGAGCGCACTGGGGCAGGTGGATGCCGTGCTGAAGGCGGCCATCAGCTTCCTGTTGGGTACGAACGACTGAGATGGCGATCAGCATCCTAACGCAGGTGTACGCGCTGGAAGGAGGGCGGCTGTTAATGCTCAAGCGCAAGCGCGGCGCCAACCGCGGGCTGTGGCTGGCCCCCGGCGGGCGTGTGGAAGCCGATGAGTCGCCCTACGAGGCCGCCCGCCGCGAATTCCACGAGGAGACCGGGCTGACCGCCGAAAAACTCATCTTCCGCGGTACCGTCACGCTGATCACCCAGCGGGCCTTCGCGCCTGCGCCGCAAACGCCCGTACCCGTGGCCCCCCCCGCAGAACCACAGCCCAGCCCCGCCAGCCCCCGCACCTCACTCATCTTCCTCTACGCCTGCACCGCCTTCTCCGGCGAACTGCTGGAAGCCACGCCTGAGGGCCGCCTCAAATGGCAGCACCTCCACCGCGTCTTTGACCTCCCCATGCCCCCCGCCAACCAGCGCTGGCTCCACCCCGCCATCAACATCAACCTGCCCCTCTACAACGCCCGCATCGCCACCGATCTCGAACGCAACATCATCGAATATCACGAGTTCTAACGAATGAGATCGAAGTCAGCTTCCTTATCGGTACTCATGGGAACTCATCGGAACTCGTCTGATTCACAAGATTCCCATGAGTTCCTACGAGTTCCCACGATTTCCCCGCAAAAAACCCTCATCCATCTAAGGTATAAGACCCATGCCCCCACACAACATCCTCATCGCCGACGGACTCGAACCATCCGGGCTGAACATCCTGGCTTCATCAGGGGCCGCGGTATCCAACCGGGAGGGGATCAGCCCCGCAGAACTGCAAACCATCCTTGGCGACTATGATGCCCTCATCGTCCGCAGCCGCACCAAAGTGACAGCCAGCCTGCTCGCGGCCGCCCCTCGTCTCAAAGTCGTCGGGCGCGCCGGCGTGGGTGTGGATACCATTGACCTCGAAGCCGCCAAAACGCACGGCGTCATCGTCGTCAACTCCCCCATCGCCACCACCATCGCCGTCGCCGAGTTAACCCTGGCGCTCATGCTCGACCTCGCCCGCATGACCCCCTTTGCCGACGCCAAAATGAAACAGGGCGAATGGGCCAAGAAACAACTCATGGGTGCGGAACTGTTCGGGAAAACGCTCGGCATCATCGGGGTGGGGAACATCGGGGGCGCGGTGGCCCAGCGGGCCGCGGCCTTCGGGATGCGCGTGATCGGCTACGATGCCTGGATTCCCCCGGAACGCATCCGCCTCAACGGGGCGGAGCCGGTCGCCCTGGAAGCCATCTACGCCCACAGCGATTACATCTCCCTCCACGTCCCCCTGACCCCGGAGACACGCGGCCTGATCGGGACGGACACGCTGGCGCAAATGAAGCCGGGCGTCCGGCTGGTCTGCGCGGCGCGCGGCGGCGTGATAGATGAAGACGCCCTGCTGCAAGCGCTGGAAAGCGGAAAGGTTGCCGGGGCCGGGCTGGATGTCTTTGGGCAGGAACCCCCGGGGCGCAGCCCACTCGTCCTCCACCCGCGGGTGGTCGCCACCCCTCACATCGGCGCGCAAACCCGTGAAGCGCAGGAACGCGCCGCGGTCGATATTGCAACTGAAATATTGCGCGCCCTCAACGGAGATGATTTGCGCTGGCGGGTGGCGTGAGTATAATTCCGGCAGTTCACGTCTAACGCAAGCTGGCAGCTTGCGCCACGCAAATTGAGAATTTTTACTACACCCTGATGGACACAATATTTCGTACCTGTACAATTGTTGTCATCCTGAGCAGAGCGAAGGATCCCTATAGAGAAGCGTTCAAACGATTCTGTGCAGGGATTCCTCACTCCGTTCGGAATGACAAGACGTCCAAATGCAGCTTGCTTTGTCAATAAGACCGGAGAACCCTGATGTCGCTTGTCAAAATCCGCTGGGAAGTTGAAGGCCAGACCCATACCAGCACCCTGCACGCCGAAGGGGGGCTGACCATTGGCCGGGCCACCACCTGCGACGTCGTCATCCCGCACCAGACAGTCTCGCGTGAACATGCCCGCATCCTCGTCCGCGGGGATGAGCTGGAAATCAAAAACCTGAGCGGCACCAACGCCATCCGCATCAATAGCCAGCATTCGCTGGAAGCCGGCGAAGAAACCACCGCCCCCGGCGGCTCCACCCTCCAGATCGGCCTGGTCAACATCCAGATCACGATCTCCGATCTGGGCGAGCGCATCAAATTCAAAGTCCGCTGTACCAACTGCGGCAAAGTCTCCGACAATACCCTCACCGACTGCCCGTGGTGCGGCACCTCCCTTGCCTTTGGCGAGACGTACGTGCCCCTGTCCGGCGAGGAATAATCCGAACCCATGTCCTTCGCTTTCGACACGATCATCGTCAAACTCAACTGGGCCGACCCCGGCACCGGCGAGACCAACGAGATCATCACCCCCCTGCCGCTCACCATCGGGCGCGACAGCGACAACAAGGTGACGATCAACAGTTCCCTCGTCTCGCGCAAACACGCCAGCATCCAGTTTGAGGAGGGCAAGATCTTCCTCACCGATCTCAAAAGTACCAACGGCACCCAGATCAGCGGGCGCAGGATCACGCGCGAATCCATCTGGGACGGCGATGATTTTGAGATCGGCCCCTTCGTCTTCACCCTCATGGTCGCCGACCCGGACGAATACGCGCCCGACACCTCGCAGATAATCCTGCACTGGTACGGAGAAAACGGCGCGCAACTGGGCGAAATCACCAGCGGCCCGCCGATCACGATTGGCCGGGCGCACAGCAACACCATCGCCCTCGTCAGCGGCAAAGTCTCCCGCGAACACGCCCGCCTGATCCAGGAAAACGGCCAGTGGTACATCGTGGATAACGACTCCACCAACGGCACCTTCGTCAACGGGGAAAAGGTCACCCGCGCCGCCCTCTCCTTGCAGGCTGTCATCGCGATTGGCGAGTTCACCCTGCGGCTGGCGGCCCCCCTGCCCGCCCAGGATGATGCCAGCTCAGCCACGATGATCGCCTCGGCGACCATGATCTTCCAGAAAACGCAGCTGATGAGTCCCGTCATCCCCATCCCGGATGCCGACGCCACCCAGCTTTTTTCCCTCGAAAAAACCGACACAAACCTGGGCCGCCCGCCGGGGGCCGCGACCCCTGAGGGGATACCCGCCCCCCAGCGAACCCAGTTCCCGCCCCCGTTGTTTGATCAGGTCGAACTGGTTTCGGTAAACACCCTGCGGGAGTTGGGCTTCCCTTTGACGGAATCGGTCTATTGTTCCGTGGGTGGCGGGATGGGCAGTTTTGCCTGGGTGGATCATCTCCGCATCTACGGCGCAAAAGCGGAGGACATCCGCGTGATCGGGGTGGAACCCAAACCCTATGGGCGCTTCCGGCGATTGGCGGAACAGTCGCAGGTGCCGGACTGGGAACGCCTGCGCTCGCCGTCGGATGCCTGCCCGGACAACCTGTGGGGCCTGCCCAGCTACGCCACGCGCGAGATGGGTCGCTCGTTGAAAAAGGGACAACTCAAGCAGGTCTTTCGGATTGGCTGGCAGATTTTCGCTGAGCCGGATTTTGCCCAGACGTATTCCCCCGTGGCCGGCGAGGTCTTTGCCGCGGTTGACCGTGAGGCCGAACGTATCGGGTACGAGGCCATGTGGACGTTTGGGCGGGTGCGCTCGATCCGCAAAACGGACGACGGGCGCTTCGTCGTGGCCTACTCGCAGACCGGCGGCGAGGAGGGGCGGGTGCATTGCCTGCACATCGCCCGCGTTCTGCACCTGGCAGTCGGCTACCCGGCCATCCGCTTCCTCCCGGATTTGCAGGCCTACCGCGAGCAGACGAGTGATTTCCTGCGAGTGGTGAACGCCTTTGAGGCGCACGACCACGTTTACGAGAAACTGATCGCCAACGGGGGCACCGTACTCGTGCGCGGGCGCGGTGATGTGGCTTCGCGCGTCATCCAACGGCTGGACGAGGCCCGCAAAAAGAACCCGCAAATCCGCATCCTGCACCTCATGCGCGCGCCGGTATTCAAGGGGGCGCGCTATGGGCGGGCGAAACGCAAGGTGCAGAACCATTGGGAATACCAGCCCTTTGAGTGGCCGCGGGCGACGTGGGGCGGGGAATACCGCGCCCTGCTGATGGCCGCCGACCCCGGCGAGCGTGACCGCCTGCTGAATGACTGGGGCGGCACGACCACGTCCCACCGGCCCGACTGGAAAGCCGCCGTCAACCGAGGCCTGGCGGAAGGCTGGTATGAGATACAGTTTGGGCATGTGGCCCGCGTGGAGCAGGACGCCGCCACCGGCAAACTGGCGACCATCATCCGCGGCAAGACGGCCATCCAGGGCGCATCGCAATTGCTGGCGGATTACATCATTGACGCCACCGGGCTGGAGGCCACGCTGGATAACAATCCCCTGCTCAAGGATATGGTGGCGCATTACAAGCTGCCCCGCAACGTGAAAAACCGGCTGGATGTTGATGAAAATTTTGAGGTGGGGAAAATGCAAAATGGCGAGGGCAGGCTGTTTGCCACTGGCTCGATCACGCTTGGCTCGCCGTTTGCGCCGGTGGATTCTTTCCTCGGGCTGCAATATGCCGCCCAGCGGTCTGCCGACCGGCTTGTTGAAGCCGGGGAACCTGGCCTGCGAAAAATGGGGATGCTGCACTCGTTCGGGCAGTGGCTGCGTTGGCTGCGGGGGGTGCGGCCATGACGCCGACGCTTAAGGGCCGCTGGCAAAACCGGCTGATTTTGGGGCTGACGGTGGGGGCATTGGTCGCGCTCATTTTTGGCGTGCGCTATGGGGATTTGGCCGCCGTGTTTGGCGTGCTGGGATACTGGCTGCTGCTGGGCCTGCTCTGGGATGTCTTTTACCAACGTTTACAGCGGCGGCGCTGGGATGGGGACTGGCCTGCGATTTTTCAGTTGGCAACGGGAGCGCTGGAGGGCGCGGTACTATTTTGGTTGATCAGCTTCCTGGCGGCCAGGGGCCTGCCCACCGCGGACGGGCTGCCCATCGTGGGTACGGGTCTCCCATTGCCGCGGTTCGTGCTGTTTTATGTCACGTTATGGCTGGTCACATTCCTGACCATGCAGGGGCCGTTGCGCATCCTCTTCCCCCGCTGGCGTTTCAGGGGGGGCGAGTGGTGGGGGCGTTAACACTCCCGGTGGAAGTCCGGCTTTTTCGGCGTGGTACAATCCCGCCGCTTTGGGTGTGGACATGGCAAAAATCCTGTTTGTAGACGACGATCCATTAACGCTTGAAATGCTCTCGAAAGCCGTGGGATTGCACGGCCATACCGCGCTGACCGGGAATACCGCGGAGAAGGCCCTGGCCCTCGGAGCCTCCGAACAACCCGATCTAATCCTGCTCGATATGAACATGCCCGGCACCAACGGGATTGCCATCATCCGGCAGTTGCGCGCCCAGCCGGAGACCAGCCTGATCCCCGTCCTCATGCTCTCCGCCAGCCCGGAAATTGACATGGAATCCCAGGTGCGCGCCGCGGGTGGGCAGGGGTACCTGCTCAAACCCATCAACCTGAAACACCTCATCGAGGTCATTCGTGAGTACACCCCATCCTGAAAACATCCCCACCATCATCGTCATGCATGGCGACCAGACCGGCGAGGAATTGCTCCAGCAAGCCCTCCGGGTTTTGCAACCCTCCGTGATCCGCCAGCCGCTTCATTTTGTAGATTTTGATTTGAGCCTGGAAAATCGCCGGGCGACAAAAAACAAGATCGTGCACGAGGCGGCCTCCGCGACCCTGAAGACTGGCCTGGCCCTTAAAGCGGCCACCGTGACCCCCGAAAAATCCGGCGATGTGGGCAGTCCCAACGCCATCCTGCGCGAGGAACTGGACGCCAAGGTGATCCTGCGCACCGGACGGCGCATCCCGAACATCCGGCCCATTGGCGGCGTGCATGCACCCATTGCCATCGTGCGCATGGCCGTGGATGACGCATATGGGGCGAAGGAATGGCGCGAGGAGAAGAATGGCGATGAGATTGCCTACCGCACCTCGAAGATTTCCCGCTCCACCTGCCGCACCGTGGCGGAGTTCTCGTTCCAGTATGCACGGCGCACCGGCTCACGCGTTTTTGGCGGCCCCAAATTTACCGTCAGCCCGGTCTATGAGGGCATGTTCAAGGAGGAATTGGATGCCGCGGCGCTCCGCAACCCGGATGTGCGCTACCAGCCGCTCCTGATCGACGCCACCTTTGCCCTGCTCCTCCAGACCTCCGGGGAGGCCCTGGTCATCCCCGCCCTCAACCGCGACGGCGACCTGCTCTCCGACATGGTCCTGCAAATGTATGGGAGCATTGCCGGGAGCGAGAGCCTGGTGCTCAGTTTTGACTCGACCGCGGCGCAGGTGACGGCAGTGATGGCGGAAGCCCCGCACGGCACCGCCCCCGCCCTGGAGGGGAAGAATATCGCCAACCCGATGGCGATGATCCTGGCCGGCGCAGCTCTGCTCGTTTACGCCAAAACGCCGGAAGCAGACCGCGCCTCGCGCGCCATCTACGAGAGTGTTTTTGAGACGCTGTATGAGGGGAAGGCCACGCCGGATCTGGGCGGCCAGATGACGACCAGTGATTTTACCGATGAGGTGATCCGCCGGGTGGGGGCGAAGCTGGAAGTGTGGTCGGCGTTGAGTGACCGGTAGGCTGATCCTCGTACGGCACGCACTGCTGGAGCGCGAGGCGGGTAAACCATTGGTCGCCATTTTCAAGCATTTTGATTGTTGAACGGGTCGAGGCACTGGCTTCGAGTTTATGCTGTAGGATGACTTACGCAAAATCGGTCTCGGTTTCGACAAGCTCAACCCGGCAGATACAGGTGTTGCGGCGGTCAAGTCCGGACGCCATCCGGGTTTTTCAGGAGGAACTGTGAAGATCACCCTCTTCGGTGCCACCGGGCGCACCGGGCAAACCGTCATCGAGCAAGCGCTGGCGGCGGGCCACGGGATTACCGCCTTTGCCCGCACCCCCGCCAAACTGGCCGCCCGGCCCGGCTTGCGCATTGTGCAGGGCGAGATCACGGACGCGGCGAAAGTGGCGGAGGCCATCGCCGGTGCGGAGGCGGTCATCAGCGTGCTGGGCGCGGCGCGCGGCGGCGCATCGATCCAGTTGACGCTGGCGGCAAAAAATATCATCGCCGGGATGCAGGCGCACGGGGTCAAACGGCTTATTTACTCACGTTACGCACCTGGCTGATACATAACGGACTAAAATCAGGTCAAGGAGATTGACATGAACAACCAAATCCTGGACCTGTATAGCGATTACTTGATTAGCTCCTTTGGTCAAACGACCGCCACGGGCTTGTCAAAACTGCTGGACGGCAAAGTCAGT